>JACADM010000082.1_pt1 | contig 28306 bp, 31 predicted proteins | sample 7512371 | NCBI WGS metagenome assembly JACADM01 (sample SAMN14389041, study PRJNA612141) | algae metagenome | isolation source: non-axenic algae culture | place: India: Navi Mumbai | collected 2017-01
CCAGCGTCGGGTCGTCCTCGCCCCGGTTCGGGTCGATCAGCAGCCGCGAATAGGTGGTCATCAGCGCCGGCACGCCGAAGGCCTGCGCCAGTCCCAGCGTCAGCTCGCGCACGCCGATGTCGTAGGCGATGTGGCGGGAGAACTCCGAAGCCGGCAGCCCGAGCGAGCCGTAGCGCGCCGGCAGGGCGTTGCTGGCATGGTCGCACAGCAGCAACAGCCCGCGCGAGCGGTCGCCCTCGACCTTCTCGAACGGCGCTTCGTCCGGGGATTTCGCGGCAGCGAAAGCGTCTCGGCCATCTCGGCTCCGTCTGGCATCGCCCCTGCCTTTCGTCCTGCGCTCGGGGCGGCGCGGGCGGCAAGGGGCTTGCGGTGGAACTTGCAGGATTCAGGTCCCGCTGTGCACCATATCCCGCGTCCGCTTTCAACTGCATTTTCGTCCCGACTCGCGATAAGAGCTATCGGCGATTTCCGGCGAGACAGGCCGGCGCCGGATGCCTAATCTCCGCCGGACCATCTGCCTGGCCCCTCCGAACGTTTTCCCGAAAGACCGTACGGCATGACCACCGCCCCCGCCCCGCTCAGCGCCGCTCCCGACCAGCGTCTCCTGGTCGCCTTCGTGGCGCTGCTCGCCGGGGCCATCGCCATGGGCGTGTCGCCGGCCTTCGTGCGCCATGCCGATGTCGGCCCCTTCGCCAGCGCCTTCTGGCGGGCGACCCTCGCCCTGCCGCTGCTGGCCGTGTGGGCGCGGCTCGAGCGGCCAAGAGGCGCCCCCGCCCACGCTGGACCCCGGCGACGCTCGCCGCCGGCGTGCTGTTCGCCGGCGACCTGTTCTTCTGGCATCTGGCGATCATGAACACCACGGCGGCCAACGCGACGCTGCTGGCGACCCTCGCCCCGCTCTGGGTGATGCTGGCCTCCGGCGCCCTGCTCAAGGAGCCGGTCACCCGCGCCATGGCCCTCGGCCTTGCCGCCTGCCTTCTCGGCGCGGCCCTGCTCATCGGCAGCAGCTTCGCCTTCGCGCCGGAGCGCCTGACCGGCGATCTCTACGGCGTCGTCACCTCGGTCTTCTTCGGCGCCTATTTCATCGCCATGCGCTTTGCCCGGCGCGGCAGCACCGGCATGACGCCGGGCCTTCTGGTCTTTCGCAGCTCGCTCGTCACCGCCGCCGTCCTGTTCGTCGTCGCCCTGGCGCTGGAGGAGACGATCCTGCCCAGCACGCTGACCGGCGTCGTCATGCTGGTCGCGCTCGGCGTCGTCGCCCACGCGCTCGGCCAGGGCCTGCTCGCCTTCGCCCTCGGCTCCCTGTCGGCCGGCTTTTCCGCGCTCGTCATCTTCCTGGAGGCGGTTGCCGCCGCCGCCGTCGGCTATCTCTTCCTCGGCGAGAGCATCGGCCCGGCCCAGGCGCTCGGCGGCGCCGTTATCCTTGCCGGCATCTACATCGCCCGGCCGCGCGCCGCGCCTGTCCCGGTCGCCCCGACCGCCGCTCCGACCCAACCCGCCACCCCGACCCGCGAGGCCGAATGACCGACACGACCGCCATGCGTGCCCTGCTGCAGGACCTGTTCGCCGCCGCCGTCGATGCCGCCCGCGCCGAGACCTGCCTGCCGCCGCGCCTTCCCGCCCCGCAGAAAGCGGCCGCATCGTGCTGCTCGGCGCCGGCAAGGCCGCCGGGGCCATGATGAAGGTGGCGGAACACCACTATCGCGAGACCCATGGCCTTGGCCCGGACCGTCTCGTCGGCCTCGGCGTCACCCGCCACGGCTACGGCCAGGAGACGCAGCTGATCGAAATGGTCGAGGCCGGCCATCCCGTCCCCGACCAGGCCGGCATCGACGCCACCCGCCGCACGCTTGAACTGGCGGCCGCCGCCCGTCCGGGCGACCATATCGTCGTGCTGCTGTCCGGCGGCGGCTCGGCCAACTGGATCGCCCCGGTCGAGGGCCTGTCGCTGGCCGACAAGCAGGCGCTGACCCGCGCCCTGCTGCGCTCCGGCGCGACCATCGAGCAGATCAACACCGTCCGCCGCCATCTCTCCCGCATCAAGGGCGGGCGTCTTGCCGCCGCCCGGCCTGAAGGCGTGCCGATGACGACGCTCGCCGTCTCCGACGTGCCGCGCGACGAACCCATCGCCATCGCCTCCGGCCCCACCGTCGCCGACCCGACGACGCTGGCCGACGCCCGCGCCCTCGTCGCCCGCTATGCCCCGGATGCGCCCGAAAGCGTCCACCGCGCCCTTGCCGATCCGGCCAACGAAACGCCCAAGCCCGGCGACCCGCTGTTTGCCGGCACGCGCTTCGAGATCGTCGCCCGCCCCGCCTTGTCGCTCGAGCGCGCGGCGACAATCGCCCGCGAACAGGGCTACGAGCCGGTCTTGCTCGGCGACAGTCTGGAGGGCGAGGCGCGCGAGGTTGCGGCCGGGCATGCCCGCATGGCGCGCGAGATCCAGGCGGCCGGCCGGCGCGCCGTGCTGCTGTCCGGCGGCGAGCTGACCGTGACGATCCGCGGCGAGGGGCGCGGTGGTCCCAACCAGGAATATGCCCTCGCTCTCGCCATCGCTCTCGACGGTGCTCGCGGAATTGCCGCAGTTGCAGGCGACACTGATGGAACGGACGGCGGTGCAGGATCGGCAGATGATCCGGCCGGCGCCTTGGTCGACGAAACGACTCTCGCCCGCGCCGCAAGGTCAGGTCATGATGCCGCCGCATTTCTGGAGAGAAACGACAGCACCGGTTTCTTCGATCATCTCGGGGATCTGCTGAGACCCGGTCCAACCTATACCAACGTCAACGACTTCCGGGCCGTCCTCATTGACAAGGCGGAAGCCCGTCGGTCATAAGATGACGCGCATGGTCGTGGCACGAGTAATCGAATGATGAAAAAGGCCGAGAGGCAACGGCAAACCACGGCAGTCAGAACGATCCGGCTGGGCCTTGCATCCTGCGGCGCGATGGCGCTCGCCCTGTCGGCTCTCAGTGTTCTCGGTGCGACTCCGGCCCATGCCGAGCTCCGCCTGTGCAACAAGACGGAGAGTCAGGTCGGCGTCGCGATAGGCTATCGCGAAGAGGCCGACTGGGTCACCGAAGGCTGGTGGAACCTGCCGGCAAATTCCTGTGAAACGTTGGTGGCGGGCTCGCTCGTGTCACGTTTCTATTATATCTATGCGGTGGATTACGATCAGTTCGGGGAATGGGGCGGCCGCGCCTTCATGTGCACCCGCGAGAAGGAATTCACCATCCGGGTATCGAGGACTGCGTCGCCCGCGGCTTCGAACGGACCGGATTCTTCGAAATCGATACGGGCGAGCAAGCCAGCTGGACGGTCCAGCTGACAGAGCCCGTGCAAGGGGGGACAGGCGGACAATGAAGCGTGACAGGCGGGTCAAGATTCTAGCGACACTCGGACCCTCCTCCTCGGATCCGCAAACGATCGAGAAGCTCTACACCGCCGGTGCCGACGTCTTCCGCATCAACATGAGTCACACCGACCACCCGCGCCTGCATGCGCTGGTGGCGATGATTCGCGAGATCGAGGCGAAGATCGGCCGGCCGATCGGCATCCTCGCCGACCTCCAGGGCCCCAAGCTCCGCGTCGGCACCTTCGAGGGCGACGCGGTGACGCTGGAGAACGGCGCCAGCTTCACCCTCGACAGCGACAAGACGCCGGGCAACGCCTCGCGCGTCCACCTCCCCCATCGCGAGATCCTTCAGGCGCTCGAGCCGGGCCACCGCCTGCTGCTCGACGACGGCAAGATCCGCCTGCGCGTGACCTCCTGCACCAAGACCAGCGCCGAGACGGTGGTCGAGGTCGGCGGCAAGCTGTCCAACCGCAAGGGCGTCAGCGTTCCCGACACGGAGATCCCGGTCGGCGCGCTCACCGACAAGGACCGCAAGGACCTCGATGCCGCGCTGGAGGCCAATGTCGACTGGATCGCGCTGTCCTTCATCCAGCGCCCGGACGACCTTGCAGACGTGCGCAAGGTGACGCGCGGCCGCGCCGGCATCCTCGCCAAGATCGAGAAGCCGCAGGCCATCGAACGGCTGAGCGAGATCATCGACCTCTCCGACGCGCTGATGGTCGCCCGTGGCGATCTCGGCGTCGAGATGCCGCTGGAACAGGTCCCGGGCCTGCAGAAGCAGATCGTCCGCGCCTGCCGCCGCGCCGGCAAGCCGGTGGTCGTCGCCACCCAGATGCTGGAATCGATGATCACCGCTCCGGTGCCGACCCGCGCCGAGGTGTCCGACGTCGCCACCGCCGTGTTCGAGGGCGCCGACGCCGTGATGCTCTCCGCCGAATCGGCCGCCGGCCAGTTCCCGGTCGAGGCGGTCGCCACCATGGACCGCATCGCCCGCCAGGTGGAGCGCGACCCCAACTATCGCGGCATCATCCACGCCCAGCGGCAGGAGCCGGAGCCGACCGGCGCCGATGCCATCGCCGCTGCCGCCCGCCAGATCGCCGAGACGCTGAACCTTGCCGCCGTGGTCTGCTACACGACCTCCGGCGCCACCGGTCTGCGCGCCTCGCGCGAGCGCCCGTCCGTGCCGGTCATCGTCATCTCGCCGGTGCTGTCGACCGCCCGCCGCCTGTCGCTGGCCTGGGGCCTGCACTGCGTGGTTTCGGACGACGCCCGCGACGAGAACGACATGGTCGACCGCGCCTGCCAGATCTCCTTCCAGGAGGAACTGGCAAAGCCCGGCCAGCGCATCATCACGACGGCCGGCGTGCCCTTCGGCACCCCCGGCTCGACCAACATGCTGCGCATCGCCTTCGTCGGCAGCGACGGTCGCGGCGGCCTCTGAGCCTCAGCCGCTCGCAACAGCGGCTGCCTCTGATCCTGAGCCGCTCGCAACAGCGGCGGCTTCTGATCCTCAGTCGCTCGCAGCGGCAGCAGCGGCAGCATTCGACGAGGCGGCTTCGGCCGTCTCGTTTGCGTTTCGGGCCCCCTCATCGCTCCATCCGGCGTCCGGAAAGACCATCGCCACCACCTTCTCGATTTCCATGAGCACCGCGTCCGTGCGCGTGTGGTGCGGCATGTGGCCGGCCCGCTCCAGCGTCACCAGCCAGGCATTGGGCAGGTCCCGCGCCAGCCCGTGCGAATGGATATGCGGATAGACGACGCTGTCCGTCTCGCCGGTGATCACCGCCGCCGGCTGGGTGATCTCGCCGTATCGCGGCGAGGCCGCCTCCACCTCCCCCTTCAGGAAGGCGACGTCCTGTGCATTCGCCCGGAAGGTCTGCGGGCGGAACAGCAGCGGCAGGCCCAGACGCTCGGCGTAGTTTTCCGGCGCCTCGGCCGGGCGGAAGATGCCCTCGATGGCCTTCGGGGCGACCAGCGCCGCGCCGAACGGGGCCAGCGTGTGGGAAAACACCGTTCCGGCCACCGGCATGGCAGCGGCGTCGTAATACCAGTTGGTGCCGCCGGGCCAGGGATGGGTCGCCGGCGCCAGGAACACCAGCCCGGCAAAGAGATCGGCGCGCGCCAACGCCAGTTGCGCCACCACCGCCCCGCCCCAGGAATGGCCGACGGCAACCGCCCGCTCGATGCCGAGACTGTCGGTCAGCCCGGCGATCAGCGCCGCCTGGGCGGCCGGGCGGTACATGTCCTCGCCGCCGCGCTGCGAATAGCCGTGCCGGGCCGGTCGACGAAGACGAGCCGTGCGGCCTTGCCCTTCGCTGCCGGCCAGTCGCTCAGCGGGCCGGCCAACGCCATATGCGGATCGCGCAGGTTGGCACTCGCCCCGTGCACGAAGATCAGCGCCGGATCGCCCTCGCGCCAGCCCTCGGGACGGATGTCGAGATAGTGCAGCCGCACGCCGTCGATCTCGGCGAAGGTGCCGATCGGCGGATAGCGCTCCTCCGCCTCGCGCCCGCGCATGTCCGCCAGCAGGGCAAGACCGGAGAGCAGCAGCGCCAGCGCCGACAACAGGACAAGGGCAAGGGTGGGCATGGTGGCGGGTCCGGCTTTGCGGGGAACGGGCGGGAGGGCGAAAGGCGGGACCTGCGAGACGCGCGTCAGATCGGCGAGCCGGCCGCCGCCTTTTCCATGTCCTCTACCGCCTTACGCGCGTTCTCGCTGACCGGATGTATCTTCAGCACCTGGCGGAAGGTTTCCAGCGCCTCGTCGTCGCGCCCGATTCGCCGCAGGATGATGCCGAGGCCCGACATCGCGCCCCAGTGGCGCGGCTCCAGCGCCAGCACCCGCTCGATATCGACCATCGAGCGGCCGAAATCCTCGCGCAGGTAATTCACCGTCGCGCGCCGGTTCCAGGCTTCCGGAAAGTCGGGGGCGAGCCGCACCGTCACGTCGAGCAGGTCGAGCGCCAGCGCGTAGTCCTTGACCTGCATGGCGGCCGCGGCGCGCATCATCAGAAGGTCGACGGTGGGGCTGCCCGACCGCGACCAGATGCGCTGGATGCGGCTGACCAGCGGGCGTGCCTGCTCGTCGCTTTCCACCTTGGCAAGTTCGGTGAACAGCCCGTCGAGCTCGTTCTTCGGCGTCTCGTTGTCGGTCACCGCGGGAGCGGGACCGGACGGCGGCTCGACCTCGGTGGTCGGCGCGTCGAGATCGTCGAGCGAGGGAGGAAGTGCTTCAGGCGGAAGCACGTCGGGCCTTCCCTCCTGCGCCAGCGCGGAGACGGAAAGACACATCAGGAAGGACAACGCCAAAAACGATCGCATCCGAGGAGTATGTCGCCCCGGATGCGATCGTCAATGCCATCGGCAAAATTTGAAAGCGTCGGACAGGCGACGCGGGGCCTGCCGCCGCGCCTCAGCCCTGGCGGGCCTTGAAGCGCGGAGCCTTCTTGTTGATGATGTAGACACGACCCTTGCGGCGAACCATGCGGTTGTCGCGGTGACGGCCCATCAGCGCCTTGAGCGAATTCTTGATCTTCATCGTCTCGTCTCCGTCAACGGTGCCACGTTGGCGGCGGCATCCTCAATGTTGCGCCGCGCCTTGCGGGCCCGGCTGTCTGCTTGCGGACGATGAGGATCGGTGAGGACCTTCGTCGTCCCGCCCGCCGGCTCCACCTTCTCGCGCTGGTCCGATAGAACCGCGCGCCGGGGGCGGTGCCCGATCCGCTTGAGGCAGATGCTGGAAGCAGCTGACCTTGGCGGCCGTTTGCCGGGCTTTGCCAACTGCCTCGAAGTCTCGGCAGTCTGGCGAAGATGGTGGGCGTGACAGGGATTGAACCTGTGACCCCTACGATGTCAACGTAGTGCTCTCCCGCTGAGCTACACGCCCGAAACTCTTCGATCCGGCCAAGTTGCCGGAAGGCCGACGCCGACGGGACGGCGCGGTGGGATGCGATATAGCGGGCTTCGATTTTCGGTGCAAGCCCTTCTCGCAAACTAAATTGTCGCTGTCCCGCACCGGCGCCGCGTGCGGTGGAAAACCTGTTGAGAGGTCGCTGCCCGCTCCTCAGGCGGCCAGCATGCGCTCCACTTCCAGGACCAGATCCTTCAGGTGGAAGGGCTTGGACAGCACCTTGGCATCCTTGGGGGCCTGCGAGTCCGGGTTCAGCGCCACCGCGGCAAAGCCGGTGATGAACATCACCTTCAGGTCCGGGTCGAGCTGTGTCGCGCGGCGGGCCAGCTCGATGCCGTCCATCTCCGGCATGACGATGTCGGTCAGCAGCAGGGAAAAGGGTTCCTCGCGCAGGCGCTCGTAGGCGCTCTTGCCGTTGTCGAAGGAGACGACGTCGTAACCGGCCTTCTGCAGCGCCTTGGCAAGGAAGCGCCGCATGTCGTTGTCGTCTTCCGCAAGTAGGATCCGTGTCATTCGTTGCTTCGTCCCGCTTCGCTCGGCGAATCCGCTGGGCGTTTCGCATTCCGGGCCGGCCGCAAACTGTGCGTCCGAAGGTCCCGTTTTGGCACATCTTTCGGATCGTTATAAGGCCGATTGACGGTAAACATCCAGTGAAAGCGGTGTTCCGCCCCGCGGCCGCGATGGTTACCCACCGCCCGTGTGGACATTAACGCCGATTCGGGGGCTAATAGGGAAATTCAACGAGGCGGCCGTCGGGCGGAGTGCGTGCATATGCAGGTGGTGAGCGGGTTCGAGGACACGAAGCCTTTCGACGTCCTGCACCCGGCCGAGCAATCCGCGCCCTTCGTGTTCAACTCGCCCCATTCCGGGCGCCACTACCCCTTGCCCTTCCTGCAGTCCTCGCGGCTCGACGCCCTGGCGATCCGCCGCTCCGAGGACGCCTTCGTCGACGAGCTCTTTGCCGGCGTCGTCGAGCTCGGCGCCCCGCTGCTCTGCGCCCGCTTCCCGCGCGCCTATCTCGACGTCAACCGCGAGCCCTACGAGCTCGACCCGAAGATGTACGAGGACCGGCTGCCGCCCTATGCCAACAGCCGCTCGATCCGCGTTGCCGGCGGGCTCGGCACCATCGCCCGCGTCGTCGGCGAGGCGCAGGAGATCTACCGCACCCGCCTCCCCGTGCGCGAGGCGCTCGACCGCATCGAGACGATCTACAAGCCCTATCACCAGACCCTGCGCCGGCTGCTCGCCCGCACCCATGTCGCCTTCGGCCATGCGGTGCTGATCGACTGCCACTCCATGCCCTCGACGATCCGCAGCAGCGACAACGGCCCGCGCCCGGATTTCATCCTGGGCGACCGCTACGGCACCAGCTGCGCCCGCTCGCTGATCGACCAGGCCACCGACATCCTGCGCGGCATGGGCTACACGGTGGCGCGCAACAAGCCCTATGCCGGCGGCTTCATCACCGAGCATTACGGCCGTCCGGCCAAGGGGCTTCACGCCCTGCAGGTGGAGATCAACCGCAGCCTCTACATGGACGAGGCGCGCACGGACCGCAGCTCCGGCTTTGCCGAGCTCTCCCGCGACATGCGCCGCTTCTGCGAGGAGCTGGTGGCCGGCACGGATGCCGACCTCGCGCCGGACGCGCTGGCGGCCGAGTAAGCCTCTCTCGCCTCCCTACCCGTTTGCATCGCCCACAGGACCACCGCGCTTGCGGCGGCCGGAAAGCCGCGCAGAAAAAGGGCCGCTCTCTTGCGAGGCGGCCCGAGTCTAGGGAGGAAACGCCCAAGGAGGGCGGCGCGACATGGCAAGCCATATCGCACTGCAACAAGTTTCCATCGCGGCGCACAAAAGTCAATACGGCATCCGGATTTTTCTCGTTCGCAGCAACGCGGATTTCTGAAATTTCCAATTTTTTCAAAGGCATAGACTTTAATAAATCTTCTTGAATAATTCGCTGCAAGGCCCGATTCCGCCCCTTTGGACCGCTCAAAAGCGCGCCATTCTCTGATTTGCCTATATTTTAATCAGACGCGTCCGCCCCCCGCTTCGCGCCGCAGCGGAAACCCGCCTGCCCGCACCCGCCACCACGCCGCCGGCCTTGCGAAGATTGCCCGCACGCCGTTCCCGCGCTATTGCGGGCAGGATCTTTTGCGCGCCGCCGCTCTCCGCCTCTTGCCCCGGAAGGACCCTTCATGCCCACGTCCGACGTTCTCTCCGCCTTCTCGGCCGAGCTGTGCCAGGCTTCGTCCGCCGCGATCCTTCCGCATTTCCGCGCAGCCCTGTCGGTGGAGAACAAGCTGGCTGAGGGCTTCGATCCGGTGACGGTCGCCGACCGCGCCGGCGAGGAGGCCCTGCGGGCGCTGATCGAGGCGCGCTTCCCCGAGCACGGCATTCTCGGCGAGGAGCACGGCAATGTCCGTCTCGATGCGGAGCATGTCTGGGTGCTCGATCCCATCGACGGCACCCGCGCCTTCATCTGCGGCCTGCCGACCTGGGGCACGCTCATCGGCCTGACGCGCGGCGGCAAGCCGGTCTTCGGCGTCATGGACCAGCCTTACGTGGAGGAGCGGTTCCTCGGCGATTGCGACAAGGCCTGGCTGGTCAACCGCGAGGGCACCCGGCCGATCTCGACCCGTCCTTGCGCGGACCTCGCCCAGGCCATCATGTGCACCACCCATCCGGGCCTCTTCCAGGGCGCGGAGGCGGATGCCTACCGGCAGATCGAGGGCACCGTGCGCACCGCCCGCTACGGCACCGACTGCTACGGCTATGCGATGATCGCCAGCGGCCAGGTCGACCTCGTCATCGAGACCGGCCTGCAGCCCTACGACATCGTCGCGCTGGCCCCGATCATCGAGGGCGCCGGCGGCGTGGTGACCAACTGGTCCGGCGGCTCGCCGGCAAACGGCGGCCAGATCGTTGCGGCCGGCGACCCGGCCCTGCACGCGAAGGTTCTGGAAATTCTCGCCCGCGCCGCTCAGTAGCTCCAGGCGCCGACCGGCTCGCCGTCCGCAACGAAGGCGTCGAAGGCTGCCAGGAACTGGTCGCGGTGGAAGTCGTCTTCCATCAGCAGCTCGTGGCGGGCGCCGGCGATCTCCAGATAGCGGCAGGAGCGGGTCTGGCGGGCGAAGCGTTCCGAGGCCCGCGCCGAGACGATGCGGTCGCCGGTCGAGGCGACCAGCAGCACCGGCAGCTGCAGCGAGGGGCCGAAATCCGGTTCGAAGAACCGCGTCATCGCGCGGCAGGCCGCTGCCAGCCAGTCGATGGTCGGCGCGCCGATCTCCAGGTCCGGATGCGCGCTCAGCACCGCCTCGTTGCGGCGGAAGCGCATTTCGTCGCTGGTCAACGGGTTGCCCTCGAACGGCATGTGGAACTTCGCGCTGCCGCCCGGCACATAGGCGGTGCCGAAGCCGATGGACGACAGCGCCGCCGACAGCGGGCAGATCACCCGTTGCGGCAGCCCCACCTTGCCGAGCCCGATCAGCGGCGCCGACAGCACCGCCCGCTCGATGCGGGTGCGCAGCCGCCCGGCCGCCAGCAGCAGCACCGCCCCGCCGGTCGAATGCGCCAGCACGTGGTGCGGACCGGGCATCGAGGCGAGCGTCACCTCGCTCATCACCGTGTCGAGATCCGTGACGAAATCGGCGAAATCGTCCACATGGCCGCGCGCCGGGTTGGACAGCAGGCGCTGCGAGCCGCCCTGACCGCGCCAGTCGAACGTGACGACGGCAAAGCCGCGCGCGCGCAGGTCCGCGACCGTCTCGTAATATTTCTCGATGAATTCGGCCCGGCCCTGCAGCAGCGTCACCGTGCCCTTGAGCGGGCCGCGGTCGGGCATCCAGCGCGCGGTGCGCAGGCGGATGCCGTCCGGCGTCGTCACCTGCTGGCAGATCGCCCCCGCCGGCACCGGGTTGTCCGGATGATCGTAGAGCTCCATTGCCACCGCACCGCACTCCGCTCTTTCCGGTCCGGGTGTCATTGCCGGTGTCGTTCGATGACAGCCGGCGTCGTCGCAAATCCTGCGTTCCCCGTGCCCTGACCCATACAGGAGCGGGGCCGCCGGCTCAACTCCGGCGGCCCCGTTCAGGCAGGCTGGCGGGTATGGAACCCGCTGCGATTACAGGCGGCCGTGGCGACCCCAGCCGTGTCCGTAGCCGCGGCCGATCGGCGAGCGGCCGACGACCTGGCCCGAATAGGCGTCCACCACCAGGCGCTGCGGCATGCCGCGATAGCCGCGGGCATGGGCGACATAGACATGGCCCCGCGGGCGCACGTTGCTGATGTCGCGGAAGCCCTGGCGGTGCAGCCGGTTGACGATCTGGCGCGGGCCCAGGCGGTCGAGGCGGTAGCCGCGGCGGTCGCGGCCGCGATGGCCTGCAAGCTGAACCTCGACGGCGACGCCGGAAGAGGCGCCGGCCGGGCCGGAACCGATGCGGATATCGAGCGCCTGGGCGCTGGGAACCGAAAGAACGACACCAAGGGCGGCGACGGCGGCAAGAAGCGACTTCCTCATGGATCTGTCTCCTGTTTGGGCGCGTCAGCGCCTGTTGACGATCCGAAGATGCACCGCCGCGCGTGAACCCTCCCGGAAGGCTCCGTTCACCTGCCGTTCAGGTGCCGGAGCCGGTCGCAGCCCCTCTTGCCGGGGGAGACGACGCGCCCGCTGCGTTGCCCCTCTTGAAAGCCGATTTCGCGCTCCCCATCTCGTATTTCGCGGGTGCCACTGACGGGCCCGCAAGCGGTTCCCCTCCCGGCCAAGACGGCGGGATACAGCGGAACCGACACCATCATCTGTTGCTCAACGAGAGGACACACCGATGCGTCACTTCGATTTCAGCCCGCTCTATCGTTCCACCGTCGGCTTCGACCGCCTGCTCTCCATGCTCGACACCAACACGGGCCAGGAGACGCCGAGCTATCCGCCCTACAACATCGAGCGGACCGGCGAGAACGCCTACCGCATCACCATGGCGGTGGCGGGCTTCGGCGAGGCCGACCTGACGATCGAGGCCAAGGAGCATACGCTGTCGGTCAAGGGCGAGCGCGCCCAGGAGACCGAGACCGGCGAGGTGCTCTACCGCGGCATTGCCTCGCGCGCCTTCGAGCGCCGCTTCCAGCTCGCCGACCATGTCGAGGTCAAGGGCGCCAGCCTGGAGAATGGCCTGCTGCATATCGACCTTGCCCGCGAGATTCCGGAGGCCATGAAGCCCCGCAAGATCGAGATCGGCAAGGCCGGCCAGAAGCAGATCGAGGGCAGCACCCACTGACGATCCGGCCCTGAAGGATCAGGCAGGCGGAACCTCGCTATCCCCCCTCGGCGAGAGCAACGCCTGCCCCCCCGCGCCCGGCCTTTTCGAAGGCCGGGCGCTTTTCGTTCTGGCCGGCCTTTTTGAAGGCCGGGCGCCTTTCGTTTCCCCGGACGAGGTAGCCCGTCCCGATGCGCGGTGGTACAGGCTGGAGACAGGCAGCCTTGGGAAAGCCGCGCGGAGGAGAACACATGGTTTCGGGATCGCGGAGCGACAGCACGGGCGAGGTCATCGACCTGGCGAGGCGCCGGCCGATGCAAGCCGCCTATGTGCTGCGTCATTCTCTGGTCGGGGGAAACCCGAAGGGCTTCTTCGAGTTCACTCCCGAAATCGCCAGCCTGACACAGGTAAAGCTGGGACGAGACATGCTCTCGGCCGACGAGATCGCCGCCCTTCCTGCCCGCCCGAAGATGATGGTCGAGGCGCGGTTCGGCGGCACCACCGGGATTCCGGCGGTCTTCGGCTTCCTATCGCGACTTCAATTCATCTCCCCCAGGATCCGGGACGTTCTGGAAGACCTCGAGCCCGGCGTACACCGTTTCCTGCCGATAGACCTTTGCAGCACCATAGAGATCGCCGGACGAACGGAGCATGGCGAGCACTACATCCTGTTGCCGCCGCCGCTGGTCGACTGCCTTGTCATCGCCGAGACCGATTTTTCGAAAGGCTACGGCATCGAGGGCTGGATGCGCGGCAACAACGGCAAGGGCGGCGGAACGCTGTCCTCCACCGAAGGCAAACGCTGCACCCTGCTGCGAAGCGAGATCGAAGGACGGCACCTCTGGCGCACCAGGGTCGGCGATCGCTTCGAATACACCTGCTCCGACCGGTTCTGGGAGGCCGTGAAGGACGAGGTGATGATCTGGGCGCCGCGCACGCGCTGCATCCTCAAGTAGGTTCAGGCACAACCGCGGGGCCGTCAGCGCGACAGCTCGAACTGGATCTCGATGCGGTTGTAGCCGGCCTTGCCGCCGCGCCAGTCGTGATAGACCTCCCGGCTCTGGCCCGACAGATGATGCCGCGTCTCGCCGATGTCGCGCAGCAAGGGCGCGTAGCCTTGCGTGAACAGGGTTCTAACCGGCCCCAAATGCACGGCGGACGCCACCATGATCGGCTCCAGATGCAGAACCTCCAGCGGACCGTCATAGGCAGCAGCGCCCGCCACCGGCAGGCAGATGCGCCAGTCGAACGCGGTCTTGCCGTCGCGCGGCAGGTTCTGCGCGATGAAGGTCCACGGCCCCGCCGCCGCAAGGCCGGCGCGCTGGCGCTCCGCCTCGATCTCGCTCGACAGCTCGGCGGCGGCCGATGCCACCTCGGGAATGGTCAGCCTGCGGGCAATCGAGAGGACATGCATGTCCTCGGTGGGGTGGATCTTCATCTGCTGTCGCTCCGGTCGTTTCGCTGAAACCGGCGCGAGGCTAGCCCCGTTCGGCTTTGCGCCAATCCGAAACGCGAAAACGAATTCCAAATTTCCGGCAGGAAAGCCGCGCACGGAGAAAATTCTTCCACGCGCGGCCGTCCCCTACCCCGCGGCGATCTCCAGGAAGCGCGCGACCTCTTCCGGCGTCGTCGCGAAGGACGTCACCAGCCGCACGCCGGATGTGCCCTCGCCCGCCTCGATCTCCGGCCACTCGTAGAACGCCGCGCCCGCCTCGCGCAGCCGCGCGATGGTGGCAAGGTCGAGCACCGGGAACACCTCGTTCGCCTCCACCGGATGGGCGAGCGCATGGCCGGACGCCGTCAGCCCCTCGGCCAGCCGGCTCGCCATCGCGTTGGCGTGGCGGGCGCTGTCCAGCCAATGGTCGTTCTCCAGATAGCCGTCGAGCTGGGCCGCGACGAAGCGCGACTTGGAGAACAGGTGCCCGGCGCGCGAGCGGTGTGCGGCAAGATCGCGCAAGGCATCCTGGTTGAACACCACGATCGCCTCGGCGCACCAGCAGCCGTTCTTGGTGCCGCCGAAGGACAGCACGTCGATCCCCGCCTTCCAGGTCATCTCTGCCGGGCTGCACCCAAGATGCACCAGCGCATTGGCGAAGCGTGCCCCGTCCATGTGGCAGACGAGATCGCGTTCCTTCGCGACCCCAGTCAGCGCCGCCAGTTCATCCGGCCGGTAGACCGTGCCGCACTCGCTCGCCTGGGTCAGGCTCACCGCCACCGGCGTGCCGAAGCGGCTGCCGGCCGGGTGGCTGGCCAGTTCGCGCGACAGGGCTTCCGCCCAGATCCGCCCGTTGCGCGTCTCCACCGGCACCATCTTCATGCCGTGCGAGAAGAACTCCGTCGCTCCCCACTCGTCGCACAGCACATGCGCGATGTCGCTGGTCAGCACCAGCCCGCCGGGCCTTGCGCAGGCCGCCATGGTCAGCGCATTCGCTGCCGTGCCGGTCGCGGTGAACCAGACCGTGAGGTCGTCCGTCTCGAAGATCTCGCGAAACCGGTCGCGGACCTTGAGGGTGAGCGGGTCCGTGCCGTAGGCCGGCGCGGCGCCCGTGTTGTGGCGGACCATGGCATCCATAACCGGCTGCGAGGCACCCGCCCAATTGTCGCTGGCGAAGATCATGGCGCGATCTAAGACCGGTGCGCGCAGCCTTGCAAGCCCGTCCGTACGCTTCCCTCAAGGCATGCGCGGGACCCGCTTTCCGCGCCCGCCGACACAATCTTTCCTTCCCGCCGAAACAGCATTGCATTAATGACAAAAGCCCCCGGCCGTGGCGCAAGAAATAGTTTTTGCGCGGGCTTGCAAGCCGCTTGCCCCCCCACGGGAAATCTGGCATTGTGCGCCTCCGCCAGATAGGACAGGATTACTGTCCCTTTTGGCGAAAGGGAAGAGGCCGGGGCTGGCCGGCTTCCCGCGCCGCGCCCGCGGCACCCCGTCGGACAGGGCTGAACGCATCCGACGGCTGATCGCAGGCGGCAGCGTGTGCTACAACTGGTCGCGGGGATCCGCCGGCACGGTTGCCGGCGTATGACTGCGGCACGCGAGGCGATACCGCCTCGCCGGTGCACGGGCACCGAAACGGATTGCCGGCGGACGTTCCTCAAGGGACAAGCACCGCCGGAACAGGCGGACTGCTGGGCAGGTCCGCTTCACTGGTCAGCGTCAGGGCGAACGCCCGTTCGACGGACGAGCCGGGCTCCTCGATCACGAGAGAGCGCGACCCGAACGGAGAAGGACGGTCCCGGCGCAGGATGAAAGAGGGCAGACATGAGCAAGACCGAAGCGATGATCGAGGCGTTGGACTTCGTGACCGAAACCGCACCGGCCAAAGCGACGACTGCCCGCAAAACGTTGAACGAGCGACGCGAGGAAGCCGCGCGATCGGGCCTCTACAATCCCGCGCGCGAGCATGACGCCTGCGGCGTCGGCTTCGTCGCTCATCTCAAGGGCGTTCCCTCCCACCGCATCGTCTCCGACGGGTTGCAGGTGCTGGAGAACCTCACCCATCGCGGCGCGGTCGGTGCCGACCCCCTGATGGGCGACGGCGCCGGCATGCTGGTGCAGATCCCGCACGACTTCTTCGCCGCCGAGACCAAGGGCCTCGGCTTCGAGCTGCCCGAGAAGGGCCGCTACGGCGTCGGCTTCCTCTTCCTGCCGCAGGACCCGGCGCTGCGCCGCGTCTGCGAGGAGATCGTCGAGCGCGTCATCAACGCGGAAGGCCAGGCGTGCCTGGGCTGGCGCGACGTGCCGGTCGACAACTCGTCCCTGTCCAAGGCGCCCGACATCGCGGCGACCGAGCCCTGCTCGCGCCAGGTGTTCATCGCCTGCCGCGACTGCGAGACCCAGGACGATTTCGAGCGCCGCCTCTTTGTGCTGCGCAAGGTGATCTCCAACGTCATCCGCGCCGAGACCGATGCCGTCACCAAGGGCTTCTACATCGTCTCGCTGTCGAGCCGGACGCTGGTCTACAAGGGCATGTTCCTGGCCTATCAGCTCGGCGCCTATTACGCCGACCTGAAGGACCCGCGCTTCACCTCGGCGCTGGCGCTCGTCCACCAGCGCTTCTCGACCAACACCTTCCCGTCCTGGGATCTTGCCCATCCCTACCGGATGGTCGCCCATAACGGCGAGATCAACACCCTGCGCGGCAACGTCAACTGGATGGCCGCCCGCCAGGCGAGCGTGTCCTCGCCGCTGTTCGGCGACGACATCTCCAAGCTGTGGCCGATCTCCTACGAGGGTCCAGTCCGACACCGCCTGCTTCGACAACGCGCTCGAGTTCCTGGTGCGCGGCGGCTACTCGCTCGCCCATGCGGCGATGATGCTGATTCCCGAGGCCTGGGCCGGCAACCCGCTCATGACGAGAACCTGCGGGCCTTCTACGAGTACCACGCCGCCCTGATGGAGCCGTGGGACGGCCCGGCCGCCGTCGCCTTCACCGACGGCCGCCAGATCGGCGCGACCCTCGACCGCAACGGCCTGCGTCCGGCCCGCTACGTGGTGACCGACGACGATTTCGTGATCATGTCCTCCGAGGTCGGCGTGCTGCCGGTGCCGGAAGAGAAGATCATCCGCAAGTGGCGCCTGCAGCCGGGCAAGATGCTGCTGATCGATCTCGAGGAAGGCCGGATCATTTCCGACGACGAGATCAAGCGGCAGCTCTCCACCGCCAATCCCTACAAGGACTGGCTGCACCGCACCCAGATCGTGCTGGAGGAGATGCCGGCGGTGCGCGGCCGTGCGCCGGTCGCGGCCGAGACGCTGCTCGACCGCCAGCAGGCCTTCGGCTACACCCAGGAAGACATCAAGCTCCTGATGCATCCGATGGCGACCGTCGGCCAGGAAGCCATCGGCTCGATGGGCACCGACACGCCGATCTCCGCGCTCTCGGACAAGCCGAAGCTGCTCTACACCTATTTCAAGCAGAACTTCGCCCAGGTCACCAACCCGCCGATCGACCCGATCCGCGAGGAGCTGGTGATGAGCCTCGTGTCCTTCATCGGGCCGCGGCCGAACCTGTTCGATCTCAAGGGCCTGGCCACCTCCGCCGTCTGGAGGTTCGCCAGCCGATCCTCACCAATGACGACCTGGAGAAGATCCGGACCATCGGCGACACCGCCGACAACCAGTTCTCGGCCAAGACGCTGGACATCACCTACGACGCGTCCAAGGGCGGGCGGCATGCGCGAGGCGCTCGACAACCTGTGCGCCAATGCCGAGAAGGCGGTGGTCAACGGCTACAACATCGTCATCCTGTCCGACCGCCTGGTCAGCCGCGGCCGCATCGCCATTCCGGCGCTGCTGGCGACCGCTGCCGTGCACCATCACCTGATCCGCAAGGGTCTGCGCACTTCGGTCGGCCTGGTGGTGGAGACGGGCGAGGCGCGAGGTGCATCACTTCTGCGTGCTGGCCGGCTACGGCGCCGAGGCGATCAACCCCTATCTCGCCTTCGAGACGCTGCTGCAGCTCCATGCCGAGCTCGACTTCCCCGAGAAGTCGACGCCGACGAGGTCGTCTATCGCTACATCAAGTCGATCGACAAGGGCATCCTCAAGGTCATGTCCAAGATGGGCATCTCGACCTACCAGTCCTATTGCGGCGCCCAGATCTTCGACGCGGTCGGCCTGTCGACCGACTTCGTCAACGAGTACTTCTTCGGCACCGCCACCATGATCGAGGGCATCGGCCTTGCCGAGGTCGCCGAGGAGACCGCCCGCCGCCACGCCGTCGCCTTCGCCGACGTGCCGGTGCTGCGCCGCTCGCTCGATGTCGGCGGCGAATACGCCTACCGCGTGCGCGGCGAGAGCCACCTGTGGACGCCGGAAGGCATCGCCTTCCTGCAGCATGCGGTGCGCTCCAACCTGCCCGAGCAGTATCGCGAGTTCGCCCGCGAGACCAACGAGCACAACGGCCGCTTCACCATCCGCGGGCTGTTCCGCGTCAAGACCGCAGAGGATGTCGGCCGCGCGCCGATCTCCATCGACGAGGTCGAGCCGGCGGCCGAGATCGTCAAGCGCTTCTCCACCGGCGCCATGTCCTTCGGCTCGATCTCGCGCGAGGCCCACTCGACGCTGGCCGTCGCCATGAACCGGATCGGCGGCAAGTCGAACACCGGCGAGGGCGGCGAGGAGCCGGAGCGCTACATGCCGCTGCCGGACGGGTCGCAGAACCCGATGCGCTCGGCGATCAAGCAGGTCGCCTCGGGCCGCTTCGGCGTGACCACCGACTACCTCGTCAACTCGGACATGATCCAGATCAAGGTGGCCCAGGGTGCCAAGCCCGGCGAAGGCGGCCAGCTGCCCGGCCACAAGGTCGACGCGGTGATCGCCAAGGTCCGCCACTCGACGCAGGGCGTGGGCCTGATCTCGCCGCCGCCGCACCACGACATCTATTCGATCGAGGATCTGCGCAGCTGATCTACGATCTGAAGAACGTCAACCCGGCGGCCGACATCTCGGTCAAGCTGGTGTCGGAAGTCGGTGTCGGCACGGTTGCCGCCGGCGTTGCCAAGGCGCGCGCCGACCATATCACCGTGTCCGGCTATGACGGTGGCACCGGCGCCTCGCCGCTGACCTCGATCAAGCATGCCGGCAGCCCCTGGGAGATCGGCCTTGCCGAGACCCAGCAGACGCTGGTGCTGAACGGGCTGCGCTCGCGCATCGCCCTGCAGGTCGACGGCGGCCTGAAGACCGGGCGCGACGTCATCGTCGGCGCGCTGCTGGGGCCGACGAGTTCGGCTTCTCGACCGCACCGCTGATCGCCGCCGGCTGCATCATGATGCGCAAGTGCCACCTGAACACCTGCCCGGTCGGCATCGCCACCCAGGATCCGGTGCTGCGCAAGCGCTTCAGGGCGCGCCGGAGCATGTGGTCAACTACTTCTTCTTCGTCGCCGAGGAAGTCCGCGAGATCATGGCCGCGATGGGCATCGCCCGTTTCGACGATCTCGTCGGCCGCACCGACCTGCTCGACCAGGAGAAGATGATCGATCACTGGAAGGCGCGCGGCCTCGACTTCTCGCGCATCTTCCACATGCCCGAGGCCCCGGCCGAGGCGAAGCGCTGGACCGAGCGCCAAAGCACCCGATCGACGACGTTCTCGACCGCCGCCTGATCGCGGCCGCCGAGCCGGCGCTGGAGCGCAAGGAGCCGGTCGTGATCACCGAGACCATCGGCAATGTCGACCGCTCCGCCGGTGCGATGCTGTCGGGCGAGGTGGCCAAGCGCTTCGGCCACAAGGGCCTGAAGGGCGGCACCATCGACGTGCGGCTGACCGGCACCGCCGGCCAGGCCTTCGGTGCCTTCCTGGCGCGCGGCATCACCATGACGCTCGAGGGCGATGCCAACGACTATGTCGGCAAGGGCCTGGCGGGCGGCAAGCTCGTCATCCGTCCGAACCCGAAGAGCGCCGCCGATCCGGACTACTCGATCATCGCCGGCAACACCGTTCTCTACGGTGCGACCGAGGGCGAGTGCTACATCCGCGGCATCGCCGGCGAGCGTTTCGCGGTCCGCAACTCCGGTGCCATCGCCGTCGTCGAGGGCGTGGGCGACCACGGCTGCGAATACATGACCGGCGGTGTCGTCGTCGTGCTCGGCTGGACCGGGCGCAACTTCGCCGCTGGCATGTCGGCGGCGTGGCCTATGTGCTGGACGAGGACGGCTCGTTCCGCAACCGCTGCAACCTCGCCATGGTCGACATCGAGCCGGTCCCGGAGGAGGACGACCTCCTGGAAAAGCTCCACCACCATGGTGGCGACATCGAGCACAAGGGCCGCGTGGATCTGTCTGCCGACATGACGCGGCACGACGACGAGCGGCTTCGCCAGATCATCTCCAACCACATCGCCCATACCGGCTCGGCCTGGCGCAGGAGATCCTGGAGAAGTGGGACGAGTTCCGCCCGAAATTCGTGAAGGTGATGCCGGTCGAGTACCGCCGCGCCCTCAGGGAAATGGAAGAAAAGCGGCTCGGCCTGGTGGCGGCCGAGTAAGGAGACGAGAGATCATGGGAAAAGTTACCGGTTTCCTGGAGATCGACCGGCAGGAACAGAAGTACCAGCCGGCCTCCGACCGCATCCGCCACTTCAGGGAGTTCACCCTGCCGCTCGAGGACAAGGAAGTCGACGACAGGCTGCCCGTTGCATGGATTGCGGCGTGCCCTATTGCCATGGGCCCGTCGGCTGTCCGGTCAACAACCAGATCCCGGACTGGAACGACCTGGTCTATAACGGCGACTGGGAAGAGGCGGCGCGCAACCTGCACTCGACCAACACTTCCCCGAGTTCACCGGCCGCATCTGCCCCGCCCCGTGCGAGGAAGCCTGCACGCTGAACCTCGAGGACGTGCCGGTCGCCATCAAGACCGTGGAACAGAGGATTGCCGACAAGGCCTGGGCCGAAGGGTGGATCCGCCCCGAGCCGGCGCCGTTCCGCACCGGCAAGACCGTCGCCATCGTCGGCGCCGGCCCGCCGGCCTTGCCGCGGCCCAGCAGCTGGCCCGCGCCGGCCACACGGTGCATGTCTACGAGCGCGAGCCGCGCGCCGGCGGCCTGATGCGCTACGCATTCCCGACTTCAGATGGAAAAGCACTACATCGACCGCCGCGGTCGAGCAGATGGGGCGAAGGCGTCGTCTTCCATTACGGTGCCAATGTCGCGCGTCAACCTGACGGTCGACGAGCTCAAGCAGCGCCATGACGCGGTGCTGCTGACCGTCGGCGCCGAGCGTCCGCGCGATCCCGAGCTTCCGGTATGGACCTTCAGGGCTGCATGTATGCCATGCCGTTCCTGGTCCAGCAGAACCGCCGCGTCGGCGGCGAGGACGTCCTCGGCCGAGCAGCCCTACTGGGCCGGCGGCAAGCATGTCGTCGTCATCGGCGGCGGCGACACGGCCTCGACTGCGTCGGCACCTCGTTCCGCCAGGGCGCCCTGTCGGTGACACAGCGTTGACATCCGCCAGCGCGTCCGCCGAGAATGAGGACAAGCTGACGGTGTGGCCGTACTGGCCGACCAAGATGCGGCACCTCCTCCAGCCAGGCGGAAGGCGCCGACCGCGAGTTCGCGCGGCCACCCTTGCCGTCGTCGGCGGGACGGCCACGTCACCGGCGTCAAGTGCGCCCCGCGTCGACGAGAAGCGCCGGCCGATCCCCGGCAGCGAGTTCAATTCTGCGCGCCGAGCTGGTGTGCTGGTCGCCATCGGCTTTGCCGGGCCGATGGAAGCACCTACCTCGCCGAGCTCGGCGACAGCATCGAGCGCGACGCCCGCACCAACGTCAAGGCGAACACCCAGGACTACAAGACGTCCATCGACGGCGTCTTCGCCGCCGGCGACGTCCGCCGGGGGCCAGTCGCTGGTGGTCTGGGCGATCCGCGAGGGCCGTCAGGCCGCACGGGCCATCGACCTGCACCTGACGGGCAGCTCGAACCTGCCGCGCTGAGCGGGAGCGATTTTGCAAGGCGTGAGGCCGTTCGAGGACGGCCTTTCGCAAAATCTCGCAAGATTTGCAAAATCGTCTCAAAAAAGAGATGAGCAATATCAAAGAGAAAGGCGCCGCTTGCGGCGCCTTTCTCAATTTCTCAAGGCCTGGAAACGGCACTTTTCCCCGCCCGGCCGCCGCCGCAAGGCGTCCCTTATCCCCTTCCGCGAGGCAGAGCCGAGCGCTGGTTTATCCCCGTGAGGATCACGCCGGGCGCGGATGCTCGACAGGAGGCGCCGCCGACCTGCTCGCGCAGCGCTCGGAAAGGTGGGCAAGTTCGGACTGCGGCGGCCGCGGATTTCATCCGTGGCGGCCCGGGTCGAGCCGCTGGCGCGGCCGAGTGCGTCCATGCTGGAGGCGACATTCTCCGGTGCTTTGGCGTCGCGAACTCGACGCTCTGGCTGATCTCGCCGGTCGCCGACATCTGCTTCTGAACCGCCTGCAGGATCGTGTCGGAGATCGAGTGGATGCGCTCCACCGTGCCGGCGATGGAGCGGATCGCCCCGAACCGCCTGCTCGGAGACCTGCTGCACCGCCTCGACCTGCTGCGAGATATCCTCGGTCGCCGCGAGGTCTGGCCGCCCAAGGTCTTGACTTCATTGGCAACGACGGCAAAGCCCCGGCCCATTTCCCGGCCCGTGCCGCCTCGATGTTGGCGTTCAATGCCAGGAGGTTGGTCTGGTCGGCGATCTGCTTGATCAGGTCGACCACCTCGCCGATGGCCCGCCCGCTTTCCGCCAGCCGGCCGACGATGGCATCGGTCGAGCGCGATTCCTCGACCGCCGCCCGCGCCATTTCCGCCGCCTGCTCCATCTCCCGGCCGATCGACAGGACGACTGGACATCTCTTCGGCCGCCTCCGCCGCCGTCGAAAACCGAGCTGGAGGCCTGGATCGAGGAGCCGGGACGCCTCGTCGACGGCGCTTGCGGCCATGTCGACCGCCCCGTCCAGATCCTTGGGTCAGATGCGCCACCCGCCCGGCCCGCATCGCCGAGCCGGTGAACGACGCCGACCACGGTCTGCTCGAACTCGGCCGCACCTGGTTCAGCGTCTCGCCGCGCTGGCGCGCCATGCGCTCCTGCTGCTCAACAGCCTCGCGCGCGTCCTGTTCCGCTTTTTGCGACAGCCGCACTCGGAAATCCGCCACCGACCGGGCGATGGCGCCGATCTCGTCGCGCCGCTCCGCGCCTGCCACGTGATGCCGAAATCGCCGTTCGACAGGGCGACGAGCCCTTCCTGCAAGGCCTTCAGCGGCCGGCGTACGCCCATCGCCAGCACGAAGGCCAGCGCCAGGAAGGCGATGCCGACGGGAGGCAGACGAGCGCGATCTCGACCATCTGGTCGAGGATCAGCCCGTCGAGCTTGGCGGTGGCGGAAGGACCGCTAGAAACTCTGTGCCTGCACCGGATCGCCCAGCGCCGACAGCAGCGAACGTCGGAACACGTAGAAGCATAGCCCGTGCCGGCCATCATGATGAGCGCGGCCGTCGCGACCATCAGCAGGAAGCGTCCCGTTACGGTAAGGGACAAGAAGGCGGGGCGGATGCGGCCATGTTCGGGACCCGGACTTGCGTTGCGAGTCGTCAGGCTTCCCGAAAAACGTGAAAAATTAGGTAATTACGTAAATACACGGAGGGCGGTGGCCGGCCTTTGCCGGCCGGTGCGGCTAAAGGTGCGTCTCACGGTGTCGCTCAGGCGGGCGCGGCGCTGCGGAAGTCGTCGACCCGGCCGTTCTGCGGCGCGATCGGCGCGCCCTGCACGATCAGCTGGTATTGCGGCGTGTCGACGACCGGCGCGTTCCTGGCGTTCTCGCCGCCGGCCAGCACCGTTTCGGCGCTCCCTGGCGCCCGGTCAGCACGATGAAATTCGGATCGTCTTCCACGCCCTCGAAGGCGAAGGCGCCGGAGGAGCCGAGGTGCGGGCAATCGAGCGCTCGGCGAAGAAGGCGATCTTGCGCCGGCCGTGTGCCACAGGTGAAACCGACGCCGTCGCCCGAGCGCAGCTGCCGCCGCGTGCCTTCCACGTCCGGACCGTAGGAGGTGTAGCCGCCGTTCTCGTCAGGAACACGTCCCACACGTCGACATAGATGGCGTTTGCGCGGCCTCTGCGCGCTGCTTGGCGACCGTGTTGATATGGGCGAAGTCGTTGCGCCGGGCGACGCCCTTTGGCGGCGGCAGGCCGACCCAGACCACCGCGTGTCGCTGCGCCCGCCCGATCGCCACCAGCTCGGCGATCCGCTGGCCGTACAGCGCGTTCCATGCCTCGCTGCGGAACGGCGCGGTGCCGGTTTCCGTGGTGATGTCGCGCACGTCGAGCGAGCCGATCAGCACCACGATGGCCGCGACGCGCCGTCCCTGGATGATGCCGCGGACCCGGTCGCCGAGGGGTTTCGGCCCTCGGCCCTGCAAGGCCCGCATCGTTGATCGACAGGCTGTCGACGCGCACCGACGGGACTTCCAATAGGTGGCCTCCACCAGCCCTTCCGCCAGCTCGCCGGCCAGCCCGTCGCCGACCACCAGAACCACCCGCGCATCGCCTCCTTCGGCACTTCGACGACGACCGGTCGGGCCGGCTCGCGCGAGGGCTGCAGCCGCTGGCGCGGCTCGCGCTCCTGGATGCGGGTGCGGCGACGGCTGTTTTCCACGCCGAACAGCCGCAGCAGCGGCGACAGCGGATGGAAGTTGGAATTGCGCGAATCTCCCGGCTGGACGATCGGCCGGCCGTTCTGCGCCAGCGCCGAAACGGGCCGAAATCCGCCGTTCTTCCCGGCTGCAGGTCGGGCAGCAGCAGGCAGAATGCCGTGACCAGCGCCACCAGCGCGGCCAGCCGGAAACGCCCGCGCGCGCAAGGGGCGGGCAGGCACGTCGGGACGGCGCGCGAAGAAGCTGGCACAAGATGTCATGGCACCGATTTTACGGCCCTTGCAGCAGGAAGGGAACAGATTCCGGTTGGACATCTCAATCGCCCGCCTGTCGCGATCCTTCAAGACGGACCTCGCCAGCCTTGCCATAGCAGGCCTCCACCCGGTTTTTCGGAGAAGAACAGATCTTCAGATACACGATCCTCTATGTCGAAGACGTCCCGGCGACGAATGGATTTCTACGAGCGCGCCTTCGCGCTGACCCGCGTTTCCTGCATGACAGCGGGGATTACGGCGAGCTGGCGACCGGCGAGACGCGCCTTGCCTTTTCCTCCCGGTCCCTGATGCGCAGCTCGGCAAGACGCCGGCCGCGGCCGATGCGAAGGCACCGGTCTTCGGCTGGCCTTCGAGACGGAGGACGGAGGATGTGCCCGGAGCGCTCTAGCCGGCGGTCTCCGCCGGCGCCACGCTTGCTGCGGACGCGCGGACTCGCGCCCGAGGGGGGACAGACCCAACCTATGTCAACGATCCCAACGGCTATCTGGTGGAAATCTGCTCGCCGGTCCAGTTGCCGAGCGCCGGCTGACACGCCAGCTCCAGAAGGGCGCGATCCCGGCGCAGCCGCTCCGGGCTCGCTCCGAACCAGCGGGCAAGCTCCCGGGTCATGTGCGCCTGGTCGGCGAACCCGCACTCCGCGGCGATCTCCGCCAAGCGGGGCGGCACCGGACAGCCGCCCGGCCGCCCTGCGTGCCCGCCCCAGCAGGCGCCAGTGATCGGGCGGCGGCAGGCCCTGCTCGCGGAACCGCCGTTTCAGCGAGCGCGGCGACACGCCGAGCCCGCGTGCGACCGAGGCAAGGCTTTCGCCCGGCCCGGCCAGAACACGGATCGCGGCGCTGACGTCTGCGTCCTCGCCTGCGGGTCGCTCAGCGCATTGCCGAGGATTTCCGCAGCGCCGTCGCCCTCCCTTGCGCAGCATCGCGGAAATTGCGGCGAGAACCTGCGGGGACACACCGGCGCCGGGCTCAGGCGAAAGCCTTCGATCAGCGTTCGGCCGCCAGTTCGGCGATGCGCGGGCAAAGGTGTCGAACTCGGTCAGGACGACCCGGGGCGTCGCACCCGCCGGGCGCAGCACCAGCACGTCGCGGCAGCCGTCGGGCAGCACCGGCGCCCGTTCGGGCGCCGTCGCCAGATGTTGCCAGGCGAAGAAGGCGGTCCCGCCCCTCCTGGCTCAGCGTCCCCTGCGGATATGCTCCAGCAGCGCCACCGAGGCATAGCCGTCCGGGATCAGGCCGGCCGCCGTCTGATAGGCGCGGATGCCGCGCCGTGTGGCCGTCCCACCTGCCCGTCCGCCGTGCCGACGGAAAAGCCGCGCCGGTTGAGCAGCGTCTGCAGTTTCCTCCGCCTGCGGCTTCGACAGCGGCAGGGCATCGCGCTGCCAGGCATGGACCGAACGGCCCGCCGCCGCGGATCCGGTCGGCGAGATGGCCGACGGCCAGCGCATAGGCGGTGGCGTTGTTGTAGCGCTTGATGACGAAGAAGTTCTTCAGCATCAGGAAGGCCGGGCCCGACGCGCCGGCCGGCAGCACCAGCTCGGCATTGTCGGACGGGCGCGGGAAGTCGCGGCCGCCAGGGCGGCGGATCCCGATCCGCGACCATTCGGCGAGCGCGCGGTCCGTATCGGCCACGTGTAGTCGAAGCCGCGCGGCAGCTCGACCTCGTAAGCCCCAGGTCTTGCCGCCCTGCCAGCCGTGCTTTTTCAGGTAGTTGGCGGTGGAGGCAAGCGCATCGGGAATGTTGGTCCAGATGTCGCGCCGGCCGTCGCCGTCATAGTCGGCCGCATACTGCTTCCAGCTGGAAGGCATGAACTGGGTGTGGCCCATGGCGCCGGCCCAGGACCTTCCATCCGGTCGGGCGCGACATGGCCGGCATCGAGGATCTGCAGCGCCGTCACCAGCCTCGCGCTGCCAGAACTCGCGCCGGCGCGGCGCGCGGCATAGGCCAGTGTCGCCAGGGCCCGCACCACATAATGCTTGCCCATGAAGTTGCCGTAGTTGGTCTCCATGCCCCAGATCGCCACGACCGCGTGGCGCTCGACGCCGTAGCGGCTCTCGATCACTGCCAGCTCGCGGGCATAGGTCTGCAGCATCTGGCGACCGTTTCTCGACGCGCGTGTCGGAGACCGCGCTGTCCAGGTACTCCCAGATCGGCTTCACGAATTCCGACTGGCGGTTCATGAGCCGGATCGTGTCCTCGTCCGCGTCATGCCCTGGATGCCCGGCGATAAGTCGCCTGCGACACGCCGCCGAGCGCGCCGTCGACCAGAATCCGTCGATCCAGCGGCTGAAAGCGGCATCGGCCACCGCTGCGCCGGCGGGGCAGGCACAGCGTCAGGGCAAGTCCGAGGGCACCGGCCAGCCCGCCGCGCGGTACGGGCCGGCCCCCTTGCATGGCTCTGAAGCAAAAACATCAACACTCCTGATCGTCTCCCGGTGGAACCGCCTGCTTGCATTGCGCAGGCCCGGTTCCCTCGCCCCCCGACGCCCCGGATTTCCGGACCGGACCACGAGGGCCGGCCGCACCGCCACTGTCGCAAGTATGCCTCAGTGGCGGAATCTCAACCCCGCCTCGATGGTGTTCGAATTGTAGCTCGATCCCGCATTGCTCGAGACGAAGCGGCGGAACGTGTAGCGGCCCTGCAGCGCGACATTGGACGTCAGCGCCCAGGTCAGCGCCGTGGTCGCGCGCGCCTCCTGCTCGGTGAGCACGAGGCCGGTATAGTGTCGCGCCAGGTGTAGCCGACGCCCGACCTCGCCGCTCAGCGCATCGCTGAAGCCGTGCGCCAGCCGCAAGTCGCCGGAATAGGCGACGGAGCCCGGCGTCCCGGCCAGCGAGGACGGGGCGAAACTGGTGTTGGCCAGCGCCGTCACCGTGGTCAGCCTCGTCGGCGACCACAACAGCGAGCCGTCCACCGTCATGCCTTCCAGCCGCGCGAGGCGTGCATCGTCCAGCGTCTCGCTGCGCCAGCCGACGGCGATGTCGCCGGAGATCTTGCCGCCATTGTCGAACGCAAGACCGGCCCTCAGGCCATAGCCGGAGGAATCGCGATCCTCGCACAGCGCCAGATTGTTGCATGCGTCCGTGTAGCGCCGGGCCAGCAGGCTCGCCTCGGCGAAAGGCGTCACCGTGGCACCGGTATTGCCGTCGACGCGCAAGGTCGCGGTGAACAAGGCGTTGTCGCGGTCGCGGTTGGCGACCGCCCCGTTCGTGCCCTGATAATAGGTCGCATCCACTTCGCCGCGGAGCTCCGCGCCGACGATGCCGAGATCGCGGCGCAGCGCCAGTCCGCCGCCCGCGAGCGTATGGATTTCCTGGTCGCCGCCGGCCGATTCGGCCGTGCCGCGGTCCTGCATCGACAGGCCGTAGCTGGCCGAGACGTCGATCTCGCTGCGCTCGCCGACTTCCAG
>JACADM010000113.1_pt1 | contig 28263 bp, 37 predicted proteins | sample 7512371 | NCBI WGS metagenome assembly JACADM01 (sample SAMN14389041, study PRJNA612141) | algae metagenome | isolation source: non-axenic algae culture | place: India: Navi Mumbai | collected 2017-01
GACGGCGGGATTGACGTTCAAGTCGTTGTCCCAGACGAGCTCCTTCGAGGGGACTTTGTTCCCGCGCTGAAACGGTCTTTCAAGTCAAGAAGTCGTCCATGCTCCGTCCAAATTTCGAAGGAAATGACGGGTAAAGACAATGCAAAGGCTCTATTCGATCACTTAAACACTGTGTCTGGCGCCTTTGTAATCGTAAGTCTTGCAGACGATAATGCGCCTCCAAATCACAAACTCCGCACAGAAAAAATGAAAGAAGAACTGTCTGTGCTTGTCAAAGCCCTGCTGTTCATGTCGATTTCTATAATCGGTCGCGCTTGGTACAATGGTTGCGCCAACATGTTTTCTGTTCAGCTTTGGGTGCGGAAAACTCTTGGCAAAAGTCTCAGCTGCTGGAGACCATTGGAAAAATGGACAGCTACACCGAGTGGCGCGGATGATTCAGTTATTTTTCAGGATGGCGTTTCCGTAGTCGTTCCCGGTCAAAGTGCGGGACTACGCTTAGCTGATGCGGTTCCGGCAACAAGAGAGCTAATCAAGAATACTTCAAAGGCAATTCGTGTTGCCGCCTCTCGGGCGTCGGCAAAACGCGGTTTGTTCAAGCGCTGTTTGAGGACGTAGGGACGGGGAGCCATTGGATAGGACCCAAGTGATCTATGCGGATATTGGGGAGGGACCAAATCCATCCGCCACAAATTTGCTCGACACGCTTATCGCAGACAAGCGCAATGCCATACTTGTGCTGGATAACTGCCCGAGTGATCTTCATGGCGCGCTTGCTGCCCGAACTCGCAAAAGCGACAATCCCATCAAGCTTGTCACAGTTGAATATGATATTCGCGAGGACAAACCCCAGACGACTGAAGTCGTAAGGATTAAGGCGCACGGCCCCGAGATTGCTGAAAGTCTGGTTGCAAGGCGGTTCCCTCACTTAGCTGGGCCAAATGCACGCAGAATAGCTGAGTTTGCGGAAGGGAATTGTCGTCTGGCACTCGCACTTGCCGATGCTGTGCCAGAAGGTGATAGCCTCGCAGACCTGTCAGATGATCAACTGTTTGAGCGCCTTTTCCATCAACGGCACGATTTGGATAAGGATCTGAAGGAGCAGGCCGAAGTCCTTTCTTTGGTCTATTCCTTTTCCGTAGAGCAGGAAGAAGAGGGCGTCGATGAGCTAGCAGTACTTGGAAGTCTATGCGAAAATCGCGGCGTAAGATGCACAGGACCGCCCAAACATTGGTCGATAGGCAAATCGCGCAGCAACGCGGTCGATGGCGTGCCGTTCTGCCGCATGCCATTGCAAAATAGGCTGGCCGCAGATGCTCTGAGGAATATTCCGGAAGCCGAGATTATTGAGACATTTGAAACCGAAGCGGGTCCGCGCCTTCTTAAGTCATTTGGTAGACGCCTCGGGTATCTTCACGACCACGATGTTGCGAAGCGGATAGTGGGCCGATGGCTTGAGGATGGCGGCCTGCTCAACAGGATAGACCAATCTGGATGAGCACAGCGCTGAAATGCTGATGCATGTCGCTCCAGTTGTGCCCGATGCCGTTTTGCAAATGATCGAGGCGCAAATTGCGGACATCGTTTCAGCGATTTCCCGTAAGCGATATCACCCCATTAGAGCGAATGTTATCACGCTGCTGATGAAGTCGCTTACGATCCGAATTTGTTCGAGAGATCTGTTTCAGTGCTTTGAAAATTGCGATCGAAGAAGAGAATGGCAATTTACGGGATGATGTTCTCTCTAAAATCAGGTCGTTCTTTGGTTTGGTATATTCCGGTACACATGCCACTCTCGAGCAGCGCCTCGCATTTCTCGAGCATTGTTTAGACCGTGATGATCCAGGAATGGTGGAGATTTGCCTTTCATTGGTAACTGAAACACTCAGAACGGAACGTTTTTCTACGGCAAACACTTCGGATTTTGGCGCGCGCCCCCGAGACTACGGGCTGAGGCCGACTTATAAAGAAAGCATACGCTGGTTGGAAGCGTTCCTGGCTTTTGTAACAGGGCTAGCCAACGGCGAAGACGCAAGGAAAAAACGAGTTGCTAGAAATGTATTGGCTGAACGGTTCCGAGAGCTTTGGCGGCTTCAAGAACTCCGGGATCTTTTGGTCAAGACCGGACGTGAACTAAATGCAAAAACTCCTTGGCTTGAAGGTTGGCGTGCGGTTCGATCTATTCTTCATTTTGACCGTATTTCGAAAAAAGAAAAGATGTCGACAGATGAGCGGACTCTCCTCGAATCTCTCGAAGGTGAGCTAAAGCCGACGGATTTGGAAGGAAGAATCCGCGCCTTGGTGCTTGGTGATGGACAAAGACTATTTTCTATTGATGATGAGTTTGATCTGGATGAACCTGCGAAATATGAACAGTCACGAGAACGGCTAGCTAGTAAAGCATTTGAGCTTGGCCGCGATTGTATTACTGAGCTCGGCTTGCTGGATCGAATTGCTGGTGAGTTGTTCGAACCCAAATATGGTCCTTACAGGCAGGACTTTGGGCGTGGCTTGTTGCTGGTTCATCAGACATCAGAGCGGTATGGGACCAACTCGTCGGTGAACTGAAGGCCAAAGGTGGCGAACATTTCGGTTTTGGGGTCCTGGTTGGCGCTCTTCAGGAGATCGCGCAACAGACAGGTCAATTGCCACAAAGATTTTGGATGAGTGTGCCAACGATGAGCTTTTACGTAATTACATTGTAGCGCTGCACCCAGATGAAGGGTTCGACGAAGCAGATTTCGACAGGTGCCTATCCGTGTTGAGCCAAACCGGATTGTCGCTGATGGGAATAGGCGACCTGCTTTGGCGGCCAAAATTCGATGTCGTTTCAGCCGAAAAGAAGATTGAACTCTCGGAAATGATTTTGGCGGCTGAGGGAGGCCCAAGCGAACTTCTTGATGCATATTCCATGAAGCTTCACGGTAAAGACCAAAATCTTGACGTTCTTGGATCGGAGCAACGTAGGCTGGGGTTGGTTGCCGCAGCTGCAGCGATTTCAACTTCTGACTCAGATCCGGGCGGGTCGAAAGACTATAATTTGCAGCAAGTATTGCGTGCTTGCCTAGGCTTCGACGAAAACGAAGAAGAGAAAGTCGGTTTGATTGGTAGCCTGTTTGAAAGGGTCGCCAACTCTTATGGCTATTATTCTGATTTTGAAGGAGCAATTCAAGTGATTGCTGAGATGCTGCCAAAAGCATTTTTGGAACGCGCACTTTTGGATACGTCCATCGATGAATACAAGAGGTTTGGCCTGTTTCGAAATTCTGTGCACGAGATTCCTCCGTTGGTTGGCATCCCACCGGAACAGCTCGTGGAATGGTGCCAAGAGGGGAATGACCCACAGCGATGGAACCTACTCGCTAGGGCCATTTCCCGTTCGAAAAGGCAGCCTCCGAGGCTATTTCTTTGACAAAACAGGCCGCGGCGCTTTTGGAAGCAAGCCCAGATCCAAATCTTGTGGTTGATGGCATTTTTGAAAACCTTTTACCGTCTTCTTGGGGCGGTAGCCGGGCCGATATTATTGCTGAGCGCGCCGAGGCGATGAAGACATTCCTAGAGAACGAGAACGAAAGAATCAGCGTAGCTGCAGTACGTTTCTTGGAGAAAGCCAAAGAAGCTGAAGATCGAGAGCGTGAATGGGAGGCCCGGCACAATGAAGGCGAAGATCCAAGTTTTGAGTAGTCGGATTTTCAGGTAGACGACGTCCGGTTATTCAAAGGAATGGGATTTTCCCACACTTAAAGTGAAAGTCCGCTTTCCGCCCCATTTCAGACACCCCCCCTCAATGAAAATCCCGGCTCGGGAACAGGCGTTTGGCCTGTTCGCGCGGGTGCATGGCGCGGGTGCGTTGTGCGTCTGATTTCAGATGCACCGGCACGTCGTCGGTCTTGGTGGTCGTCTGCCCCAGAACGTCGTCGTTGGGTGGCCGAGAAGCGACAGGTCGCGGGAGCGGTCTTCGATGTGGTCGGCGATCAGGTGAACGACCATGCCTTCGCGCTCCAGCCGCCCGGTGACTTTCAAGAGCCGTCCGCCGAGAACGGCGGGCCGGAACTTCTCGTACATCTTCGGCCAGACAACCACGTTGGAAACGCCGGTCGCCTCCTCCAGCGTCAGGAAGATCACGTCCGAGGTCGTGCCCGGGCCGGAAGTGGCAAGTCAGTCGGCATTGATTTCGTGGCCAGGCGACCAGCCCTTTCAGGGCGGTCTCGTGCATTCGGCTCGAAGTTGCAGGTTGTTCTGCAGGCAGCGAAGGACCGCAACAAGGCCAAAGTGTCGGATGCTGCGATTTGGCCAAATGGCCGCTTGGGTTGCGTTTGGCCAAGGATCAAGCGTGTTTAGGCTTTCATTTGGACCAATTGGATCAGGTTGCCACACGTGTCATCAAAAACAGCCATGTGAACTGCCCCTGCATCCATCGGTTCGGTAACGAAAGTCACGCCGCGCTCGCTTAGTTTCTTCCATTCTGCATCGAGGTCTTGCACTTGAAATGAGTGTGCGGCGATGCCATCGGCGACGATTGCTTCTTTGTATGGCCCCACGGCTGGATGATCACTTGTTCAAGCAGCAACTCGGTTCCATCCGGATCTTCTTCTGAAACAACAGTCAGCCAACGGTTGGTGCCCAACGGAATGTTGTGTTTCACCTTGAAGCCGAGGATTTCGGTATAGAATTTTTCGGCCTTGTCCTGGTCATCGACAAAGACACTCGTGACGTAGATTTTCATGTCTTGGTCCCTTTCGGTTTGTAGGTTGTGAGCCATGATGCAGCCGCAATGTGGTCGTCGCTTATGCTGAGTGAATGCGTCTTCGTGCGGCCCTTCCAGGCGGTCTCGATTATGCCCGCCTTCTCCAGAACAGCGAGATGCTGGGAGACCGTCTGTCGGGACAACGCAACCCGTCTTCGGCAACCGACGCGGCACATACTTCGAACAACGACTGAGCAGGTTGCTTGCTCAGACGATCAATGATGCGACGGCGTGTGCTGTCAGATAGCGCCTTGAAAATTAGGTCGAGCTGATCATCTTTCATGGTACCTATATGCAGTAATTTTACTGCATGTCAAGTGCAGTAAAATTACTGCATATCAAACTCACTTCCAAAGCGGGCCTGGGGGAGGGACGAGCGAGCGGCAGTTCCTTCCGCTCTGCTACTGCCAGTTCAAAGTGCAGCGATCTTCCACTTTCCGCCCATCTACACACCACCCCTCAATGAAAATCCCGGCTCGGGAACAGGCGTTTGGCCTGTTCGCGCGGGTGCATGGCGCGGGTGCGTTGTGCGTCTGATTTCAGATGCACCGGCACGTCGTCGGTCTTGGTGGTCGTCTGGCCCAGGACGTCGTCGTTGGGGTGGCCGAGAAGCGACAGGTCTCGGGAGCGGTCTTCTATGTGGTCGGCGATCAGGTGAACGACCATGCCTTCGCGCTCCAGCCGCCCGGTGACTTTCAAGAGCCGTCCGCCGAGAACGGCGGGCCGGAATTTCTCGTACATCTTCGGCCAGACAACCACGTTGGAAACGCCGGTCTCGTCCTCCAGCGTCAGGAAGATCACGCCCGAGGCCGTGCCCGGGCGCTGGCGGGTGATCACCAGCCCGCAGACGGAAACGCGGCGCGCCTCGCGCGGGGTCAGCGCCGCCAGCCGGTCATGCGGGGTCAAGTGAGGGATATGCGGGCGCAGCAGCTCCATCGGGTGGGCGCGCAAGGTCAGCCGGGTGGACAGGTAATCCTCCACCACTTCCTGCCCCAGATGCATGGTGGGCAGGAGGACATCCGGCTCGAAGATCGCCTCGCCGTCGATTGGGTCGTTGAAGAGCGGCAGCGGCTTGGGGCTGCGGATGGTCTTCACCTGCCAGAGGGCGGCCCGGCGGCTGAGCCCCATGCCGGCAAAGGCATCGGCTTCAGCCAGCCGCTCCAGCGTGGCCGGCATGACGCCGGTGCGCAGCCACAGGGTTTCCGTGTCCGGATAGCCGTTGCCGCGGGCCGCGACGATCCAGGCCGCGTCCTCCTCGCGCAGGCCCTTGATCTGGCGAAACCCCAGGCGCAGCGCCAGCGCGCCGTCGCTGCGCCGCTCCAGGGTGTTGTCCCACAGGCTGGTGTTGACGCACACGGGACGCACCTCCACCTGGTGCTCGCGGGCATCGCGCACGATCTGCGCCGGGGCATAAAAGCCCATCGGCTGGGCATTCAGCAGCGCGCAGGCGAACTCGGCCGGGAAGTGGCATTTCAGATAGGCCGAGACATAGGCCAGCATGGCAAAGGCGGCGGCATGGCTTTCCGGAAAGCCGTATTCGCCGAACCCCTCGATCTGGCCGAAGCAGTTCTGGGCGAATTCCAGCTCGTAGCCGCGCTCCAGCATGCCGGAGATGAACTTGTCCTTCAGCTGCCCGATGGTGCCCATGCGCCGGAAAGTGGCCATGGAGCGGCGCAGCTTGTCGGCTTCCGACGGTGTGAACCCGGCGGCGACCACGGCGATCTGCATCGCCTGTTCCTGGAACAGCGGCACGCCAAGCGTCTTGCCCAGCACCTCCTCCAGCGCCTTTGAGGGGAAGGTGACCTTCTCCCGGCCCTGGCGGCGGTTGATGTAAGGGTGCACCATGCCGCCCTGGATCGGGCCGGGGCGCACGATCGCCACCTCGATGACAAGGTCGTAGAACTGGCGCGGGCGCATGCGCGGCAGGAAGTTCATCTGCGCCCGGCTTTCCACCTGAAAGACGCCGATGGCATCGGCCACGCACAGCATGTCATAGGTCTTCCTGTCGGCCTGGGGCACGGTGCCGAGTGTCAGTTCCTGGCCATGGTGGGTGTCGATCAGCTCGAAGCACTTGCGGATGCAGGTCAGCATGCCAAGGCTCAGCAGATCCACCTTCAGGATGCCGAGCGCGTCGATATCGTCCTTGTCCCATTCGATCACCGTGCGGTTTTCCATGGCCGCGTTCTCGATCGGGCAGAGCGCGTCGAGCCGCCCTTGCGTGATCACGAAACCGCCGACATGCTGGCTGAGATGGCGCGGAAAGCCGATGATTTCGCGGATCAGCTCGATGGTCTGGCGAACACGCGGATTGTCGAGATCGAGCCCGATCTCCCGCATCCGCGTTTCTTCCGGCCCCTTGCTGGAACTGCCCCAGATCTGCCCCGCCAGCGCGGCGGTGACATCCGCATTCAGGCCCATCACCTTGCCGACCTCGCGGATCGCCGCGCGGGTGCGGAAGTGGATCACCGTGGCGCAGAGCCCGGCGCGGTGGCGGCCGTATTTTTCATAGACATACTGGATCACCTCCTCGCGGCGCTCATGCTCGAAATCGACGTCGATGTCCGGAGGCTCGCCCCGATGTTCGGAGATGAAACGCTCCGACACCATGGTGATGGTTTCCGGCCCCACATCGGTGATGCCGAGCGCATAGCAGATGATGGAATTGGCCGCCGAGCCGCGCCCCTGGCACAGGATGTTCTTGCTGCGGGCAAAGCGGATGATGTCATGCACGGTCAGGAAATAGGCGGCAAAGGCAAGTTTGCGGATCAGCTTCAGTTCCTTTTCCGCCAGCGCCAGCGCATGGTCCGGCACGCCCGCGGGATACCGCCTTTCCAGCCCCTCGTAGGTCAGCCGTTCCAGCCGCTCCTGGGGCGGTTCGTTGCCCGTGATCTCGTCCGGATATTGGTAGGAGAGTTCGGAAAGATCGAAGCTGCAGCGGGTGGCGATCTCAAGCGTCCGGCGCAGGGCTGCCGGATGGTGGCGGAACAGCCTTGCCATGTCCTCCGGCGCCTTCAGCCGGCGTTCGCCATTGGGCAGGGCCCGCGTGCCGATGTCGTCGATGGTGCAGCCTTCGCGCAGGCACGTCAGCACGTCGGCCAGCCGGCGCCGGCCGGCATGGTGCATCATCACATCGCCGACGGCGACCATCGGCGCGGCAAGCGAATGCGCCGCGCGGGCGCAGGTGCGGAACCAGGCCTGGTCGGTGCCGTCATAGCGGGGCGCCGCGCCCAGAAACACATGTCCCGGCGCTTCCTGGCGCAGGCGGCGGATATGATCCTTAGCCGTCTCACAAATCGTCTCGCGCGCCATCTCCGGCTGCGGCAGGGCAATCAGGATCATGCCCTTGCAGGCGTTCATCAGGTCGGCAAAGTTCAGGTGACACTCGCCCTTTTCCGCGCGCCGCTTGCCAAGGGTAAGCAACTGGCTCAGCCGCTCATAGGCCGCACGGTCGGTCGGCAGCGCCACCCAGTGCAGCGGGCTGTCCTGCAGGCAAAGCCGCGCGCCGACGATCAGCCGCGGCAGCTTCAGCGTCTGCGGGGCAGGCAGGGGCGGGCTCGTGTTCGTCTCCTTGCGGGAGGAAGTGTCGATCTGCGAATGCGAGCGGATCTGAACGCCTTCCTCGGCCGCTGCCCGCTTGATCTCCTTCAGCGCCGAATAGGCCCGGACAACCCCGGCCAGCGAGTTGCGGTCGGTGATGGCAACCGCATCGAGATTGAGCATGGCGGCACGGGTCACCAGCTCCTCCGGATGGGAGGCGCCCCGCAGGAACGAAAATTCGACGTCACGGCCAGCTCCGCATAACGGACCGGCTCGGGCTGGAAATCGTCAGGCGACGGAAGCACGCTCATCGGCAAGCCTCCCTGTTCTTTCCAAAGCTGTCCTTGCAAGACAGATGCGCGGGATCCCCGTGTCCCCGCGTGCCGTCCTGGCAAAGCAAAAGCGCAAAGCCCGGTCGCAACCGCCGGTCCGCTTGCCCTTCAGGCACCGGAAGCCCCTGACGGCACTGCTCTGCAAACGAGTGGAGCCCGGATCTCGCGATGCTCGTCCGGGGTGACACCGGGCAAGGGGCGGGGAGAGCCGGAACAACAACCGTCCTCTCCGTCGTCATCCCGGACGCAGCGCAGCGGAGATCCGGGATCGGGGAACCCAGGATCTGCGAGCCCGGGATCTGCGAGCCCGGGACCGGGAAGGCGATAGAGGCAAGGCGTGAACTGCGGAAGCCCATCAGCCGAACTCCCCTTGCACGAACCAGGCCGGGTGCTGGGGCGTGTGGAACAGCCACAGGCGCTGGCCCTGGTGGGTGGCGATGCGCCAGTAGTCGCGCAGGCCCTTGGCCCAGCTGTCGTCCAGGTCCCACCAGGCGGGGGTGATCCGTTCCGGCCCTTCGGCCTCGAACACGGTCAGGGCCCGGCCGCGCCAGCGGAAGCGCCGGGGCGGTTCGAAGCCGGTGCCGGAAATCGGCTCGGGCGCGAACAGGCGGATCGGCCGCGGACGGTTGGCGGGCCAGGCTTGCGCCGGGCGGCTGTAGGCGGCGGGCACCAGCTTGAAGCTGCGCTCGGGAATGTGGCTGTCGACCGGCTGGAACCGCAGGATGTTGTCGAGGCCCACCCGGTTGCCGAGCTGGGTGATGAGATCGTCGAGCCCGTCCTTCTCCAGGCCCTCGGTGCGGTCCAGCTGGCGCATGCCGAGCGGTTCGACCTCTGTTGCCTCCAGACGGATCATGTCGATGCCATAGCCCGCATCGACCGCGCTGACCCCGCGCTCGAACAGGGCCAGGATCCGTTCCGGGTCGCGCATCGGCCGGGCGAGTTTCAGTTCCACCGCCTGGTTTTCCTGATCGACCCGGCGAAAGGTCAGCTTCAGGCTGCGTGCGCCTTTCTGCGCGGTGTCGAGCCGCTGGCACAGATGCGCGGTCAGCCGGCGCGCGGCGGCCATGACATCGTCCAGAAGGCCGATGGGGTCGGGCAGGGTCATGCGCACGGCAAAGCCCGGTTCCTCGCCAAGGGGGGAAATCTGCTCGGGCAGTGCCCCCAGCGCCTGGTCGAGGCGGCGCAGCACATCGGGCTCGTACCGCCGGGCAACGGTGGCGCGCGGCAGATTGTAAAGCTGCGAGACCGTGGCGATGCCGAGCCGTTCCAGACTGGTGCAGGTCTGGTCGGACAGCCGCAGGGCCGACAAGGGCAGCGGGCCGATGCGGGCAAGGGTCTCGCCGGTCCCGGCAATGCCTTCGGCAAACCGGGACAGCGCCCAGGCTGTTCCCGGGGTATCGGCAAGGCCGAGCCGGGCGGTCAGCCCCGCCCGGCCAGCCGGGCGCGGATGTCGTCCAGCAGCGGCTCCTCGCCGCCAAGCAGATGGGCCGAGCCGGTGATATCGAGAAAGAGGCCGTTGCGCCCGTCAAGGCCGACCCAGGGGCAGTAGCGGGTCGCCACCGGGCCAGCAGCCTCAGGAAACGCTGGTCGGCGGCCGGATCCGCCGGGCGGGTCAGCAGACCGGGGCAGAAGCTGCGCGCGTGAACCAGCGTCATGCCGCGGTTGAGGCCGAAGCTTTCGGCACGCGGGCACAGGTCGTAAAGGCGTTCGGAGTTGCGGTCGAAGAGGCTCAGCGCAAAGGGTGCGTCGACGGGCCGGGCACGCAGGGAGCGCTCAGCCGCCAGCCTCGGAAACCACAATGACACGATGCGCCGCTGCATCCCAACGTACTACCCATTCCGACAATGTTCCTATTTTGTTCTTTATAAGCGACCAGCGCCAATGAGTCGAGTCGTGACCATTTTGACGAGGCTCCGGCGCAAGACCGGAAGACGGGGCGGATTGGGCCGGAAGACAGGTGCTGCGCCAGCGGGTTTCGGCGGCATTGCTGCCCGCGCCTTCCGGGATCAGCAGGATGGCCGTGGTGCGTCCGGCCTCGGCCGCCAGCTGCAGCCGACGGCCTTCCGTCAGTCCGACGGTGCCGGAAAGTTCAGCCACCACCAGCCCGGCGGCGCCGGACCTGAGCGCGGTTTCCGCACTTGCCAGAGCAGTCAGCTGGTTGCCGGCGCGGGTCAGAAGCAGCCGGCCCGGATCGCAGTAGGCGGCAAGGCCTTCCGGGTTCACCGTCGGGCGCCAGTCTTCCGAAATCCACACGACGGCCCCCTTGGCCATTCCGGCGGCGATCGCGGCAAAGCTCAACGCGCTGTCGCCGCACACTTCGTGCGCGCGGGCGTGTTTCAACGGAAAGACGGAGGAGAATTTCAAGGACATGCAAGGATCGTCTGTAGCAATCGGTTGAGCAAAGCCTAACTCATGGAAGCTGTTTGCGGAACCGGATACGGTCAGTATCCATTCCAAACAGCCGTTGCCGGGCACGAGCCGGGTTGCTATACGCCCGGCACAACAGGCAGGAAAGCACAATGACCAGCAGCCTTCTGGACGGCCGGAAGATCAGGACGATTTCCATCGTCGGCAACGGACCGATTTCCGAGGCCGATGCGCCGGAAATCGACAAGGCGGACCTGGTGCTGCGCTTCAACAGTGCGCCGGCTCTCGGGGTTGCGGGGCAGCGGATCGACGTTCTGATGCTCAACCGGGCCCGGGTCTATATGTCGAAGCGGATCAACCCGCTTGCCCTTGAACGCGCGCCGGAAGTCTGGGTGAACGACATAAAGGAGAACGGCGAGGTCGACTGGCTGTTCGCGCGCGAATGCAAGCCGCGCTATCTCGGGTTCGGCCCAACGAACAAGGCGCGGGAACACCTGAAGAGATTCGATCCGTTCGACCGCAGCAACCCGACATCGGGTGCGTCCATCATCGCCGAATTCCTGGATGTTCTGCCGGACGCCGAAATTCACCTCTTCGGCTTCACCCATCAGGGCAAGCAGCACACCCACGACTGGGATGCGGAAAAGCAGTGGGTCCAGCAGCTCTGCGACGAGGGGCGGATCCACAAACACCTGACACCAGGGCCGAAGCCCCGGCGGAGCCTCAAGGGCAGGCTGGAATACGCCGTCCGGTTTCTGGAGAAGCGGGCCAAGCATTATCTCCACAACAAGATCCTGCATTCCTCCGAAAGCACGAAACGCCGGATCTTCGGACAGGACGCCTGAGGCGCCAAAAGCGTCATAAAGGTATCTGACAAGCACCCGCAAAGTGTCTTGCCGGGTCCGCAGCTCCGGCTTCGGGCCTGCAGGCGATTGAAAAAATCTGCACTTTCCACAGGCCGGTGAATGTCACCAAGAGTTCATATGAACGACTGAACAGTTTCATATGAGCCAACTAAATTTTGCAAAAAGTCCAGCATTAACCGGGATTGCGGCAAGGGTGGAGCCGTGTCCGGGGCACGCTTTTGCTGTCGGACGAGAACTTGGCTTCCGCCGGAAATGCAGCCCTGGATCCCATCAAGGGTCGGGATTCTTCAAATTTCCTGCGTTCCCTCTTGCGGACGCGGTCAAGGCGTCTTTTAATGTTCATATGAGCGTCATATAACGTTCATATGAAAACAATACGAAACGCAGGCGTTATCGTTTCGGGTGCCGATGAAGCCATTTCGGCACCGAGAGAGAACCAACTGCTGACCGGGGCAAAGACGCCCTGCTAGATGGGAGCAAATGAACATGGCTTATCGCAAGACCGTCGCCAGCCTCGTGGCTGCGGCCGCCCTCCTGGGCACGTCCTCCGCTTCTTATGCGGCCACTGACATCACCTGGTGGCACGCCATGGGCGGCAAGCTCGGCGAAGTGGTTGTCGAAATTTCCAACGGCTACAACGGATCCCAGGACGCCTGCCAGATCACGCCGGTATTCAAGGGCACCTACGAAGAAACCCTGACCGCCGGTATCGCAGCGTTCCGCGCTGGCGAACAGCCGAACATCCTGCAGGTGTTCGACGCTGGCGCCGCCACCATCATCGGTGCCAAGGGTGCTGTCGTTCCGGTTGAAGACCTGCTCAACGAGAGCGGTGCCGAGTTCAACATCGAAGATTACATCGCCGGTGTCCGTTATTTCTATGCCGACAGCAACGGCAAGATGATCGGCATGCCGTTCAACTCTCCGCTCCGATCCTCTACATCAACGACGATGCGATGAAGAAGGCGGTGTCGAAGCTCCGAAGACCTACGAAGAGTTCGAAGCAATCGCTCCGAAGCTGAAGGAAGCCGGTTACGTGCCGCTCGTTCAGTCGCACCTGCCGTGGGAATTCGTCGAGAACTTCAAGTCCCGTCATAACCTGCAGTTCGCAACCAACAACAACGGTTACGACGGCGCAGAAGGCACCGAGCTGTCTTCGGCGAGCCGATCAAGAACCACTTCAAGGCTGCCAAGAAGTGGCTCGACGAAGGTCTGTTCGGCTACTACGGCACCGGCTGGGGTGACAACCAGACCCCGTTCAACGAAGGCAAAGTGGCTCTGTGGATCGGTTCTTCCGGGTCCTTCGGCGGCATTGCCGACACGGTCGACTTCCCGTTCTCCGCAACCTACCTGCCTTACTGGGAAGCAGTTGAAGGCGCCAACAAGGCTTCCTTCATCGGTGGCGCGGCTCTGTTTGCAATGTCCGGCAAGCCGGCTGAAGAAAACAACTGCGTTGCATCGTTCTTCGAATACCTGACTTCTCCGGAAGTCCAGTACATGTGGCACAAGGAAACCGGTTACGTGCCGGTCACCGAAGCTGCCTATGAGCTGGCCAAGAAGGACGGCCACTACGAGCGCACTCCGGCAGCTGAAGTCGGCATCCAGCAGCTTTCCCTGGAAGGCGGCGAGTGGACCAAGGGCTACCGCATGGGCTTCTACGTCCAGATCCGCGACGTCATGAACCGCGAACTCGGCAAGGTCTTCTCCGGTGAGACCAGCGTCGACGACGCTTTCGCGACCATCAAGGCCGACGGCGACAAGCTCCTTGAGCGTTTCGCCAAGACCACCAGCAACTAAGCTCGACTTAGTCGCCAGACCGATAGGGGCGCCTTGCGCCCCTATCGACCTTTGAGCGTGGCTGTATACGCATACCAATTCAGCCGAATATCATGCGTTTATGGCCCGGATCGACCGACATTCAGCCAGAGGGGTCTGGGTGGTCGGATGTCGATCCGCAGCGAAATGAATGAAGCCTCCGGCATTAGATCCAATGCCTGATGTTTCGGGCAGGTCGTCCCACAAGGGGAGGCCGGCGCCAATCGTTCCCGGTGGTCGAGAAACGAAATAATGAAAAAAGTCCAGTTTCAGTCTCCGTGGCTGCCTTACCTGCTGCTTCTGCCGCAGCTCGGCATCGTGACGGTTTTCTTCCTGTGGCCGGCCGCGCAAGCGATCCAGTCCTCCTTCTATCTCGAAGATCCGTTCGGTTTCGGCTCGACCTACGTCGGGCTCGATAATTTCAAGGACATGATCACCTCGACCGACTACGGCCGGGTGGCGCGGTTCACGGCGGTCTTCACCTTCTTCGTGACGTTCCTGTCGCTCGGGCTTGCTCTTCTGCTGGCCGTCAAGGCAGACAAGGTTCTGCGCGGTGCGTCTTCCTACAAGACCCTGCTGATGTGGGTCTATGCGGTTGCGCCGCCCGTCGCCGGCCTGATCGGCGTGCTTCTGTTCGACCAGCATGTCGGCCCATCGTTGACTTGTTCGCACTGTTCGGCTGGAAGATGCAGATCGGCGTAAGCTATTTCGACACCAGCTTCGCCATGATCGTCACCGCCGTCTGGAAGCAGATCCCGGTGAACTTCATCTTCTTCCTGTCCGGTCTGCAGGGCATTTCCAAATCCGTTCAGGAAGCGGCCAGCATCGACTGCCGGTCCGGTTTCCGGCGTTTCTGGACCGTTACCTTCCCGCTGCTGGCTCCCACCGGCTTCTTCCTGCTGATCATCAACATCACCTACGCCTTCTTCGACACGTTCGGCATCATCGACGTCATCGTGAAGAACGAGCCCGGCAACAACCCGGTGACCCTGGTTTACAAGGTCTACCTGGACGGCTTCCGTGGCAACGACCTCGGCGGGTCCTCGGCCCAGTCCGTGATCCTGATGCTGATGGTGTTCATCCTGACAATCATCCAGTTCCGCCTGATCGAGCGGCGCGTGCACTACACATAAGGGAGGCGACGATGAAAAAACTGCAGATCTCGGATCACGTCATTCTTCTTCTCGGCGTCTTCTTCATGGTCACTCCGGTCGTGCTGGCGTTTCTGACCAGCACGCACGATGCGATCACCATCTACAAGGAAGGCATCCAGTTCACGCCGGGTGGCAAGTTCTTCGAGAACTATCAGACGGTCCTGTTCGAGGCCGGTGGCTTCACCAAGGAAGTCGACGGCTTCGTCATGCTCAAGAACTCGATGATCCTCGGCCTTGGCTTTGCCATCGGCAAGATCGTCATCTCCATGCTTGCGGCCTATGCCATCGTCTATTTCCGCTTTCCGATGGCAACCCTCTGCTTCTGGGTGATCTTCGCAACGCTCCTGCTGCCGCTGGAGGTGCGCATTTTGCCGTCTTACGAAATCGTCCAGTCCCTCGGCATGGTGAACACCTATTCCGGCCTGATCGTGCCGCTTATCGCTTCGGCAACCGGCACCTTCTTCTTCCGGCAGTTCTTCATGTCGGTACCGGACGAACTTCTGGAAGCCGCCCGCATCGACGGAGCCGGTCCCTGGAAGTTCTTCAAGGACATCCTGGTACCGCTGTCGCAGACCATGATCGCGGCAATCTTCATCATCATGTTCGTCTATGGCTGGAACCAGTACCTCTGGCCGACGCTGATCACCACCGACGAGAGCCTGTTTACCCTGGTTCGCGGCATCAAGCAGATCCTGCAGGTCTGGGTCGGAGCCCAGATCCCGGACTTCAACGAGGCCATGGCACTGGCGATCCTCGCCATCGTGCCGCCGGTGCTCATCGTGGTGATTTTCCAGAGCTGGTTCGTCAAAGGGCTCGTCGAGAGCGACAAGTGAGGTTTTTAGATAAATGGCAACGATAACTCTCGACAAGGTCCGCAAGGTCTACGGCGGCAGTGTGGAAGCGGTCAAAGGCGTTTCCATCGACATCGCGGACGGTGAATTCATCGTTCTGGTCGGCCCGTCCGGCTGCGGCAAGTCCACACTGCTGCGCATGATGGCGGGCCTTGAGGAAATCACCACCGGCGACATCAAGATCGGCGACCGCGTCGTCAACAACGTCGATCCGGCGGATCGCGATATCGCGATGGTGTTCCAGAACTACGCGCTCTATCCGCATATGTCGGTCTACAACAACCTTGCCTACGGACTCAAAAACCGCGGCATGGCCAAGGACGAGATCGACCGCCGGGTCAAGGAAGCCGCGCGCATCCTGGAAATCGGCGACTACCTGGAGCGCAAGCCGCGGGCACTTTCCGGCGGCCAGCGCCAGCGCGTTGCCATGGGCCGCGCCATCGTGCGCGAACCGGCAGCCTTTCTCTTCGACGAACCGCTGTCCAACCTTGATGCCAAGCTGCGTGTGCAGATGCGCGTCGAGATCAAGCGCCTGCAGCGCTCGCTCGGCACCACCAGCGTCTACGTCACCCACGACCAGCTGGAAGCGATGACACTGGCAGACCGGCTCGTGGTTCTGAACGGCGGCAACATCGAGCAGATCGGCGCGCCGATCGATGTCTACGACAAGCCGGCCTCAACCTTTGTGGCCAGCTTCATCGGTTCACCGGCCATGAACCTGCTGAAGGTCAAGGCGGATGGGAACGGTCTTGCTCTTGCAACCGGCACCGGCCTCAAGGGTGCCAATGCAAAGGGCCGTGATGCCTACACCATCGGTATTCGGCCGGAGCATCTCGAAGTGGTGACTGCACCCGGTGAAGGCGAAGGCCTTCATCTGGAAGCCAGTGTCAACGTGCTCGAGCCGGTCGGCGCGGAAAGCTATCTCTATTCAGCTTTGCCGATGGCGGCGACGAGATCCTGGTTCGCGTATCGAGCCATGCCCGTCATGAGCCGGGCGAGAAGCTTTATCTGCGGGCGGCTCCGGAAAACGTTCACTACTTCGACGCTGAAACCGGACGGCGGATCGACTGATCAGGAAACGTCAGGCGAGGCGGTTTAACGAGGGCCGCCGGACCAGGACAGAGCCACCCCGGGCAACCGGGGTGGCTTTTTGTTTTTGGCCATTCGAACATCCTCCTGACGGTGCTTGTCAGGAGAGCGGCAGGAGATGTCTGGAACTCCTTCCGAAGCTCTGGCAAACACCTCGAAACCGCTTCAGGGAGAAACCTTTGGAACCCTTCAAGAACAACATTTCACCGGATCTGGTGCGCTGCATCGGCGGCCATGTCGCGCAACATCATGCCGATTTCGACCGGTTAGGCTTTGAAGCGGATATCCTGGAAGAGCTGGACAGTCTTGAACTCAAGCAGCGTGCCGCCCTGATCGCAAGGCATCTGGATCATCATCTGCCGCGGGAGCTGCCTGCCCGCTTTGCCATCCTGCAGGCCATGCTGCATCCGTTGACGGAAGTCGCCTCGACAGGGGCAGCGACGAGCAGGGTATCCGAGGATGGGGCATGATGCCGCTCGGCATGGTCGTCGCGGCAGGTGGCCTGGACGATTTCGACGCCTCGTTCGCACTGCTGAAGGAAATGACCAAGCGGGCGACGGCCGAATTCGACGTGCGCCCCTTCCTGGCCAGGGACCAGGACCAGGCACTCGCCATCATGGCACCCTGGGTGAAGGATGAGAGCGTCCATGTCCGCCGGCTGGTTTCCGAAGGAACCCGGCCGCGCCTGCCGTGGGGCATGCGGCTTCAGGCTCTGGTGGCGGACCCCGCACCCACTCTGCCGCTTCTGGAGGCCCTGAAGGACGACCCGGAGGACTATGTTCGCCGGTCCGTAGCCAATCACCTCAATGATATTGCCAAGGACCATCCTGAACTGATGGCCGATATCGCGAAACGTTGGCTGAAGGGGGCGGACAGGAACCGTGAAAAACTCGTACGTCACGCCTGCCGGTCGCTGATCAAGCAGGGCCACACGGCAACACTGGAAGCCTTCGGGCTCAATCCGCCGGAGATCCGGTTCGAAGGCCCGCAGGTCCTGACGACCGAGGTTGCTTATGGAGACGCCCTCGGATTCAACATCGAGCTGGTTTCGACCAGCAGTAAAACGCAGGATCTGGTGATCGACTATCTGATCCACTTCAGGAAAGCCAACGGCACGCTGGCGCCCAAGGTGTTCAAATGGACCAAGCTGACACTGGCTCCGGGCGAGCGGCTGACCCTGTCCCGCAGCCACGCCATCCGGCCGATCACAACACGTGTCTACTACGGAGGCACACAGGCGATCAGCCTCCGGATCAACGGGAAGGATTTCGGATTTTCGGAGTTCGAGCTGGTGATGCCGACGGCAATGAACTGATCACGGTTCAGGAAAGCCGCTTGAGCCTGAGCATCCCCAATATCCCGAATGCAGGACCAATCGCCATCAGGACAAACACGCCGGGCCAGCCGATCAGCTCAGCGCCAAGCGGTGTCAGTTGGACCGTAAAGAAAGTCAGCGCGAAGCCGAGGGCGGTCTGGAAGCTCATCAGGCTGCCGGCCTGGTCGGGCGGAGCGTAGTCGGCGACAAGGGCAGAGAACTGGGCCGAATCCGGCAGGATGGAGGCACCCCAGATGAGGACGCACAGAATTGTCAGCCAGACGGGACCGCCGAAGGTGAGGGCCGAGGCGAGCGCGGCGGTGCCACTGATGACCATGGCGGCAATCGCGATATTCGCCTTGCCGACGCGGTCGGCCATGATCCCCGCGACAACGCAGGCAGCACCACCCGCTGCAATGGTCAAAAACGCGATCAGGCGAGACAGCGGGATCGCGGTTTCTGCGGGCATATGGGCGGAGAAGGAAACGGCAAGGGCAACGCCGATCCAGGCCCACATGGCGTAAAGCTCCCACATGTGGCCGAGATAGCCTGCATAGGCATAGCGGATCTTTGGGTTTGTCCATGCGGTGAAGATGGCCTTCATCTTCATGCGGGGCGCCTTGGCATGGAACGGTCCGAGACCGGCAAAAAGGCACAGCACGCCACCTGCAGCGGACGCAAGAGAGGCAACACTCAGGCTCCAGCGCCAGTCGGTGCCACCAAGCAAGGCCAGAAGATGAGGGGCGGCGGACCCGAAGGTGAGCGCGCCGACAAGCGTACCGACCAGAAACCCGCGATCCTTCTGGCCCCAGCCGACAGCGATCTTCATGCCGACCGGATAGACGCCAGCCAGCAGGACGCCGGTTGCAAAAACGCGCAAGGATAGAGGTCAGCCCACCCGGCTCGACCACCAGCAGGCTCGCGTTGAACAGTGCAGCGGTGATCGCGCTGAAGGCGAAGAACCGCCGAGGGTCGATCCTGTCGGCAAGGCCAAGAAAGGCCGACGCGACGGCGCCGAAGACGAAGCCGATCTGGACGGCGCTGGAAAGAGCTGCCTGGGCAAAGTCGGATATGGGAAATTCACGGGTCAGATCGGGCAGGATCGCTGCGGACATGAACCACAGGCTCATGGCGGCGATCTCGGCCAGCATCAGAAGGCCGAGTGATCGCCATTTGCCCGCCATCTCACCCGGCAAGACCCAGTTCCTTCTGCTGCTTCCTGGTCAGCTTGGCCGCGATGATCTTGTGCGCGGCTTCGATATAGGCCTTCAGGTCCGCATCGGACAGTGCGCCTTCTTCTTCCATCTGCACCCATTTGGCACGGGCAAGATAAGGCGCGGGGATCATTCCTTCCTGCTGGGTCAGCAGGGAATAGGAAATATCGGAGCATTTGAAGCTGAACCGCGGAAAATCGCCTTCCCCCCAACCAGAGCAGATGGCGAAGATCTTGCCGCCAACCTTCCAGACCGATGCATTGCCCCATTGGATCACATGCGTGGTTGCCGGAAGCTTTTTGCAGAAGGCGTCAAACTCGTCGCGGGTCATTGTCGTGCTCGTAAAGTCGTGGGACCGGAAACGGGGTCCGTCGGCAGGAGCGGCAGAGTGGCTTTTCCGGCCGGATCACGCAAGCTGCATCGCAATGAAAAAAACGTGTCACACATTCCAGCCCCGCGCTCTCTAACATTACGAGACACCAAGAGACGGAACACGACATGACGGCAATCAGCGTAAAAACGGAAACGGTCCAGGCGGCCCAGGAAGGTGACAGGATTGCTCTGGAACGAGTTCTGGAGGGCGTGCAGGACCAGATCCATCATCTGGCCCGCCGTATTCTGGTCAATCCGGAAGATGCGCGCGAGGCGACACAGGAAATTCTCATCCTGATCCTGACCAAACTTTCAACCTTCAAGGGCGAGAGCCGGTTTTCGACCTGGGTTTACCGCGTGGCCGTTCGCTACCTGGTGAGCGCCAAGAAGGTTCGCGACCGGGATCTCGGACTGACATTCGATGCCTTTGCAGCCGACCTTGAAGACGGCCTGGTGTCGGAACCGCCAAAGGCGCCGGACGATGTGCTGCTGCTGAATGAACTCAGGATTTCCTGCACCATGGCCATGCTGCTTTGTCTGACCATGGACCTGAGACTGGCCTATGTGCTGGGCGATATCCTGGAACTGGAACACGGCGAAGCCTCCAGCATCCTGGAAATTGCTCCCGCGGCCTACCGCAAGCGTTTGTCGCGGGCACGGGAGGAAGTGATGCGTTTACCTCGCGCCACTGCGGCGTCGTTTCGTCAAAGGCGAAATGCAATTGTCCGAAGCGGCTTCCTGCAGCCGTCGCTTCCGGCCGAATTCACCCGGATCCTATCCCAATTCCGCCGGGGGGGCGCAAACCTATCACGACGCCCGGCGGCAGGTCGCATCGGTGATCGACGGTCTGAAGGCCTTTGAACTTCAGAACGCGGTTCCCCGGCCAACGTTGCCCTGAAGACATCCGCGTTCAGCTGACCGAGATCCTGTCCCCCGGCCACTGACGCAACCAGACCCGCCAGTAATCGCACAATGCATCAACCAGCCCGGCAACGGGCGGGACTGGCACCGCCTTGCCGATCGAAAGGAAGACCTCCGTGACCCAGTTGAAACACCTCGCAGCCATGGCAGCCACAGTTGCCGTCGTCACCTTTTCCCAACCCAGCCTCGCAGAAGGAACGAAAGACATGAGCCCGGAACAACAGAAGTCATTACCCTTATCGAAAAAATGACGACTTCCTTTGAAAAGGGAGACATCGATACGGTGATGCAGACCTATGAACCAAGCCAGAGCATTGCGTTCGAGCCTGGAAACCCGGTGTCCGACAGCACCCTGGCGCGCGAATTGTTTCATCAGTTTCGCTCCGTTTCGCCGAAAATTCACCATTCCGGCCACGAAGTGATCGTGGAAGGCGATCTTGCTGTCCACATCGCACCCTGGACGATGACCGGCACCGATCCGGAAGGTAAACCGGTGGCAGGCGAAGGCCTTTCCATCGCCGTGTTGCGGCGGCAGACGGATGGCAGCTGGAAGATGGTGATCGACAATCCCTATGGCAGCCGCCTGATCCCCGGTCGCGAACTGAACCGCGTCAGGTAGCCGGTACTGCCGGAGAAACGGTGACACGGGCCCGGACGGCGCAACCGCGATCTGTTGCGCGCTGCCGGGCGGGTCGCCGCGAGGGGCCTCGGAGATACTCCGGGGCCTCTTCCGTCTGCGGGGATGACCAAGGCACATCCTCAGGAATCTCATCACGGCCAGCCGACGACGTTTACGGGCCAGCCTCTTTCCGAGTTTGAGCAGCCGGACATGTTCCGGATCTGCTGCGGCCAGAATTCCGCATGATGCGGATAGAGTGATCTGACAGGATTCGTCCCAGGCGGGAAGGTGGCTGACACAGTGTTTTTTTCGCAACGGCAAGGAATACGGGATGAGCATCTGCTGCTCCCTTCAATTTTGATTTTGTTGAAGAGGTATTTGCAGATAGTCTCACGGGATGCGCCTATTCCCATGTTTTCTAATTGAAAACGAGATTTCAAAAATGAAACGAAATATCGATTGGGAAGATCTTCGACTGTTCCTGGCTGTCGCGAAAGCAGGTGGCCTTGCCGGAGCGGCTGACAAGACCGGCGTCAGTCCGCAACGCTCGGCCGCCGGGTTGCCGCTCTGGAGAAAAGCCTCGACGTTCGCCTGGTGGAGCGCGAGGCGCGAGGTTACCAGCTGACCGCTGCCGCACATGATCTCCTGCGCTATCTGGAAGACATGGACCAGACCGCCCGCAGCATCGATGCGTGGAAAGAAGGAGAAGGCCTGCGCCGGAGGATCCGGATATCGGCGGGAGACTGGACCGCGCGGCTGCTCATCGACAACCTGTCGTCCTTCTGGACCCCTGACGCGGGCTGGCTGCCGGAAATCCTTGCGGATCTCAGAAACCGGGACATTGCCCGCCGGCAGATCGATATCGGTATCCGCAACAGCCGGCCCAAACAGGCTTGGTGGCCGGACAGAAGGTTGGAAAGGTCCAATATGCCGCCTATCAGGCTGCAAAGGTTGCAAAGGGTGCGGAGCTTGGTTGGGTCGGGCTGGTGGAAGACGATGCCCATTCGCCGACGGGCCTCTGGCTGAAGGAGAACCATGGCACTGATGCGGTAATCACCGTCAACAAGGCCTCGCTTGCTCTTTCACTCGTACGAAAAGGCAATGCCCGCATGCTGTTGCCGACCTTTGTCGGCGATGCATATCCAGATCTGATGCGCATCGAAGGCCCGTTCGACACCATGGAAACCGAGCGGTGGCTGGTCATGCATCAGGACGAGCGCCATGTACCAACAGTTCGCCAGGCGGTATCCGCTCTGACGAAGTTCTTGAAACAGAACCCGATTTTGTCTTCATTCTCCTGAATAATTCACAGAAGAGTGAAAGCAAAAAGGGTGAAAGCATGGCTCCTTGAATCAATTTTAACGAAGCTCCATATTTAATCATGAAAGGAACCGGTTGGTTCCGGTCCGGATGCCTGAAAGGGTCCGGGCGCAAGGTCGCTTCGACAAGGACTTTGAGGATGTCACGCATGTCAGCGTTTTCTAGCCGTTCATGCTCGGGTTCGACGATATCGAGCGCGTGCTCGATCGCGTCTCCAAGGCCGCCAAACGACGGTTATCCGCCCTATAACATCGAGAGACTTCCGAAAACAGAAGATCAAGGCGATGTCATTCGGATCACCCTGGCGGTGGCAGGGTTCACACGAGAGCAGCTTGAAGTCTCGGTAGAAGAGAGTCAGCTGGTCATCCGGGGTCGTCAGGTGGACGACAAGACCCGGCAGTATCTGCATCGCGGCATTGCCGCCCGCCAGTTCCAGCGGGCCTTTGTCCTGGCCGAGGGGATCGAGATCCTTGGAGCCGACCTGAAAGATGGGCTTCTGTCCATCGCCTGGCACGCCCGGAACCGGAGCGTGTCATCAGAAAAATAGAAATCTCCAGCGGCGAATGAACGCTCGTCGGCCAACATATGGAGAATGACTGATGCAAAACCCCAATAGCCCGTCATGGGCAGACCGCACGCTACTTTCCGAATTCATGTCGGTCGATGAACTGACCGAACTGGGCACCGGAGATGTCGCCTATATCAAGCCGATCAAGGCCGGGATCTGAAGGAAATGTTTCCGGATGTCCCGCCATTGCACGACAACATGACGCTTTACGCGCTTCTCAATGCGGATGGTACGCCGATCCTGCTGGCAGACAGCGCGAAGCTGCCGTTGCCAATGCCTTTGAAGCAGAACTGGAAATGGCGTCTTTGCACTGACGTCAACCAAGGACTGTGAAACGAACGCGACACCGGCCATCTGGCCGTGTTTTGTGTTCAGGTCGTATTCTTCATGCCGGAGCCGGTGCCGGAGATGCTGGTGTCTTTCTGCTTGTTGAACGCATGCGTTGAAAACCGCTGTTCACCTGATGCAGCTTGCAAGAAGTGACAGGCATTGTTTCTTTTTCCGGAATTAATGCATGCATTGCACCGCGAATTTGGTTAACCAAGTCGAGAGATTATTCTTTCGTCGTAGAGGCCTCGCCTGCCGGGGCAACAATTATGTGGTGCAATGCCCTCATCGTGGTCGCGTCACAGGTTGCTTGCCCGAAGGAGAGGTGCTCGCAAGGTGACACATGTGGCGTCCGGCCGGCGCAAGCTTCAGGCATTTGCGGGGAACGGAAGGTCCGGCAGTGGGAAATCGTGACGCGCTGGGGACGGCATAGGGCAACAGGCAACGGTCTTGAAGTTTCGTATGAAAATCAGCACGATCACCAATTGGGCCTAGGAATTACCGTTCTTCTGACAGGATTGTCCGGAATGCCTTCATTTTGTCCGTGCAAAGCGCCCAGGATGAGCGGGTTGCGGTCGAACAGCACCTGGCGCTGGATCAGCTGGGCAGCAGCTCGAAATCGACGCCGAACTAAGAACGGACGAGGCGCGCCTCTACATCATGCGCGGGGACGCCGCGCACCTGCGCGTTTTTCGAGACGGTAAACGAAGAAGAACACCAGCTTGAGAAACAGGCGCGCCATGCCGAGAAGATCGGCGCGAGCGAGGAAGAACTTGCCTTGCTGCTGCAGATCGATGAGCGGATCGATGCCCTGGAGAAGCTGGAACTTGAAGCCCTGGAGGCTTTCCAGACCGGAACCCGGAGCGCGCGCAGCAGATCCTGTTCGGTTGACGAACACTATCGTCTGCATTCCGACTTGTGAAGGAAATCGAGACCTTCCGGAACCAGGTCAATGCCCGCACAGGCACGGCGCTGGAACTTGCCCGACAGCAGCGATTGGGCTGGCCTGACGGCACGTATAATGCTCGGACTGACCGCAGCTCTTTTCATTGCCGTTCTTTACTTCGTGCTTCGTCGGCGTGTCGCGCTGCCGCTTACCGCATGACAGGAATCGTCAACCGGCTAGCCACCCAGGGACTATGCGGTCGAGGTCCCACTCGATGGTCGTCGCGACGAGATCGGCGAGCTGAACGCGGCTATCATATCTTCCGCGAGAACGGACTTGAGAGGGAGCGTCTTGATGCGGAGCGCAGACGTGATCTCAAGATGAAGGACCTCATCCTGCAGATGATGCACCGCCTGCAGGCCTGCCAGAAGCTGCATGAGTTTGTCCGATGTTGTCAGCCGGTTGCACCGCAAATCTTCCCGGAGCTTTCCGGAAGCCTTTATGTTCTCAACGAACAGCGGACAGTGCTGAAACAATCCGGAGCGTGGAAGACGCCGCAGCCTTCACGCGCAAGCTTCAATCCCGACGATTGCTGGGGCCTGCGCCGCGGCAGGGCGCATTGCAGTCACAACGGTACGACGACGTCAACTGCGCTCATCTTGCCGACGCGTCCTCAACTGTTCTGTGTGTTCCGCTGACAGCCCAGGGAGGACATCATCGGTCTGTTGAGTTTCAAGGATCTTGCCGGTGACGGCAACGCCATACGGGAGGCACAGCTCTATCTGGAACTGATCGCCGAAAACGTGGCGCTCGCCGTTGCAAATCTACAGCTGCGTGACAGGCTGACCCAGCTTGCAGTGCGCGATGCGCTGACGGGCTTGCTCAATCGACGCTCGCTTGACCAGGACCTGAGCGAGCGGGGTCGTGACAACACGATTGCTCCACTGACCTGCCTGATGATCGACATCGATCATTTCAAGCGCTTTCAACGATGAATTCGGCCATGACGCGGGGGACATGGTGATGCAATCCTTTGCCGGCGTCCTGACGGAAACTGTTGGAAATCGTGGCTCGTGCTACCGCTTCGGCGGCGAGGAATTTGCGGTGCTGTTGCCGGCCATTTCTCGGAACGAAGCCATCGAGATTGCCGACCGCATCCGCAAGAAGACAGCAAAGACGACAATGACACACCGGGGCACGGTGCTTGCACCGGTCACAGTCTCCATCGGCATTGCCGCAACGCCAAAGGGCGGGTCTGTTGCAACGCTGCGCACGCGGGCCGACGTGCCTTGCTGGCGGCAAAGGAAGCCGGCCGGGACCGGACGGTCTATGAAAGCGGCAGGGACCAGCAGCAGGCGACAGGCTGATCGTTCGGTCCCGTGAAGGGGCGGAAGAGACGCTCCGCACATTGGCAAGACCTTCAAAACAAAACGCCCGCAGAAGCAGGACTTCTGCGGGCGTTCTGGTGTCGGGCAGCAGGCCGCGACTGATCAGGTGAGGGCCGGTTCCCGGGTTTCGGGCTTTGCCTTGGCTGCAGGTTCGCCGCCATCTGCCGGAGGTGTCTTCGGTCGTTCGGACGGTCCGGTGGAGGTGGTCGCAGGTGGCTTGCGCCAGGGCTGGCTCTTGTACCAGCCAGCCACATAGGCAACGGCAATCAGCGCCACGAAACCGAGCAGGTTCGACAGGATCTGCGGAAGCCATTCGCCGCGGCCCCAGACCATGTCGCGCAGGATGCCCGCCGCCTGGGCAATGACCAGGCTTGCCATGAACACGGGCAGTGACTGCTGTCCGACCTTCTGGACAACGCGCACGAAGCGGCCCAGATCTCGCCATGTCCGAGCAGGCGTCTGCCGTGCTCGCCCGCAGCAACCCAGGCCAGATAGGCAAGGGCCAGGAAGTGCAGGTAGCGGAACAGGCGAATTCCGTCTTGATCCAGAGCGGCTTGATGATCTCGCGGATTTCACGGGCCCAGACCAGGTTCAGGTGATTTTCCTGAAAGGCACGGAAGTAGGCGAAGGGAACCGTGGCGACAAGCACCACCGCGCAAAGCACGATCAACGTCTGTTGACGGGAGGTGCCGGTATCCAGCCGCGCATGAACGCAAAGCCGTGTGAAGAACAGCATTTGCCAGGCGAAGGGATTGAAGAACCATTCCCGGTCCGACCAGGGTTCGGCCGGCAGGCTCAGCAGGTCGAACTGGGCGGCCAGCCAGAGGCCGATCGACAACGCGAAAGCGCCCGGCACCGAATAGCGGGCGACAAGCATGATCGCCGGGATCAGCGACAGGATCACCACATACATCGGCAGAATGTCGAAGTAGTTCGGCACCCAGGTCATCGTCAGCAAACCGGGCAGGGCCATCTCGGCGTTGTCATAGAGATGCAGGAGGTTGAGCGAGGCGACATAGTTTTCTTCCCAGGTCGCAGCACTCAGCCAGGTAACCGCTGTTCTGAAGCATGACAAGGCCAACGGCGAGGACCAGGAACTGGCCGATATGCGCCCAGTACACCTGCCACATGCGGTGCAGGATGCGCGCTGCCCCCATGCCCCAGCCATGAACGTCGAAGATCTTGCCGAAGGCGAGCGCGGAGGCCATGCCCGAACAGAAGACGAAGATTTCAGTCGCATCGAAAACCCGAACCGGGCGGGAATCCAGAGCGTCCACCAGTTCCATGGCAGGTGGGGCAACGTAGATGATGAACATTCCAAGGCCGCGGAAGAAATCAAGCCGCGGATCGCGTGGGCGTTTCGTTTGTGTGTGAGCGTTCACGTTGGTCCAGAGATAATTGGTCAGTCGAGTGCCGCAGTAGGTCAGACCGAGCCGGTAGCCCTGAGTTTTGGTCTTCCATCACTCGGTGGGCGCGGTGCATTTTGTCGCATATTTTCAAGACGTTGTTCGGCGAATCTATCCAGTGCACCGCGTTTGTGCGTCCGGCTGTTGAGCAGCCGTTCCGCATCCTCCGCATGCCTGCCCGCAGGGCAGCATCGATTGTGATTCGCTCGAAGACATCGCGCTGAGCGTGCGAGCCGCCGACCATGTATAGATTGTCTTTCGCGGAGTCCAGCAGAGCAAATGCGGAGGCATAATTGCCCTTCCGTTACTGTTCCAGGCCGAGACCGGTCGGCAGTCCGGTTTCCGCGGTGATCCGGCCAATATCCGTTTCGGTTTGTGCCCGTTCCTTCAGTCCGGTCAGCAACCGCTCGGCGCCCATGCGGCGGCCACCGTTCAAAAAGGGCCAGCAGATAATGCAGGTCGGCGAAGACATTGCAGCCGTCTTCGGCGCGCTTGTCGGACAAAAGCGCCAGCTCGTCCCAGCGAGGGCCGGTATCGACCCCTTCAAGCTCCAGGCGGACAAGCAGCGAGGCCGCATTGGAAATATCGCGGTAGTCGTCGGTCTTGTCCTTGCGGATGTCGGTGTCATAGAGCGCAAGCGCCTTGTCGGCTGGCCCTGGTCCAGATACATCAACGCAAGGTGCCACCAAACATGATAGCCGAAGTTGTTGCAGTGAGCCCAGCCTTCCGGCTGTGTTTCCAGCCACCCGGCACCTTCTTCGGAGCGGCCGGTCATGTCGTGCACATGGGCGACGGCGTGAAGCCCCAGGCATCATCGCGGGGAAATTCCAGTCCCTGCGGCCGGCAGCCTCTGCCAGGCGATAGTCGCCGGTTTTTCCAGAGAAAACGCCCGGCAGCCAAGCATGTAGCCATGGCCGGGTGGGTTTCACCATAGGCCGCATGCACCCGCTCGATCGACTGGCGCATGCCCGTGGCATCGCCCAGAACGAAGCGGATCGCGCGTGAACCAGTTTCATGATCAGGGCATCTTCGGGAACCGTCACCAGCACGGTATCCAGAAGGTCGGCAGATCTTGTGGGATATCCCTGCAACCAGGACCCGAGGGCGTCGACCACGGCAAGTTCGCGTGCCGTAACCGGCGTATGCTGGGTCGAGGTTCTGGCAATCGCCAG
>JACADM010000110.1_pt1 | contig 28094 bp, 34 predicted proteins | sample 7512371 | NCBI WGS metagenome assembly JACADM01 (sample SAMN14389041, study PRJNA612141) | algae metagenome | isolation source: non-axenic algae culture | place: India: Navi Mumbai | collected 2017-01
GCGGGCGGTGAGCAGCATGACGGGCGTGTGGTTGCCGCTGAGGCGGAGCTGGCGGAGGATCTCGAAGCCGTTGCGGCCGGGCAGGTTCACGTCCAGCAGGATGAGGTCGAACGTCTTGTAGCGCAGCAGCTCGCTCGCCTGCTCGCCATCCGCCTCCCGGTCGATGGCATGACCTTCCCCCGGAAGCGATCGATGATCGCCTCGGCAAGTTCGTCATTGTCCTCCACAAGAACGATCCGCATCCCACTTGATTAGTCCAAGCAACGGGCGGCGGGAAGAAAAACTGCTGCCGCAGGGTTCCCTGTCAGCGTCGCGTCAGCGACGGGTCAAGCTCCGGTCAGTCACGCGGCCTAGTGTCGTGCGATCCATGGACGGCGCCGCCGCTGCGGCCAGATCCGTGCGACAACCGGGAGGACTACATGAAACTCTTCAAGACCGCGGCCGCGGCGATCATCGTCGCCGGCCTCGCCACCCCTGCATTCGCCGCCGAGATCACCAAGCCCGAGTGCATTGCGCCGGCGCAGCCGGGCGGCGGCTTCGACCTGACCTGCCGCGTCGCACAGACCGGCCTGCAGGGCCAGTTCGACACCCCGATGCAGGTCAGCTTCATGCCGGGCGGCATCGGCGCGGTGGCCATCAACCTGTTCAACACGACCCGCACCGACGACCCGAACGCCATCGTCGCGTTCTCCTCCGGCTCGCTGCTCAACATCGCCACCGGCAAGTACGGCCAGTGGACCGAGAACGACGTGCGCTTCCTCGCCACCGCCGGCGCCGACTTCGGTGCGGTCGTGGTGCGCGCCGACAGCCCGTACGAGAAGCTGTCCGACCTGATGGACGCGGTGAAGGCCGACGTCTCGTCCGTGGTCTTCGGCGCCGGCGGCTCGGTCGGTTCGCAGGACTGGATGAAGGGCGCGCTGCTGCTGCGGGCCATCGAGCAGGATCCGAAGAAGATGCGCTACGTCGCCTTCGACGGCGGCGGCGAGTCCATCGCGGCGCTGCTCGGCGGCAGCATCCAGGTCTACATGGGCGACGTCGGCGAGATGGTCTCCCATATCGGCACCGGCAAGCTGCGCATCCTGGGCGTGATGTCCGACGAGCGCCTCGATGCGCCCTTCGCCGACATCCCGACCGTGAAGGAGCAGGGCTACGACGCGGAGTGGACCATCCTGCGCGGCTTCTACATGGGCAAGAACGTCTCCGACGACGCCTACAATGCGTGGGTCGAGAAGTTCAAGGCGGCCTATGCCAGCGAGGAGTTCGCCAAGCTGCAGAAGGAAAAGGGCCTGCTGCCGCTGAACCTCGCCGGCGCGGAGCTGGACGAGTCGATCAAGCAGCGCATCGCCAACATGCGCGAGATCGCCCGCGAAGCCGGCCTGATCCAGTAACGCGACAAGGCCGCAAGGCCAGGCAACCCGGAAGCAGGGGCCGACGGCACGAGCGTGCCGCCGGCCCCATGCAGAACGGGAAGGGAGGACGTCATGGCAGACCGCGTCTTTGCGGGCGCGATCCTCGTGATCGCGCTGCTCTATACCTACATCGCCTTCACAGTCATCAAGGCGCCGTTCCAGTACGACCCGCTGGGTCCGGAAAGCTGGCCCAAGCTGCTCGGCATCGTCGCCAGCCTTTGCGCGATCTACCTGATAGTGCGGCCGGATGTCGAAAGGCTCAAGGCGGATCTCGGCACGCTGGGCCGTCTCGCGCTGGTCGTCGTCATGCTGCTGGCCTATGGACGCCTGTTCGAGCCGCTCGGCTTCCTGGTGTCGACCTGGGTCTTCTGCACCGCATTCGGCATCATGCTCGGCGCGACCCCGCTCAAGGCGTTCGCCTTCGGCGCGGTGACTGGGACGGTCGGCTATTTCGCCTGCACCCGCCTGCTCGAGCTGAACCTGCCCGCCGGCCTGCTCAACCACATTCTGTGAGGCTCCCATGGACGCTGTCATCACAGGGCTGTCTGCGGGCTTTGCCGTAGCCTTCCAGCCCTTCAATCTCTCGCTCGTGCTCATCGGCTGTTTCGCCGGCACGCTGATCGGCGCGCTGCCGGGCATCGGCCCGATCAACGGCGTCGCCATCCTGCTGCCCATCGCCTACGGGCTCGGCCTGCCGCCGGAATCCGCGCTGATCCTGCTCGCCGGCATCTATTACGGCGCCGAATACGGCGGGCGCATTTCCTCGATCCTGCTCAACGTGCCTGGCGATGCCGGCGCGGTGATGACGACGCTGGACGGCAACCCGCTGGCCAAGCGCGGCGAGGCGGGACGGGCGCTGTCGCTGTCGGCGGTCGCCTCGTTCTTCGGCGGCACCTTCGCGGTGGTGCTGATGTCGTTGAGCGGCCCGGCGCTGGCCTCCTATGCGGTGACCTTCTCGCCGTCGGACTATGTGGCGCTGATGGTCTTCGCCTTCGCGAGCCTTGCCTCGCTGGTCGGCAGCAACTCCGTCAAGACGCTGCTCGCCGCCGTGATGGGCCTGATGCTCGCCTCGATCGGCATCGACGCCAACACGGGCGTTGCCCGCTACACGTTCGGTATTCCCGACATTCTCGCCGGCATCGACTTCCTGGTCGTCGTCATCGGCCTGTTCGGCATGGCCGAGTTGATCCACCTGGTCGAGCAGCAGGTGACCGGCAAGCTGAAGCCGCTGGCGCTGGACAAGAGCTTCGTCTCGATGAAGGACCTTGCCTTCACCAAGTGGACGATCCTGCGCGGCTCGGTGATCGGCTTCTTCATCGGCATCCTGCCGGGCACCGGCGCCTCGGTCGCCTCCGCCGTCGCCTACGGCACGGAGAAGCGCGTTGCTCCGAATTCGGAGAACTTCGGCAAGGGCGACATCCGGGGCCTTGCGGCGCCGGAATCGGCCAACAATGCAGCCGCGGGCGGCGCCATGGTGCCGATGCTGACCCTCGGCATTCCCGGCTCGGGCACGACGGCGATCCTGCTGGGCGCGCTGCTGCTGTTCAACGTGACGCCGGGCCCGCTGATGTTCGAGCAGCGGCCGGAAATCGCCTGGGGCCTGATCGCGTCGATGTATATCGGCAACGTCGCGCTGCTGGTCATCAACCTGCCGCTGGTCGGGCTGTTCGCCCGCCTGCTGACCATCCCGCAGCAGTACCTGACGCCGCTGATCGCGGTGCTGGCCTTCATCGGCGTCTACTCGGTCGTCAGCAACCCGCACGATCTCTACATGATCACGCTGCTCGGCGTGTTCGGCTGGATCCTGCGCAAGCTCGACTTCTCGCTGGCGCCGGTGATCCTCGGCTTCGTGCTGGGTGGGCTGTTCGAGGACAACCTGCGCCGCGCCCTGTCGATCTCGGGCGGCGACTGGTCGATCCTCGTCCACTCCGGCAATGCCATCATGCTCTACGTGCTGGCCGTCGTCGTGGTGGTCGTGCCGATCTGGCTCGGCCGTCGCAAGAAGAAGGCCGCGGAGGCATGACGCGCGCGCGGTGGCGCAGCCTTGCCGTCGCCCTTGCGGCCGGGCTTGCCGGCGCGGGAGCGGCGACGCTGGCAGGGCTGCCCGCCGCCGCGCTGATCGGCAGCACCGTCGCGGTGACGCTCGCCGCGATGCTGGGCCTTGCGCCCGCCGTGCCCGGCCTGCTGCGAAACTGCGCCTTCCTGGTGATCGGCGTGACCCTGGGAGCCGGGGTCACGCCGCATTTTCTCTCCGATATCGCCAAGTGGCCGGTGAGCCTTGCCATGCTGGCGGCGACCATCGCCGCGGTGATGGTGGTGTCGGGCACGATCCTGCAGCGCGGCTACGGGCTGGACCCTGCGACCGCGCGGCTTGCGACCTCGCCCGGAGCGCTGAGCTACTGCCTGTCGCTGGCGGCCTCCGGCGTCGGTGACCTGCGCGCCGTCATGGTGCTGCAGAGCCTGCGGCTGCTGGTGATCACGGTGCTGCTGCCGCCGGTGATCGCGCTGATCGACAGCGCGCCGAGCGGGGCGGTGCTGACCACGATGGGCGAGATCGGCTACGGCGCGGCGGTGGTGATCCTGATCGCCGGGTTCGCGGCCGGGCTCGCCGGCGACCGGCTCGGCGTGCCGGCGGCCTATCTGCTGGCCGGCCTGATCCTGAGCGCTGCGACCCATGCGGCGGGTCTCGTCGAGGGGCGGCTGCCGCTGCCGCTGACCTTCCTGGGGTTCACGGTGACGGGCGCGGTGATCGGCGCAAGGTTCAGCGGGCTGACGGGCAAGGAGTTGCGGTTGCTCGGCATCGCCGGCCTTGCCGCGGCGAGCGGCGCGCTGGCGATCTCCGCGGTGGCGAGCTGGCTCACCGCCGCGATGACCGGACTGCCGTTCGGGCAGGTGTGGGTGGCCTTCGCGCCGGGCGGCGTGGAGGCGATGTCGTCGATGGCGCTGGCGCTCGGCTACGACCCGGTCTACGTCGCGACCCACCACGTCTTCCGCATCCTGGCGCTGTTCGCCGCGATGCCGTTCCTCGTCGGCCGCCGCAAGGGCGGCTAGGGGCGGGCGCTTACCCGGCCGCCCCGAAGATCTCGCGGTCGCTGGAGATGCTGTCCAGGAACTCGCGGTCGAGGCGCACGCCGATGCCGGGGCCTTCGGGAACCGGCATCATGCCGCCTTCGGTCTCCAGCCATTCCACCGTCAGGTCCTTGCGGAAATAGCGCCGCGCGCTCGACGTGTCGCCGGGCTTGCGGAAGTTCGGCAGGGTCGACATGTGGATGTTGTGGGCGCGGCCGATGCCGGACTCCAGCATGCCGCCACACCACACCGGAACGCTCCAGGCCTGCGCAATGTCGTGGATGCGCCGGGCTTCCAGATGGCCGCCGACGCGCCCGACCTTGATGTTGACGACGCGGGCGGCATCGCTCGCCAGCGCCTTGCGGGCGTCGGCGGCCGAGCGGATGCTCTCGTCGAGGCAGACGGCCGTGGCGATGCGCGACTGCAGCACGGCGTGGTCGTGGATGTCGTCATAGGCGAGCGGCTGTTCGATATACTCGAGGTCATAGGCGTCGAGCGCCTTGAGGACCCTGAGATCCGCGAGCGAGTAGGCGGTGTTGGCGTCGACGCTCATCCGCGCGTCCGGCAGGGCCGCGCGGACACGGGCGACGAGCTCGACGTCGTGGCCCGGCTCGATCTTCAGCTTGATGCGCTTGTAGCCTTCCGCGTGATGACGCTTGGCCGCCTCGACCGTCGCCTCGATGTCCTGCAAGCCGAGCGAGACGCCGACGGCGACCTTGTCGCCGGTGCCGCCGAGCAGGGTCTTGAGCGGCAGGCCGAGCGCCTTGGCCCACAGGTCCCAGAAGGCCATCTCGACGGTGGCCTTGGCCATCCAGTGGCCGCGCCAGGGGGCGAGCACCTTTTCCAGCTCCTGCGGGTTCTCGAAGCTCTTTCCGACCACGTTGGGCAGGATCGCCTCGCGCAGGAAGTAGGTGGCGGCGGAGATCGTGTCGTCGAGATAGTCGGGCAGCGGATCCATCACGCCTTCGGCATAGCCTTCCAGCGCGCCGGACTTCAGCACCAGCAACGGAAACACCTTCTCGTGCATGGTGCCGGTGGAGGTGGTGAAGGGCGAGATCAGCGGCAGGCGGACGATGTGCAGTTCGGCGCTGTCGATGGTGAGGGGCAGCTGCCGGGTGGCGATGGGGCGCGTCATTTCATTGACCTTTTGGGTAGTGGGAAGCCGGCCGGACAACGGGGCCGGCTTCGGGAAAGGCAGAAGATTTCAGGCCTCGGAGCTTGCGGCGGGAACGGTGAGCGCGGAGGCCAGCAGGCGGCGGGTATAGTCGTGCGCGGGGGCGGCGAAGAGCGCTTCGGCATCGGCGACCTCGACGAGGCGGCCGGACTGCATGACCGCGACCCGGTCGGCGATGTACTCGACCACCGCAAGATCGTGGCTGATGAAGAGATAGGTCAGGCCGAACTCGGCCCGCAGCTCCATCAGGAGGTTGAGAACCTCCGCCTGCACCGAGACGTCGAGCGCCGAGGTCGGCTCGTCGCACACGACGATCTCGGGCCGCGAGATCAGCGCCCTGGCGATGGCAACGCGCTGGCGCTGGCCGCCGGACATCTGGCTCGGATAGGCCTCCAGCATGCGCTCCGGCATGCGCAGGATGTCGAGCAGCTCGCGCACCCGGCGCAGCCGCTCGGACGCCGCGACCCCGCCGGCGATGACCAGCGGTGCCTCGATGATCTGGCGCACGGTCTTGCGCGGGTTGAGCGAGGAATAGGGATCCTGGAACACCGGCTGGACGCGGGCGGCGAAGGCGCGGCGACGGATCGAGCCGACCGGCGCGCCGTCGAGGAACACCTCGCCGGAGGTGGGGCCTCGAGCCCGAGCAGGATGCGCGACAGGGTGCTCTTGCCCGAGCCGGATTCGCCGACCAGCGCCAGCACCTCGCCGCGGCGCAGCTGCAGGCTGACGCCGTCGAGGGCATGCAGGTCGCGCTGCTTTCCGAACATGCCGCCGCCGATGCGGTAAGTGCGGCGCACGTCGCGCAGTTCCATGACGATGTCGCTCATGAGGAGGCCTCCGGCGCGTCTTCGCTCCAGCGCACGGACCCGAGCGTGTCGCGGCCCCAGCGCATGCCCCGGCGGGGCACGGAGGAAAGCAGCGCCCTGGTGTAGGGGTGTTTGGGGTGGCCGAGCAGTTCGCCGACCGGGCCGCCGTCGACGGTGCGCCCGCCATACATGACCTGCACGCGCCCGGCGATGCGGGCGACGACGCCGATGTCGTGGCTGATGAAGATCATCGCGAGGCCGCGCTCCTGCTGCAGGGAGGCGAGCAGGTCGAGGATCTGCGCCTGCACGGTGACGTCGAGCGCGGTGGTCGGCTCGTCGGCGATGATCAGCTGCGGATCGCACAGCAGCGCCATGGCGATCATCACGCGCTGGCGCAGGCCGCCGGAGAGCTGGTGCGGGTAGACGCCGAGCCGCTCGCGCGGATGCGGGATGCCGACCCGGTCGAGCAGGTCGATGGCGGCCTCAAGCGCCTCGCGCTTGCTGCCGCGGCGGTGGCGCATCCAGGTCTCGCTCATCTGCCGCCGATGGTCAGCACCGGGTTCAGCGCGGTCATCGGCTCCTGGAAGATCATCGCCATGCGGTCGCCGCGGATGTCGGCCATCTGCCGCTCGCTCATGGCGGCAAGGTCGGTGTCGCCGAGGCGCATCTCGTCGGCGGTGACGGAGATGCGACCGGGCAGAAGGCGCATGATCGCCATGGAGGTGACCGACTTGCCGCAGCCGCTCTCGCCGACGATGCCGAGCGTCTCGCCGGCGCGCCGACCTCGATATCGACGCCGCGCACCGCATGCAGCGGCTCGCCGTGCGTGGGGATGGTGACCTTCAGGTTGCGGACGGAAAGGACGCTCATGACCGGCCCTCCGGGGTGAGCACGTCGCGAAGGCCGTCGCCGATCAGGTTGATGCCGAGCACCAGGATGGCGATGGCGGCACCGGGAAGGGCGATCAGGCGGGCGTCGAAGAAGACGAGGCCCTTGCCTTCCGAGACCATCAGGCCCCAGGACGGGGTTGGCGGCTGAACGCCGAGGCCGAGGAAGGACAGCGCCGATTCCAGCAGGATGGCGTGAGCGACCTCCAGCGAGCCGATGACGACGAGCGGGCCGATGAGGTTCGGCAGCAGCTCGACGATCAGGATGCGCGGGGTGGAGGCGCCCATGGCGCGGGCGGCGGTGACGAATTCCTGGTTGCGCAGCTGCTGGGTGGCAGAGCGCACGACGACGGCGAAGCGGTCCCAGAGCAACAGGCTGAGCACCGTGACGACGATCCACAGGTCGCCGCCGAACAGGGAGACGACGGCCAGCGACACCAGCACCACCGGCAGCGCCAGGCGCACCGAGACGATGAAGGTGACGACGCTGTCGACGCGGCCGCCGAAATAACCGGCAAGCAGGCCGAGCGTGGTGCCGATCAGGCCCGAGCCGATGGCGGCGGAGATGCCGATCAGCAGCGAGATGCGGGCGCCGAACAGGATGCGCGAGAGATAGTCCGCGCCCAGGGCGTCGGTGCCGAAGATGTGCTCCCAGCTGCCCTTTTCCGACCAGACCGGCGGCAGCAGCCGCTTCGACAGGTCCTGGGCATACGGATCGTGCGGGGCGATCAGCGGCGCGAAGAGGGCGATCAGCACGACCGCCAGCACGATGGCGCCGCCGATCACGAGGCCGCGGTGTTCCCTCGCACGCTTGAGCAGGATGCGACGCGGCGAGGGATGGGGCAGGCGGGCCGGAGCCGCCGGGATCGAGGATGTGTTTGTGCTCATGGGATCAGCTCACGCGGATGCGGGGATCGAGCCAGGCATTGATCACATCCGCGAGGAAGGTCAGCCAGACATAGATCATGGCGTAGACGAGAATGATCGCCTGAATGGTGGGGAAGTCGTTGCGGGCGATGCTCTCCCAGGCCAGCAGGCCGATGCCGCGGATGCCGAAGACGCTTTCCACGACGACCGAGCCGCCGAGGATGAAGCCGAACTCGACCGCCGCGACGCTGATCACCGGCAGGATGGCGTTGCGGATCGCATGGCCGAAGATCACTTGGCGGGGCAGCAGGCCCTTGGCGCGGGCGGTGCGCACATAGTCCGACGACAGGGCGTCGATCATGCCGCGCGGCACAGGCGCAGCATGGAGGGCGCGGCGTAGTAGCCGAGCACCAGGGCGGGCAGCACGAAATGCGCCAGCGTCTGGGAACCGGAGACCGGCAGGACCCGAAGCTTGACCGCGAAGAGCCAGATCAGCATCAGGCCGAGCCAGAAGCTGGGCGTCGCCTGGCCGATGGTGCCGAAGGTGAGCGCGGCGCGATCGGGCAGGCGGTTCTGGCGGATGGCGGCGATGATGCCGAGCGGGATCGCCAGCAGGATGGCGACGCCGATGGCCAGCACGCCGAGCGTGGCGGTGGCCGGGAAGCGCTCGGCCAGAAGGTCGACCACCGGCTTGCTGAAGTAGATGCTGTCGCCGAAATTGCCCTGCACGGCGCGGCCGATCCACTCGGCATATTGCACCGGGACCGGGCGGTCGAAGCCGTAGCGGGCGCGGATGACGGCGATGTCGTCTTCCGTCGCGCCTTCACCGGCGATGGCGATGGCGGGATCGCCGGACACGAACATCAGGCCGAAGCTGATGCCGGAGACGACGAGGGCAACGAGCGCTGCGATCGCCAGACGTTTGAGGGTGAAGCGGATCATGCCGGGCCTTTGACTGGTCTGGACCTTCGACGAGAGGCTTTCGAGCGGGGCCGGTAAGGACGGCGGCCGTGCCGCAGGGTATCGAGAGCGCGTGCGAAGGCATGTCCGGCGGCGTTCGGGGGCAGCCGGGCTGGCGATCAGGATACGGGTCAGGATACTCTGGCAGGCAGAAAAGCGAAGCGAACCGGTGCCGCATCCGGGCGCGGCACCGGTCCTAGCCGTTACTTCCAGCTGGTAGCGTAGAAGCGGGGCATCTCGTCAGCCGAAGGGTGAAGTCGAGCTGGGCGTTGTAGCTGTAGTTCTTGGTGTAGCTGAACAGCGGCAGCCAGTAGGCCTCGTCGGCGATCAGCTGCAGGGCCTCGGCATAGCTGGCGAGGCGCACGTCGCGGTCGCTGGACAGGTCGGCGCGGCGGATGGCTTCCTGCAGGGCCGGGTCCTTGGCCGGATCGTCCGGGCCGCCGCCGAAGAAGTAGCTGGTGATCGCCGACACGTCCGGGATTGGGGACGAGCCCCAGGTCATGTTGGCGGCCGGCGCCTTGCCTTCGCGGATCAGGTCGCGGGCGGCGGAGTACTGCAGCCAGCGCAGGTTGGCCCTTGATGCCGACCTTGGCGAGATCGCCCATGATCGCCTCGGTGACTTCGCGGTCGCGATAGCCGTAGAGGTCGAAGGAGAAGCCGTCGGCCTTGCGGCCTCGGCGAGCAGGGCCTTGGCCTTCTCCGGGTCGTAGTCATAGGCCGTGACGTCGCTGGTGCAGCCGAACTGGCTCGGATGGCAGGCGGCGTTCACCACCTCGCTGTTCTCGCCCATCAGATACTTGGCGATGCGGGCGCGGTCGATGGCATGGCCGACGGCCTTGCGGATCTTGGCGTCGGTGAAGACGTCGGTGCCGCTGGTGCCCTTCAGGTCGAAGGTCAGGTAGTGATGCGCATGGTCGGCGCGTTGACCGAGGTCAGGTGCGGCGCCTGGGCGAGGTTCTCGGCCTGGTCGTTGCTGATGCCCCAGACCCAGTCGAGCCGCCGGTCATCAGTTCGGCGATCTGCGTCGCCGCGTCGGTGATGGTGCGGTAGGTCAGCTTGGCGATCTGCGGCTTGCCCTTGGGGCCGTCGAAATAGGCCTCGTTCGCCTCCATGACGACCGTGTCGCCATTGCCGAAGCTGGTGACCTTGTAGGGACCGGTGCCGACCGGGGGCACGGAGGCAAAGCGCTTGGTGCCGTCGCTGCCGGTCTCGGCCTTGTCGAAATGGCCCTCGGGCACGATCGGCAGGACGAGCGCCAGATAGGACAGGGCGGCCGGGAAGGGCTCGTTGAGCTCGATGCGCACGGTGCGCTCGCCGACGGCCTCGGCCGACTTGATCCACTTGATGTCGCCGTAGTTGAGAACGCCGTTCTTTCTCGTCGATGACGAAGTTCAGCGTGTAGACCACGTCCTCGGTGCCGAAGCTGCTGCCGTCGTGGAAGGTGACGCCCTCGCGCAGGTCGAACTCCAGCGTCTGCGGGTCGATCTGGCGCCACTCGCTGGCCAGAAGCGGCTTGAACTCCTGCGCCTCCTGATCCCAGAAGACCAGACCGTCATAGACGTGCTGGGCAACGACGATCGCCTCGCGGGAGGTGTCGAAATAGGTGTCGGCGGCGGTCAGCTCCTTCTGGGCGGACCAGACCAGCTGTTGTCGTCCGGACCGGCAAGCGCGGTGCCGAACGGTGCGGACAGCACCAGGGCAGCGGCGAGCGCGGTGCTCAGCTTGAGAGACTTCAAGGACATGCTTTGGGACAGGCTACGGGACATGGGGACCTCCTGGGCGCTGGATCGCCCTTTGATCGATACCGGTCGCGATAGACGCCGACGTTGATCGATATTTTGTGCTTGTTATCGAATAGTGATTATCGACATTGATATTTAAATGTGACAACTTATTGCTTGTCAAGCGGCGCCCGGTCGTGGCGGCTTAGGGAAAAAGCGTCCCGAACAGCTGCAACGGGCGCGGGGAACAGACCAAGGCATTCATGGCGCTCCGGTTTTTTGCCGGCGAAACGGGCGGTGGATTTTTCCGCTGCCGAGGGTCGCGGGAAAGCGGACGGCGCCTGCGGGAGATGGTTGCAAGATGAGCGAACAGACCAGGCCGCCGGTGCTGGCGAGCACGCTGGAGCGGGGCATGCGGGTGCTGGCGCTGTTCCGCGATCACCATGTGGCGCTGAGCCTGACCGAGATCGCCGAATCCGCCGGGCTGGAGAAGAGCGCGGCGCAGCGGCTGACCTATACGCTGCATGCGCTCGGCTATCTCGACCGCGACGACAAGACTCGCCGCTATCGCCCGGGCCTGAGGATGCTGGATCTGGCCTATGCGTTCCTGATCCACGACCGGCTGCTGGAGCGCGCCCTGCCGCGCATGATCGAGGTCAGCAGGACGCTGCGCACCACCGTCAATCTCGGCGTGCTGGACGGGCATGAGGTCGTCTACAAGGCGCGGATCCCGCACACAAGCCTTGCCTATGACACGACGCTGATCGGCGTGCGCCAGCCGGCGGCGGTGACGGCGGTGGGGCAGGTGATCGCGGCCTTCTCGCCGCCCGAGGTGCTGGAGCGGATGATGGAGCCGGGCCTGCCGGAGCCGGTGACGCCCTTCACCTGCCAGGATCCTGCGCTCGTGCGGGAGCGCGTGGCGCAGGCGCAGCGCGACGGCTATGTCGTCACCAACCAGCAGATCATGCTGCAGGAAATCGTCATCGCCGCGCCGGTGATCGGCGCCAACCGCCAGGCGGTCGCGGCCATAAGCATGCGGTCTACATCCCCGAATGGAGCGAGGAGCGGGTGAAGCGCGAGCTCGTGCCGGCGATTACCGATGCGTCGCGGACGATTTCGTCTGTGGTCGCTCTCGCGTAAGGGCAGGAAACTCTACTCCCGCGGCCGACAGAGTAACCCGCGTCCTCTTGGACGCGGAAAGTTGCTCTGCGAGCTGAGAGCGATCAGCTTCTGGACGTCCGAAACGCGGACGTCCGCTGATCTGCCGCGGTTTTCTGCGCTTCCGGTGCTCACGTACCCGAATGTACGCTGCGCTCCGGTTCTCGCAAACCACGCCATTCGGCTCGCAGGAGCGAGTTTGAATCGGTGGCCGTGGCTAGCCGAAAAAGCCGAGCGTGACGGCGGCCAGCACTGCATAGCGGCCGGTCTTGGCGATGGCGACCAGCACCAGCACGGTGAGGAAGCGCTCGCGCATCACGCCGGCGGCAAGCGTCAGCGGATCGCCGATGATCGGCATCCACGACAGCAGCAGCGACCACTTGCCCCAGCGGCTGTACCAGCCTTGCGCGCGGGTAAGCGCTGCCTCGCCGACCGGGAACCAGCGGCGGTGGCGGAAGCGCTCGATGCCGCGCCCCAGCGCCCAGTTAACGAGCCCGCCGAGCGTGTTGCCGAGGCTGGCTACGAACAGCAGCAGCAGCACGGGCCGGCCGCTGAGCAGCAGGCCGACGAGCACCGCCTCCGACTGCATCGGCAGCAGCGTCGCCGCGCCGAGGGCGGAGAGGAACAGCCCGCCATAGACCCCGATCTCCACCATCAAAAGTCTTCGACCATCATGCGGCTCCGATCAGCATGCCGCCGAGCCCGGCGACCAGCACCGCCACCCAGGGCGGCGCCTTCCACGCGGTCAGCAGCACGAAACAGGCGAGCGCCAAAGCGAACTGCGCCGGCGTTGTCACCGCGCTGGTGAAGACCGGATCGTAGAGCGCAGCGCCCAGGATACCGACGACGGCGGCATTGGCCCCGGCCATGGCCGCGCGCGCGAAGGGGCGGGCGCGGAACGCCTGCCAGAACGGCAGCACGCCGACGAGCAGCAGCAGGCCCGGCAGGAAGATCGCGACCAGCGCCAGCGCCGCCCCGAACACGGCGCCCTGCGGCAGGGCGATCACCGCGCCGAGATAGGCGGCGAAGGTGAAGAGCGGGCCGGGCACGGCCTGCGCTGCGCCATAGCCGGCGAGGAACGTCTCGGCGCCCACCCAGCCGCTGCGCACGACCTCGGCCTCCAGCAGCGGCAGCACCACATGGCCGCCGCCGAAGACCAGCGCGCCGGCGCGGTAGAAGGCATCGAGCACGGCAAGCGCCTGCGAGGGCGCGGCAAGCTGGGCGAGCGGCAGGCCGACCAGCAGCACGAAGAAGAGCGCAAGGCAGACGAGCCCGGCGATGCGGGAGATGGGCGGACGGGACGCGCGGGCGCGCGCGGGGGCGGATTCGGGCAGCTTCAGGGTGAGGCCGATGAGCGCGGCGAGCGCAATGGCGCCGACCTGGGACAGCGGGCCGCCGACCAGCAGCACCAGCGCGGCGGCCGCGAAGGCCAGCGTCGCGCGCTCGCGGTCGGGGCACAGGGCCTTCGCCATGCCGAGCACCGCATGGGCGATGATGGCGACGGCCACGAGCTTGAGCCCTGAAACGAGGCCCTGGCCGAGGGGGCCGGCGAACAGCGGCGCGCCAAGCGCGAAGGCGACGAGCAGCAAGGCGGAAGGAAGCGTGAAGGCGGTCCAGGCGGCAAGGGCGCCGAGCGGGCCGGCGCGCATCAGCCCGAGCGCGAAGCCGACCTGGCTGGAGGCGGGGCCGGGCAGGAACTGGCACAGGGCGACGAGATCGGCATAGGCGGCCTCGTCCATCCACTTGCGGCGCAGAACCAGCTCCTCGCGGAAATAGCCGAGATGGGCGATGGGGCCGCCGAAGGAGGTGAGGCCGAGCTTGAGAAAGGCGCGGAAGACCTCGCCAGCGCCGCCGTGCGGCTGCGGCGCGGGGGGCGTCGTCTGTTTTCGCGGGACGGAGGTGCTCCTCGTCACGTCGTCCTCTCCTGCCTCGTGGTCGCGAACGGCGCCGTATAGCCGCGCGATGTTGCGGGCGCGTGACGGCGCGGATGCCGCCGCCTTGCAAAGGCACGGGGTCGCCGCAGGCGGCGATTACGTACAGCAACGATGTCGGGAGAGAACAGCGACGGAGTGGCACGCCCAACGGGACTCGAACCCGTGTTTCCGCCGTGAAAGGGCGGCGTCCTAGACCGCTAGACGATGGGCGCCCGGTCCGTCGATGTGCGCGGGTTATAAGCAGCTTTCTCGCGCCGGGCAAGGGGGTAGGTGACGCGTCGTCCACAGGCTCGTGAAGATGCGGCAGACGCCGGGAAAAGGGAGGGGCGCCGGGCGCCCCTCCGCAAGCTGGTGTTACCAGCTGCCGGTGTTGCCCATGGAGGCCCAGGGCTCCTGCGGCGCCTGCGCCTCGCCCTTCTGCAGCAGCTCGATGGAGATGTTGTCCGGCGAGCGGACGAAGGCCATGCGGCCGTCGCGCGGCGGGCGGTTGATGGTGACGCCGGCGGCCTGGAGCTTGGCGCAGGTCTCGTAGATGTCGTCGACCTCATAGGCGAGGTGGCCGAAATTGCGGCCGCCCTGATAGTCTTCCGGGTCCCAGTTGTAGGTGAGCTCCAGCGCCGGTGCCTGGCCGTTCCTGACGGCCTCGACGTCCTCGGAGGCGGCGAGGAAGATCAGCGTGAAGCGGCCGGCCTCGCTCTCGTGGCGGCGCACTGCCTGCATGCCCATCTTGTTGCAGTAGAAATCGAGCGACTCGTCGATGTCGCGGACGCGGACCATGGTGTGCAGGTAGCGCATGTATGCCTCTTGGTGCTGTGCGGTTTCGTGCTGTGCGGTGCTTTGCGGCGGCTGGCCCCCAGCGGGTGCAGCGGCCGGAACGGCCCGCGAAAAGAAAGAACGACGCGCGCGGCGCCGGGTTCCGCGCAAGAGAATATGCCTTGCGCGGCGACTTCAATGGAGGGGTGCGATCTTTCCCGTGCGGCCGCCTCCGCTTGGGCTTGCGAATCACGCTGAGCCGGAGAAACTGTTGCACAAGGGTAACCATGGCACTTTTGTCGCAAAATGGACTGGTTCCAGTGTCGTGGGATGCTATCCTTGATCAGCGGAATCGGTGGTTTTCCGGTTGTGCACTCACGGATCCAGCTTACGGCGTATCAGAGGCGGGACTATGAAGGACTTGGGGGCAAAGCCGGTTGTGGCCTCGCGTGACACGGGATCGGAGGATTCCGGGGTCGACCTGACGGTCGTCGCGGGCTCGATCAAATGGTTCGACGTGGCCAAGGGCTACGGCTTCATCGTGCCCGACGACGGGCAGCCCGACATTCTCCTGCATGTGACCTGCTTGCGACGCGACGGGTTCCGCACCGCCTACGAGGGCGCGCGGATCGTCTGCGAAGTGACGCCGGGCGCAAGGGGGCTGCAGGCCTTCCGCGTGCTGTCGATGGACGAATCCACCGCCGTTCACCCCTCGCAGCTGCCGCCCTCGCGCACCCATGTGCAGGTGACGCCGGAAGGCGGCTACGAGCCGGCGGTCGTGAAATGGTTCAACCGGGTCAAGGGCTTCGGCTTCCTGACCAGGGCGAGGGCACGGAAGACATCTTCGTGCACATGGAGACGCTGCGGCGCTTCGGCATCACCGAGCTGCGCCCCGGCCAGACCGTGATGGTGCGCTTCGGCCAGGGCCCCAAGGGGCGGATGGCGGCCGAGATCCGGCCCGACGGCGAAGGCGTCCATATTCCTTCCTCTCATTGAGGCAGACGGGCAGGGCGCTGGGGCGAACCCTTGCGGCCATGCCTGTGCCCGCGCGGCCATCGTGCCGCCACGTTCGAGACGCCAGGTTTGCCGGTGAGGTGATCGGCAAGCCGTCTTGCCCCGGCAGCCCGGAAGACGACGGTGATGCCGGTGCTTGCCCGCATTCGTCTTTCCGATGTCGCCTTTCCCCGATGTCTTCTCTCCGACGTCGCCGCGCAGGACCGTTCGATGACCACCATGATGCTTTCCTCAGGTCCTGCCCGCCGCTCCGGCCCGCTCTACGTGCTGGCCGTCTTTTCCGTGCTGTGCCTGTCGCTGCTGGCGGCCCTGCTGCTGGCCTTTCCGGCGGCAGCGCAGGAACAGGGCGCGCCTCAGACCGGCCTCAGGAGCGAGGTCTTGAGCATTACCACCGCCGACGGCAAGGTCCACGATTTCACGGTGGAGATCGCCGATACGGCGGAAACCAGGGCACGCGGGCTGATGTTCTACGAGAGCCTGGCCGCGGACGCGGGCATGCTGTTCGACTATCACGCGGACCGGGAAGTGGTGTTCTGGATGAAGAACACGCTGGTCTCGCTCGACATGATCTTCATCGCGCGCGACGGGCGCATCGCCAGCATCGCCGAAAACACCGTGCCGCTGTCCGAGGCGCTGGTGCCGTCCAACGCCGTGGTGCGCTTCGTGCTGGAAGTGCCGGCCGGGACCAGCGCGCGGCTCGGCATCGCGCCGGGCGACCGGGTCGACAGCCCGACGATCCGCGCCGCCGCACCCTGAGCGGCGCCTGCCGGCTGTCAAGTCCGGCGTTTTTCCGTCATCTGCCCGTTATTGCAGCGTGATTTCGGCCTCTCCGGCCCGGTGCGGGGGCCCCTTTCCTCGTTTTTTTCCGCTTATGGTGCGAATCACCTTGATCGAATCAACCTATGATTCGTTCCGGCATGACCCCGCCGCGCGGGCGCTCGTGCCAGTGCGCAACGGGCGCGGCGTCGAGGGCAGGGGAATGGCTGGGAGCTGTGTGTCGGCCGCTGTCGGGGAGTGCGAAGTCGACCTGGATCAGGCCGGCTTCTTCCGCAATGTGATCGGGGCGCTGGCCGGCACCATGGAAGAGGTGATCGGCCGCGAGGATGCTTCGGCCTTCGTCAGCGTCGTCGGCACGCGGATCGGCGACGACCTGTCCCGCCAGTACCGGACGGCGCTCGGCGGCACGGCGAGCGACCTAGAGGCGGTGGCGGCGGTGCTGGTCGACCTGAAGACGCGGATTGGTGCCAGCTTCGAGATCGCCAGCCTCAGCGAGGACGAGATCGTGCTGGTGAACGGCGACTGCCCCTTTGCCGAGAAGGTGCTGGGCAGGCCGTCGCTCTGCATGATGACCGCGACGGTGTTCGGGCGGATCGTCTCGCAGGCCAAGGGCTACGCGCGGGTGCGCGTGGAGGAAGCGATCGCCACCGGCCATGGCGGCTGCCGGGTCCGGGTGGCCCTGAAAAGAGGGGAGGGCGGCGATGACAGTCATGAGTTCTTTGCCTGACACCACCCTGCTGATGGAGGGCATCCGGGTCGCGCTGGACAACATGCCGCGCGCGACGCTGGTCATCGACGAGACCGGCCGGGTGCGGCTGGCCAACCGTCAGGCGCTGCGCCAGTTCGACCGGGTGGAGGCGGACGGCGTGCGCGCGTTGAGCAATCTGCCGCGCGAAGAGGTGATGGACCGAATAGGCCGCGCCTTCCGCTCGACCACGCCGGCCTTTATCGGCCTGCAGGGCGCGGACGGGAGCAGTCTGACGTTTTCCGGATGGCGGCTCGGTGTGCCGGGGCCGCGCGGGGAAGCGCTGGCGATGCTGCAATACGACCAGACCAAGTCGCTGGCCGCACGGTTCCTCGCTGTCTCGCAGGAGGTCGCCGACCACCGCGAGCGGCTGGCGGACAGCCTGCAGCAGCAGCGCCGGCTGCACGAGGAGGCGCAGCGGCTGCGCCAGCTCTCCGCCACCGACCGGATGACCGGGCTGCTCAACCCGGTAGAGTTCCGCCTGCAGGCGGGGCGAATGATCGCGGAGATCGGCGCGGGGATCTCCTGTGTCAGCTTCGCCTATCTCGATCTCGACAATTTCAAGCAGGTCAACGACCGCTTCGGCCACCTGGCCGGCGACATGGTGATCCGTGCCATCGCCCATATCCTGAAGCGGGCAGTGCGGGCCGGCGACATCGTCGGGCGGATGGGCGGCGACGAGTTCATGATCGGCTTCGCCGACGCGCAGGCCGCCGACATTTCCGACCGGATGAGCGAGATTGCCGACCGGATCCGCCAACCGATGCACTGGAACCCGCCGGACGGGGACCACAGCTGCCTCCTGGCGACCTCCGCCTCGATCGGCGTGTTCACCGTGCAGGAAACGGACATGTCGTTCGAAAGCGTGCTGCGAAATGCGGAAGCCGGCATGTACGGCATGAAGCGGCAGAGCCGACGCGCCTGAGGCAGGGCTGGTCCTGGAGGGGCGGTTCCTAGCGATTTCCGGTTCGCAAATTGAGTCCGGAATGCCTCGCAAGAGGCTGATTTCCAAGCTTTAAGCGGACATTCGAAAGAGAAGAATGGTCGGGGCAGCAGGATTCGAACCTGCGACCCTCTGCTCCCAAAGCAGATGCGCTACCAGGCTGCGCTATACCCCGACTTGGAGAATTTCTGCGGTGTATCGGGCTTGCCGTGGGGCGTCAAGGCAGAAGCGCCGATGCGTGCACCTTGCCGCCCCGGTTGCAGCCGCGGCGGGAAAAGGCAGGCGGGCAGGCATTTTGCCGAGTTGACTTCACGCGCCGAACCAATGAATAACCGACGGGACGCGAGGATGGACACGCGCGGCGCAGCAAGATGGCGGCGCGGCGGTCGCCCATCGCTCGAAACGAGACGCAAGGCAACCGCAAGAGGGGCACTGCACGATGGTCGCACGCATCTATTCCCCGGCGAAGACGGCAACGCAGTCGGGACGCGGCAAGGCCCATGACTGGGTGCTGGAGTTCGAGCCGGAGCAGGCGCGCACGATCGAGCCGCTGATGGGCTACACGTCCTCCACCGACATGAAGCAGCAGCTGCGCCTGCGCTTCGAGACGCAGGAAGAGGCGGAAGCCTACGCGCGCAAGAACGGCATCGCCTACCGGGTGGAACAGCCGCGCTCGCGCCGCGTGCCGAAGATCGCCTACTCGGACAATTTCCGCTACGATCGCTTCATGCCCTGGACGCATTGACCTGCGATCCTCGCGCCGCGCGCGTCGGAACGGCCCCGTAGCTCAGTGGATAGAGCACCGGCCTTCTAAGCCGATGGTCGCAGGTTCGAATCCTGCCGGGGTCGCCATCAAAATCAAGAATTTAAGAAGATTTGCTTTCTGAACTTATGTTGCGTTGTGTTGCAACTGTCCTCTCTTCATATTCAATATGTCCGCTATAACTTGGCAACCCTGGGTGGCGTGAGCGCGACGTGGCTACACGTTTGGTCTTGTCAGGCGACACAGATTGGGTAGTTTCTTATTTATGATAAAGCATGATCGTAGCGAGAGCGTGCTGATCGGCGTGGGTTCCTACACCGCGTCCGAAGCTGCTCGTTTGTTGCGTACATCAACGAGAAACATCAATAGATGGTTGCGCGGTTACTCATATCGTCACGATGGTGAAGAGCGGTATATGCCGCCTCTCTGGCAGTCGCAGATCGATAGAGACGATGATCACCTCGAGATCGGTTTCCGGGACTTGATCGAGTTGAGATTCGTGAAGGCGTTCGTCGATGAGGGTATAGGATTACTGGCCGTGCGTAATTGCCTCGCGTACGCCCGCAGCTGCGTTGACGACATGAGGCCTTTTTCAACGCAGAGATTTCGAACCGATGGCCGTACCATCTTCCTCGAGAGCTTTGAGCAATCCGGCGAGAGCCGCATGATTGACTTAAAGAAGCGGCAGTATGTGTTCCGAGATGTGATTTCGCGCACATTTCGAGATCTCGATATTGAGGCCGACGCCGTCGTTCGTTGGCGACCATTTGGCGGAAAGCAGTCAATCGTCATCGACCCTAGTCGCGCTTTTGGCCAGCCGATCGCCTCAAAATACGGGTGCCTACGGTAGTTCTTGCGCAGGCTGTAACTGCTGAAGGATCGGTGGACGACGTGGCCCGACTGTTCGAGGTGCCTGCTTCAGTGGTGCGTGATGCAGTGCGCTTCGAAGAGAGCCTAAAGAGTGCCGCTTGAGGGTGCTTGTTGACGAGAATTTGCCTCCAGCACTCGCGAGAGCGCTGGATGCATTGTTCTCGGGCAAGCACGAGGTAATTCACATACGCGCTAGATTCGGTCCAGGGGTGAAAGATGTGGATTGGATTGAGACTCTAAGTGCCGAAGGTCAGTGGACTGTGATTTCAGGTGATCGTCGTATTACAAGGAATCGGACAGAATACATCGCGTTTCAAAATTCGAACTTGGTGGGATTCTTTCTTTCTGCAGGGCTGCATAAAGCGCCGCTAACAAAGCAGATGGAGCGATTGATGGCGCTCTGGCCGAACATCGAACAACAATCTAGCATCGTTGCCGGCGGTGCCATGTTCGAGATTCCCATCAAAAGTATGCGAATCCGCCAATTGCGCTTTTAAGGTTCCGTCCATTTTGGGGGAACGTCGAGGCCGTGATTCATGGCGTTCCCGCCGCGTCAAAACTCCAGCAGGGCGTTGTCGATCACTTCCCGGATGACGAAGAAGGTGCGGGTCTGGCGCGTGCCGGGCAGGGCGAGCAGCTTGTCGCCGTGCAGGCGGTTGAAGTCGGCCATGTCGCGCACGCGAATCTTCAGCATGTAGTCGAAGTCGCCGGCGACCAGATGGCAGTCGAGCACGAAGGCGAGCTTGCGCGCCGCCTCCTCGAACTCGCGGAAGCTCTCCGGTGTCGAGCGGTCCAGCACCACGCCGACCATGACCAGCGAACCGCGCCCGACCTTGTCCGGCGCCACCATTGCCCGCACGCCGCTGATATAGCCTTCCGCGAAAAGCCGCTGGGTGCGCCGATGACAGGTGGCCGGCGAGGTGTTGGTGCGCTGCGCCAGTTCCGCGTTGGTCAGCCGGCCATCCTCCTGCAACAGCTTGAGGATCTTCATGTCGATGCGATCGAGGCGATCTTCTCTGGAAGCTTCTTTCATTTTAGGTCGCGTTTTCGGAAAGATCAGGAGATTTGAGAGACTTCCATAAGAGTCAAAGGAAATTCGGACGCCAATTAGAGAGCACATTTCATTCGTCGATTGCTAGCTTTTTCGCCGGTTCCACAAGGCCCCAAGAGGCGCTTACCGGCGAGGACAGGCATGCTTGAGAAATTCGAACGCTATCCGCTGACCTTCGGTCCCACTCCCATCGAGAAGCTGGAGCGGCTGAGCCAGCATCTGGGCGGCAAGGTCGAGCTCCACGCCAAGCGCGAGGACTGCAACTCCGGTCTCGCCTTCGGCGGCAACAAGCTGCGCAAGCTGGAATACATCGTGCCGGACGCCATCGCCTCCGGCGCCGACACGCTCGTTTCCATCGGCGGCGTGCAGTCCAACACACGCGCATGATCGCCGCCGTCGCGGCCAAGATCGGCTTCAAGTGCCGCCTGGTGCAGGAAAGCTGGGTGCCGCACGAGGACGCGGTCTACGACCGGGTCGGCAACATCATGCTGAGCCGCATCATGGGCGCCGACGTGCGCCTGGTCGACGAGGGCTTCGACATCGGCATCCGCCGCAGCTGGGAAGACGCGATCGCCGAGGTCGAGGCCTCCGGCGGCAAGCCCTATCCGATTCCGGCCGGCGCCTCGGTGCACAAGTATGGCGGCCTCGGCTATGTCGGCTTTGCCGAGGAAGTGCGGGCGCAGGAAGAGGCGCTCGGCTACAAGTTCGACTACATCGTCGTGTGCACGGTGACCGGCTCCACCCATGCCGGCATGCTGGTGGGCTTTGCCAAGGACGGGCGCGCCCGCAACGTCATCGGCATCGACGCCTCGGCGACGCCGGAGCAGACCCGCGACCAGGTGTTCGAGATCGCCACGCGCACGGCCGAGCTGGTCGAGCTCGGCAAGCCGCTCGTCAAGGACGACGTGGTGCTGGTGGAAGACTACGCCTATCCGGTCTACGGCGTGCCGTCGGACGAGACCAAGGAGGCGATCCGCCTGTGCGCGCGCCTGGAAGGCATGATCACCGACCCGGTCTACGAGGGCAAGTCGATGCAGGGCATGATCGACCTGGTCAAGAAGGGCTACTTCCCGGAAGGCTCCAAGGTGCTCTACGCGCATCTGGGCGGTGCACCGGCGCTCAACGGCTACGGCTACACGTTCCGCAACGGCTGACGGCGCAAGCCGCCGGCAAGGCGTGCTTTTCACAGTATTCAGGATGGGCGCAGGGGAAACCTTGCGCCCTTTTCCTTTCCAGGTGCCGTTGCGACTCGATAGTTTCTTGCGCAATCATCGACGGAAATACTTTAGCGAAAGGATCAAGGCACTGTCCGCCAAGTAAATTCAAGTTAACCGTACTTTCACCTATTTCTCTTTATGGTTGTGAAGCGCCGAGTGCAAACGTCGGCCGGACGTGGGGAGGGATTCAGGTATTTCACGACCGCCCTTAGGGGTGGAAGGAGGTTTCATGTTTTTCTCAGGTCGCCGCCGCAGTCAGATTGCGACGCCATTGCCAGCGCGCTGGACAGATCGCAAGCTCGCATCGAGTTCAAGCCGGACGGAACCGTGCTCGATGCCAACCGAAACTTCCTGGCCGCCCTCGGCTACAGCCTGGAGGAAATCCACGGCCGCCACCACGCGATGTTCGTGGGCAAGGCGGCGGCAGACAGCGCCGACTACAAGGCGTTCTGGGAGCGACTGCGGCGCGGCGAGTTCCAGACCGGCCAGTTCAAGCGCTACGCCAAGGACGGCAGCGAAGTCTGGATCGAGGCATCCTACAACCCGGTGCTCGACGGCAAGGGCCGGGTCTACAAGATCGTCAAGTTCGCCTCCGACGTGACGGCCCGCACCCGCGAGCACGCGGAGATGAAGGGCCAGGTCGAGGCGATCAGCAAGGTCAGCGCCGTCATCGCCTTCGATCTCGACGGCAACATCCTGGACGCGAACGAGAATTTCCTGTCGACGGTCGGCTACGGCCTCGACGAGATCCGCGGCAAGCATCACCGCATGTTCGTGGATGCGGCCTATGCGAGAAGCCCGGAATATCGCGAATTCTGGGCGGGGCTGCGGCGCGGCGAATTCCAGGCCGGCCAGTTCCGCCGCTTCGGCAAGGGCGGCAAGGAAGTGTGGATCGAGGCCTCCTACAATCCGATCCTGACGCCGGACGGGGTGCCCTACAAGGTGGTGAAGTTCGCCACCGACATCTCGGCGCAGATGCAGCTTCTGGCCAACCTGCGCAAGATGATCGACGAGAACTTCTCGAGGTGGAGAGCGCGCTGTCGAAGTCCGACCAGCGCGCCGAAACGGTGGCGGGGCGGTCGGCAAGACATCCGAAAACGTCCAGATGCTGGCCTCCAGCGCCGAGGAGCTGGCCTCGTCCATCGCCGAGATCTCGCAGAACATGTCGCGCTCGCGCGTTGCCACCGAAAGCGCGGCTCCCATGCGAGGGAAGCGGAAGCGGCGACGGGCAAGCTGGGGGGCAGCGACCGCCATGGGCGGGATCGTCAGCCTGATCCAGGACATTGCCGGCCAGATCAACCTGCTGGCGCTGAACGCGACCATCGAATCGGCCCGGGCGGGCGAGCGGGGCGCGGCTTTGCCGTGGTGGCCAGCGAGGTGAAGAACCTTGCCGGCGAGGCGGCCAAGGCGACGGACCAGATCACCCGCGAGATCGACGGGGTCCAGGCGATCACTGACGATGTGGCCAGCATGCTGGAAAACATCCGCAGCGCCGTCGACACGCTGTTCGCGCAAGTGGCCGCGGCAGCTTCCGCGGTGGAGGAGCAGAGCGTGGTGACCAGCGGCATGTCGCAGAGCATGCATGAGGTGGCCGGGGCGGTCGGCGACATTTCCAGCTCGATCACCGATATCGGCGCGGCGGTGACCCAGATCGACAGCGCGTTCAAGCGCACGCGCGAGGGCGGCGACGGTTCTCGCCCGCTAACCGCGCAGGGTGTCAGAAGAGCAACGCAAGGGCCGGTGCGGTGCGCCGGTCCGTTGGGCGCCTCCCGCCGCAGGTCCGCCTCGGTCTCACTCGTGTTCGGCGGCGTTCAGGTAGCTGACTAGATCCGTCTCGCTGGTGGTCGGCCTTCCGAACAGATAGCCCTGCGCCAGGTCGCAGCCATGCCGGCGCAGGAAGGCGAGCTGCTCGTGCGTCTCGATGCCTTCGGCGACCACATCCATGCCGAGCGCCTTGGCAAGGCCGATCACAGCACGCACGATGACGGCATCTTCGGCATCGGTCTCGACATCGCGCATGAAGGACTGGTCGATCTTCAGCCGGTCGACCTGGATGCGCTTGAGATGGCGAGCGAAGCGTAGCCGGTGCCGAAATCGTCGAGCGCGATGCGGATGCCGAGCTTGCGCAACTCGCGCAAGGTCAGCGCGATCCGTTCGGCGGAGCGGCCGAAGATCACCGTCTCCGTCACCTCGATCTCCAGCCGTTCGGGCGGTAAGCCGTGTTTCGGCAAGCATGGCGGCGACGGTTGCGGCGAAATCCGGCTCGCGCAGCTGGGCGGCCGAGACATTCACCGAAATCGTGCCGGGATCGATGCCGGTGGCGGCGAGCCGCACGGCAAGACGCAGGGCCCTGGCCATAAGCACCTTGCCGAGCGGCACGGCAAGGCCCGTCTCCTCGGCAAGGGGAATGAACTCGGCCGGCGAGATCGGCTGGCCGTCGAGCGTCCAGCGAGCCAGCGCCTCGAAGCCCCGGTGATTGCTGCTGCCGGCCGCGACGATGGGCTGGAAGGCGATGGACAGCGCGTCGGCGGCGATGGCGGTGCGCAGCGCTCGCGAGCCTGTGGCGGCGCTCGCGCGTCTCGCGCAGGGCGGGCGAGAAGAAGACGGGGTCTGGCGGCCGGCGGCCTTTGCCTCGAACAGGGCGATGTCGGCATGCTTTGAGCAGCGTGTTCGGCGTCTGCCCGTCGCGGGGGAAGAGGACGATGCCCATCGAGACGCTGCTCGAGAGGGCATGCCCCTCCATATGCACCTCGTCCCCAGGCGTGCGGCGATGCGGCCGACGGTGGCCAGGATCGCCTCCTCGTCGGCGACCTGCGGCAGCACGGCGACGAATTCGTCGCCGCCGATCCGTGCGACGATGTCCTGGTGGCAGAGGCTTTGGTCAGCCGCTCGGCGGTGGCGCGCAGGAAAATGTCGCCGGCATCGTGGCCGAGCGTGTCGTTGATGTCCTTGAAGTGGTCGAGGTCGAGCAGGATCAGCGCGCCGCGGCCGCCATCCGCAAGGCGCTGGCGCAGGGCCTCGTCGAGGCGGCGGCGCAGCAGGGAGCGGTTGGCAAGGCCGGTGAGCTCGTCCCGCTCGGCGAGGCGGCGGATCTCCTCGTCCTTCTTGCGCTGCGTGGTGACGTCGATGATGACGCTGTGCCAGACGGTGTCGCCGTTTTCCTCGCGCCGGGGCAGGCCGCGCCCCTCCAGCCACTTGAACTGGCCCGACGGGGTGGTCAGACGCCACATGTAGTGCCAGGGCTGCAGGGTGCGGGCCGACTCGTCGATCGACTCCAGCATCGGCGGCGGCACGTCCTCGGGATGGATCATCTGCCAGATGGGGGTCGGGTCGTTCTGGATCTCCTCCGCCGGCAGCTCCCAGATGGCGATGCTGCCCGGCGTCATGTCGAAGATCTGGTGGGTGCCGTCGACGCGCAGCCGGTAGCGGAAGACCGCGCCGGGGATGTTCTCCGCAAGGGCGCGGACCGCGCCTCGCTGGCCTGCAGGTCGGCATAGGCCTGGATCTGGGCGGTGATGTCGGTGACGGTGATGTTCCACGCATCGCCCGGCAGGTCCGGACGCGGCAGGCCGCGGGCGACCGCCCATTTTTCCCGGCCGTTGACGGATCCGCGGATGCGGAAGGTGGCGGTCCATTCGTGATTGCCGCGCTCGGCCGCGCGCAGCCGGTCGTTGAGATGGGATACGTCGTCCGGGTGGATGCGGGTCCACAGCTGGCGAAGATTGTCGCCGATCTGGGCGCGGGACAGGCCCCAGACGGCCTGGCAGCTCTCGCTGATGTAATCGATCCGGTAGCGGTCGTCGGACGAGCTGCGCGATACGCGCATGACGACGAAGGGCAGGGATTGGCGAGGATCAGTCGTGCCGCAGGGGTGTCGAGCGCCCGCGCTCGCGCCGCGTTGCGCCTGTCCAGTTCCGGTTTCGCCGATGTGGTCGCCACAGGTCTTTCCGGCTGCTGATGGCACGTGCCGGAAATGCCGGCCTGATGCGGGCTTCCGTCGCCCGTTGGGGGCGCCGGTCGCCCTGTTCGCGTAATACGAGTGTAAGTCCGACAGACGGCTTATGAAAATTGAAAAACGACGTTCGTCTACCTGGACGCGACTCTTTGGTATACGTGAAAGCCCAGACTGAACGTTTTGCGTGAAAATGCAAGCGGGCAACCGGGCGACACCGGCCGGCTGCCTCGCTTTCAGCTCAGAAGCTCACGCCCTCGTCGGCGAAGAAGGGGAACGGCCCGGGAAGCGCTCGACATAGGCGAGATGGCTGACCACATCGCTTTCCGGCGCGTAGTGGTGCAGGAAGAAGGCCGGCGGCTCCATGATGAAATGGCCGTGGCCGCGGTCGACGAAGTCGAGATGCACCTGGTGGGCCGTGCTCGGCACAGGGTCATGACCGTATGGCCGACCGACGCGATGATGGCCCGGTGGACATGGCCGCACATGACCCGGCGCACATGCGCATGGCGCGAGACGACGGCGGAAAAGGCTGCGGAATCGGCAAGGCCGATCGTGTCCATGTGCGCAATGCCGGTGAGTGCGGGGGGATGGTGCAGGGCGATGAGCGTCGGCGGGTACTGGCGGCGAGCGTCGCGTCCAGCCAGGCAAGCTGGGCCTCGCCGAGATTGCCGTGCGGGGCGCCGGGGACGGAGCTGTCGAGCGCGATCAGCCGCACGTCGCCGATGTCGACGGCATAGTGCATCTTGCCGTTCTCCCCTCGTTGATCGGTCCGACGCCGATCAGCGTCTCGCGCTCATCGTCGCCGAATCGTGATTGCCCGGAAGCACATAGACCGGGGCCTTGATCAGGGAGACGAGGCGCTGCACGCCGCCGTATTCGCGCGGGTCCGGCGTGTCGGCGAGATCGCCGGTGATGATCACCGCATCCGGCTGCGGGTCGAGCGCATTGAGGGCCTCGACGGCGCGGCGGGCGAGCATGTTCGTCTCGCTGACGCGGTAGCAGGCCAGCCCGCTGGGGCGCACATGCAGGTCTGTGATCTGGGCGATCAGTGTCATCAAGGTCTCCCTGAAAGGTCGGCTGCGGCAAGCGCATCCGTTTGATTTGCGGATGTCCCGGCTTCGTGCGAGAGAAGGAGGGGCTTGGCTGCGGCCTCCGGTTCCCCTTTGTCCCGCGCTCCTGTAGGAAAAGCCGGCACAGGCAAGGCGAGCGCAATAGCAGGCGAGCTTGACATGACGGATACACAGGCACGGCCATCCACAGACAGTTTCGAGGTCCGGTTCTCCGGGCCTGGGCGCGCTGGCTGCGATTGCTGGGGCATCGGGGGCTGGCGCCGCTGGCGCTGCTGCTGCGCGCGCTCGCGTCTGTTCGTGCCGGGGCTGTCGGTGGCGCCGCCGCTTGGCAGCGGCGAGGCGCAGGTGGTCGAGACCGCGCGGCACATGCTCGGTACGGGCGATATCGTCGACACGCGGCTGCGCGACGGCAGCGAGCGGATCGTGCCGCCGGGCCTGCCGTTGCTGCAGGTCCTGAGCGCTGCGGCAAGCGGCAGGGTGCGGATGCGCCGCTCTGGGTCTTCCGCCTGCCGTCGCTGGCCGGCGCGGTGCTGGCGGTGCTGCTGAGCTACTGGTGCGCGCGGGCCTTCGTGGCGCCGCCGCCGGCCCTGCTCGCCGGTGCGCTGACCGCGGCGGCGCTGCGCTCGGTGCGGCTGCAAGGCTCGGCGAGCCGGACGCGCTGCTGCTGGCCGCGATCCTTGCCATGCAGGGCGCGCTCGCGCGGGTCTGGCTGTCGCGCCTCGCGGAGACCGCGCCCGGACCGCTGGTGCGGAAAGGCCTGCCGGCGGTGTTCTGGGCTGGGCTTGGCGTCTCGGTTCTGGTCGCCGGCTTGAGCGGGCCGGTCGTGCCGCCTGAGCGTGCTGGCGCTCTCCATCGCCGCGCGGGACGTGCGCTGGCTGGCCCGCCTGCTGCCGCTGCCCGGCCTTGCGATCCTGGCGGCGATCGTGCTGCCCTGGTTTATCGCCAGCGCGC
>JACADM010000198.1_pt1 | contig 27749 bp, 54 predicted proteins | sample 7512371 | NCBI WGS metagenome assembly JACADM01 (sample SAMN14389041, study PRJNA612141) | algae metagenome | isolation source: non-axenic algae culture | place: India: Navi Mumbai | collected 2017-01
ATGCACGCCCAAGTGCTTCGGCAAAACGATGCGGGCGACGATCCGAAGACATACGATCGACCATGAAGTTCGAATCCATCGATCGAAGCATTGCCGGTTTCATGCACCGCTACGGCCACGGGCGCTGCGGTTCTCGCTGGCGATCATCTTCATCTGGTTCGGCATCCTCAAGCCCTTTGCCTTCGCCTGCGGAGGACCTCGTCCTCCTGACGGTTGACTGGATGCCGCTGCTCTCGCCGGAGTCATGGCTCGCGGTCATCGGGTGGTGGGAGGTCGCGATCGGCGTGCTCTTCCTGTTCCGACCGACGATCCGCTTCGCGATCGCGCTACTGGCGATGCAGATGGTCGGCACGTTCATGCCCTCGTCGCTTCCGTCGGTCACGCGTTCCAGGACGGGCGCATCCCGTACGGCCTGACGATGGAAGGCCAGTACATCGTGAAGAACCCGTTCATCATCTCGGCGGCACTGGTCATCGGTGGGACCGTGCGACAGGCCGGCTGGGAGCAGCGATCGTGACCGAACGGCACCAGCCCCAACACCCTGCAATCTGCAAAGAGGCGGTTTCAGCGACGCAACACCGTTTGATCTTGCATCGAGCGGTAAGGCTCTTCTATGAAAGGAAGACAACGATGATTCGCGAAGGTACAGAAGTGAAGTGGAAGTGGGGCAGCGGATACGCAACCGGCACCGTTCAAGAGAAGCACGAGGAACAGATCACCAGACAAATTGACGGCTCATCGGTGAGCCGCGACGGACCCAAGACGATCCCCGCTGGTCATCAAGCAAGACGATTTTGGTCAGACGGTGCTGCTCCAAAGCGAGGTGCAGCGGGCCGATTGAGCGGCGGTGTCGGCAGACTGCCGATCGTTCCGCGGATCAAGAGGTGGGGCGCCACGAAAACAGCGGAACGCCCCTGACGAGCGTTCCGCCGTCCTCTCCGGCGTGATTCGAGTGCCGGTTACGGACAGACCGCCCCAAACGCGCTGAGCACCGCGTTCAGGTCCGCGAGGTCGATGACCCCATCGCCGTTGGTATCGCCGAAGCAGGTTGGGCCGGAGGCCCGGGTTGGAACTCGAACGCGCCCATGTCGATGTAGTACCCGAACACGGGCACGCCGGTCGCGCTGCCTCCAGTGTTCACAACGCGCGGCTCGCCGTTGAAGTCGGTACTCAATGCACCTGGCCACGCGGTCGAATCCGCGGCGTCGATCCTCGGCGAACCGGCGACAAGACGAAAATCGCCGCCAGCCCGGTTCACAAAGAGCGGCTCATCGCTCGAGTCCGCGCTAAGATTGCCCACGCCCGCGAAGCCGCCCTCGACGATGCTGTGCGTCGCCACGTTGCCCGACGCCGGGATCGGGTTCGGTCCGTTGTCCCAGGCGATGCAGTTCCGCAGTCGTCGCCGACGACGCGCCCACAACCCCGTCGAGGTCCGTATCCGTGAAGTTCCTGACGAATGTGGAGTTCCGCACGAGGATGTCCTGTGCCGCGTACGCGCCGCCGAACGCGGTGGCGGAGCTTCGGTGAACAGCGAATTGTTGATGACCGCGTCGGTCGTCGAACTGTTGTAGACCCCGCCGCCCGCCCTTCGGTATCCGCATCGCCGGCGGAGCTTGCCGTCGAAGGTCGAGTCGAATGCCAAGAGCCTGGTGACCGCTCGCCGATTCGATCGCTCCGCCACGCACCAGTGCCGAGCTTCCGGAACTCACAACCGTCGATCGACGAACTGCCGCCGATGAGAAACGCGGCTCCGCCCTGATTCCCGCTGACATTTGAGACAAACGCGGTGTTGGTCATCGTGGCTGTGGAGTTGTTGAGGTAGAGCCCGCCACCGTTCGATGTGGCCTCGTTGCCCTCGATCACCGTGTTCTCAATGGTCAGCAACGACGCGTTCGCGTAGACGCCGCCGATGGTGGCGAAGTTGTCGGTGATCACGCCGTCACGGATCGTCACGTCCGCGCTATCGATGTAGATCCTGCCGCCTCGTTCGCCGGGGCGCGCATCCGTCGCCTGACCGTTCGTCAGTGTGAATCCTCGACCACGCTGCCGTCCGCCGACGATCCGAGGATCGTGATCACCGATCGAATCGGCCGATCGCGTCGATCGTGGTGACCGCCGCCCCGCCGGAACTGCGGAGGGTCGCCTGTTTGCCGAGGAAATCGATGTCCTCGAAGTAGGTCCCCGGCGCGACCACGATCTCATCGCCGGCCGAAGCCAGGTTGACCGCGATCTGAATCGTCGGGAAGTCGCTCGGGACGTTGAGCACATCGGCGTTGGCAATCGACGGTGGCGTGAGGCCCGCCGCGAGGGCGAGAAGGATCGGCTTCGTGGTTTCGCTACGAGTCATGTCTGGTTCCTCCTGAGTGTGCCGGTCGGTGTCCGGCGGGTTCGAGCGGCCCCGCGGGTGCCCGTGGAGCAGGGCGATATCCGGACGGAGCGCCGATCCGAACGGCCTGATCCAGAAAATCGAGCGTTCTTTACAAACCGTCGGCGCGCGTCCGAGCAAACCGCGCCCTGACCGAGGGACATCCTGAGCAACGCCGGATCTGCAGGCCGATCCGAGAAAGGAGCCAGTAGCATGGAAGCGGTCCCGATTGGGTCGGAGAGGCAGGCGTACTTGAAAACAGCAGGAAGCAACCCGGCTCCGGAACCGCGTCGGATGGGGAGACGCCGCCGCGGCCGATCTGTTGCCGCTCGTCTATGACGAATTGTGCTCGCTCGCCGAGTCGTTCTTCCGCAACGAGCGCCGCGACCACACCCTGCAGCCCACCGCGCTCGTGCACGAGGCCTACGCCCGGCTCGTTGACCAGTCTTCGATCGAGCCCAAAAGCCGCAACCAGTTCTTTTGTGCTCGCCGCCGCCATGCAACATCCTCGACCACGCCCGCGCCCGGAACCGATTGAAGCGGGGGCGGCGGCAACTGGAAGGAAGTCACCATCGGACAGATCGAGCGGGCCATCGCGGACGCGAACGGTTCGGACGAGGTGTCGTCCGGGCGGACCTGGAGCTGCGTCCACGAGGCCCCGCTCGGCTACACGCCTCGACGAACGCAGCGTACTGTCGAACTCCGCTTCGCCGGCTCACCCTCGAAGCCGCATCCGATGTACTCGGCACGCGATCGACCGCCTCCGAAGACTGGGCGCATGGCCCGCGCCTGGTTGCACCGCGAACCTGGAGACGCCGAGCGAATGAGCAGCCGCTTCGCCGAGATCGATCGCATTTTCCGCGCGCACCTGCATCGAGCCCGACGGGGCGCTACGATTTCGTGGAAGCAATGCAACGGCGACCTGGAACTCCTGAGCGAAGTCCTCGAACTGCTCGAAGAGGACGAGGCGTCGGTCGGTGCCGGCCTGCTCGACCGACCCGCCCTCGGCGACGGCTTCGCGCTCGGACTTCGCGCCCGGCGACAGCGGCATCCAGCCGCCCTCGAGTCCATCGGCAAGTACCGCGTCAGACGACTGCTCGGCGTCGGTGGCATGGGCATCGTCTACGAGGCCGAGCAGTCCCACCCGCGCCGCACCGTCGCGCTCAAAGTGATTAATGCCGGCGTCGCCACGCCCGAGATGTAGCGCTTCCACCACGAGGCCGAAGTCCTCGCCTGGCTCCAGCACCCCGGCATCGCTCAGATCTACGAAGCCGGCACCTTCGACTCGTCCGACTCCGAGAGCCTTTCCTCCGAGCGGTCTCTATTTCGCCATGGAACTGGTCCACGGTGAGCTCCGTGAATTGTTCGTCCCGAAGCGCAACCTCGGCGTTCGCGAGCGCCTGGAAGTTATTGCGGGTATCTGCGATAGTGCAGCACGCGCACCAGCGAGGCGTCATCCACCGCGACCTGAAACCGGGGAATATCCTCGTCGAAGACGCCGTCGACGAACCCACCGCCGCGCAGGACACGCGCAGTCGCGCCGGTTCGGTCTCACGACTGGCGCACAGCCGAAGATCCTCGACTTCGGCATCGCCAGAGCGACCGACCACGATCGCCAGACCGCATCGGTCCACACGCAGGACGGCCGCCGGCACGCTGCCCACATGAGCCCCGAACAGGCCACCGGGCAGTGGGACGCGGTTGATACCCGCAGCGATGTGTACACCCTGGCGTCATCGCCTACGAGGTCCTCGGCGAGCGGCTCCCGTACGACGTCCGAGACCAACCGTCGCCGCGGCGGTCCGAACGATCTCTCAGGATCCGCGAGCTCGCTGAGCACCATCGACTGACGCCTTGCTGGCGATGTCGAAACCATCATCGGCAAAGCGCTGGAGAAGGATCGGTCCCGCGCTATCAGTCCGCCTCCGAGCTCTGCGTCCGACATCCGGCGATACCTCGCCGACGAACCGATCCAGCGCGCGCCCTCGAGCGCGTTTCTACCAACTCCGCAAGATGGCCCTCCGCCACAAGCCCGTGGTCATCGCGTCCATCGCGGGCATCGTCGCTATCGCCAGCGTCATCGTGATCTCCTGCGCTCGCATCGTCCATCCGGGACCGCAACGACCTCCGCCAGACCGCGATCGCCAACGCCGTGAACGCCTTCCTCAACGAGGACATCCTCGCCGCGGCATCGTCCGATCCGAGGACCGATCGAGCGTGACCGTCCGCCAGGTGCTCGACGAGGCCTCGGAAGCGATCGAAGCGGCGATTCGACGACGAGCCCGCCGTCGAGGCCGCGATCCGTCTGACCATCAGCGCACCTACCGCGATCTCGGCGAACTCGAGCGTGCCGAGCCGCATCTGGAGGAGTCGCTCGACCTGCACCTGCTGACCTACCCTCGTGAGAGCGAACCGGTCACGACCGCGATGAACGAGCCGGCAAGTTTAAAGCGCAGGACCGCCCCGAAGAGACCATCGCCCTGTGGACCGAGGTCCTGACTGAAGCGGAAGGTCTTCGGCGAGTCGCACCAGACCACAATCATTTCCATTTCAAACTTGGGGTCCATCTACCGAGAGCGCCGCTACGCGGAGGCCCTCCTGCTCCACGAGGAGGCGCACTGGCTCGCCGTCCGCTACCTGCCACCCGACAACGAATGGGCGCATCGTCTCGACCCGTCACCTCGCGAGCATGTACCGCGATCCGAGCGGTACGCCGAGGCCGAGCCGCTCTTCACCGAGAGCATCGACGCGATGCGCGAGCACTTCGGCCCGCACCACAACGAGACGCGCGCGCATGAACAGCCTCTCGCTCATGTACCAGGATCTCGACCGCTACGAGGACGCCGAGCGCATCCTCCGCGAGATCCTCGCGACCTTCCTCGAACGCGCGCGACCCCGGTCATCCCAACGCCCTGGCCTACCGGCACAACCTCGGTGTGCTCCTGCTCCGAACAGACCGCGAGGAGGAAGCCGTCGATCTCTTCGAGGAGAACCTGCCTCTGATGTACCAGACCCTCGGGCGAGGGCACCGCGGCACGATCTTCACCTCCATGTCCTCGCCGAGGCCTACGACGACTCCGACCGCCCCGCCGACGCCGACCGGATGCTCGCGAGCGTGCTCGACGACTCCGAACGTCTCAACGGTGAAGACCACATCGAAACCCTGCATCATCGAGCGCACCCTCGACGTCTACCTCGACCGCCAGGACACGCGGAATGCTCTGGCGACCAGCGAGCGCCTACTCAAGAGCGACCGCGCACTTCCAGAAAACGACCTCAGCCTCGCAGGCTTCTTCGTCATGCGGAGAGGCCCTGAGTTCGACGGACAGACCGACGCCGCGATCGCCGTACGAACGGGCTCTGGCGATCTACGAATCGTTCCACGGCCCCGACCACCCGCGCACGACGAACACGCGGGACACCATCAAGCGTCTGCAAGGCAACCGATGAACGGTCTGCTCAGCCATTCGGGAAGACCAACTCGATCCCGTAGCGATCGCCCAGCGCCTTGACCTCAGGTCCGGCGGGAACGGCATCTGCCCATTCCTATGTAGAACTCCGAAGCCGCACCCGGCGTGTGCTGGATCAGCAGCCGACCTTCCGAGCTGTTCCGCGTTAGTGAACGAGCGAACAGCGCCCCGCCGGACGCGCAAAGTCCCCAGGCCCGACGCGACGCTCCTCGCCGTTCACCGTGACCACGAACTCGCCCTCCAGAACGAAGGTGCTCTCGTCCTCCTGGTGATGAATGTGCGGCGGAGCACCATTCCGGACGCACCCGCTGTTCCGCGAGCGCGGAACGCCCGCCGGTGTCCGCGGCGGTCGCGAGGAATCGCATCGGGTCACCCATGACGGGTGGACTCACCCTCGTTGTAGGAAACAAAGCGAGCGGCCTGAGAAGGAGCGGTCGTCATCGGAAATCCTCCAGCGCGGTGCGCAGCAGAAGATTGTCTCGAGATGGTCGCAAACGATCAAGAGGCCCGGTTGCCGGACGAACTCAGTCTCTTCCGTCCGCCTTATTCGCCGGCTCGATCCGGATCGCCTTCCCATCCCGCTCGTCCGTCAGCACGTACAAGTACCCGTCCGGCCCCTGACGCACATCGCGGATCCGCTCGTTGAACTGCATGTTCATGCCCCACGACTTCGTCGCCGTCCATGATCACGCGACGCACCTGACGGAGCACCAGCCCGCCCGCGAACAGATCGCCCCCACCTGGAACTTGTCGCCCGTAGAAGGTCAATCCGCTCGCCGCGATACTCGGCGTCCAGACAACGAGCGGGTCCTTCATCCCCGGCAGCGAGGTGGGGCTCGCGGTCCGCGATATTCGTAGCCGTACGTCGCGAGCGGCCACCCGTAGTTCTCGCCCGGCTTGACGACGTTCACCTGTCACCGCGCGGTGCCCGTGCTCGGTCACGTAAACCGTGCCCGTCTCCGGGTTGATAGTAAGCCCCTGCGGGTTCCGGTGCCCGTAATGAGTAGATCTCCTGTTTCGCATCGATCCGCGCCTGGAACGGGTTGTCCGTCGCCGGCGATCCGTCGTCCATGATCCTGAGCATCTTGCCCCAGTGCACGCCCATGTCCTGCACGGTCCTGGCCGCGCCCTCGCCCACGCCGAACAGCAGCGTTCCATCGGGCAGGAACACCATCCGGCAACCGAGTGAAACCCGCCCGACTTCGCCGGCTCGGTTGTGAACAGGATCTCGAAGTCCGTCAGCCGCGGTTGGTCGCCTTCGCCCGTGCGATACGCGTGTGGTTCCCGCGCGAGGTCCCGTGCGAATACGACAAATAGATCCACCCGTTCTTCGTACTCCGGGTGGAGAATGACATCCATCAGCCCGCCCTGACGCTGCGCATAAACATCCGGAACGCCGCCGACCGGATCAGGGTGCAGCGTCCCGTCCGCTTTGAGCAGCCGGATCCGCCCCGGCGTTCCGTGACGCTGCGGAGCCATCGGGTAGCCACGCGATCGCCCACGGATGGACCAATCCGTCAACCACCTCGACCGGCTTCCATCCCGTCGTCGCCGGCACATCGGTCCCGATCTGTTCGACGGGTCCCTCCAGCAGGGGGCGCTGCTGCCCCAGAGCAGCCGGGCAGGCAATCAGGGCGGAAGAACAACGCGAATCTCGTGAAGTATCTTCATGCCGCGATTCTGACCAACACGCCCGCGGAGAAACATCTCACAGATTCTGACAGAAATTTGAACATTCTCGTTGACGCCCGCGTCTGCCGAGCATCTTCCCAACCCCACCGGCGCCCCGAAGTCGCGCGTTGTGCGACCCCATCGAAGGCCCTCTGTCATGTTTGCCTCGGCTTCCTCCATCCCAATCCGCGACATGCGTGCGGTCCATGGGATGGTCGCGCCAACAACCGGGCCTCCTGCTCAGTCATGCACTGACTGGCCCCGCGCACGCCCTGCATCACAACCGACCCTGCTCGACTGACGCCCCGCGATCCGTCCGCCCCGATCGCGCGAACTGTCTCCCAGTCCTGTTCCAGCTGCCGCCAGCGTCGGCGATCGCTGTCCCTTTGTTCCCATCCACGAGGAATCCATGATCCCCACATTGCAAGCGGCCCAGGTCGGCCAATTGGCCTGGGTCCTCGCCCCTGACGACTACGCTGTCGGCATCTACATCGCCGTCCTGCGTGTGCGTAGTCGAGCTCATGCCCTGCGGCATGTTCGGTGAAATCAGCCGCCGACGCAGCCGGTCACCGTCTCGCTCATGCCCTACGACGACGACATCCCGGCCGTGATGCAGGTCATCGAGTACTGCCTGCCCTTCGTCTTCGTCCGCAAGCCCTGTGGCAAACGATGACGCTGGACACCTGCTACGCTCGTCCAGACCAGCGAGCAGTTCGGCAACGCCGCTTCGCCGAAGCCAAACGCCTCAGCGCGAAGCCGAACGTAAGGAGAAACGAGCGAAGAAGAAGGCCAAGTCCTGACTGGTTCACACGCCGGGCTCGTCGGAAATCGACGCCCGGCTTTTCTGAGATTTCTGTGCCATCCCCGCACATACCGTGTCCCTCCACCGCCCCGTTCCTGCCTGTTTCTCCGAGGAGGCCAATCGGGCCTCGCACATCACTCAGGAGAGAACCACAATGCAGACCACAAACTCCGGGCCGCCTGAGCCCTCGCCGTCGCCGCCCTCCTGTCCACCGCTCCGGCCACGCTCGCCGGCCTCGGCGATTTCTTCCTGCTCAACAACAGCAGTGGGCTGTACCGCGGTCAGGTCGGCGTCGACAACGGCGAGGCACTCCTCGGCCTGCTCCCGATCGGTACCTGGTACGACCTGGCACCTGGCTTCGACCCGTCAGCGGTGTTCGCCATGCGGTCACACGCCTGCTCAGCACGACCGACGCCGCACAGATCACAAGCGTCTCCCTGACCGCGAGCTCATAAACATCGCGACAGACACCGCGACATCAACGCTCTACGCCGTCACCTCCGGCGTCCCTCTCCGGTGACTGCTCACCGTCGATCCGGTGACCGGACAGACGACGACGATCGGCCAACTCGGAGGGGAACCGACGGCTTTCGCTCGTCGGCCTCGGGTTCGATCCCTCTTCCGGCAACCTGTTCCTGACCACCGAGACCGGCTCTGTTCTCCATCAACGCGAACAGCGGCGGCGGCCTTCGTCGGTGCGACCGGCCTGAGCCACCCCTACGACATCGACTACAACCCCGTCGACGGCAACATGTACATAACCGATGCCGGAACCGGCCAACTCTTCACCGTGGACCGAACCGACGCGAGTTATCCCGAGCACACTGCACAGCGGAGTCATCCCTTCCACCGGTCTCGCCTTCGCGATCCCTGCGCCTGCGTGCTGCTGCTGTCGCTCGCAGGCCTCGCCGCAATGCGTCGCAGGCGCTGATCGCCCGATCAACGCCGACGCTGCTCTCGCAGCACCTGCTCAGCACAGGGAGGGTGCTGTTGTGTCCGGGCCGGTTTACGGAGCGGTCGGGCTCAGACCGTACGGTCCTTCACCGCCGCCGCCGGTCCGTTCGTCTTGACCGACTCGATGCCATTCTCCATCGCCGACGCCGACGAATACATCTCGCTCCTGCCGATCACCTCCCCGTTCGTCGCCTTGAGCACGAAGTACGGTTCACCCGACATCGACATCTTCCGCTCATACTGCTCATCACTGCGCGTTCGTTCACCGAATCGATGCCGTTCTCGGCGTTCGCCTTGGCGGTATACCGCTCGCTGGTGAGGATGACCTCCCCGTTCGCGGCCTTGAGGTTGAACATGAACTGCCCATCGCTCGACTTCTTGAGTTCGTAGCGCGGCCATCGGGGACTCTCTCTGCAAGGTTTGCGACGTTTCAGATACACCCTACAGCCGTATGGAGGCACACAGCGGTGAAAAATCCCTCACGTTGACCTCTGGCTACCTGTGAGACCGGGACAATCGCGCTCTCAAGCGATGCCTTATCCCAATCCCAGCAGCGATCGCGCCGCCTTCTGCATCGACCGGATCACGCTCGATGAAAGCCCGCCCTTCCGACGACGCAGCCGAAACCCATGCCAAGAATCGCATCGGCGACATCACCGGGTTTCGCCCGCCGGCAGCAGGCCCTGCTCATGCCTCCCGCCCGCCGACTCCGAGCGCCCGACGCAGTTCGTCCGTGTACCGCTGCACGGTCTCGGCGTCACCACGCCCCGGCGCCGTCCGCGGATGCCAGTGTCTGGGTAAACAGGCATTCGCCCTCGGCCCGGCACCGATGTGCCGCCCCAATCGTCGATGAACTTTTCAGCGCGGCCAGAGGATCGTCCTCGGCAACCAGCGCCTCGATGATCGGACCGTTCGCGACGGCTCCGTACCGATCGAGCTGCAGCCGGAAGATCTCGGCCTTGTTGCCGAACGCGTTGTACAGGCTCTGCAGGAACCCCGGTCTGGAGCACAGTTCGGCGATCCCCACCCCAAAGCCGTGACGCATGAACAGCGCTGCGGCCCGCTCAAGGACCTCTTCCGCATCGAATTTCCGGGCCGTCCGGGTGGCATGATCTCATTTTAGGCGCATCGATCAAAATTCGACCGGGATCGTCTTTTATTTGAATAATCGTTCAATATCACCGGTTCGCCCCTGTACACGCCAAGAACCACAAGGAGGCACACCGTGAGCACACTCAAGAACAAGACCGCCCTCGTCACCGAAGCTCACGCGGCATCGGAGCCGCCACCGCCAAGGCCCTCGCCGCCGAGGGAGCCCGCGTCGCCGTGAATTACGGCCGAAGAAACCGGGCCGAAGCCGTCGTCGCCGAGATCAAGAGCCGGCGGCGACGCCTTCACCGTCCAGGCCGATATCACCGACCCGAAGACGTCGAGAAGCTTCGCCGAGATCGACAAAGCCTTCGACGGCTCACCGACATCCTCATCAACAACGCCGGCATCTTCGAACTCCAGCACATCACCGAGGCCACGCTCGACGACTTCGACCGAACCAATTCACCAACGTTCGAGCGTGTTCGACGTCACCCGCCACGCCGTCAAACGCCTCCGCGACAACGGACGCATCATCACCACCGGCAGTACGTGGCCGATCGCGGCATGTTCCCCGGCACCGCCGTCTACAACATGTCCGGCAGCCGTCGCCGGCCTCACCCGTGGCTGGGCCCAGGATCTCGGCGAACGCGGCATCACCGTCAACGTCGTCCAGCCCGGCCCGATCGACACCGAGATGAACCCCGACTCGACAACCCGGCCGCCGCGGGCATCAAGCCCATGACCACCCTGAAACGCTACGGCAAGAGGTCGCGAGCCTCATCGTTTTCCTCGCCTCGCCCGCCAGCAGTACATCTCAGGCCAAACGGTGACCATCGACGGCGGCCTCAACGCCTGACCAGCAGCCAAGCAACGCTAACACTCCCCGTGCCACCCGCTCAGCAGAACGAGCGGGTGCTGTCGAAACCGACAGGTCCCAGAGAAACAAGAGCCTGAGCGCGAACTCAGGGTACCGAGCACCGGGCGTACGGCGAAACGAACTTGTAAAAGCTGGAAATTAACTGCAATTGAGCAGTGGCCGGAAGGCCAACCATGACGCCTCAAACAGATCTACGGCTTCCGGGGTCTTCAGCCGCTTGATGCTGTACGGCAATGTCATTCGCAAGCCGAATTGTACGTTCGACCGTTTGTTCGCCAGAACTTCGTAGATCGCGTTTGCCCACTGTGGTTGGTGCCTGACGCCGGCTCGCTTCCCGTGGTCGATGGTACGCAAATCTGCACGGGTCTCCGCGTCCACAATCGGCGCGAACGCTGGCTCGGGTAGTGCCTCTGAACCGCGTATACCGACGCGGATGCTGAGGATAGCATCTAGAATGGGGCGAGCCTCAGCGAGGACTTCGGAGCAGTTCGATGAATCCTTCTTGGCCGTGCTGTTTCACTCTGGTCTTGAATCCTCCCTTTACACCATTGGGCACAGTGATCGCGGCCGTTGCGTGGCGCTGATCACCATGGTCGGGTGTGGATGCGCAATGCGCCCTGGGCGTGCTTCAGCGGGAGAAAGTCCCAAACCGCCCTTCAGATTTTCCTGTGATCGAACGTCTATCGCCGGTCGGGTCCACTCCCGAGTTCGGGCCGGCTCTGGAGTTCATCGCCTAGCAGGCGAATGAGTCGTTTGGCTTCCGCATGGGTGTACGGGTTGTCCTCGTCAAAGCAAATTCCGTCAAACATCGTGATTGTTCCCCGAATCGCGTAGTCGCGTGCGATCATCCTCCGCTCGAAAGTCTCCATGTATTGAGTCAACCGTCGAGCCCAATCAGAGTTCTTCGTTTGGGCTCGAAACCACGCGTAGACTTCACGCCATGGCCGATACTCGACACCGTCCGGCAATGCGCGTTTCGGCGAGTCTACGGCGAACAAAACGACTTTGTGCGTTTGCGAATCCTGTTCGCTCAGCCGTTCGCCTGTGCCGCTTCAACTGGCCAGCCCCGATTCCTGACTGTATTTTCGACTCTACGAGAACAGCCCAGCCGCCATCGGTTCCAACGTCTTCAGCCGCGATATCAGTGAAGATCGCGAGATCCGGCAGTCCTCGCTGTTCGTCCTCTCCCGGCTCTAGCACACCTGGCATCTGCTGTTGAGTAATGCAGCGTTGTGCGTGGAATGTGCTTGATCCCTAGCCACTTCAGGAAGGGGCGGAGTAGTGACCGGTCTGCGTCCAGAGTGCACGCGAGGGCGTGTTGATTCTCAGGCTGTTGGTACTGATCAAAGACGCTCCGCATGACGATACAGACTAGCAGGCTGCCCGCTCGGCTTCGCGAAGCACTAGGGTCCGACTCGGTGCGATATTCAGGTACCGCTCTTGCCAGACGAAAACGCCCGGGCCAAACCCGTCCATTCAATTCACGACCTGTCGCGAACCTCACAGGTTCCCGCGGCTGTCCTGCTCCAACTCCAGCGCTCGAACAGCGCCTGGGCGTTGCCCTTGCCGAAGCTCTGGCTGCCGCGCGCGGCTGATGATCTCGAAGAACAGCGTCGGGCGGTCCTGCAGCGGCAGGTGAACAACTGCAGCAGGTAGCCCTCGTCGTCCGCGTCCACGAGGATGCCCAGGTCTCGGATCTTCTCGTGGTCTTCCTTCACCGGGCTGTGGCCGTGCTCGGTCAGCACGTTGTTCACGCGGTCCCAGACGATGTCGTAGTAGGTGTCGGGGATCCGAGGAAGTCCACTCCGCGATCGCGCGCCGCCACCGAGTGCAACTCGTCGTTCGTGTGAGCGCCAGGTGCTGCACACCCGGCGTCATGTTGTGCCACTCGAGGTACTCGAGGATCTGGCTCTTCTCTGCCGTCGGCCGGCTCGTTGATCGGCATCTTGATCAGGTTGTTGCCCGAGGCCATCACCTTCGACATCAGCGCCGAGTGCTCGGTCGAGATGTCCTGGTCGTCGAAGTGCTTGAACATCTTGAACTCGAGCACATTTTCGTACCAGTCCACCCAGTAGTTCATCTTGCCTTCTTCGACGTTGCCGACGCAGTGGTCGACGTACATCAGCCCGCAGGGTTCTTGCGGTTGAAGGTGTTCAGCGCGTGCTCGCCGATGTTGCGGAACTTCGGCAACGACACCGGTTCGTACGCCATCGACGCCTTCTTGATCCGCGCCAGGTCGTAATCGCCCGTGCGGCTGACGAACGAGTGGATCGCCCGCCCGTAGCTCTGGATACCCGCGTACGTGACGCTCCCGAACTCGTCGCTCAGCGTGTACGGCTCGTAGGCCGACTTGCCGCCGTTGGAGATCGCCCGCTCGTACGCCGCCTCGGCGTCGTCCACGCTGAACGCGATGTCCTTCACGCCGTCGCCGTAGAGAGACGCTTCCTTGCTCGCCGGGTGATCGGGCGTCAGGCCCGACACCAGGAGCAGGCGGATGTTGCCCTGCGTCAGCAGGTACGCCGCCTCATCGCGCGAGCCCGTCGTCAGGTCGCGCACCTGCTCGATCTGGAAGCCGAACGTGTGCGTAGAACACGCCCGCCTGCTTGGCGTTACCGACATAAAGCGGACGTGGTCCACATCGATGGTGCAGCGGATCGGTCGCGGTCTTCGAGCCCGACGCGGTGTTCGGTGCGATGGTCATGGTGCGTCTCCCGACTATGAAAAAGGTCTTTGGGGTTGTCTTGCGTTGGTACTGACAGCATAGGCGACGCCGCCCTGCCGGCGATTATCTCCGCCAGACCCGTTGTCAGCAAGAGAATATTCGGATTTTGTCAGTTAGGCCGAATATTGTTCTTGCCGGAGAGCCCGTTCCGGGCAAAATCGGGACCGCCGGCTCTATTCCCTCCGAGCACCCATGACCACCGCCAGCGAATCAAGCCCGCCCAACGCCGCCGGGGCCCGTGCCCGGGTCCGCTTCGACGCCGTCGATCTGGCCATCCTCGAGCCTGCTCCAGACCGACTCCAAGATCACCAACGCCATGCTCGCCCAGACCGTCGGCATCTCCCGGCCAGCATGATCGAGCGCGTCAAGAGCCGAGACCTCTGGCATTATCAAAGGCTACGTCGCCCGCCTCGACCCGCGAGGTCGACAAGTCCATGACCGCCATCGTCAGCATCACCCTGCGCGAGCACGGCGAACAACGCCTCCGCGACTTCGCCCAGGCCATCGACGGCTTCGACGAAGTCCAGTCCGCGTGGCACACCACCGGCGAGGAAGACTTCATCCTCCGCGTCATCGTCACCGACATGGCCCAGTACGACTTCGTCGTCCACCGCCTCAGCACCATCCCAACATCGCCCGCGTTCGCACCAGCTTCTGCCTGTCCACCCTCAGGACACCACCCGCGTCCCGCTGGACGCGGTGGGACCCGACGCCGCGCTCGACGGCGCTGGTAGCCGCCACGCTCACAGCACCGCGCTGAACAGTTTCGCCGTGTTCTGCAACCTTCGTCATCCGCGACCGCTGCGCCTCCTCCGCCGTCAGCGCACGCGACTCGCGCAGATGCCGCAATCGCACCAGCTCCTCCGACACCGTACCGCCGGCCATCAGCAGGCTTGAACCGTAGTTCACATCGAAGGAGCGTCGATCCATGTTCCCCGACCCGATCAGCGCGATCGCACCGTCCACGCTCAGACTCTTCGCGTGCAGCAGCCCATCCTGATGAAGGTGCAGGTTCACTCCCGCGTCCAGCAGTGCCTCGTACTGCGCTCGCGAAGCCAGATTCACCAGCCGGTTGTTCGAGGCAACCGGCACCACCACATCCACCCGCACGCCCGCCTTCGCCCGAATCTGCAACGCCAGCAGCGTTGGCTCGTCCAGCACCAGGTACGGCGTCGTCGCGATCACCCGCTCGTCCGCCTCGTTGATCGATGCCAGCATGATGTCCCGGAACGCCCCGGCCTCAGCGAAGGTCCGCTCGGAACCGCCACCGCCAGCGTTTCCCCGCCCGCTCCACATCCGGGGCAGATCATCCGACAGCGACTCGTCCGTCTCCGCCGCCCAGTCCTCGAAGAACACCGCCTGCAACTGCGTTACCACCGGTCCCTCGATCCGCATCATCAGGTCGCGCCACGCCCCTTCGAACTTCCCGCCGTAGTCCGCATCAACGATGTTCTGCGAACCCGTGTAACCAATCGTCCCGTCGATCACCGCCGCCTTCCGGTGGTTGCGCATCGATCCGCGCCACCGCCGGCGCAGCCCCGCGTGCAGCACCTCGATCACTTTCACACCTTCCTGCGGCTTTGCGGGGCGCTCCGTGCCGCCGGCGATCCCTGGCTGTCCATCATCACGCGGCACGCTACCCGCGCTCGCTCGCCCGCGCCAGCCGCATCCGCGACCCGCAGCCCCGTCGTGTCCGCCGCGAAGATGTAAAACAGCAGGTGGACGTGGTGCGTCGCCGCGTCGATGTCCGCGATCAGGCGATCGATCACCTCATCCGTATCGTGAATCAGGTCCACCGCGTTGCCCGTCACCGCCGGCATGCCCGAAAGCGACTTCGCCAGCCGCCGGGTCCCGTCGGTGTTCCGGAAGATCATCCAGCGCCAACTCGAACGCCCCGTCCGATCGCGCCTCGCACCCGCATCAATCTCCTCCGCCACCCTCCGGTGATGATCGATCCGCTTGCGGCCGACGAGCTGGCGACCGATCACCAGATAAATCACCAGGCCGATGAACGGCTCGAAGAACACCACGATCAGCCAGGTCGTCGCCACCGCCGGACGATGGCGCTCCAGCACGATCGGGATCAGAACGATCCGTATCACCCACTGCGCCACCAGCACAACCGCGGCCAGCGAGATCCCACTCAGAATCGACCACAGCCAATCCATGCCCTGTTATACCTCGTTCGTCCTTCTCTCGCGGAGAAGGTGGCCACAGGACGGATGAGGGGCGGCCCGAGTCTTCCGACGAATCAGAAGCCACGACGCCTGGCCACGCGTGCTCTCCCCCACCCTCGCGCACCCACCCACGCTGCTACCATGACCCCATGCTCAGCAAGGTCCACAAAACCGCCTCCGACGCCATCTCCGCCGCCAAATCCGCCGGATCACTCAACGACGGCATGACCGTCCACGTCGGCGGCTTCGGCCTCTGCGGCATCCCCGAAGGCTCATCATCGCCCTCCGCGACTCGGGCGTGAACGACCTCACCTGCGTCTCCAACAACGCCGGCGTCGACGACTGGGGCCTCGGCCTGCTCCTGCAGACCAAGCAGATCAAGAAGATGGTCTCCTCCTACGTCGGCGAGAACGACGAATTCGCCCGCCAGTTCCTCGAAGGCGAGCTCGAAGTCGAGTTCAACCCCAGGGCACCCTCGCCGAACGCATCCGCGCGGCGGCGCAGCATCCCGTCTTCTACACCGCCACCGGCGTCGGCACCCAGATCGCCGAAGGCAGGACACCCGCTCCATCGAGTTCAGGGACGCACCTGCGACTACATCGCCGAAACCGGCATCTGGGCATCGCTCGCGCTCGTCAAGGCCTGGAAGGCCGACACCGCCAGCAACCTGATCTACCGAAGACCGCATTTCAACCCCATGATGGCCACCGCCGCGGCGTTCACCATCGCCGAAGTCGAGAGATCGTCGAAGTCGGTCAGATCGACCCCGACGAGGTCCATACCCCGGCAACTTCGTCGACGCCATCGTCGTCACCCAAAGCGAAAACGATCGAACAGCGCACCACCCGCGGGGCTGATGTTCGTCCTTCTCCCCTCGCGGGAGAAGGTGGCCGCAGCGGACGGATGAGGGGCGGCCCAAGTCTTCCGACCGTTTCCGGCACGAGCCGCGCCCGACAGGAAGCGGCTTGTCTCTCCGCCGCCATCCCGTGGCGCATGCTTCTCCAGCGAAACGGCTCGTACGTCCCCACCCGCTTCTGCACGCTCCGCTTCATCTTCCCCGCCTGCCACCGCGCCCAATCGCCAGATCACTCAGCCGCCACAGCGCGCATCCCCGATCGTCTGGTCCGGCGTATACCGAACCGCTCGAGCATGGGCCCGGCGGTCCGCTCGATCCGGCGGATCTCCTGGGGTGACAGGCTTCGCGCGGTATCGTCCTTGGCGCGCCTTGTCGATCGGCTTCATCGTGAGCTCTTTCCACGACTTCTCGACCTCGAAACCGCTCGCCTTCCGCTCGTGGTGACGCAGCATCGACTCGTCGAAGTCGATCCCGAGAACGCAGATCCGCTTCAGCTCTCCCTCGGGATCGTCCACCAGCGTCTCGTAGCGCATCAGGTACTTCTCCGGCCCGAACCACCGCCTTCTTCGCCTGACGCTCCATCACATCGCGCTGAGTACACCGCCGTGCGCCACTTCGACTCCTCGCGCCCACCATTCCTTCTGCAGGACACCACGACATCGCGGGTCGCGATGCATGTGGATGAGCCGCACTCGGAAAGTCGGCGAGGATCGCGTCGATGCTGGCAACCGAAGTGGGGCGTCTTCTCACCGATCAGGAGCGAGGGCTCCGCCTCGCCATGTTCATCGCGAGTGGTCCAGCACCCACAGCATCAGTTCGCGGCTGGTCCGGGCCACTTGCCTCCGCACCACCGCTGCCGAACGCCTCGCCGTCCAGCCCCAGTTGCTCCCACCACCACTGCGTGACGACCTTTTCGACGTACGCCTCGACCTCCCGTCCACCACCGGGCAGCAGCCGTGCGCTGAGGGTGGAACCGGCTGTAAAGTGCGTCTCCGGTGGGATCGTCACGCGGGTGGCACATCAGCATCGCTTGCAGCAGCGTCGTACCGCACCGACCGGTGCCGATGATGAAAAAGGTCCTCTCGCATCAGGGCAGGATACCAGCCGGCTCCGGGACGAGCCGCGCCAGGTGTCGTCCAAAGTTGCCATGGTCGCCCGACATCGTCGGGCAGATATCAGCGAAGCAGCCGGCAGTTCCGAAGCTCCAGCCGCCGGACCGCCGCTCCTCTTCCGCTACCCTTACCGCCATGGGTCTCTCCAGCCGCCTGCGCCGCTTTATCCGACGCCACGCCCCAGCCGCAAGTCCGCGTTCACGGCGATCTACCACCTCGACGACTGGAACGCCAAGACGCGGCTCGCGAAGTCATCCGTCTCGGACCCGGCTCCACGCTCGACGCCACCTTCGCGCGCGCGGGACCTTCCACGCTCATCGCCGACCTCGGTGTCACGAGCATCCTCGACGCACCTGCGGCGACTGCCGCTGGATCCGCTCCGCCGACCTCGCCGGTGCCCGCTACACCGGCGACATCGTCGAGCCGCTCATCGAGGCCAACCGGCGGCGCTGGCCACCGACTTCACCGGCGTCAGCGACTTCACCTGCACCGACCTCGTCGGTGAACCGCTCGCGAAGGTCGACCTCATCATCATTGCCGCGACTGTCTGGTCCACCTCAAGGAGGACGTGCTCAAAGCCCTCGCCAACTTCCGCGCTCGGGCAGCACCTGGCTGCTCACCACGACCTTCCCCGACGCCACCGAGAACCCGACCTGAAGACCGGCGGCTGGCGCCATCAACCTACGAACCGCCTTCAACCTGCCCGCCCCGGCCCGGCTGATCGCCGAACGCCGCGAGAGCGGCGAACCGGAATCGCCGATCGAAAACTCGTCGATGGGCCTCTGGAGAACTCAAGCCATGTCCGAACCATCACCGAACCTCCGAGCCGCCAGTCGGCTTCGAGACAAAGCGACGAACGCCAAAGCCCCTCCGCGGCAAGCCCATCCGCTACGTGCAGCGCTGCGTCGCCGAGTGCTGCGCCACCCGCACCACAACCTGCTCATCCTCAGCCAGCCCAAGTCCGGGAGCACATGGGTCCATCGCATGCTCGCCGACCTGCCCGGCTACGTGAAGTGGACGCCCGACAACATCAGGTCTGGACCAGCCACGACCTGCGCGCAGCGACTTTATCCCGCCGCCCCGCGGCTACGATCACCAAGGTGCACGCGTCGCCCAGCCCAGAGAACATCGCCATCGTCCGCGACACCCAGCGCCCCTGTCGTCACGCTCCGCGACCCGCGCGACCTCGCCGTCAGGCGGGCGTACTTCATCGCCAACCACGCGCGCGGTCGGCTTTGAGGACATGCCCGAGCGAACCGTCGAGGGCGCATCAGCGTCTACATCGAACGCGTCCTCCCGCATCCTCGACTGGGCCGTCGGCTGGGTCGATGAGGCCAGACCAGCCAGGCCTCGTCCTCCGCTACGGTTCCTCCTCGTCGACACCGGGGCAGGCTCCGCCGCGCCCGCCGACCACATCGCCGTGCGACTGTCCGACGCCCGGATCGAAACGATCGCCGACCGACACAGGCTTCGCAAAGGCCACCGGACGGGGCCGGCCAGGAAGACAACAAGGCCTTCAACCGCAAGGGCATCGCCGGCGACTGGCGCGCTCACCCCACACACCGCGGCGTTCGAAGCCGTCGCCGCAGGTCGCATGGAGCGGCTGGGGTACGGCGGGGAGTAGCCTCGGGGCGGCGACGAGGGTGCCATGGTCGGAGCCCGACAAAGGTCGGGCGCACCATGCGAGATGCTGAATCAGTATCGCAACCTGCAATCCGCCCTCCGCGTGGCCTGCGCTTGCATTTCGACCGGCACCCAAAATAGTCCAACGAAAAGCCGCCCCACCGGGCGGCGAATCAGTCAGTTGCGCGATGCTCACCGGTCGCTCATCGCCACGTACGGCTGGTCGTGGGCGCCCAACGTACTGCGCTTCGGGCGGTACAGGCGGTTGTCGGCCAGGCGCTCGAGCATGTGCCGGCCCAGCCGCCGATGCGGCTCGCGCGGTATCGGCGTGAACAGGTCGAGTTTCAGGCCGATGCAGTGGTAGGTCGTCGCCGAGTAGAAGTCGACGTTGGGGTAGATGCCCTTCGCGCGAGTTCGCGGCCATCACCTGCTCGATGATGTGGCTCTTGGCGTACAGGCTCCTGGTTGCCGGTGTCTTCGGCGAGCTTCTTGGCCAACGACTGCAAGTCGGTCGCACGCGGGTCCTTGGTCTTGTAGACCCGGTGCCCAGCCCATGATCTTCTCCTTGCATCCGATCTTGCCCATGATGTACGCCTCGGCATCGTCGACGCTCTTGATCTCGTTGAGCATCTTCGCGACGCCCTCGTTCGCCCGCCGTGCAGCGGGCCGCGCGCAACCGATCGCCCGGTGATCGCAGGTACACGTCGCTCATGGTCGAGATGATCACGCGGGTCGTGAACGTCGAGTTGTTCAGCCCGTGGTCGGCGTGCAGGATCATGCAGATGTCGAACGCCCGCGCATGGTCTCGGTCGGCTTCTCACCGTTGAGCATGTACAGGAAGTTCTCGGCGAAGGCTCAGCGAGGTGTCGGGGTGGACGAGGTCAAGCCGCGACGGTGGCGGTCGAAGTAGGCCACGATCGTCGGGGCGTGCCGAGATGTTCAGGGGCCTTGTCCTGGGCGGCGTCCACGTCGTTCGCGTTGGGGTCGGAGTCGTACATCGCCAGCGACGAAACGAGCGTCCGGAGCACGTGCATCGGCTCGGCGGTCTTCGGCAGCGAGGTCACGCGCTGCTCCATGCCCTGGGCGGGCTCGTAGCGCTGCAGGTTCTGGGTGAGCTCGTCCAGGCTCGTTCTGCTTCGGCAGACCTTGTTCCACAACAGGAACACCGTCTCCTCGAAGGTGGAGTTCGACGACAGGCTCGCCGATCGGGATCCCGACGTACTCGAGTTCCCTTCTGACCGTCGATGAAGGACATTTCCGTCTCGGCGGCGACCACCTTCAAGACCCTTGGGGCACTGGCAACAGCGGACATGCTCGTCGAACCTTTCGGCTGGAACAGCCATGGAGGGCAGAACCCTCGGGAACGGCCCCTCTCTCGGGTGATCGCGATATGGTGACACCACAGCGGCGTGCATCGGTTGCCCGTCGGGGCACCGGCCTCGCCGCAGGAACGGACTATAGAACCGCTCCGCCGACGCTTCAAATGACCGACCGATCCCGACCGCCCGAATCCCCATGATCCTCCAAGGCCTCCTGCTCACCGACCCCGCCCAGCCGCTAACTCGGCTGGATCCGCGTTGATCCGCCCGCAGCAGGTGTTCCCGGGCGGATCGCCGAGATCGGCTACGAGGTGCCGAGCGACCTCGGCCGCCTGTTCGGCGGGCGCGACCGGATCATCAGCCCGGCCTTCACCGATGCCCATTTCCATGTGCCGCGGTGGAATCCGTCGGAGCCGACGGTCTGCACCTGCTCGATGCTCGACCGGGTGATCTTCCCGCCGAGGCGTGGTGGGGCGCGACGGGGCGATGGCCTCGGCCCACCAGCGCCCGCCGGCTCATCCGCGAGGGGCACCGCGGGCTTTGCCGGCTACCTTTCACGTTGAGGCTTCGCGCGATGTCGCGATGTACTTCGCGCAAGACGCCGATGCGGTTCCACCTCGGGCGGCCGGCCATGGACCACCGCAACGCGACGACAACCACCGCCGAGGACCGCGCCCGCGAAGCAGTCGCCGACGCCCTCGCCGCTGCTGCCGACGCTCGATGTCGAGCCGGGACAGAACCGGCAGCTCGTCTCCGCCAACCCGCAGCTCGCCGTGGCGTGTTCGGACGAACTGCTCGCCGAGATCGGCTGGGCGGTCGCCGAGCGCGAAGGCCGGCGAGCGTGCTCGTGCGGGCACCTCGCCGAGACAGAGCCGAGTGCGAACCATCGCCGAACTGTTCCCCGATGCGCGCACTACGCGGTCTACGATCAGGCCGGGCTGCTGCGACGGCGCGCTGGCCCACGGCATCTACCTCGCCGACGACGTCGAACTGATCCGCAGAACGCCGCCATCGTCGTCCACTGCCGACCGCCAACCTGTTCCTGCAGTCCGGTCTGTTCGATTGGACGCGCGGTGCGTGATTTTGGCGTGCGTGTGCTGCTGGGCTCGGACATCGCCGGCGGCCCGGACGTGGCGATGCCGCGTCGCCCGCTCGATGATCGAAACCGCCAAGGCCTCAGCTCACCCGGAAGGAGATGCCAGCGACCGTCCATGTGCCCAGCCCGCCGAGGTGTGGCAACTGATCACCGAAGGCAACGCGAGGATCTTCGGGCAGCCGGGCAGGCCGACCGCTTCGGCGTGCTGGAAGAGGACCCACGCGGACCTCTTGGTCCTGCGTGCCCGACGCCTGGCGATGAGCACCTGGTCGGTCGCCTGATCTACTCGTGGTCCTCGCGCTGATCGAGGCGCGGTGTTCAACAGGCGGCATGTCGACCCGCGAACATCGAACGACAGACGGGAGGCAGCCCGTGCTGATCCCATCCGGTGGACCGGCCGAAGAAGCGTCCGACGGTCATCACGTACTGGCTGATCGCGGTTTGCATCTTGGTCTCTTTGGCCGAGTTGCTGCTGCTTCAGTTCAACGTTTCGCTGCACGAAAAACTGTTCAGAAGTGACTTTCACGGGCACTGAGAACGGTATTCTTTGCTTTGGCCGCCCGGTTTGGGACATGGTCTCAGCCATTCAGATTCTGGCAATTGTTCACCTCCCAATTCCACGCGGACCTCACCTGCTTGGCAGCATGCTGTTCCTGTTCGTCTTTGGCCCGGCGGTCGAAGATCGACTGGACGCATCGGTTTCCTCGCCTTCTATCTGCTTGGCGGCTGCTGCGGGCGGTATGCATATGCTCGCCGGCGGCGAACAGATCTACGGGTATCTCGTCCCACCCGCTCTTGGTGCGTCGGGGTATCGGCGGTCACGGGTGCAATGATGTTCCCGAAGGCAGACATCAAGACATTCTTTCTGTTCTTCCTGCTCGGCGTCTTCACTATTCCGGCATGGTGGTTCATCGCAGGATCCATCGCGTGGACATCTTCTGGAGTGCTTCCGGCGAAGGCACCGTGGCCTACGAGGCTCACCTCGGCGGCTACTTCTGGAGCGTTGATCGGTGTCCTGCTCCTCTGGCGGGATCATTCCGAGAGCCGTATGACTTGTTCACGATGGGCAAGCAGGCGAGGCGGCGCCAGGTTCCGCGAACTGACGACGCGAAACCGATGTCCGACCGGATCTGGGACGCCCGCGCGTGGGACGGAAGGAAAGGACCGAAGCCAGGCGTGTCCGCTCGCGGCGAAGCAGAGATGAAAGCGCGGGCAGTGCACAGAGTCCATCGAGGGAGGCGACCTCGACAAGCGGCAGCGGTTCCTCAAAGCGGTCGACGAGTTCGGCGCAGTGCCTGACGCGCGGCCAGCGCGGTTAACCACCTGACTTCGGGCGACCACCAACGCGGCAACTCGTACCGGCAGTTCACCGACCGGTACCGGGAACAAGACCAACCGCGTCCGGCTGATGCGCTGCTGGCGCGACCCTCAACGACCCGATCGGGGCCGAGCGCGGGACGCGATCGAAACCCTGGCTCAGCAGCGACGAAGCCGATCTGGCCTCCACGCTCCGGAGGAACTGGCGCTGACCGACGACCATCGCACCGGGCCGATCCGCACGCGGATCAAGATCTGCGGCGTGCGATGCCGGAACCGCACCGTCGCGGGTGCGGGGCCGACTCGATCGGTCTGGTGTTCGTGCCGAGTTCTCCCCGCTGCGTGACGATCGATGGGGCGTACGAGATTCAGAGCGTGCTCCCGGCGTTCGTGACGAGTGTTGGTCTGTTCGTGAACCCGAAGGCCGAGCCCTACCTCCAGACGATGGTGCAGGCCGATCTGGATCTCCGGTCAGTTGCACGGGCCCGAGCCCCTGGTGCGAGATCGGGCCGGACCTGATCAAGGCGATCCGCTATTCGCGAGACCATCGAGGCGGACCTGCCAGTGGTCGCGGATCGACGAAACAAACGCGGTGCTGATCGACGGCGGCGACGGCACCGGCAGAAGGCCGACTGGGCGCTCGCCAGGTGATCGACATCTGCGACCACCCGGTGATTCTGGCGGGCGGTCTGACGCCGGAGAACGTGGGCGAGGCGATCCGGCCGTGGGCCCTACGCGGTGGATGTGAGTTCGGGCGTGGAGTCCGACCCGGCGTGAAGGACCCGGCGAAGATCGCGGCGTTCTGCCGCGCGGTGCAGGCGGACTACGCGGCTGGCGTGGCGTGCGCGCATTCCCCGAAGAGGACGAACCGATTCGACCGTAGCGGTTTTCACCGATTCCTCACCAAGGCGTCCCGGCGGGGTACATTTCGGGTGCGGGTGGTGTTCCCGCAGGGAGGTGCTCATGCGAGCAACGACAGAATCAGCCTGGCACGCGCTCTGCGAGAGGCTCGAGACCACCTGGGAGGCGCTGGCCGCTCAGCAGTGTTTGCAGCAGGAGGCGGTGTCGCGGTTCGGCGCGGCAGCCTCGTCGTGTGAAGAGCGGGCGTGCTTTCGGTCGTGCCCCGAACGCTGCAGTCGGAAGCGGACGCACCTGGAACAGGCGTGCCCCGGCATGGTGGCTGAGCCGCTGAACTGAACGAGCCAGCGGCGATGGGGCCGCGGCGAGGTTTTGCCAGTTGTGGTGGGGATGGTCGGCTGCGTTACGGTCGGCTTCGCAACCGATTTCTTCGACGACTTTGCTTCGCTCGGCTTTGGCGCGGGCCTTTCGACGCAGCTCGCGCTGGCGCGGGTCTCGCGGGCCATGGTCCGGCAGTGGAGCAGAGCTGGGTCGCAGCGACCGGCGCCCGGTTGCGTTCGAGCCTGTTGACCGCGTCCTGCGACGCGTCGTCTGTGGCGCGGGCGGGGCCATGGGTTCTTCGAGTGTGTCGAGGGCGGTGCAGCTGGACGCGCCGCAGGTCAGGCTCGGTGAGGCGGCGGCTCTTCGCGGGGCGCTCCTTGAGCGAGCAGGGTGTCGGGCAGGCGGATTCGTCGGTTTTGGGTGTGGTGTGCATACGCGTGGTCCTTTCGTAGAAGGCGCGGGCCCGCAGCGCGCAAACAAGGTACATGCGCGAAGGCGATGCGAGAATCTGCAGGAACCACGGGCTGAAAAATTCTGAAAGTCAGAAAGTGGCGATGCGCGGCAGCCACCGGCGCGCGGGGCGGACTTGTGCTGGGATTGGGGTCGGGCGGCATGGCCACGCGAAGCGTGGCTATGTCAGTGTGGTGTGCGGGGGACTTGCACGGGTTGCCCTCCGGGTCAACCCGTGGCACTAATTGGGATTCACGCATAGCCACGCGTTGCGTGGCCATACCGCAAACGGGGCTTCGCATCGTCGCCTCGAAGGGCGACCATGCCCTCCAGTGAACTCAGGCTCGCCGAGAACGTCGCGCGGCTTTGACGCCGAAGGTGACGTGGTCGCCGACGTTGAAGTCGCTGGTCCGCTGGAGGTGGTCGAGTTTGGCGACGATGGGCATGCCGGCGTCGACGATGACAACCGTTGGGAGTCGATCTCGATGACGGTGCCCTGGATGCGGCGCGAGCGTCCGTAGACGGGTTCGACATAAGGCCGCCGGTACCGAGACATCGATGCGCTGAGCCTCGACGCGGATGGAACCGAGATGCAGCTGCCCGGCTCGGTCTTGACCGGGGTGTTGACGAGCAGGTGCATCTGGTGGGTGAGCTTCTGGACCTGGCCGGTGGTGTGTCCGGTGAAGGTGGAACGACCTTCTCGGCGTCCTTCTCGGTTTGGCGCAGGCGATGCAGCTGCTGGCCGGGGGCGGAAGCAGCGGGAGCAGCAGTGCTGGCGTCGGGAATCGGTCATCGTCGGGGCTCGGAGTGGGCGTCAGGAGGGATGGTAGCAGGGCGGGCCGGGGCGTTCAGGGCTGGAGGTCGCGACGTCGGGGCAGGGCAGGCCGAGGTTGGCGAGGATGAGCGGGCCCTCGGTGGTCATGAACGACTCGGGGTGAAACTGCACGCCGTCGACGGTGGAGCTGGCCGGGGGCGTGGTCTGCGCCCATGACGACCTGCCGGCAGGGTGATCGTCATGGGCCGGTTCCTCGGACCAGGCGGAGTCTCCCAGCCGTCGGGGCGCGGCGGCGGCATCGACCACCAGCGAGTGGTGGCGGGTGGCGATGAGGGTTGGACAGGCCCTCAAAGATGCCTGCCATCGTGGAAGACTTCGCTGGTTTTGCCGTGCATGATGCGGCTGTGGCGGATGACAGGCATGCCGGAGGTGAAGCCGATGCACTGGTGCCCGGGCGACCGCCGAAGATCGGGACGCGCGGAGAAGCGCTCGACGATGGCGTTGGAGACGCCGGCTTCGGTGGGGAGCAGGGGCCGGGTGAGACGATGATCCCGTTCGGGCGGGGCGCGGCGTTGATGGTCTCGACCGCGTCGGGTGTGATCTTGTCGTTGCGGACGACACGCAGATCGACCGAGGCATCGAAACCGCCGATGCGGCGGACGGGTTGAAGGTGATTTGTCGTAGTTGTCGATCAGAAGGATCACGAACATCCTCACGGGCGTGGGTGGACCGCAGAGGATAGCGGGATCGGGGCCGATCGGCGGGAGAATCCGCCTTCCAGGCCGCCTTCCGGCTGGTGCCGGCGATGCCGTCGCGGCACATAAAACAACCGGTCGGTGATCGGGTAGAGCAGGCGGTTGAAGTCTTCCTCGACCTTGCCGGATACCTCGTTGATGAAACCGGGCTCGTTGGCGGGGATGGCGAGGAACATGTCGCGGCTGGGGGTGGCGACCATGAAATCGCCGCCGAGCTCGGGCGCGAGGGTGCGGAAGAGGGAGGAGAGCAGCAGGCGCGACGTCGTAGCCGTCCTGGATGGACAGGAGGATGGCCTTGCCTCCCTCGTCGGACTCGGGCTCTTGAGCTCGGGGCGGGGCGTACTCGTCGAGGTTGCGCGCGACCTCTTCGGAGGTCTTCGGCAGTCTTGCCCCAGCGGAGCATCTGCTCAGTGGTGACGCTGACGGTCATGTTGGGCAGGTCGATGACGAAGACGATGACGTGTCGTTGACGAACGGCACGTGGGCGACGAGCTCTTCGAGAGGTGCTCGAAAATGCTGAGTGAGCTGGATGCGCGGCATGATGCGTCGCGGCCATCTCCCAGGGCATGTTGCCGACGGAGAAGGTCTCGTCGTCGAAGAGGTGGTCGAGGTACTGCTCGACGATCTCGGCCGCGGTCCTCGTCGGTGGTGACGAGCAGTGGAGGTTCTCGGGTCGAGGCGACGGCCTTCGACGATGAGGCTCAGTAGGGCCGGTGAGTTCGATGTGCAGTTCGGGTTTCATCCGCGCGAGGATGGCGCGACGTGTTCGGCGAACGCTTCTGGATGACGCGGCAGTCGTGCCATGGGTGCAGCCCTCGCTCTGGTTCCGAGGCAGGCCGGTTGAGCGTGCCTCGCAGTGTGAAGGGACTATCGGGGCTGGTCCAGCGACTTCGGGCGCTGATGGTGTGCGGTCAGGATAACCTGCGGACGGACATGAGCAGCCGACCGGTGAGGCGAGGGATTGCGCGTGTCAGCGTCCGGGAGTTGTTCTCGGAGCCGAAGGACTCGAGCGACGGGGGCGTGTCGGGTTCGTGTCGATACTCCAGTGGTTCGCCGGTCACGGGGTCGGTGGGGTGCTCGTCGAGGTAGGCGGGGATGAGGGGCCTCGATGGATTCCGGGCCAGTCGCCGGTGTCGA
>JACADM010000018.1_pt1 | contig 27705 bp, 35 predicted proteins | sample 7512371 | NCBI WGS metagenome assembly JACADM01 (sample SAMN14389041, study PRJNA612141) | algae metagenome | isolation source: non-axenic algae culture | place: India: Navi Mumbai | collected 2017-01
GTTGTGTTGATCGTGCCGCCGATGACAGTATCTCCCTCGGTCTTGGCCACGGGTACCGGCTCGCCTGAAATCATCGCCTCGTCGACAAAGGACGAGCCCTCGGTCACCGTCCCGTCCACCGGAATTTTCTCGCCAGGGCGGATGATGACGATATCGCCGACAATGACGCTCTCGAGTGCGATTTCAGCAGGTTCGCCATTGCGCAGCACGCGGGCCGATTTTGCCTGCAGCCCGACCAGCCGCTTTATGGCATCGCTGGTGCGTCCCTTGGCGCGGGCCTCGAGCAGGCGGCCAACCAGAATGAGCGTAACGATGACTGCCGCCGCTTCGAAATAGATGTTGCGCGCCGTACCGGGCAGCAATTGCGGGGCGAAGGTGACGACGCTCGAGTAGAGATAAGCCGCCCCGGCACCGAGCGCCACGAGCGAATTCATGTCCGGGGCGCGCCGGAAAAGCGCGGGAACGCCCTTGATGAAGAACCGGCGGCCGGGCCCGAACAGCACAGCGCTGGCCAGAAGAAAATAGGCCGGATAGAGCCATCCCATTGGCACCGTCTGCATCAGCCATTGATGGAAGGGCGCATAGAAATGGCTGCCCATTTCCAGAACGAACAGCGGCAGGGTGAGAAGTGCCGAAATGATGACGTCACGCTGCAACGCGCCGATTTCATCGGCCTTTGCCTGTTCTCGGGTCTGAGTGTGCTGATCGGACAGGCGATGCGGCGTATATCCGGCGCTCCTTATTGCCGCTTCGACGGCGGCAAGACCAGACTCGCCGCCCACGACATCGAACGTTGCCCTCTCGGTTGCCAGGTTGACCGAGGCGGAGACGACGCCCGGCGTTGCAGCCAGAGCGTCTTCGACGCGCTTGACGCAGGAAGCGCATGTCATGCCCTCGATGCCGATTTCGAGTTTTTCAGCCGGCAGTTCGTATCCGGGCGTCCTTGATGCTGTGCGCAGGGCAGAGGCGTCGAAATCGGGACCAGGGCTGATGATCAGGGTTTCATTGGCAAAATTGGCATGCGCTTTGATGACGCCCGGCAGATTGGCGGCCGCCGCTTCCACGCGCGTGACGCAGGATGCGCAGCTCATTCCCTCGACGGGAAAGATCAGTGCGGCCGATTGGTGTGAGACAGGGGCGTTCATGGCTTAATCCTTGACTGTGTGAAGCCATGCTAAGGCTTCCCATCATGGTAAGGTCAAGCATTGATATTGTATGGCCTGGGCCACAATTACAGGGCGAAAATGGCGCTAGTGCTGCAATTGCGCACGCGGTCGACGCGGGTGCCGTCCCAGTGGAAATCGAAATGGTCGCCCTGAACCGGGATTTCGATGAGGTCAGGCCAGAAGATACCGATACATTCGCCGCCCGGTGCGCGCACGCTGCGGTAAAGAACGCCATTGCTGCCCGAAGCGCGCAACGTTTTGCCGAGCGTTTGCGGCGGCCCGTAATCGCCGGGCAAGTGACACTCTGCGCATTCGCGAACATCGTGCAGGTCGAGATCGAGCGCATTGACCAGAACGCGGAATTGCGACGTCCAGCCCGGTGCTTCGGCAGTCGCCGCCATAGCTATACCGTGATGATGAGCCACTTCGCGGATGGCTACTTCCTCGCTGCTGCCGGCGCTGTAAACACCGTAGGTTCCGTCGGCAAACCGGCCCGGCCGGTCCGTGCTGACATGAACGAAAGGCGCCATCAACCAGCTTGCCCCCTGCCCGGCCACGCGGCGGTGCGGCGGGATGAGATCGAGGCGTCCCAGATGTTCCCAGACACGGGGGTTGGTTTTTGATTCCGCGGAGGCCAGCGCCTCCCAATCGGCGGGGTCGGCGATGTCTTCGAACAGGTCGATGGGCGGATAGATGGTGCGGATGATCCGAAACGCCCTGGCCCATTCAACCCGGGCAACCGGAACACTCACCAGCCACCCCGCTCGGCATCGAGATAACTGCGGATGCGGGCCAGAGCGAAAATGGAGCCTTCCGCCATGATATCGACGGGGGTGCGGCCCTCGAGCGCTGCGTTGGGCTTTTTGACCCAGGCATAGCCGCGCGCCGGATCAGCAAAGAGATAGCGCAAGCCTTATGGATGCCCATGAGCAGCGACAGGCGGGTTGCCAGATCGCGGTCGATGCGCCCGACCTCCCCTGCTTTCCAGCGCGCATAGGTCCGGGCGGCGAGACCGCCAAGGATTTCGCGCGCCTCGGCATCGGACAGGTCCCAGCGGGCAAACAGGTTCACAACCGTACGCGCCATCGCGGCGGCTTCGGTCGCCGTGATCTGGGGACGCTCTGGAGCGGCGTTGGCTCTGGGCAGTTCGTGCAACATGCTTTTACCTCTTGGCATAAAATAGGCACAATGATGCCATTTGGCAAGAGCGGGGATAAAAATGTCCTTTGTCACCCTCGGGGCGGCTAGAACAGCAGCTCTGAGGTGACTTCGAGGGCCTTGTCGTCCCGCACGGCAATATCGCCTTTGGGACGGTGTGCGGCGAGGGTGCGGTCACGCTCGTGAATCAGCGTACGGATTTCGTCATCATAAGCAGCCAGCACCGCCGTCAGCCAGCGATTGACCAGATAGGAGGGGCGCGGCATGTGGACGTCGAATTTTTCCAACAACGCAATGGTGGGCTCGGCGTCGAGCCAGTCGTCGCCCACCACCCATTGGTTGACCGTAAACAGCCGCTTGAGCTTGCCGAAGGGATCAACGCCAATGGCGATCAGGTGGTGGATCGGGCCGCTGGCGCCCTGGGGCCGGACGAAACAGTGAAAGTGGCCGTGCTCGATGGTTCCGTCGGGCTCGTCGGCAGGGTGCGAGTGATAGAACCACTGAGCGCCGGTTTGCGGATCGAAGACATCGTCCTTGGGGTAATGTGTCCAGACCGAAATGTCGGGCGCGTCGCGCAGGGTTTCGGTCAGAACGGTGAGCCCGCCTTTGGCAAGCACGCTCTCGCAGAAAGCAATTTCGTGCAGAGCCTGGTGGCGGGCATCACTCATCAGTTCACCACGAGATCGGGCGCTTCGACCGCCCCTTCGGGCATGGCCGCCGGAGCCGGTGGCGGCGGGGCCAGTTCGGGCTCGGCCTCCTCGGGCTCCGGCATGGGCGCGGGCGGAGGCGGCGGAGCGGCAAGCTGGCTCGCGGGCTCTTCTGGCATTGGTGCGCGAGGCGGTGGGGCCGAGGCCATCGGCGCTCCAGCCGCGCACGGGGCGGCGGCCACAGGAGCCCCCGCAGCGCAAGGGGCCGCAGCGACCGGCGCACCTGCCGCGCAGGGGGCGCCTGCCGCGCAAGGCGCAACGGCGGGGCTTGCGGTGCCCGCTTCGCTCTGCGCGACGGGATTTGAGGCACGGACAACCGGGTTGGAGATGTGGTCGGCGGCAATCGCCACGGTGCCGAGGGCCAGCGCGGCACCAAACAGAATTGTGTTACGTCCGGTGGTCATTTCTTGGCAAATCCATCAAGTCCGAACAGTGGGCGGGCCCAGATGCCGATAAACGAACCGACAAAGGCGCAGACGAACCACAGCCAACCATGCAGGCTGCCCGAGGCGATTCCCGAAAACAGCGCGCCGATATTGCAGCGAACGAAAGCCGGGCGCCATAGCCCATGAGGATACCGCCCACGGCGGCGGCGACCAGCGAGCCGAGCGGCAATTTCGCCTTGGGCGCGAATTTTCCGGCCAGAGCGGCAGCAAGGCCGGCGCCCAGGATGATACCGAAATCCATGACCGAAGTGTTGTCGGTCAAAACCGAGGAATTGAGCGCCTGCGCCTGAGCGGGCCATGTCCAGAATTCCAGGTGGCCACGGGAATGCCCACGGCGTCGGCAATCTTGGCGCCCCAGAGCCCGAAGCCATAGGTGATGGACCACGGGTGGCCGGCAACGAGCAGCGTTGCGATATTGAGGATGGCCAGCACCAACCCCGCCCCGACCAACGGCCAGGGACCATAGAGCAGCCAGGACCAGCCAGGGCGCTTGGGAGCGGGCTCGGGTTCAAGATTGCCATGCGCACGCTTTTCGATGACTGCCGTGACGATGGCGACGAGCGAGAGGGCGATAATGGTCAGCCCGATCGCGGCGGGCAGCCCGAACTGGACCCGCGCATCGATAACGCCAAGCGAGGGCGCTTCAAGCCAGAATGGCAGATGTGCGGTGCCCAGCACTGCGCCGACAATGAAGAAGGCCAGCGTAACCAGCATGCGGGCCGATCCGCCGCCCACGGTAAACAGCGTACCCGAACCACAGCCGCCGCCCAGTTGCATGCCCAGGCCGAACATCGTCGCGCCGACGATGACTGACACGCCGACCGGCGCCAGCGCGCCAACCAGCGGCTGTCCACCGAGATTGCCGGCCGCAATCAGCGGCATCATGGCAATGGCGGTAACCCCGATCATCAGCATCTGGGCGCGCATGCCGCGGCCGCGCTTTTCCACCACCATGCGGCGCCAGCCGCCGGTAAAGCCGAAGGCGCCGTGATAGAGGGCCGCACCAAGTCCACCGCCGATGGCGAACAGAGAGGCCTGACGCAGATCGACGAGGTGCCAGATGGCGATGAAGCCGAGGATCAGTCCCAACCCGGTCACCAGCGTGGGACCGCGATCAGAGATCGCAGCGGGCAGATAGGACGGGCGATCGAGAGCGACGTCAGACATGTCGGTCTTTCAAAAATTTAAGCGTTTTCAAACGAAACAGATGCCCCGAGCGCCGGGACATCTGCAAGGGCCGGACTGGAGGTCGACCGATTATTCTACCGGGCGCGAGGGATCGGCGGTCCATTCGGCCATCGAGCCGTCATACATTGATGCGTTTTCGTTGCCGAGGATCTCATGCAGCCCGAACCAGGCGACCGAAGCCCAATGGCCAGTGTTGCAGAAGACGATGCTGTCTTCATCCGAAGTCACATTCACCGCTTCGAGGAGCGCAGCCACGGTATCGGGCTGGGCAAAGCGGGCATATTCCGAACTGTAGAATTCAGAATGCGGAATGTTGACGGAGCCAGGGATCGTGCCGGCCGTCGCAACGACGGGGCTCTTGGACTGGCCCAAATGCTGTTCCACAGGACGGCCATCGACCAGAGCCGTGCCGTTTTCAAGTGCTTCAAGAACGTCATCGGTGGTGGCAATCAGTTCGGGACGCACTTCAGCGGTGAATTCAGCCGCTTGGGGCGCTGCGAGTTCGGCCACGCGTTCGCCGCCGGCCGCATCGAACTGGCGCCAGCCGCCATCAAGGATCGAAACCTCGTCATGGCCGAGATATTTGAACGTCCAATAGACCCGGGTGGCACCACCGATTTCTGAAGAATCGGTGCCCCAGGGCAGGATCACCACGTGATCGTCATTGTCGATCCCGAGCGAACCGATCAGTTCGGCCACCTGTTCGACGGGCGGAATCTGGCCCGGCACGCCCTGCACCTCGGTGCGCCAACCGGCCGATCCGTAAGGAGCGACGACGGAATTGGCGACGTAGGGCAATTCGCCCAGATCGGTGCTTTCGATATTGTCGCGAATGTCGAGGATGACCACATTGTCAGCCCCTGCATTCTCTATCAGCCAGTTGGCGTCGACCAGTGGCGTGATTTCGGATTGAGCGAGGGCCGGCACGGTCAGTGCAGCAGAAATGGCCAGTGCCGTTGCGGTCAGGCGCATTGTTTATCTCCCGGTTTCTGAGTTGTCCTATTATCGCTCAATGACGATGGAGGTGCGAGGGCTGGGCTGTCAAAATTTGTGTGAGGTGCAAAAAAGCCTGCCAGTAAACAGTTGACCATGAGCATAGGATTGCCCGGCGCGGCAAATCCTGATCGAACAGCCAGAGCTTGGCCAATCGGTTTGAGAGGGCTAGTAGAGGGGTATCCATCAGCGTCCGGCCCTCCATGCTTGCCCTTATCTTTTCCGCCCTGCTGCCCATTGCGCTGATCATCACGCTGGGCCATCTGCTCAAGCGTTTCGGCTTTCTGGGCGAGGGATTCTGGCCGCAAGCCGAGCGGTTAGCCTATTTCGTCCTCCTTCCGCTCCTTTTCGCCCATGGTCTCTACAAAGCCGACCTTTCCAACGCCCCATCGGGCTGATCGCTGCGGGGCTTATCGGCCCGGCGGTGATCGGAACATTCGTGCTTCTGGCGGCCAACAGGGTAACGGGGTTCGACGGCCCGGCCCTCACTTCGGTCGTTCAGGGCGGCATCCGCTTCAACAATTATGTCGGGGTCACCGCCGCCGTCGGGTTGCTTGGCGTGCCCGGCGCGGCGCTGGCCGCCGTGGTCAATGCCATCCTGGTTCCCACGGTCAACATCGTGTGTTCACTGGTCTTTGCCCGTTACGGCGATCGACAGCCCTCCGCGTTGAGCGTGGTCAAATCCATAGCCCTCAACCCGCTGATCCTGGGGTGCGTGGCGGGGGTCCTTCTGCGGTTAACCGGCATCGCTTTGCCGGCTGGCCTCGAAGGCTTCATGCAGGCCATGGGGCAAGCGGCCCTGCCGATCGGCCTATTGTGCGTTGGGGCGGCGCTCAATTGGGAGGCGCTGGGGCGCGGCATCCGGCCAGCGCTTGTCGCCACCGCCGCGCGTTTCCTGCTCATTCCGGCAATCACTGTGGCGATCTGCCTGGCGGTCGGGCTCACGGGTCCGGCAGCATTGGTGGTGCTGCTGATCCAGTGCCTTCCCACCGCGTCGTCGGCCTATGTCATGGCGCGGCAATTGGGCGGCGATGCGCCGCTTATGGCAGGCATCATCGCCTTCCAGACGGTATTGGGGGTGGTGACCGTTCCGATCACGCTGGTGTTTCTCGCGCCGCTTATTGGCGCCGGGGTTTAGATCAAATCCGCTTTTCGTCGAATCGCAGACTTGATCTAAGTCCTTGTTTTGTCGCGCGTCCGAACCGCAAAACCGTTTCTACTTTTGCTGGACGCGCTCTAGCGCACCGACACATACCCGCCCTGCAGTCCGTCCTTTGAATAGACCACCTGCCAAAGATGCACCCAGCGGGCCCGGAAGATGGCGGCGCAGCTCAAAAGATAATAGCGCCACATGCGATGGAAGCGTTCGCCATAGGCCTCGGAAAGCTCGGGCCATGCGGCTTCGAAATTCTTATACCACGCCATGAGCGTCGGATCGTAATCGGCGCCGAAATTATGCCAGTCCTCCATGACCAGCCTGCCTTCCACGGCGGTCGTTACCTGTTTGGGCGATGGGAGCATGCCGTGGGGGAATATGTATTTTTCCAGCCATGGCTCGCCGGCGCGGCGAGTCAAACTCCCGCCGATAGTGTGGAGCAGGAAGAGCCCATCGTCAGGCAGCAACTCGCTGACCTTGGAGAAATATGGCCGGTAGTTCTTGTAACCCACATGTTCGAACATGCCGACCGATACAATCCTGTCGAACTGGCCCTCAAGGTCCATGTAGTCCATGAGCTTTGTTTCGATCGGCAGATCGCCACGGGTGTCGTTGGCATAGGTCATCTGCTCCCTAGAAACCGTGATGCCCAACCCCGAGACACCATAACGCTCGGCGGCGAATTTGAGCAGACCACCCAGCCCGAACCGATATCGAGGATGCGCATACCCTCTTTCAGACCGATCTTGCGGCAGATCAGATCGAGCTTGGCCTCCTGGGCGGCGTCGAGCGTTTCGGCTTCACGCCAATAGCCGCAGGAATAGATCATGCGCGGGTCGAGCATGCGCCTGTAGAGGTCATTGCCGATGTCGTAGTGCTTTTCGCCGACCTCGCGCACGTGCAACCGCTGGGGATTGAGCACCATGCCCTTGATGGTCAAAAGCGCCAGAGCCGGATCGAATTTGACCCGATTCTGCAATTGCCCGGTCAGGCACCGGTACAGGAACTGGTCGACTGCCTCGCTGTCCCACCAGCCATCCATATAGGCCTCACCCAACCCCAGTGTACCCTGGGTCATCACGCGGCTGAACAGCCGGTCGTCATGAACCTGGATGTCCCAAGGTCGCGAGCCGCCTACTTCGATGTCGATTTGCGCAAGAAGATCGGTGATAAACGACTTGAACTTTGCCGACATGGCCCCGCTCAAACAAATAATAGTGACGCGCCGAGGCGCGGGGAAAGGATTCTACCTCACTAAAATTTATGGGTGTTGTCCAGTCCCTTGGTCCTCTTACTGCGCCCAGTCTTCCGACTGTCGGGACGGAAGGGAATACCCATCTTCGTCATCTGCCGTTTCCAGAATGCCGATCAGTTCGGCCACCTTGCCCGTCGGCAAATGATCGCCCTCATTGACCCGCGCTTCATCGGCGTCCAGCCACGCCAACGCCTTGGTCAAATCAACCTCGGTGGCTTCGGTCGCCGCGATCTCGGCGGCCAGATGTTCATCGATGGGGCCGAGCACCCGCTCGATCTCGCTGCGCGTCAGCGTCATGGCAATATCTCCAAAAGACCTGCTTACACTTTAATGCAGCACTGCCTCTTTGAGTTGCACACCCGCTCTGGCTTTCGGCAGCAACCCGATGCACTCTGCCCTTCCCTTTAACATACAGAAAATTTCACCCGCGCTGTCGGAACGGCAGACCGGGTGCGTCCTCGCCATACAAGGAGTTTGGCCATGCTCTACGCAATCCTTTGCTACAACGACGAAGCCGCGGTGGGCGGCTGGTCGAAAGAACACGACGACAAGATCATGGCCGATCTTCTCGCCGTCCAGAAGCCGCTTGTCGAAGCGGGCAAGATGGGACCGGTGGCCCGGCTGATGCCAACCACCGCGGCCACGACCCTGCGCAAGACCGCCGGAGAACCCATGGTGCTGGACGGACCTTTCGCCGAAACCAAGGAACAGTTCCTCGGTTTTTATGTCATCGATGCGGAGAGCCTCGAGGAGGTCGTGCAAGTCGTGCGCGATCTGGCCGAGGCCAATCCCGGCATGGGGTCCTATGAGATCCGCCCGGTCCGCGATTATTTTCCCGGAGCGCAAGCAAAGTGAACGACAAGGATGCCGACTGGATTGGCCTGACGCTGGCCGGCGCCCGCCCTCGGGCGGTCGCCGCGCTGTACAGGTATTTTCGCGACCTCGATATGGCCGAGGAAGCCTTCCAGGAGGCCTGTCTGCGCGCACTGAAATCCTGGCCGAAGAACGGGCCACCGCGCGATCCGGCCGCCTGGCTGATCCTTGTGGGCCGCAATTCGGGCATCGACAGTGTGCGCCGCCGCGCGCGCTTCACCGCCCTGCCCGAAGAAGACAAGATTTCCGATACCTCCGATGCCGAAAGCGATATCGCCGAACGGATCGACGATTCGCACTATCGCGACGATATCCTGCGGCTGTTGTTCGTATGTTGCCATCCCGACGTGCCGGCCACCCAGCAGATCGCTCTGGCCCTGCGCATCGTTTCGGGGCTGACGGTCAAGCAGATCGCCCGCGCCTTTCTGGTTTCGGACGCCGCCATGGAGCAGCGCATAACCCGCGCCAAGGCCCGTATCGCGAAATCGGGTGCGAGCTTTGAAACGCCCGATGCCGCCGACCGCGCCGAGCGGGTGGGAGCGGTCGCAGCCATGGTCTATCTTGTATTCAACGAGGGCTACACCTCAGCCGGCGAGCGGTCGGAAACCCGCAACACGTTCGCACAGGAGGCGATCCGGCTGGCCCGGCTGTTGCTCGGGCTGTTTCCGACCGAACCCGAACTGATGGGCCTTCTGGCCTTGTTGCTGATCCAGCAATCGCGCGACGCGGCACGGTTCGACAAGGATGGAAACATCATCCTGCTCGACGATCAGGACCGCACGCTCTGGGATCGGCGCATGATCGACGAAGGCCTTGCCCTGATCGACAAGGCTATGCGGCACCGCCGGCCGGGCGTGTTCCAGGTCCAGGCCGCCATCGCGGCGCTGCACGCCCATGCGGAAACACCGGCCGACACCGATTGGACCGAGATCGAATTGCTCTACCGGGTGCTCGAGAGCCTGCAACCTTCGCCCGTCGTGACGCTCAATCGTGCCGTCGCAGTATCCAAGATCGAAGGGCCGCAAGCGGCGCTCGATCTCATCGAGCCGCTGGCCGATGCGCTGGGCGGCTATTTCTATTTCCACGGATTGCGCGGCGGGCTGCTGAAAGACCTCGGCCGCATCGAGGAAGCGCGCATCGCCTTCGATATTGCCATTGCCCACGCCAACACCACTGCGGAGGCCGTCCATATCCGGGCCCACCTCGACAAACTGGGCGGCTCTCCCTCCGGCGCATAATTTTTTTTGCTCTTTTTTGTCGGAAGCAAATGACCGTCCGTCCTATGGGCATCACACCCCAGGAGGACACCATGTTGATCAAGACCACATTTGCAGCGATCGCTCTTGCGACGCTCGTTTCTTTCCCTGCCAACGCCCAGGAGGCCACCATGGCAGAGACGTTCGACCCCATCCAGCTCAGCACCGAGGTGCCTGTCCCTTCCGAAGACGGAACGGTCAATATCGACGGGCTGAACATGTACTATCAGGTCCATGGCGAGGGCGAGCCGCTTCTACTCATCCATGGCGGACTGATGACCATCGAGACCTGGGGACCCATCCTTCCCGCGCTTGCTGAAGATCGCAAGGTCTATGCAATCGAACTCGAAGGCCACGGCCGCACTGTCGATCTCGACCGTCCGTTGTCCATTCAGCAGTTCGCGGAGGACGTTTCCGGTTTCATCGAGCAGATGGATCTGGGGCCGATCGATATCGTGGGCTTTTCCATGGGCGGCGGCACCGCAATGGGCGTAGGGGCCCTGCATCCTGAACTGGTCAAGAGCCTTGTTATCATTCGGCCTCCCACCAGGCGGACGCGATCTGGGATTCGGTACGCGCCGGCTGGCCCCACATGACAGCGGAGATGATGGAAGGCACCCCGATGCTTGCGGCCTATGAAGCTGTTGCGCCCCAGCCCGAGCGGTTCGCCGGATTTGTCGAAAAGATCCGTGACGCGATGGTTTCGGGAGAGCTCGGCTGGACCGACGATCAGGTCGCCTCTATCCCGGTGCCGGTTCTTATGATCATCGGGGACACCGATCTGGTCCAGTTCGACAAGGCTCTTGAAACCTACCAACTGCTCGGCGGCCAGTCCTCGACCGGGCCGATGGGGCCAGAGCTCAATACGGCACGTCAATTCGCGGTGATCCCGGCCGCGACCCATTACGACATCGTGTTCAAGACCGACCTGCTGCTGCCGTTGATTGATAGCTTCCTTGCCGCCCGGGCCAATTGATAAACAGATTCAATTGGCTGACGACCGGATTCAGATGTATCGTAATCTGAATCCGGTCTTTTGCGTTAGATGTTGAAAACGAACGTCTTTTTCTGATCCGGCCCGAGGAGGCTCCACATGAAGATCACACCGTATCTCAACTTCGCCGGCGATTGCCGCGACGCCATGACCTTCTACCAGTCCGTGCTTGGCGGCGAGCTGGAAATGACCGCGCACAAGGACACCCCTTCGGCCGAGCATGTCCCCGCCGAGATGCAGAACCAGATCATGCATGCGGCTCTCACCTGGAGCGACGGCAGGCTCTTTGCTTCCGATGCCCCCATGGCGCAGGCCAATTCCTTCTCCGGCGTTTATCTCTCGGTCCACCCCGAAACCGTCGAGGATGCCGACCGCATGTTCGCCGCACTCAAGGATGGCGGCACCGTGGAAATGGAGCTCGAGGAAACCTTCTGGGCCAAGCGCTTCGGCATGCTCTATGACCGCTGGGGCGTCAAATGGATGTTCAACGTGGATTAGGCGGCTAGCCCATACCTTGAACAGGTGGCCGGCGATCCTGATGGCGCCCATGATGAGTTCGACAGGATTGTAGGCCGCCGCTGCACCAAGTCCGATGCCGACAATCATGAAGGTGACGGCAACCAGAATATGCTGCTCAAGCCCCAACCAGAACCCCAGTCCGCCGCCCAGGGCCATGCAGATCGCGTACCAGTATAAACGCCCTGTGCTCATGAGGAGAACATGGGGTATCCTGTTTGGCGTGGCCAGCCTTTTGGCGCCATATGGTCAACACATGCAGAGTCGGCCGGCGAACGCCGGGGTCCATGTGCGCTTCCTCCGGCCCCAGAGCGTCTGTAAGGCTGCTGGATCCCGGATCGCGTCCGGGTAGCGATGGGACTGGGGTTGCGCTCGCGGCTCCATCACCACCACCCACCCCACTCCCCATTGTCATTCCGGGATTTATTCCCGGAATCCATCATGATGCGTCTCTACACTCCCAACCGCAAAAACTTATCCCCGCCTATTCAACCTCCCCATACTGCCCTGACGAACCCGCGCACATGGACGCAAGCGCAACGAACGTTTGGGCGGGGTCGGTCCGGGTTCCTTGCGGGTCGCCGCAGGGAAGGCCCAAACGTCACAAGCGCCGGACGGCGTGAACCGGCCGCCTGATCTCGGTTTCGAGGCTGGCGCGATTTTGCTAACGCCGTCGTACTCTCGAAAGGGAGAAGGATTGACCCTAGCCTTCTGAAGGGCGACTAAGCCAAAAACCCCGGGCGCATGGGGCGATGATCGCTTCATATACTAACTAAACATGCGGAGCGTTCATCGCCCCATGCCGTTCTTCGATCCGTCCTTCGGCCAATCGTGCCGGTGGCACGATTGGAGGTGAGAAGGCCATGAGAGCTAAGCTCGAATGGCGATCATAGCCCGAGGCGACATCGCCGTCGGAGGTTTTGGCATGCGTGAAAAGAAAGGCCCCCTCACCCCATCCCAGGTAAGCCAAAGGATGGGCTCAACCTAAATAAGCCTTGCCTTATCCGCCATCCTTCCAGCGGATGCGGTAGAGATCGAAGCGGCGGTCGCGGAGGTTTCTGACGGCACCTTGCGAGCGGGCCCATTGCAGGGTCGAAACATTGAGGTCAGCCACAACCACCATCTCGACATTCTCGCTCGCTTCGGCGGCGATCCCGTCGCGGGCGAAGGGCATGTCCGAGGGGTAAAGATGGAGGAGTGGGCATAGTTGATGTCGAGATTGTCGACATTGGCCAGGTTGCCGGTGATCCCCGAGGTCACGACATAGCACTGGTTCTCGATGGTGCGGGCCTGGCAGCAATATTTGACGCGCAAATGACCCTGCCGCGTGTCGGTGCAATAGGGCACGAACATGATGCGGGCGCCCTGATCGGCCAGACGCCGGGCCACTTCGGGAACTCGCTGTCGTAACAGATCATCACCCCGACCGGCCCGCAATCGGTGTCGATCACGTCCACGGAGTCGCCACCGACGATCCCCAGTAATCGCGTTCGTCGGGTGTGGGGTGCATCTTTTCCTGGGCGTGGACGGTGCCGTCGCGCAAAAAGACATAGCAAACGTTTTGGATATCCTCATCCTCGGTGATCGTGGGGTGAGAGCCACCGATGATGTTGATGTTGTATTTGAGCGCCATTTGCTGCATGCGCTCGATGAATTGCGGGGTGTATTCAGTCAGCCGCAGGATCGCTTCATGGGGTGGCTGTTCTGGTTCGCTCGACAGAAGCATCAGCGTGAACAGTTCGGGAAACACCACGAAGTCCGACCCATAGTCGGCCGCCACGTCGGCGAAATACTCCATATGCGTGAAAAACGCGTCCGCGTCGGCAAACCGCCGCGCCTCGAGCTGCACGGTGGTCACGCGCACCGTTTCGCGGCTGCGCTTGTGCGCCGGACGGGCTTCGTCCTCCTCGTCGTAACGCGGGTTGCGCCACACCATGAGTGCCGCATGGCCACCCGACGCCTTGTCGTCGGGATGATAATTGCGCAACAGCAATTCGGGCTCAAAGCCAAGCTTCATCTGAAAGCTGGCCACAGGATCGCGCACTTCGCGGTCCACCACAGCCTGGAAATACTGGCTGGCGCGCGGATAATCCTTCTTGTTGCGGCGATAGCCGGCAGGCGACCACCGAAAGCAATACCCTTGAGCCAAAGCTCTTCGCACAGGCGCTGGCGGGCTTCGTACAGCCTGCGTCCGATGCGGTTGCGCTGGCGGCCCGGATCGACGCAGACTTCCACACCATAGAGCCATTCGCCCTTGGCGTTGTGAAGCGAGCCATAACCGGCACCGGTGATGTTTTCCCAGGTGTGCTGCTTGAAGATCTGCTTTTCGGCCAATTGCAGCGTGGCGGCATAACCCACGATCTGCCCGTCATAGACAGCAACGAACTGGCCTTCGGGAAAGGCATTGATCTGCCCGCGGATCGTGCCGGGAAGATACGGGCCTTCTTCGGGGTAAACCCTCTGGGTCAGCTTGATGATGGCTGGAATATCGCGAATCTTGGCAGTCCGCACCTCAAGGAGCGGCTTGTCGGAAAGTTTGGGCACGGGGTGGAAACCTCGTTATCGATCAAATCAAAATGGATTGTGCCGGCGGCGCGCCGTCAGCCTATAGCACGACAACGCGCCACCGCCACATTGGCTCCAAAGCAAAAGCCCCGAATTGCCGCGTTTCCAAACGAACAGGTGGTTCCCACCTGTTGTTGAAACGCTCTATCGCGTCTCTTCGGCCACCAACTCAAGCGCCCGCCCATACAGCGCTTCGCCGTCGATGCCGTTTGCGGCGGTCTCGGCAAACCAGTTGTCTATGGTCACCTGCGCTGCAGCCCGCCAGCGCGCGGTCTCTTCGGCGTCAAGCGTGACGATGGCATTGCCACGTTCCAGCGCCTCATTGCGAGCCACGATATCGTCGGCATCGTTGGCCGCCCCGAACCGCCCGGCCCACTCCACACCGGTATTGGCATCAATCACGGCCTTGAGATCATCGGGCAGGCTCTCGTAGCTGTCGCGGTTCATGACGAAGGCAAAAGTCTGCGTATAAAGCCCTTGATTGCCTGAGAACTCGGTGTGATGGGAAACGATCTCGCTGGTGCGCAACGCCATCGTTACCTGCCAGGGAATGGTCGCGGCATCGATCACGCCACGCGACAGACTTTCAGGCACCTGCGGGACGGGCATGCCGATGGCCTCGGCGCCCAGATCGGTCAGCATGGCGGAAATGACCCGAGATCCCCCACGCACCTTCAGCCCGGCGAGATCGTCGAGCGTTTCGATTGGACTGGACGAATGAAAAACGCCGGGTCCGTGGGTATGCACGGCGATCAGCTTGACGCCGGCGAACTCGTCCATGGCGTTTTCTTCGACATAACGCTGGAAAGCACGCGAGGTATCCTCGGCGTTTGTCACGAGGAACGGCATCTCGAACACTTCTGACTTGGGAAAGCGCCCCGGTGTGTAGCCGAGCACCGTCCAGATCAGATCGACCACACCATCCTGGGCCTGATCGAACAGGTTGGGAGGTGCGCCGCCAAGGATCATCGAGGGATAATATTCGATTTTTATCCTCCCCTCCGATTGATCTTCTATGGTCTCGGCCCAGGGGATCAGTCCCTCGCGCGGCACGCTGTCGGTCATGGGCAGGAATTGGTGCAGCCGGAAGGTGAACTCCTGAGCCGGCGCGGACGAAATGGAGGCAGCGCCATAAAGCGCTGCCGCGAGCAGGGTTCTGGTGAACATGATTGGTCCCCAAAATGCACGGGACCAGCAAGGGTGCCTCTCACCCTGTGCGAGTTCGATCCCGCTCCGGGCGCCTGGCAGGGCCCGGGCATCGGTTCCCCCGATGCCCGGCCTGACTATCGCATCACTGCGCCGGGCTCAACCGCAGAATCTGCCCCGGATCTGCGTCGGTGATGAGATAGAGTGCACCGTCGTCACCCTGGGTCACATCGCGGATGCGATGGGGAAAATCGTCGCCGAACAGGAATTCATCACCCACGACATCCTCGCCTTCGAGGTCGATGCGGATCAGATCCGTGCCGGCCAGAGCGCCCATGAAGGCATCACCTTGCCATTGGGGAAACAGTTCGCCGGTATAGAACGCAAGCCCCGACGGTGCCGGCGATGGCACCCAGGTCCGCTCGGCTTCCACCAGGTCATCGGGCAGATCTTCGGGCGGATTGATGGGGTCGCCGGAATATTCGGTGCCTTCGGTCAGCAGGGGCCAGCCGTAGTTTCCACCGGGCACGATCTTGTTGAGTTCGTCGCCACCGCGCGGTCCATGCTCTGCCACCCAAAGCTGGTTGGTCTCGGGGTGCATGTCGGCACCCTGCATGTTGCGATGGCCATAGCTCCAGATTTCAGGCAATGCGCCTTCGGTATCGACAAAGGGGTTGTCCTCGGGCACCGATCCGTCGGGCAGGATGCGGATGACCTTGCCGAGATGGGAATCGAGATCCTGCGCCTGGACGCGGAACTCGGCGTCGGACCGTTCACCGGTGGTGATGAACAGATAGCCATCCTCGTCAAACGCCAGGCGCGAGCCGAAATGCAGCGTCGAGGGCAGCTTGGGCCGCTGGAGAAGATAACTTCAACATCGGACAACTGGGTCATGTCGTCGTTCAGAACGCCACGAGCCACGGCTGTTGAATTCGTCCCCGCCTCATCACCGGGTTCGGCGTAACTGACATAGACATAGCGATTGGTTTCAAATTCGGGATCGAGCGCTACATCGAGCAGACCACCCTGCCCCTCAAAGACCACCTCGGGTGTGCCGCCAATCGGGTCGGAAATCGATCCGTCCGCCGTGACGTGCCGCAGGTTGCCAGACCGTTCGGTCACCAGCATGCTGTCATCGGGCAGGAACACCATGCCCCAAGGCGATTGCAGCCCCTCGACAACCGGAGCAAGCGTTACCGAACCTGCTTCGGTTTCAAAGGTCTGGGCAATGGCGGGTGCGGTAAGCGCTGTCGCGCAGGCAAGGCCGGCAAGAACTTGGCGGAACATTGTTGACTCCTCGTTGATTGGCACACTTTGCCAATCGTACGAGACATTTCTTGTTCCGCCGCTCAACCATCACGATGGCGTCAGTAGCCGGAGTTGCCCCCGACCCCGAACATTTTTCATAGTCCGACACCAACAGGTGGATGGGGTCGACGTCTTCCTCGATCTCGGAGAACCGTCCGATAGGATCGAGGAACGTGTTGTCGGTGCGATCGTCGTTGACCGTGGAAACCTCACCGATCAGCACGTCGCCGCCTTCGCCCCAGAACTTGTGCCAGTTGCCGGCAACAGGGTGACGCTTTCGCCGGGCGACAATTCGAGAATCCCGCCGGCGGGCAGAACACGGCGAATCCCGTCAGTAAACACTTCGACTTCCCCCGAGGTGTCGATGCCCTCGCCGGTTCCGTCGTCATTGTAGAGCTGAAGCGCCAGGGTGGCGCCGCCGCGATTGATGATGTCTTCGGCCTTGATGGTGTGACGGTGCATGGGCGAGATCTGGTCGTGACGCGAGATCATGATCTTTTCCGCATACAGCATGCCCCGCCCCTTGCCGAGATCGGCCGCATCGCCATTGCGCACGGTGAACAGGAACAGGCCCAACCCGTCGAAATCGCCCTGCCCGTAATCGGTCACGTCCCAGCCCAGGCCCGACCGCAAGATGTTGTCGATCTGGTCCTGCTTGTCCTTCATTTCTGACGGCGTCCAATAGGCGAAGGGGGCAGGATATAGCCGAAAGAGCGGATGAATTCGTCCGCTTCAGAAATGATTTCATTGACGCGGGAACGCTTCATCCCGTGATCTCCGTCTGCTTAATATGTTTCCGCCAAATGGCTGATCCGCAATGAATTTTGGAGATCGTCCAGGCCCGGCGCCGCACCCCTGCGAGGCGAGAAGCTAAGGGTTACCGGACGACCGGGCAAGAGGGTGAAACAGTTGTCCGAGAAATATCCCATAGGTTCGACCTGAGCCGTGACAAAGAAGGCACACGCATCCGATTGCAGGGTGAGTTCGGGACCGTTCACGCCTTGCGCCCAGCGCGCGCTGACCGTTGCTGCGGGCAGATCGTAGTATTTATGGGCGCGCGGGAAGAAGTCGTTGCTGCCGATCAGCGCGCCGTTGCGATCGCGCCATTCGAGCATCAGAAACTGTCCGTCCGCGAAAGCCTCGCGTGATACGCGAGCCAGCTCAGATGCAGATTCAAGTCCGAGCGAAACATCGAGTCCGTGCAAGGGTTTGACGGCACCTTCCATATCCACTGCGATCATATCGAGCGTAATCTCCGCAGGTGTCGGCCCGTCGTTCATGCCCTTGATGACAATGCCATTGTCATCGGGGATGGCGACGATGCTGATGGGCGCAAAAAAGCGCCTGGCGAGGTAGTGCAGCAGCTTCCACTGGCCGCCGTAATCAAGGCTGGACCAACTCGCCACCGGCCAGATGTCGTTGATCTGCCAGTACAGCGTGCCCATGCAGCGCGCTTGGTGGAGCGCCAGAATTCGATGGCCGTCTTGATGGCCAGCCCTGCTGAACCTGCGAGAGGAACACCATCTCCTCGAACCCTTGGGGAAGCGGAAATAGCGGCACATGGTTTCAAGAATGCGGGCATTGCCGCCATCGTTACGCTGGTGGGTTTCCATCACCGGCGAGGAGGGATTGCGATCGGAGGCTTGGGTGAAGCTCTCGATGACATTCATCGAGGTGAATGACTGGAATCCGAATTCGGAGGCAAAGCGCGGCTGCACCGTGCGGTAGTGTTCGAAGGGTTTTGCCGAGTGCCAGACATCCCAGAAATGCATGTCGCCGCGCGTATCGATATGCCAGCCGTCGGCGAAATCCAGGTAGCCCAGTGAGGGCGAGGACGGCCAGAAGCGGCGCTGGGGATCCTCGTCCTCGACGATCTCGGCAAGCAGCTTGGAGAGCCGGTCGTAGTTGGCGAGGTGCCGGTCGCGATTGGCCTTTGTTTCGGGATACCAGTTAAGCGAGCCGATCACCTCGTTATCGCCGCACCAAAGGGCAATCGAGGCGTGATGAGAAAGGCGGCGGACCTGCTGGGTGATTTCGGCTTGCACGTCCGCAAGAAATGAGCGGTCGGACGGATAGGGCATGCACGAAAACATGAAGTCGTGCCAGATGGGCAGTCCCATCTGGTCGCACAGATCGTAGAACCAGTCCGGCTCGTACTGCCCCCCACCCCAAACACGCAGCATGTTATAGTTGGCGGCTCTGGCGCTTTTCAGCAGGTCTTCGACCACTTCGGGCGTGATGCGCGAGGGGATGGCGTCGGCCGGTATCCAGTTGGCGCCCATCATGGTGATGTCGCGGCCATTGATGCGGCATTTGAAGCTGTGGTCGATCTCGTCGGCCTCCACGATCCATTCGAGCTTGCGAAGGCCGATCTTTCGGGTGGCTGTTTCACCGTCGAGGTCGGTGACCAGATCATAGAGCGGCTGGTCGCCCTGCCCTGCGGGCCACCAGAGCTTCGGGCTGTCGATGGTTACCCTGTGTTCGATAAGGTTCTCACCCTTGTCCACGGCGATGTTGCCGCCGAGGGTCTGGCCGTCAATCGTGTGGGTCAGGGAAACTGTACCAGGATCAAAGGCATGGAGTCTGGTCCTGAGAACCAGATTCACCCTGCCCTCATGGTGATGCTGTTCGACCTGGACGCTTTCGGCGCGCGCCAATGCAGATCGGCGCAATTCAATACGGCCATAGACGCCAACAGGCATCAGGCAGATGCCCCAGTCCCATCCCGCGTGACAGGCGGTCTTGCGTACGAAATTGAGGTGCGCGACCTTCTGGTCATAGCGGCGTAGGGGATGGGAAAGGGATGGGCATCGGCACGGGCTTTCGCGACGTCGGGCACCACGGCGAAGGCGATGGTGAGGGTGTTTTCCCCTGCCCTTATCTTGCCCGTGACGTCGAGATCGTAGCGGATGAACTGGTTCTGGGTTTGCGCGATCGCCTCTCCGTTGAGAAACACCGTTGCAATGCAATCGACCTCGGAGAGGGTGAGCGTGAGATAGCCTTGTGCCATGTCTGCGGACACATCAAAGCGCCGCTCGACGGTCCAGGGGGTCTTATAGACCCAAGCAACCGCGTCTTCATTCTGGCCAAAATAGGGGTCGGGAATTTCGCCGGCTTCGAGCAGGGCCGTATGAACGTCGCCGGGAAGCGTTATCTCGCCCGACCAGCCTCGCTCCGGTGCAGAAAGGGAAAAGCGGCCGCCAAGATCGAGCGCCTTGTAATCGATTACCTCTTGGAGTGCGGCGCGTCGTTCGGCCATGGCGTCTCTCCTCCTAACGCTCTGGGATGCTTTGCAGGTGTGGTCTGGCCTTCTACTTTAGTTCAATGTCGAGATGAAATGGAAATCTCCAATTGCGCCCAGGAGGCCATTATGAACGATATCGATCGGGACAATCCCGGCCTGCCGCATCTGCCTCCGACCTATCCGGTCGGATTTCTGGTGCTGGCGACAGTTTTGGAATTTGTGGTGCCGATTCGGTTTCTGGCCCCGCCGGCGCTGTTTTCGCTGCAAACGCTGGTGGGCGGGATGCTGCTTGTCGCAGGGCTCACGCTCGATATCTGGGCGTTCAGGCTGTTCAAAGCCGCAGGGACCAATCCGGAACCTTTCAAACCCACAACGACCATCGTTGCGCATGGCCCTACAGGTTCACGCGCAATCCGATGTATGTCGGCTTCCTGCTGAGTTTTACCGGCATCGGTCTTCTCTTTGCGCTGGAATGGACCCTTATCGCGCTGCCGGTCTTGTGGTTCGTCCTCGATCGCGTGGTGGTTCGGCGCGAAGAGGCCTATCTCACGGGTAAGTTCGGGACGGATTACGAAACGTTTCTGACAAAGACTCGCCGCTGGCTTTAGAGCCTGTCATGTTGAAATGGAAGCACCTGTGTTGTCGTCCACCGGATGCATCCGGGGTTCGAGCGGGCGCATGCGATGCCGGCCATCTCATAAGCCGTTCGGGCGTCGGGGCACAGGTGTTTCCATTTCAACATGACAGGCTCTAATCACTCAGCCGCCTCGTCCCTGAGATCGAGGAAGCCGCCGGACTGACGCTCCCAAAAGCCGGGCATAGTGACCACCCCGCGCCAGAAGCGCATCATGGGTGCCCTCCTCGACGATGCGGCCATGATCGAGGATGACCAGCCGGTCCATGGCGGCAATGGTCGAGAGGCGATGGGCTATGGCGATCACCGTCTTGCCGTCCATAAGCTTGTCGAGCTGGCTCTGAATGGCCGCCTCCACCTCGCTATCGAGCGCGGATGTTGCTTCGTCGAGCACAAGGATGGGGGCGTTCTTGAGCAGCACACGGGCGATGGCAACGCGCTGGCGCTGACCGCCGGAAAGCTTGACCCCGCGCTCGCCTACCTGCGCGTTATAGTCCGCGCGGCCACGGCTGTCCTTTAAGTCCATGATGAACTCATGGGCCTCGGCGCTTTTTGCAGCGGCAACCATTTCCTCTTCGCTCGCGCCGGTCTTGCCGAACAGGATATTGGCCTTGACTGAACGGTGCAGCAGGGCCGTGTCCTGGGTCACAACCCCGATATTGGCGCGCAGCGATTCCTGGGTAACGGTGGAAATATCCTGCCCATCGATCAGGATGCGGCCGCTCTCGAGGTCGTAAAAGCGCAGCAGCAGATTGACGAGCGTGGATTTGCCGGCGCCCGAATGGCCGACCAGCCCAATCTTTTCGCCCGGGCGCACATCGAGATCGACGCCCTCGATGATGCCCTTGTCGCGGCCGTAGTGAAATCTGACATTTTCGAATTTGATCCCAGCCCCGGTGACCTTGAGCGGCTTAGCATCGGGCGCGTCGGTCAATTCGAGGGGCTGGGCGATGGTTTCCATCGCATTCTGGGCGACGCCGAAATGGCGCATCATGCCGTTGAGCTGCCCCATGAGGCGCCCCTGCATCATGTTGAGGCGTAGCACAAGGCTGAGCGTGAAGGCGATAGCGCCCACGGTGATGGCGTTCGTCGTCCAGAGCTGGATGGCCAGCCAGCCGAAAGCCATGATCATCACGGTGCTGAGAAGGCCCATCGAGGCCCGCATGCCCGTGACGAGACGGGCCAGCCGCGTCGCGGAATCGAGGAAGCGCTCAAAACCCCTTTTGACGTAGGTATCGTTGTCCTCGGCATTTCCGAACAGGCGCAAGGTCTGAACGTTGGCAAAGCTGTCGGTGATGCGGCCGTTGAGCACCGAGGCGTTTTCGGCATTTTCGGCGGCGCGGGCGCGCATGCGAGGCACATAATAACGGGCCATCAAGAGAATCGCCGCGATCCAGATCACGACCAGTGCCGCCATGCGCCAGTCGAGCTGGGCGAACAGGAAAATCGTCGTGCCGGCAAAAATGGTCAGCGCCCAGCCGATCTGTATGACGCTGGAGACGAAATCGTTGAGCGATTGGGCGGCCTGAGACACCTTGGTGACCAGCCGTCCGGCAAAATCATCGTTGAAGAAGCGGATCGACTGGCGCGACACGTAGGCATATGTCTGCCAGCGCACCATGGTGTTGAATCCCCGGCCGATGGTCTGTTCCTCGACCAGCGCCTGGAGCGAGGGGGCAGCAAAGCGCCCGATCACGACAACGGCCAGCATGATGGCAAGTTCGGTGCCGTGGACGGAAATCAGTCCGGCCCAGCCGCCGGCTGCATCGGTGCTTTCGAGCAGGTCGATAAGCCGGCCCATATAGAAAAAGAACAGCGCCTCGAACAATGAGGTGAGGCCGGTAAACAGCAGGACCGCAAGATAGGGTGCCTTGGCCTGGCGGACATAGTACCACAGGAACGCCCAGATGGTGTCGGGCGGCTGGATGTCGCCCTTTTGCTCGAAGGGCTTGATCCAGGTTTCGAAAATTTGGAGATTCGGGCCGGAAGGCTGAGGGTTTCTTGCGTCATGTATCGATAAATGGTGCCGGCAGGAGATTATGTCAAGATATATCTTAGGCATCACCTTCTGCCGCCGCCAGCCTTCCCGTGTTTCGCGTTATTGCGCGGCGACCTCCTCGGTATCCGCATCGATGAACCCGCCGGACTGGCGTGCCCATAGGCGGGCATAGGTGCCGCCATTTCCACAAGCTCGGCATGGGTGCCTTGTTCCACCACCCTGCCCTCTTCGAGGATGATAAGCCTGTCCATGGCCGCGATGGTCGAGAGCCGGTGGGCGATGGCGATGACCGTCTTGCCTTCCATGAGCATGTCGAGCTGGCCCTGAATTGCCGCCTCCACCTCTGAGTCGAGCGCAGACGTGGCTTCATCGAGCACAAGGATCGGGGCATCCTTGAGCAGCACCGGGCAATGGCGATGCGCTGACGCTGGCCGCCCGAGAGCTTGACGCCGCGCTCGCCCACATGGGCGTCGTAACCTTTGCGACCCTTTGCGTCGACCAACGACAGGATGAAATCGTGCGCTTCGGCCTGACGCGCCGCGGCTATCATGTCCTCATCGTGGCGTCAGGACGGCCATATTTGATGTTGTCGGCTACCGAACGGTGCAGGAGCGAGGTGTCCTGGGTCACGACCCCGATATTTGCGCGCAGTGAATCCTGGGCCACCGTGGCGACATCGGTGCCATCGATGAAAACGTGCCGCTCTGGCGATCGTAAAACCGCAGCAAAAGATTGACGATGGTCGACTTGCCCGCACCCGAGCGGCCGACCAGGCCGATCTTTTCGCCGGCGCGGATGTGCAGGTTCAGGCCCTCGATGACCTTGGAGGATGCATCTTCGCCCTTCTTGCCGTAGTTGAACGCCACGTCCTTGAATACGATGTCACCCTTCACCCGCTCCAGTCTCGGCGCGTCGGGCTCGTCGGCAACGATTGAGGGCAGCGAGAGCGAATTGATCCCATCGCGCACAGTGCCGATGTTCTCAAAAAGCGCCGACATTTCCCACATGATCCACTGGCTCATGCCCTGGAACCGTAAAACGATGGCCGCGGCCGCCGCAACGGCGCCGGCGCTTACCAGATCATCGAGCCAGAGCCAGATGCCGACAAAGCCGACGGCAAACAGCAGCAAGCCGTTGAGGATGGTAATGCCCTGGTTGAGGATCGTCACATAGCGCATCTGACCATGGACGGTGTCGAGGAACTCATCCATGGCTTGCTTGGCATAGGTTTCCTCCCGGCTCGAATGAGAGAACAGCTTGACCGTTGCGATGTTTGTGTAGCTGTCGACGATCCGTCCGGTCATCATCGAGCGCGCGTCGGCCTGAAGCTCGAAATCTTGCCCAGTTTGGGCACGTAATGGCGGAGCAGCAGGACATAGGCGACCACCCAGACGACAAAGGGCAGTGCCAGCCAGACATTTTCATGGCCGCCAGCACGACGGCGCCGATGAAATAGACGATGACATAGTTCAAGACATCGAGCAGCTTCATCACCGTTTCGCGCACGGCCAGCGCCGTCTGCATCACTTTGGTGGCAATGCGGCCGGCAAACTCGTCCTGGAAATAGCTCATCGATTGGCGGATGAGATAGCGGTGCGCCATCCAGCGGATTCGCTGGGGAAATTGCCCAGAAGAGTCTGGTGATAATCAGGTTCGAGATCAGCACCAGCGTCGGCACGACCAGCAGCACGAACAGGCTCATCCAGAACAGCATCGGGCCCTCGTCGGCCAGAAACGTTTCCTTGTCCGCGGCTGAAAGCCAGTCAATGACATTGCCCAGAACCCGAACAGGGCGATTTCGGCCAGTGCGACCAGCGTCGAGAGCACCGCCATGGCGATCAGTGGCAGTTTTACGCCATCCATGTAATGCAGACAGAAGGCCAACAGCGTGTTGGGCGGCTGCGAGGGCGCATCGGGCGGATAGGGATTGAGCAGATTTTCAAACCAGCGGAACATCGGACAACCAGAAGGGAAGAGGACAGGCATCACCGCCCGCGCCTTCCCACATGCGTGAACGGAAATAGTGATATTAATTTAGCAAGCTAATACTTGATAAATTCAATTCCGAACTTCGTCAAGCATTGGCCAGCACAAGGACGGTTCCGCGCCGGCGAATCCGACACCCGATAAAACCGGCCAGGCAAGCCGGACAGAATAGCAGCCTTGAGGACGAGTCGCATGTCTCTTCGATGACATCTGCTCGGCGCGGCGCAATCCTTAACAAAGTGGAAATATTTTTCTCGGCCCTAAGTGACTCTGCCGACTCGACAATTTGGCCGGATCAAACACCGGCAAAAAAATGCCTATGGACAAGAGTCATTCAACCGATTCAAAGTCTTAGCATCACGGAATTGGTTGGGGCAGCCGCTGAAATGCGGTTGATCGGGCATGGGTTCGGCGGAGTCATCCGGCGTCAGCGATAAGGGATTCGGAGGCACCGCAGGCGGCCTCTTCCAGCGCGCTTCGGCCAGCAGCTTTCCCGCTCCAGTGCTCCTCGTCCTGGTCGCCACTCTGGCTTCGGCCGGCTTTTTCGTTGGCAACGACATCGCCCGCTCCCACGCAGAACTTGAAGAACGCGCCCAACTGGTCGCCGCCCTGGCGGCGGCCCAAATAGAACCCGGGACAGTTTCTCCACGGCCAGCCCAACCATCCCGCCAGCCCTTTCGGACGGCACACATTTTGCCGTGCTGGCCAGGACGGGGAGGTATTGTTCAGCTCCGCACCCCAACTGGATGCGGCGTTCCCGCTTTCGCCGGACCACTACGTGCAGACGACGACAACCTTGTCCGACAACGGCGGAAACCTGGCCGTGTTCGTGCCGAAGCTCTCAATTCTGGAGGATCTCGCCTGGCGCCATGGATGGATCCTTGTGGCCTTGTTGTTCGGTATCATCGCGACCGGCCATTCAGCGCGCAAGGCATCGCGACGGCGCACCGCCATGCTTCCGGCCATCGAGGCCGTTCCCTACGGGCTTGCGCATGGTCCGAGGACGGACGGCTTGTTTGCACCAATCCCGCCTTGCACGTCTCTTGCGGCTTGATCCGGCCGCGACGGCGCCCGGAATATGCTATTCCGATATCAGCAAGACGATCTCGGGTGAGATTTCCGCAAGGCCGGTCCTCGACACAAGGCGTCAGCGCGTTGTCGAGGTGGTGCGGGAAGACGGCTCGGTGGTGATGCTGGACGAACGGCCCTGCCCGTCCGGCGGCTTCGTTACGATCGTGACCGACATTACCGAACGCAAGGCAGCCGATCGCCTTTTGGGATCGATCCGCGAAGAACAGCGCCTGTTGGCACGGCGCTATCACGAGGAGAAGATCAAGGCGGAAGCATCGAGCCGCGCCAAGACCAGCTTTCTGGCCCATCTCTCCCACGAAATTCGCACGCCCCTCAACCACATCATCGGCTTTGCCGACATGATCGCCCTGGAGACATTCGGGCCGTTGGGCGACGCCAAATATCAATCCTACGTCGCCGACATCAATGCGCCGGCGAAAAACTGCTGACCTCTTTTGGGGAGATCCTCGAATTGCCGAGCTCGAAGGCGGTCGCAAGACGCTGAAAAAAGACTCCATCGCAATCGATGATCTGCTTTCGGGCTGTTCGGTCCGTTTTGCCGGTCGCGCCGCCAAGGCAGGCATCCGGCGGACTGGTGTGGCGCGGCGGACCCGGGGATGGCTTTCCGCCGACCGCCATTATCTCGATCTCATGCTGGCCAACCTCGTCGAGAAACGCACTGCGGTCACACCGGCTGGCGGCATGATCGGGTCGCCGCCTGGCGGCGGATAATGGCGTCGTGCTTGAGGTGACCGATACAGGCATCGGGATGAGCGCGGAGCAAATGAGCAGACTTTCCCAACCCTTCGCGCTACCAGATGCAGCCTTCGCGCGCGATCATGACGGCGTAGGACTCGGCATCGCGATGGCGCGCGCCGTCGCCGAACAGAGCGGCGGGCGATTGGCCATCGACTCGCTTGAAGGGGTGGGACCACCGTGGCAATTTCACTGCCTATGGCACCGCCCACCGAGGACCGGCTTCCGACCCCCATCGCCGCAGCGCGGGCGGCTTAGCCCCGCATTGTTTGGTAGAACTGCGCTGCCGCCTCGCCCACCTCGGCACGCATCGCCCCGATATCGGCTTCCAGCCTGGAAAAGTCCGGATAATTGGCACGCCGCGCCACCAACTCGCGAAAAGCGGGCGTCCACCCCTCGTCCTTGAGCGGATCAACGAGGCACGCGCTCATCAATTGCAGGATCGTCGCATAGGTCGCATGGATTTCCGCAAGACGTTCGCCTTGCGGCAGGATGCCCGTTTTCGGCCAGCCGCAACAGCACTTTGGCCGGCGGCGCCTGTGGCACTTCGAGCTTTGCCCCTTCGAGCAATTGCGCTGTCTGGGCGATGAACTCGAGATCGACCAGTCCGCCATCGTGCAATTTGAGGTCGAACGGGTGTCGGGGCGGGCGCTCCCTGGCCATCAAGGCCCGCATATCGAGCACGTCGCCGACGATCTTTGACCGGTCGCGCGGCAGCGCCATGATGCGGGCGATCTCGGCATCGACGGTTTCGGCCAGCCCCACGTCACCGATGGCCACGCGGGCACGAGTCAGAGCCAGGTGCTCCCAGGTCCAGGCCTCATCGCTCTGGTAGGTTCGGAAGCGCTTGAGACTCGTGGCGAGCGGTCCGGCATTGCCCGACGGGCGCAGCCGCATATCGGCCTCGTAAAGCACGCCCTCGGCCGTCGGCGCGGAAATGGCGGCAACCAGCCTCTGGGTAAGGCGCGTGAAATAGGTGGCGACGTCCAGCTCGCGCTCGCCATCCGAACCGGTTGTCCCTCAGGCACATCGTAGAGTAGGATGAAGTCGAGATCGGAGGTCAGCGTCATCTCCCGGCTGGCCATCTTGCCGAAACCGAGCAGTCCGACCCGCGCGCCAGGGACCGTGCCGTGACGCTGCGCAAAATTTTCACGCACAGCGGCAAACAGGCGCGCCAGCAGCGTTTCGGCGAGCGCCGTGAAATGGCGTCCGGCCTGCTGCGCGGACAGCGCTCCTCCTACCAGCCCGGCGGCGATAAGGAATTTCTGTTCCTGGCCGATGATGCGCG
>JACADM010000124.1_pt1 | contig 27598 bp, 37 predicted proteins | sample 7512371 | NCBI WGS metagenome assembly JACADM01 (sample SAMN14389041, study PRJNA612141) | algae metagenome | isolation source: non-axenic algae culture | place: India: Navi Mumbai | collected 2017-01
AAAAAATATTGAAGGCCCTATCGAGGAACTTACGCAGAAAGGAATCCGTATTGTTACCATCGGGGTCGGAACGCCCAAAGGAGGCCCTATTCCCATAAAACGAAGCGGCATTACGGAAACCTTCAAAAAGACCGGCAGGGCGAAGTAGTGATCACCCAACTGGACGAAACCACCCTGAAGGACATCGCCGGGGAGAGCAACGGAGCATACATCAACGGGCAAAATACCTCCGAAGTCGTCTCTTTTATGAAGGACTACCTCGGGAAACTGGACAAAAAAGAATACGAGACCAAACAATTTGCGGACTATAAGAGTCAGTTTCAATGGTTTTTGGGAGCTGCTATTTTATTTTTAATTTTAGACCTCCTCTTTTTAGAGCGAAAGACCGCATGGGTGCGGAAGCTCAACCTGTTTAACGAAAAAAATGAGAAATAACGCACAGATATCCGGACTTGCGAACTTCTAAAACAACTGAAAAATGACTGTTTTTTCTATACATAGCAGCATCACCGGGAACAGGGATCAACATCAAATGATCATCCCTGCATACCTGCTTACGGCGGTACTGTTTTTCTCTTGTCTTTCATCAAAAGCTCAGGACAAAGGGAAAGATGCCGAAGCCGAAAAAACGATCAAAGCTTCGGAAAACCTGACTTACGAAGCCAACAAACAACTGGCTGGCGATGATTTTGAGGATGCGGAAGTCAGTTACCGGAAAGCTATTGCCAAAAACCCGGATAACGCCACTGCAAAGTACAACCTCGGTAATGCATACTATCGCAGAGAGGACCTCGGAGAAGCCTTTTCCCGATACAAACAAGCCGGAGAAACGGCAACAGATCAGGCAGCAAAACACAGGGCCTATCACAACCTGGGGAATGTATTCATGAAAAACAAGGAATATCAGAAAGCCGTCGAAGCCTATAAAGAGGCCCTGCGAAACGATCCTACCGACGAAGAAACCCGTTACAACCTCGCTCTTGCCAAGGAAATGCTCGAGAAAAATCCGCCGCAGAACAACGACGACAATAAAGACGATAAAAACCAGGACCAGAATAAGGACAAAGACCAGCAGGATCAGGACAAGCAGGACCAGAACCAGGGTGGCGAGGATAATAAAGACCAGGATCAGAAAGATCAGGGAGATCAAGGTGACAAGGGCGATCAACCCGAGGACAACAAAGACAAGGGCAACGACGACAAAGGTGGTCAGGATCAGAAAGACCAGGGAGAAGACGGACAACCCGAAGACGGAGAAGGACAACCCCAACCCGGACAAAGCGAATTATCTCCGCAACAGATACAGGCGCTGCTCGAAGCCATGGCCGTGAAGAAAAACGAGTACAGGATAAAATAAATGCCCAAAAGGCCAAAGGCGCAAAAACGTCCACGGAAAAAGACTGGTAACCCGGACGGTTCTTCCGGAACATAATGCCATTTAGAATACCATGATATTGAAAAAAAACATATTTATATTATCCGCATTACTACTGCTGTTTTCCCTGGCATTCGCCCAGGAAGATGCGGTACAGTTCGAAGCCAACGTCAGCAAAGAAAAGCTGGGGGTTAACGAGCGGCTCCGTGTGGATTTTAAAATGAACAAAGACGGCGATAACTTTACTCCACCGGATTTCGAAGGGTTTACCGTAGTTATGGGCCCAAACCAGTCCGTCAGTCATTCGTGGATAAACGGGAAACGCAGTTTTTCCAAAACCTATTCCTACATACTCTCTCCCGTAGGGCGGGGAAAATTTACTATTAAACAGGCCACGATCGAGATCGATGGCAATACCTACAAGACCTTACCGGTCCATATCGAAGTCACTGCCGCAGTAGACAATCCCGGAGAGGAAAATCCGGCGGCCATTGCCGAAGACAAACTACACCTGGTTGCCGAGGTGTCCAAGGGCAATCCGTACCTTAACGAGGCGATTACCGTGGTGTATAAGCTTTATGTAAGTCCGGATACCAACGTGTCGGATTTTCGTCCGCTGGACAACCCTAAATACAATAACTTCTGGAGCCAGGAAATCGAAATACAACGTTTTGAAGTAAAGAACGGCACGTACCAGGGCAAGCCGTATCGTTATGTAGTCCTCAAACAGGTTGTGCTCTATCCGCAGAAGGAAGGCGAACTCAGCCTGGAACCACTTTCCTTGACGTCACTGTCGATGTCCCTACGAACAAGAGAGATATTTTCGGGGGACGTTTGTACACCCAGGCACACCGAACGGTTTCTGCCGGGAAGAGAACCATCAATGTCAAATCGTTACCTGCACAGGGAAGGCCTGCCGATTTCAGCGGAGCCGTTGGTAAATTCTCCTTTAAGGTCACTTCTTCCAAAAACACCCTGAAATCTTCGGAATCCTTTCAGCTGAAAGTAGCCGTACAGGGTAAAGGAAACTTTAAACTTTTCTCCCTGCCCAAGATGGAACTGCCCAGCGCTATGGAGGTCTATAACCCCGAGTTTAAAGAAAACATATCAACATCGCTGTCGGGCATGTCCGGGTCCGTATCCGACAATTACACCGTAGTTCCCCAGTTTAAGGGGCAATATACTATTCCGGATATCACATTTTCTTACTTCGATCCCGAAACCGCATCGTACAAGACCCTGCATTCCGAACAGGCTACCGTAAATGTAACGCAGGGACCCCAGCAGGCTGTGGCCTCCGGCGGCGAAACCCCGGGTACGGCCAAACAAAATGTCGTTGCGGCAGGAAGCCAGTTCCGGTTTATCAAACTATCACCCGGACTGACATCCATGGAATCGGATGATTTTTTCGGCTCCGGGTTGTTCTACATGCTACTGGCACTGCCTTTCCTCTTTATCCCCTTAGCCATTTTTGCCATAAAAAGGAAACAGAAGATCTCGGCAGACGTACAGGGCAACAAGATCCGCAAGGCCAACAGGCTGGCCAGGAAATACCTTTCCGAAGCCAGAAAGGCCCTGGGCAAAAAAGAAGATTTTTACATCGCCCTGGAAAAAGCATTACACAATTATCTCAAGGCCAAACTCCATATCGAAACCTCGGAGTTCAGCAAAGAGAAAATTACAGCTTTACTTCAGGAAAAAGAAGTGGACACACCGAGTATCGAAGGCTTTATAGGCCTGCTGCAAAGCTGCGAACTGGCCAGGTACACCCCCGCATCGGAAGTGGCCATGCAACAGGATTACGACAAAGCGGTTACGGTGATCTCACAAATGGACAAGCAGATCTGAAGTTGAACAATTTAGGACACCATATAAGAACGTATATCATGAGAATTGCGATTTTAGCTATATTATTTCTCCTTCACCTTCCGGGCTTCTCCCAGGAGACACCGGCGGCGTCTCCGGAAAAGCTCTTTGAAGAAGCCACATCGTTGTACAATGAGGGGAACTATGAAGAAGCTGCCGGAATTACCAGGCCATTCTCAAAAGCGGACAGCATTCCGCAGCCGTTTACTACAATCTCGGCAATGCGTATTACAAACTGAACCGTATCCCGGAGAGTATATACTATTACGAAAAGGCCCTGCAACGTACCCCGGAAGATAAAGATATACAAAACAATCTTGCTTTTGCCAGAAATATGACCATAGATGCCATAGAGCCACTTCCGCAAACCGGTTTTTCCCGGTTCTGGAACAACTTTACGGGAAGCTTCCACTACAATACCTGGGCGGGAATAGCCGTTGCCTTTGCATTCCTCACCGCCCTATTGTTCCTGTTTTATTATTACCTGCAGTCTTCGTTCAAGAAAAGGATATTTTTTGTAGGCAGTATCTTTTCCGTGGCTTGCCTGACGGCCTGTCTTTATATCTCCTATCTGCAGTATTACAAAAGCATCAACACCAATTATGCCATTATTTTTGCCAAGGAAGCCCCGATAAAATCCGAACCCAACTCCAGGAGCGAACAGGTTTTTCTCCTTCACAGCGGCACCAAAGTACAGGTACTCGAAACACTGGACGACTGGAAGCAGATCAGGCTGGCTGACGGGAAGACAGGATGGGTACAAAAAGACGCGCTCAAAACGCTGTAAGCAGTTGTCAATAGGTTATCCCTGATGTTCCTTTTGGCGGACAGCGGACACCACTTCTTCATCAAAAGGTTCTACATGGATAAGCACATGCTCCGTATCGGGCATATCCGCCTGCAGGGCATCTTTGAGATCGTGAGCCAGTTTATGGCCTTCTTTCACCGAAATGTCCGCATCGACAATAGCATGCAGGTCTATATGGTATTTCATCCCCGTTTTGCGGATATAGCATTTTTCCGTTGTAATGATACCATCCACCTCTTCGGCTATTTCCCTGACCCGCTCAATCCGATCGTCATACCGGTGTTCGTCCATTACCTCCCCGAGGGCAGGCCTGAAAATAAGATAACTGTTGTATATAATAAAACCGGAAGCAAACAGCGCCGCCCAGTCGTCGGCAGACTCATATCCTTCTCCCATGACCAGGGCCACGGATATCCCTATAAATGCCGCTACAGAAGTTATCGCATCACTCCGGTGATGCCAGGCATCGGCCTTCAGGGAACTGCTTCCCGTTTCACGACTTCTCCGTAGGACGATGCGATAGGAAATCTCCTTCCACAAAATAATAGCTCCGAGAATAATAAGGGTGTATGCCCGCGGAGACTCATGGGGCGTCCTGATATTCTGAATACTCTCATATGCGATCACCGTAGCCGAGATGACGAGAAAACCCACGACGACAAAAGTGAGTAAGGGTTCTGCCCGCCCATGCCCGTAAGGATGGTTGTCGTCCGCCGGCCGCGAAGCATACCTCAACCCTATCAAAACCAGAAAAGAAGAGAAAACATCGGTCGTAGATTCTATGGCATCGGCAATCAGGGCATAAGAATTCCCCAAAAACCCGGTAATACCTTTAATCAGTGCAAGTGCGGCATTACTGAGTAAGCTGAAGTAAATGGCCTTTACCGCTGCTTTTTCCTTTGTCATCGCATTTCTTTCTGCAAATTTACAACATACATCATTAAAAACTAAGACCATTTAACATCCTTCCATCCTGTTGTTATAATGTTCATCGCTTCTGTATTTCCGAAAGACTCGACACAAAAATAAAACCGGATGCCGAAGCTTCACAAAAAAACACCTAACTCACTGAAATAAAAAATATTACACCGAAACCCCTTGTATCCTGACCTATGGGTTTTACCACGTATCTAACGTCTTTTAAACCTTCCTTAACACAACATTAAAAAATTCCTGCTATTTTTGTATGTATTAGATGTTACAAAACATAAGGCCGTTGATATTCAGAAAGTCTACATACAAGACCATAGCTGTTTCCCTGTTGGTACTGTTCGGGATGTTTATTATAACGCCCACTATAGTCACCATCGTGGAGAAAAATGCCGACGTCTCCCTGTTCTATTCCGCTACGGAGGAAGAGAGCAAAGAGACGATCAAGGTTATTGATGACCGTCTGATAAAAAGCATGTACGAAACTTCCTTTGCGCTTTCTTCCGCGCTTTATGAAAACAGCACCACCGGCTACGTGGAAAACCTCCACAACTCTTTCCGGGCAGATAAGTTTTGCCCGCCTCCCGAAATGGCATAACCCTTCCTTTTTGATATGCTCCTTTAACGGCATCGTATACCAAACACACATTTATGTCCGCATTTCCTGCGCAATACGCCTGTTCCCGATCGGAGATCGGTTCATGGTTCTATTTCGTAAAAAAATGTAATTAAAGGGGTCCGGCCAGTATCTGCTCCTGTTTTCTGCAGGTACTTCATCGACTATTTCATTTTGTAAAATTCACTCTCATGAAAGAGAAAACACCTTTATTCGCTAATCTGAAATCGGATTTCGCGGCAGGTCTGGTGGTCTTTCTGGTTGCCCTGCCACTTTGCCTGGGAATAGCCATGGCTTCCGGCGCACCCCTCTTTTCCGGTATCATATCGGGTATTGTAGGCGGAATCGTCGTGGGCTACCTCAGCCAGTCCCACGTCAGTGTATCGGGACCTGCAGCGGGTCTCACCGCCATCGTACTGGTAGCTCTTACCGATCTCGGGGCCTTCGAAGTATTTCTTACTGCTGTCGTTCTTGCCGGTCTAATGCAGGTCGTCCTCGGTTTTATCAAGGCCGGTACCATATCCAATTACTTCCCGAATAATGTTATCGAAGGTATGCTGGCCGGTATTGGGGCTATCATATTTATCAAGCAGATCCCCAAAGCGCTCGGATCGGACGTCGAAATCGGCTCGGGACTGGATATATTCACCGATCTCATCGCAGCCTTCGGTGACATTCGTCCCGGCGTTATCATGATTACCCTGGTCTCTCTGGGTATCCTGATCGCCTGGAGTAAAGTCGATGCCCTGAAACGGTTAAAACTCATCCCCGGAGCCCTGGTGGCCGTACTTTGCGGTACACTCATCAATGAAACCTTTATCCTTTCCGGAAGTGAGTTTGCCGTAACAGGAAACTCCCTCGTCAACCTGCCCGTACCGGGAGTGCGGAAGAGTTCAAAGCCATGATATCGCTACCGAGTTTTGCATCTGTCGGTAATCCGGATGTATGGATCGCCGCCGCGACAATCGCTATAGTGGCATCGATCGAGTCCCTGCTGAATCTCGAGGCCTCTGTACGTCTCGACCCTTTTAAACGCTACGCCAGTGCCAACCGCGAACTGAAAGCTCAAGGTATAGGAAACGTGGTCTGCGGACTGCTCGGAGGTCTGCCGTTAACCACGGTTATCGTACGCACTTCCACCAATATCAGTGCAGGCGGCAGAAGCAAAGCTTCGGCCATCCTTCATGGCTTTATGTTATTGGTCTGTGTGCTTACCATTCCGTTTCTGCTCAACCGTATTCCCCTGGCTACGCTCGCAGCCGTACTGCTCATTATCGGGTACAAACTGGCCAACCCGGCTACATTCCGGCATTTCTGGCAGAAAGGCAAATACCAGTTTATCCCCTTTGTTGCCACCTTCGGGGCCGTAGTGTTTACCGATCTTCTCAAAGGTGTTGCCCTCGGATGATTATAAGCGTGGCATTTATTCTAAGAGGAAATATCAAAAGGGCTTATTTCTTCAGAAAAGAAGCATATGAGAACGGGGATATCATACACATGGATCTTGCCCAGGAAGTTTCTTTCCTGAACAAAGCTGCCATAAAACTTACCCTGAATCACCTTCCGGAAAACTCCAAAATAGTGATCGATGCTTCCGATACCGTCTATATAGCACACGATATCCAGGACCTCATCCAGGAATTCAAAACCGTAACTGCCCGGAAAAAGGCATCGAAGTGGTCCTTACAGGTTTTAAAGATGCCTACCATCTCGACAATGACGAGGAAATATCCAACCACGTATCCGTAGCGCATGATCATGTAATTTCTTATCGTAAAAACGGCAGTACATCACATAAAAAGGTAATTTCCGAACTGATCAATGATAAATAACACTATAACACGGGATACGTTTAACCCACATAAGAATAGCTCTATGAAAGCACATACCGCAGAAACTCAGGCCACGGTTACGCCGTCCAAAGCTTTGGAATTTTTGAAAGAAGGTAATCAACGATTTATACGAAATCTCAGGGCAAACAGGGACCTGCTGGAACAGGTCAATGCCACCAAAGACGGACAGTTTCCGTTTGCTATTATTCTGAGCTGTATCGATAGCCGTACTTCTGCCGAATTGATCTTCGACCAGGGGCTGGGTGATATTTTCAGTGCCAGGGTTGCCGGAAATGTCATTAACGAAGATATCCTGGGCAGCATGGAATATTCCTGCAAAGTCGCCGGATCAAAACTTATCGTCGTCCTCGGACACAGCAAATGCGGAGCGGTAACCAGCGCCTGCAAAGGTGTGAAAATGGGAAATATCACCACCCTGCTCAGCAAAATGCAATCGAGTGTAGACGAAGTCCATAACCAAAAACCGGATCTGGACCATACCTGTTCCGAATTCGTGGAAGCCGTCGCACACCATAATGTAGTGCATACCATGGATGAAATACTAAAGCGAAGCCCCGTACTTAATGAAATGTTCGAGGCCGGCGAAATCGGTATTGCAGGATGTTATTACGATGTCGAATCGGGAGCCGTGGAGTTTGTCAAGGAGATTATTCACCGCTAATTGCCCTGCGACAGAAAATAAAAACCGTCATGCGTTTGAACGTAATCTAACCGGGGCGGTTTTATTTTTTTACTCCAGACCATCAATAGTAACAGAAACCTTGCCTTTGAGCTTTATAAAAGCAATCATAGCAGTGGCCGATAATTGGATTTTATCCAGTTTTATCTCCTGGACGGACCCGTTTACAAAAACACCTTTTACAGGAGAATAGTTCCCAAGATAATGCTCTACGCTTTCTTTGCCCTCCTTGAGGTTAGGCGCTATGGAATACCTGCATTTTTCCTGCAACTGGAGTAATATACGGTTACCGACCAGCCATTGCGCCGACTTTATCAGGGCATTCCTGGTGTCCAGTACGTAATCCAGCTTATCAAAATACACTTCTTCGGTGGCTTCGTTGTACTGCGGGTATCCTGTTAAATAGAGCGTACCGTCAACACTCCCCGCCACATCCAACGCTATAATGATCTTCTTTTCCTTTTGCCAGATTTCCACAGCGTTGACCATTATTTTCTTTCTGCCCTCTCCAAACTCATAACCCTTAAAATTTCTGGTGAGGATTCTTGATGCATCTTTATAAGACGAGATGGCCGCTATACTGGCCGTGACAGCTTCGGGAATTTTACGTACCGGTTTTAAGACGATATTGTCCCTGTCGAACTTTGACCCGGGCTTCTCTCCGATAATGGTCTCCATAGCACATTTCATCCCCATTTTAAAAGTTATGGCCTGGTCTGCCAGGGATGCATCTGTCGTATACAGCTCTTCCGGAATAATCCGCAACCAACTCTCATACGTTTCACTCATTTGAAAAGGGGTACATATTTTTTCCAGGGCATCCAATACATTGGGCTTAAAATCCAGGGACTCTTTTATGGCATGATCTATGTTGCCCTCAATAACAGATTTTAACAAAACTACCGCCGAATTAACCAGGCCGGTAACCGGTATTTTTTGTCCCATGACATTCATCGTCGGTTCTTCATTCCATACCAGGGATTTTAATTTTGTATTGGTTTTCAACTCCCAATTGACCAATCCTACCTCGCTGATAAGGGTCACGGTGCCGTCCAGCGAAATGTCCCTGACATCTTCGAGAGGCAAGCCGAAGGTATTGGCATTAAACCGATAGTTGATCAGTGCTTTTAACGGCAGTACGGTTTTTAGCTTTCCGTTCTCGTTGGTTATAGTAATCTCCCGGTCCTTCCAGACTTTCATCTTCAGGTCGTCGTCCTTAAAATCCGTATCCTCATAGATCAATCCTTCGAGCGAAGTATTTGTCATGCGCTCTACATCTTTTAGTTTTATGGTCACCGGAAGGTTGATAAACGAATATGTGTTTTCATAAACCAGGGGAGCTACACTTCCCGGCTCCGGTTTCAGGGTCTCTATTTTTTTTGATGAAGAACAGCCCGAAAGGCTCGAAAATACTAATAAAAGACATGAAAAAAATACTCCTGTACGCTTGAAATTTTTCATTGACAGATACAATTGGGATGATTTGGACACGACCTGAATTTTGTTTCTAAAGATAGAAAAATCGACATAAACCTATCCCACTATGTCTGAAGTAATAGCCCGGTAATTATCCGTAGAAATTCTCGGATATCAAGAGACTGTCTACGTGGTATCCCTTCGGCTAAGGACCTCGTCTTCGGTTCTTTTATGTGTCTTTCCCAGCCGGGTTTTTGAGTTTCCCGTATGGCGAAACCGGGAGCAGTGGGGTTGGCCAAGGAGGTTATGCACCGGCAACCACCAACAGCCCTGATCAAAAAAGCCGGGTAAAGATATTCCCGGCAATTTTTGATCCTGCTTCTTTGTCTCCTATAATTCTGCTATCCTGAGGTTGCTTATATACAGCCGGGCACTATTCCGCATCCTGTCTGTACTGATATAGAAGTACTTTGCGGTTTCCGGATCGAACATTCGGGTATCCAACACTTTAGACCTATTCAAATACACCCGCATGTGTTGTCCTTCGACAGCCATGGAAATATGTATAACACTGTTCGAGAAATTATGTAACGGGTATTCCAGCCTGTTGTTCGTATCGGTATCGTAACTGGTACTGTTTACGGTATTGTAATAAAAAGCCAGTTCGGTAGCTGCGCTGACATCGCCCGAACTCACATTGTAAATATACGATTTGGTACTGTTGTTCCTGCTGAATCCAAAATGTATATCCCGGAGGTCTTCTGCCTTATCCGAACGGGTCAGCAGGTCGAATTCGAGCGTAAAATTCTTCGGCATGGCCAAAAGGGTATCCAACTGGTAAGAGGCTTCCCCTTCCATCTTTAACCATTTTCCAGGCACCCCCGGTACTGTGGTAACGGAACCACTGCTATTGGTTTTCCAGCGTCGTGGCATCATTCCCTCCCTGTCACCCGAGAGATCATCTTCATAATACAGCATGCCGCCCGGCACAAATGAGAACACTTCTTCTACATAAGGTATGTCCTCTTCCGTATCGCGGGTATCTCTTGTCCCGGTATCTTTATCTTTAGTACCGAGAACATTATCTATTTTATCTTCTGCCTTTTTCTCGAGTTTCTGTGTTACCTTTTTCCAGAATTGCGCGTGGCCCTGCGTGGGAAAAACGGCTAACATCAACACCACTATCAATCCTTTAAAAAAACTGTTCATCGCCTGGTTTGTTTTTGAGTTTTTACCAGGTAAAGTTAAATGATGCATTCTACAAAAACCGTGTACCACAAAATCCTTTAGTATTTGACGGTAACCGACGAGTATTTCACCCTAACCATTGAGTTTCCGCACGTCAAAGTGTATTGAAATACGCCATAACCTGGCTTTTTCTGCTTTGCGATACCGGGATTTCTACCGATCCGCAAAGCACCAGGCAATCCTGTTTTTTGCGATATGCCGTGAGGTAGGCCAGGTTCACCAGGTAGGATTGATGCACCCTCATAAATCCCAGTGGGGTAAGCTTCTCCTCAAAAGATTTAACGGGTTGCGAAGCTATGAGTTGCTTTTCATCGCAAAGGATAAATCTCGTATAGTTATTGTCGGCACGGGCATACAGAAGATCCCCGGTTTTCACCACATGTATCTGTTCGGTATTCTTCAATACGATCTTCTGATCGGCATGATTTTTACGGTCGAGTGCGTAGTTGTGAAAAAAAGTCTCCAGCTTCAGATAATACGATTGCTGTTTCAGGTTGTCCAAAACTTTGGTCATAGCCGATACCAGGTCGCCGGGCGCAATAGGTTTCAGTAAAAAATCGAGGGCACTGTAACGGAAAGCTTCCAGGGCATAACCGGCGTGAGCCGTAATAAAAATCACTTCAAAATCCCTTTTACGATTACGGTACCATTTTTCAAGGAGTTCAAAAGAATTGCCATCGGGAAGATTGATATCCAGCAGCAGTATCTGGGGTTGCAGCTCCGGAAATATTCTGGCCGCCTGTTCGAGGGTTTCTGCTTCTGCAATATGCAGCGTATCAAATTCTTTTCGTAAAATCTCCGCAATCCATGTTCTGGAACGTTTATCATCTTCCAGAACAAGACATGTTACCATTGATGTACTGGTGTTTATCACCATTTCTCTGTTTTGAAGTTATCTGTTTTATATGTCACCGGAGATTCCTCCGGGCCTTGCTATTCCATAATACCCATATACCATCCCCGATTTTCTGTGGGCTATTATAAAACCGGGACTCGGATGACCACCCGGGTACCCGGGTATTCCTGTTCCGGGTGAGCGGGACTGATCTCTACTGTGATATGCCGTTTATGTTCACTGTTGAATTCCCTGATGCGCCCTTTCTGTATATCCATTCCCATAGACCGGTGCATGGCATTTGCTTTCCCTTTTTCCTGCGGGAAAAATCCGCTTCCGTTATCCTCGATCTCCACACACATGGTCTTCTCGTCCGCAGCGCGAAATGTCACCTTTATATGGCCTCCGGGCACATCCTGAATGCCATGTATGACCGCATTTTCCACAAAAGGCTGTACCAGCATCACCGGAATACGGATCGTTTCGGCTTCCGTTTCGTAATCGGAAGACACCGCATAGGTAAAACTATTGTCGTAATGCAGTTGCTGAAGATAGAGAAAATTACGGAGCATTTCCATCTCTTCTTCCAGAGCGATGGTATCCCTGTCGGAGCTTTCCAGTACAAAACGTATCAGTTTCCCAAAACTCCCGAGATAAGAAGCAGAAGTTTCCGTATCCTTCATATAGATAAAATTCTGTACGGTCTGCAAGGCGTTAAAAATAAAATGGGGGTTGAGCTGGGCGAGAAGAAAACGCTGCCGCAGTTTTGATTTTTCCAGGGCCTGCCGGGTCCGGTTCTGTGTATTCCATACATAGACCAACACCCCGAACAGTACTAAAAGCGTGAGTGAAACGATGGTTAAGATCCGCTGTCTGCCTATAAGCTTATCCTGTAGCTGCCCTTCGGCCTGGAGATATTCTATCTTTGCCTGTTTTTGTTCGGATTCGTATTTTTCCGTAAGCTCGGCCACTTTGCCTTTATAGTCCAGGGCCTGGAGCGAATCCCGGAGCACGTCTCTTGCTTCGGCATATTCCAGTGCAGCAGCATAATTTTTTTGCCTTTTGGCTACACTTTTAAGGTTTTGCAAGACCAGGGCCCTGTCTTCTCCGGTAGCCTGTTGGAGCGCTTTTTTATAATACGTTCCGGCAGGAGTGTATCGCCCCGACATTTCGTAGGCCCGCCCCAGGTTGTTATAGGCAGCTACCGTGTTTCCCACCTGCAGGCTGTCCTTGATATCCAGGGCCAGTTCTCCGGCAGAAATTGCCTGCGCCCAATCTTCCCTGTCCGAATAGATCTTGCTGAGATTGGTGTAGAGCACGGAAAGGACATAATCCTGTCCCAATTTCTCCGCAAGCGGAATAGCGCTTAAGGCCATTTCTTCGCTGGCCACGGGCTCATCGTTATCCAGGTACATCGCCGCCAGGTTTCCCATGACATGTAATCTCAGCACACTTTCATCGTCGAGGATTTTCAGGGCATTCTCCAGGTATTCCCGGCCGTTGTCAAAATCCTTTAATGCCCCGTAAAGGGCACCCAGGTTTACATAAGCCTTTGCAACATCGGATGTGTTTCTGTGCTCATCGAGATATTTCAATCCCTCATGATAGTGCTCCAGGGCTTTGTCGTAGGCCTTACGAATCTGCCATACCGACCCCAGGCCGTTATAAAAACGTCCGATGTATGCCGAATCTCCGAGCTCACGGGCCAGGGAAAGGCCTTTTGTATATTGCCGTGCTGCGGAATCCGGCACGCTTTGTCTCATATAAGCTGCCCCTGAGCGAAAAAGACTGTCCAGTATGCCCGTACCTGCTTTTTGTTGCTGTGGAAAAAACATACCCGACGCCGGTACCCCGGGGGCTACGAAAATAATCATGAGCAGAAAAATCGTGCACCTGAGTCCCGGATAAAAAGTATATCGTCGTGTTTTCATGATATAAGTAAACTGCCTCGGCGCAAGCACACGAGGCATTCATACAAAACTGAATTTTAATTTCCAGACAAGCCTCGGGGCATTAAACCCTTTGGCGGTGCCAATAATAAAAGATGATTAGGGGACAGCAACTGCGGTTCCGGTCTTTACAGGGTTATTTCCGTGCTATCGTACCTATCCGGCAGCTCTTCCTCACTTTTCCGAAGCACGAAAAAGAACACGGTTTCTCCAAGGTTTTTTACCGGTTCATACAGCAGGGACGTTCTCTTTTTTGTGCATCCACAAAACTCATCACATTATCCGTCGCTTCAAAAACACCAGCAACGCCCCGAGTATCACAGCAACTTTCAATCCGCCGAAAAGCCCGCCAAGCATCCTGTTCAGGAGACCGAGCGCCGCAAAATCGGCCATTTTTGTCAGCATTTTCCCTGCGAGGGAAACCAGGATGATAACCACACAGAAAACCAGTATAAAAGCTATGAGGTTCACATAACGGGGTTCCCAGTCGACATGTTTTTCCATATACGCCCCTACTTCATAAGAAAAATGCATGGCACAATATATGCCGAGTACCAGGGCCACAAGAGAGGCTACTTCTACAAACAGTCCTTTGTAAAGCCCCCGGAAGATCCCAAATACGATGAGTACGCCTATGGCTATGTCTAAATAATTCATTATTCCTCTTAATAATGTTTTCAAATATATGCAAATAATTAGTTGGGCCGGGCCATCACGGTGTTAAGACCTTAAAAGGGGTATTGATTTGTCTCGCCCTTTGTCGGGAACCGACGAATCTTTGTAACTTTACCCCGCATATAACAGAAAAAATGTCCAGAGACGAAAAACTAAAAGAAAGATGGGAGGTCCTGATACAGCGATTATCAGGGCGGTTTGCAGACGGGGACACCCTCGATCTCGATGCGATTATATATCTTATCGGTGTGCAGGAACTCGGGCAATTGGACAGAAAGTTCAAAAAAGACGACAAGATAAACCTCATGCACATTGCGATATGCCGTTTGCTGGAGCCTTACGGATATTACGAATTTGATTACGTAGACCAGGAAGGATGGCCTCATTATACAACGAAGGAACAGTTACCTTTTTTGAAATCCGGCGAACAATCGGTACTGATGAAGGAAGCCATTGTACAGTATTTTATCGAGAAAGAATTTATAGAATAAGCAAAAAAAAGTAAATTTGCCTCTCTGTTAAGACCGGTGGCAGATTTTCCGTATTGGGGTTAACGTTATTACCTAAGTGGCAGGGAAGTCTTACTTCCGCACTTACGGGAACGGATACGTCCCCGGGATCACGAAAATTTCCCTCATCCAAAAAAATTGCTTCGATGATAGATCATATTAAGGAACACATAGCCCGGGTAGAACAATTCAGTTCGTCCGACATCAATGAAATAGAAGCTTTCCGGATAGCATATCTCGGAAAGAAAGGGGTACTCAATGATTTTTTGCAGCCTTCAAAAGTGTTCCGAATGAAGATAAAAAAGAATTCGGGCAGGTGGTCAACCAGCTCAAGAATGCCGCACAGGACAAAGTCAATGCTTTAAAAGAAGCTATCGAAAGCAAAGCCGGCACCAAAAATGCCTATGGAGACCTGACCAGGCCTGCAGAACCTCTGGCTCTGGGTGCACGGCATCCTATATCTATTGTAAAGAACCAGATCATAGACATTTTTTCCCGCATAGGATTTAACGTATCGGAAGGACCTGAAATAGAGGACGACTGGCATAACTTTACGGCGCTGAACCTCCCGGAGTATCACCCGGCACGGGATATGCAGGATACTTTTTTCATCCAGACCGACCCGGATATCCTGTTGCGTACGCACACGTCTTCGGTACAGGTACGCTATATGGAGTCTCACAAACCGCCGATAAGGACCATCTCCCCGGAAGAGTGTACAGAAACGAAGCGATATCCGCCCGTTCGCACTGCTTTTTTCACCAGGTAGAAGGTTTGTATATAGACAAAGGGGTTTCGTTTGCCGACCTGAAACAGACCCTGCAGTACTTTACCACGGAAATGTTCGGAAAATCCAGGATAAGGCTCCGTCCTTCCTATTTCCCGTTCACCGAACCCAGTGCGGAAGTAGACGTGTATTGGGGACTGGAAACCGAAACGGATTACAAAATGACCAAAGGCACGGGATGGCTGGAAATCATGGGCTGCGGAATGGTAGACCCCAACGTACTCCAAAACTGCGGAATAGACCCCAAGGAATATTCCGGTTTTGCATTTGGTATGGGTATTGACCGCATCGCGCTTTTGTTGCACCAGATCCCGGATATCCGTATGCTCAGTGAGAATGACGTCCGTTTTTTAAGTCAGTTCAAATCCGCTTTATAATCGGGGGAAATACTGTCATATAATGTTCAGGATATATGAGGAAAGATATTGAAATTCCCGTTGTTAAAGACGTGTATATAGCTATGGTACGCGAATGGAACGAAGAATTCCTTTCGCAGGACTGGAATGCTTATATCATCAATAACCGCAAAACCCCTATCGAGATGGTCATGGTCGTATCCAAAGGCTTTGACAATGCGATCAGGACCTCCGTCATGCGGCATGGTATCGGGGTCGTAGGGGCACGGGATTACGCCAAAGTAGAACTCGTTCAGGAGGATGTCCTGAAGCTTCATAACGAATTTTCAGTGACCTTCTTTGCCGAAGGTAAGCTGTACGACAAAAAGTACTGCTTTCCGAAATACAGTATCAAAGAAGATGCCCTCCGGGATATTCCGGTGATGGAAGCCCGGGGTATCCTTGCCGAATAACCCGCAATATCAATATCCCGCATTTTACGGCAAAACAACAGTTATCGCTGTAAACCGGCAGCGTTACCTATAGTTGCCGCTCCTTTTTTAATCAGCTGTTATCTAACCCCTTTACGCAACAAGGCATCTGTGTTGTTTTTCTGTTACGGAAAACTACAGTGCTATGATATGATATAAACTATAGTTATGAACAAAAGATTGCTTTCCCTGGCTATCGGGGGTTTTGGTATCGGAATGACGGAATTTGTGATGATGGGTATTTTACCCGACATCGCCTCTTCACTGGACATCAGCATTCCCAAAGCGGGTCATTTTATATCTGCTTATGCCCTCGGCGTTGTGGTGGGAGCACCATTGATGATCGCGATTGCAGGAAAATATCCTCCGAAAAAGGTACTGATGGCCTTAATGCTGTTTTTTACGATAGGCAACGGACTTTCGGCATTTGCCGGAGATTATTACACGCTTATGGCTACGCGGTTTTTGTCCGGTTTACCTCACGGCGCATTTTTCGGGGTCGGGGCCGTAGTTGCGGGACGCCTTGCCAGGAAAGGGCGGGAAGCCCGGGCCGTTTCCATGATGTTTGCCGGGCTTACGATAGCCAATATCATCGGGGTTCCGCTCGGCACGTATATCGGGCATCATATCAACTGGAGATACACTTTTGTCATCGTCACCGGGATCGGCGTTATTACGGTTACCGCCCTGCATTTCTGGCTGCCTTTCCTGTCGGCCGCCGGGTCTTCCGGTTTTCTCAACGAATTAAAGCTGTTTAAGCGACTGAAACCCTGGCTTATCGTATGGCTTACCACCATAGGTACCGGGGGTTCTTTGCCTGGTACAGCTATATTGCCCCGTTACTTACCGAGGTCAGCGGGTTTAACAGCAATTCCATTACCTACCTGCTCGTTATCGCAGGGGTGGGGATGACGCTCGGAAATATTGCCGGAGGACGCCTGGCAGACCGTTTTTCTCCGGCATATGCCACCTCCGGATTACTGCTCATCATGTCGCTCGCCCTGATGACACTGACTTTCGTAGCGCCCTATAAGGTTCCTGCAGCACTGATGACCTTTACCATAGGTGCACTGGCCTTCTCCATAGCATCACCTATTCAAATGATGATGATCCGGGCGGCAAAGGGGTCGGAAATGCTGGCTTCCTCGATAACACAGGGAGCTTTTAACATGGGGAATGCCATAGGGGCATATCTCGGGGGCTTCCTTTAGAGCAGGGGTATACCTATACATCGTCGGACTGGGTAGGATCCGGGCTGGCCGCATGCGGTTTTATCATTGCACTTGTCATCCTCGTACTGGACCGTAAAAATGCGCGACGGCACAACGTTGAGGCTACCGTATAAAATGTTTGTCTTGCCCGTACAAAAACTACGGATCACATCCGATAGATCCAGTCTTCCGGGTTTAAACGGTTGGTATCGCGGTACAGGAAGAACTTGAGTTCGGTTTTACCGCTGGACGGACTGGTAAAGATCTCTCCAAGTGGTGTTTTGGCGGTAACCTTCTGTCCTTTTTTTACGTAGATTCTTCCCAGGTTATAGTACGTGGTAATATAGTTACCGTGTCGCAACTGTACCGCCTTATTGGCTCCCGGAACTGCAATGATGGCAGAGACTTCCCCGTCAAAAACCGCACGGGCCTTTTCGCCCTCCTGAGTGGCGATAAGCACCCCGTTATTGAAATTCTTAACGGCAGGATAAACCGGGTCCGAATATTCGCCGTAGCCTTTGCTTTTCACCCCTTTTTCCACGGGCCATATCAGCTTGCCTTTGTTGGCTGCAAAATTATTCGCAATCACCTTGGCTTCCGGGGTCAGGGCAAACGTAGCATTATTGGTACTTTTCCCGGCCTTTTTGTTGGACTCCACAATAGCTTCCCGTATCAGTTTTTCGATCTGCCGGTCTATGGCCTGTGTTTCCTTTCGTTTCTGCGTGATCTGCGAATTGTACTGCGACTCCTTTTTGCGGATACTGGCTATGAGCGACTGTTGCTCCCGTCTTTCCTTCTCCAGGGCGGCCTGCTCTTTTTTATTCTCGGAAATCAACGTTTCCTTTTCCTTGCGCTGCACGATCAGCTCCTTATTCAGGTTTTGAAGCTCCAGGGTTTTTGCTTCTATAGACTCTCCCTGTTGCTTTCTGTAATCGGCATACTGCTTCATATACTGCAACCTTTTATAGGCCTGGAAAAAGTTTTCGGATGAAAGCAGAAACATCACCCGGTTTTGCCGGGAACGGCTTTTGTAGGTCTGCCGTATGGTCTCGGCATAATCTTCTTTAAGATCTTCGAGTTCCTTACGCAGATCGCCGATCTTTTTCATGTTGTTGTTCACCTGGCGATTGAGCAGATTCGCCTGGCGGTTGGTTACCTGTATAAGTTCCTGCCTTACCCTGATCTTCTGGTTGAGGTCTTCTACTTCGGTAACCACATTCTGCCGTTCCTTTTGCTGGGTAGACAGCAGGCTATTGATCTGTTTTATTTCCTGTTGTAACCGCGCACGCCTGGCTTCCAGTTCTTTCTGTTCCCTGGTTTGGGCGTGTGCCGTACCAAGGGTAAGAAAAATGATCAGCAGTAAAAAAATACGTTCTTTCATGATCCGGCCTACTGTTTTGCGCATCGTATGCTACCTGGCATCCTCCAGTGTTAATTCTTTATATCCCCTGGGAACGCTGTAAGGGAAACTGAGATCCCTGTTAAACTCCACGTTCCTGTATCTTATATCTATATTCGTCTCCCGGCTTCCCTCCTGCACCGATATCCCGATCTCATCCGGAAACACCTCTTTATCTACCAGCTGGTACGACTTATATTCGATCCGGAGCATCCTGCCTTTTGCCGGGTCGGAAAGCATTTGCCGGCCATCCTGAAATTAGCGGGTTCCACACGGAAAAGCACTTTTAGCAAAGCCATGCTTTCCGTCGGTTTCAGTTCGTAACTATTCGCTACGACACGGCTCGTATACGCGCTTCCGTTAAGATCATAAATAGCTCCTCCGAGCAGCAGGTTCTGTACTTTTTCAAAATCGAGTTCCGTACCGAGTACCGAACTCAGATAAGAAAAATCGCCATCGAAATAGGTATTATCGAGCTTATTGTAAAAACTCACCCGCTCCGGGGTGATGTACACCTTGGCCATGTTCATGGTTGCCGCCAGCCAGATCGCCTTATCCTTTTCCATTCGGAAACTGAGATTTACCCCTTGCGACATGTCACCGTTATCATAATCTACCTTCATACGCCCCACAATAGTTTTAAACTCCGGGGCATTCCTGTAGTGTCTTTTAATCACCTGTTTTGCGGACAGGCCCGGGGATGCTTCTCCTTCCGCTATCGTTTTTGTACTTTTACATGATTGTAATGCAAAGAACAGCACTACGGGTAACCATCCGAATATTTTTAGCTTCTGCTTCATTTCGCTCTGCTTGTTTCTCCTGTCCATACCAGGTTAGGTTCAGTCCTTAATTTTTCCGGCATACTCCCCGGCTTTCCGGTGATCTCCCATGCCATTATACGCAATAACGAATTCCCGGTAAATATTGTTTTCCAGCACTTTGTCGTCTATCAGGTAGTCCAGGGCTTCCTGCAGGGAAGCAATCGCCTCTTTATACCGTTTCATCCGGTTCAGGGCATAACCACGATGGTAGTACAATCCCGGTTGGGAGGGATAAATCTCCAGGGCTTCCGTAGCACTTTCGAGCACTTCGGGATGATTGCGTTGCTGACGGGCATTTTCTATATTCCTGTAAATCCCTTCAAGATCTCCGGCACCTTCCGTCGAAGGGTCTTTCTTTTCATCCTCTCCGGTGTTACCGAACGCTGCGGACTCGCCGGGGCTCATTCTGCTCTCTATCCATAACTTCTGTTGCTCCCGCTCTCCCGAACTGCCCAAACGGACGTCGAGCTCTTCGATGAGCTCAAGAGCCTCTTCGTATCGTCTGCTATCAATATATATCCGAACGAGGTTCTCTTTGTACGTACTGTTGGATTCCGCCAGTTTCAGGGCCACCGCAATGGCTTTATCCGTTTCTCCGCGCGATTCGTACACTCCGAAAAGGGCATCGAGATACCACAGTTCCGGCTTTTTTTCTACCGCCGCAAGTAAACTGGCCTCGGCCTTGTCATACGCCTTAAGTTCCTTGTAGTTGCGACCCAGCTCATAGTCGACCACATCATTGTCCGGTTCCAGTTTTTTACACTTCAGCAGCTCGTCTACCGCCTTGTCGTAATTCTCTATCCCTTTTTGCTTCAGGGCCTCAAAAAAGTGTTCCTGGAATTCATCGGAATACGACTCCGTAGCCATATCGGCATTTTCCACAGGAATAACAGGCTCCTGTGCCAGGCATACCTGCCCAAGAAACCACCCGGAAATTACCACTATGGCACTTTTTGTTCTCACATCTCAAATTTATGGATTCCCGGAACTGTACCAGCACTTTGGCACTTATTTATTCCAGGACCGAATAATCTCCGATGCTCACACTGGTAAATGAACCGTCGAACCTGGCATGATTACCGATCATGGCATTCTCCAGATCTGCATTTTTGATGATCGCCCTGGTTTGCACCAGGCTGTTCCTGATCACCGTGTTTTCCACAAAGCATCCGTCTCCCAGGGACACATAAGGGCCGACCTTTGTATTCTTCAGCACCACATTTTCGCCGATATAACAAGGGGGGATGATCTCCGAATTCTCCAGGGTCACCGTATCGGAAACCAGGTTTTTACCGTCTTCATGCAGAAAACCCAGCATTCTGGCATTGGTATCGACGGTTACTTCCTTGTTTCCGCAATCCATCCACTCATCGACCTTACCGGGCACAAATTTCATGCCTTTTTCCATCATGCCCTTGATACCGTCATTGATTTGGTATTCTCCTCCATGAATGATATTTTCGTCGAGTACGCGCTGTAATTCTGTCTTCAGCACACCGCCCTCTTTAAAATAATAGATACCGATCACGGCCAGGTCGGAGACAAATGCGGCTGGTTTTTCGACCAGGCCTGCAATTTCCCGCTTCTCACCGAGCTCCACTACACCATAGGCCTGGGGGTTATCCACCTGCTTTACCCAGATCACGCTGTCTGCGCTTTCATCGAGCGTAAAATCGGCTTTAAAAAGAGTATCTGCATAGGCAATGACGCAGGGCCCGGAGAGGGAGTCTGCCGCGCACATGATGGCGTGGCCGGTTCCCAGCGGTTTGTCCTGGTAATATATGGTTCCCCGGGCTCCGAGGTTATCGGCTATCCCCAACAGGGTTTTCTCTATTTCACGGCCAAAGTCATCTTTGATAATAAAAGCCACCTCTTCTACTTCCTGTTTCAGGACACCGGCGATATCTTCTACCAGCCGTTGTACGATGGGTTTCCCGCAATAGGTATCAGTGGTTTGGGCACCGTAAGGGTGTGCGGACGCAGACGCGATCCGCGGCCAGCCATGGGTACGATTATTTTCATGTGTGTGGTGTTTTTCAAAAGGGAATATACTGATCGGCCCCTGTGGGTCCAAAAAATATAGTCCCGGTATTTATGATATCATTCGTTCGTATAGTGTTTTGTGCTGTGCAATATTCCGGGGCCTGTTACCTGACCCCCGTACTCCCGAAACCTCCTTCGCCCCGGATCGTTTCGGAAAGGCTTTCTACGGTCTCCCACCCGGCCCTCTCGTGTTTTGCGATAACCAATTGTGCAATACGCTCCCCGTCTTCCACTACAAAATCGGTGTCGGACAAATTTACGAGGATCACCCCGATCTCCCCGCGGTAATCCGCATCTATGGTACCCGGAGCGTTAAGAACGGTTACTCCCTTTTTGGCGGCCAGACCGCTACGCGGACGTACCTGGGCCTCGAACCCTACGGGCAATTCGATAAACAGCCCTGTTTTTACTATAGCCCTTTGCAGGGGTTTCAGCACTACAGGTTCCGTAAGGTCAGCCCTGAGATCCATGCCTGCCGAAGCAGCAGTTTCATAGTTAGGTAACGCATGTTTGGACCTGTTCATTATTTTTATTGTCATTTTTTTGTGTTTTTTTATTTAAAAGTATGCCGTGCTAACGATTTTCCGGCACCCTGCCCCGGCCGTGCAGGTATCTTATCGCTTCAGAAACACCCTGCCGAGTTCTTTCCGTTCCAGGTAGAAGACCATGGCCAAAATATTAGCAGTAACACACTGCCTATAAGAATGTTACTATCCAGCACATAGAAAGAAACAAAGGAGAAAAGAACAGAGACCGAAAGGTATGCTCCTATCTTTTTAAGGTCATAGGGTACGGGATAATGTTTTTGCCCCAGAAAATAAGACAGTACCATCATACTGCCGTAAGCGGCCAGCGTGGTGATCGCCGCTCCTTTATAGCCTATGGCAGGAATCAGTATAAAATTGAGCACCAGGGTGATCACCGCCCCGGTTACCGATATATAAGCCCCGTACCGGGTTTTATCCGTAATCTTATACCATACCGAAAGGTTGTGATAAATACCCAGGCACAGGTTGCCCAGAATAATCATCGGCACGACACTGAGAGCTTCCCAATAGGAAGGGTTGCGGATGAGCAAGACCTTCAGCACATCTATATACACCATAACCCCGAGCAATATACATGCTCCGAAGATCACGAAGTACTGGGTAACCAATGCATAGGTTTCGGGGGCATTCTTGTGCTTGGCATAACTAAAGAAAAAAGGTTCTACCCCGAGGCGGAATGCCGTGGCATACAGCGTCATAAACGTAGCGATCTTAATACAAGCTGCATATTCCCCCACTTCACCTTTGGCGATATCATCGGGCAACAGGAAGTCGAGCAGCAAACGGTCGAAAACTTCGTTGACCGTGTAGGCAAGCCCGGCGATCAGCACCGGCCAGGCATACCGCATCATCCTTTTCCACAGTGCCTTGTCGAAATGCCACCGGATATGACGGAATCCGGGGACCAGGACCAGGAAAGTCAGCCCGCTGGCCACCAGGTTGGAAATAAAAATATAAGCGATCTCAAAGTCCCGTATGTAAAGACGGTCCCATAACCCGCCTCCTTCTTCTGCGGCAAGCCGGGGTAATAACACCAGGAAAAAGACATTAAGCCCGAGGTTAACGGCCACATTACCGATCTTGATATACGTGTAAACCAACGGTTTTTGTATGGCGCGAAGCCTCGCAAAGGGAATGATGGCAAAAGCGTCCAGCGCCAGTATCCATATCGTATAGACGATATACCGGGTATCGATATCGGCCCATTGTGCCAACGTATCCCGCATGGACAGCGCAGCAAACAAAAAGACCAGGGTAGTCAGGATAATAGATGTAAATGAAGTGCTGGTTACCTTCTCCTTATCTTCCTCCGCATTGAAAAAACGAAAAAAAGCAGTCTCCATACCGTAAGCGAGGATCACATTAAAGAGCGCTATCCAGGAGTACACAATACTCAGTTCGCCATATTCTTCTTTGGGCAGAATATCAGTATAGAGGGGCACCAGGATAAAATTGAGCATCCTGGGCAGAACGGTAGCCAGTCCGTAAATAAATGTATGCTTGAAAAGTCTTTGAAGTGCACCCAACAGTTCACGGATTTCTGGAGGATAAAAGTATGGAAAAGTACTGAAAATCCCTAACAAACCGTTTTTTATAACACTCCGTACTTCTTCTGCCTAAGCAGGAATCACCTTCGGTCCCCGTTAATTTCTTCCCGGGTTGACCACCGTTTTTTCCTCGGTAATCCCGGAAACCTTGAAATACCGGGTTTTCCCCCTGGCGACATAGCTTACCACAGCTTCGTCATCCTCCAGCTCAAAAGGCGATGGCCCGGGCAACTCAGGCGGGCGGTTTCCCACTTCTTTTTTCGGGTCGGCATGCATAATGATATCCTGTTTCGGTTTATGGACAAACCAGCCGATGTACACCAGGTAATTTCCGCGCTGCACTTTCTCCAGCTTTGCCCCTTTCCCCTATAGTACACACTATCCAGCAAGACATCACTTTCTGAGGTCACCGGGATAAAGATGGTCGTTCCGGAACCGGGCTTTGCCCCGTTGCGCCAGTTTTCCGCAACCACATTACCCAGTTCGAGCCCTTCCGGACGGGCCGTAACCTGTTTTCGCGAGCCCGCACAACTCAACAGGACCGACATCAGCAGCAGTCCCGAACATCTGTATACGAATCTTTTCATAAGCCTTATATTTAAAATGGTCATCCCGATACCGGGAAAATCCCTGCTTTTATAATTCTTTGACAAATTTAATGCCAGTCTTATCATTGTTCCCCGGTTCCGCCGGACAACGTCATAAAAAAACCCGCAGGAACAGGTCCTGCGGGTCTTATATATGTATTTTTTATCAAGCTTCCGGAAATCTCCGGACGTGCGCTTAACCGTTCAATGCTCCGCTCCACCTACGATTTCCAATATTTCATTGGTAATAGCGGCCTGACGGGCCTTGTTATAGGTAAGTTTCAACTGATCTCTCAGTTCTTGGCGTTGTCGGTAGCCTTGTGCATTGCTGTCATCCGCGCCCCGTGTTCGGAGGCAAATGAATCGCGAATAGCTTTGTAAAGCTGTGTTTTCAGCGACTTGGGGATCAATGTTTCGACGATCTCCTCCCTGGACGGCTCAAAAATATAATCGGAAGCCGGTTCTTTCTCTTCTGCTACGGGAACGATAGGCAAAAACTGTTCGGTCCTCACTTCCTGCGTAGCGGCGTTTTGAAGTGATTGTACAACAATACAATCTTATCGTAAGCACCGTCGACATACAAAGACATCAATCGTTCTGCGATATCCGATACATGGTCGAAAGTAAGATCATCAAAAATCTCGTTATGATTTTCAATCACCGCACCTGATTTCCGAAGTACATCATCACCTTTTTTACCGATGGTCATAAAATCCACCTGCTTACCGGTGAAGGTTGTCGCAGCTACCTGCCTGGCCTCTTGATCACATTGGTATTAAAAGCTCCGCAAAGTCCACGGTTGGAAGTAATAACCACAGCAAGCACTTTCTTCACCTCACGCTGCGCTGCGTAAGCACTGCCGGAATCTCCTTCGAGTGAAGCGCTGAGCCCCTGCAGCAACTCCGTGAGTTTCTCTGCATAAGGCCGCATGGCTGTGATGGCATCCTGCGCTTTTTTCAACTTTGCAGCAGACACCATTTTCATGGCGCTGGTAATCTGCATCGTAGAGGATACCGACACTATTCTTCCGCGTATTTCTTTTAAGTTTGCCATATTTTTAATTCGCTAATTCGGCCGTATGTCCATCGAATCGTTTATCATCGACGTGACAGCCCGGCTAATTATCCCGTTAGTTGTACTTCCCTGAAAGCTCCTTAGCCACTGAAGTCAGTGTATCCGTAACTTCATCGGTAAGTTTTCCCTGCTTTAACAGATCCAGGATGTTCCTGTGTTTGGCATTGAGGTATTCCAGGTAATCTTTCTCGAATTCTTTCACCTTGTCTACCGGTACGTTCTCAGGAGGTTTTTAGACCCTGCATAGATAATGGCTACCTGGTCTTCTACCGTAAACGGATCGTTCTGTGCCTGTTTGAGGATCTCCACGTTTCTCCTCCCTTTCTCAATAACGCTGAGTGTCGCGGCATCGAGGTCGGAACCGAACTTGGCGAATGCTTCGAGTTCACGGAATTGTGCCTGGTCGAGTTTCAGCGTACCGGCCACTTTTTTCATGGACTTGATCTGTGCCGAACCTCCGACACGGGATACGGAGATCCCCACGTTGATCGCAGGACGAACACCGGAGTTAAACAGGTCGGACTCCAGGAATATCTGTCCGTCGGTAATCGAGATCACGTTGGTCGGGATGTAAGCGAAACGTCTCCTGCCTGTGTTTCGATGATCGGGAGTGCCGTAAGCGATCCTCCTCCTTTAACCACAGGTTTCAGGGATTCCGGAAGGTCGGTTCATATCTTTTGCGATACTGTCATCGGCGATAACCTTTGCAGCACGCTCCAGCAATCTGAGTGCAGGAAGAATACGTCCCCGGGGTACGCCTCACGTCCTGGCGGACGACGAAGCAACAGGGAAACCTCACGATACGCAACGGCCTGCTTGGAAAGATCATCATAGATAATCAGTGCCGGTCTTCCGGTATCCCGGAAGTACTCCCCGATAGCAGCTCCTGCAAAAGGAGCATACACCTGCATCGGAGCAGGGTCGGAAGCGTTTGCCGCAACGATAGTGGTATATGCCAGAGCGCCTTTGTCTTCGAGCGTCTTGGCAATAGCAGCAACGGTAGAGGCTTTTTGTCCTACCGCTACATATATACAGTACACGGTTGTCCCGCGTCATAAAATTCTTTCTGATTGAGGATGGTATCGATACAAACCGTTGTTTTACCGGTCTGACGGTCGCCGATAACAAGCTCCCGCTGCCCACGTCCTACGGGGATCATGGCATCTATAGCTTTTACACCCGTCTGCAACGGCTCATTTACCGGCTGACGGAAGATTACTCCGGGGCTTTACGCTCCAGGGGCATCTCATAAAGTTCTCCCTGGATACCTCCTTTTCCGTCGATAGGGTTACCGAGGTATCCACGACACGACCTACAATTCCTTCACCAACATTGATAGAAGCGATCCTCTGCGTACGTTTACGGTCGCACCTTCACGGATCTCTTTAGAAGGGCCCAACAATACTACCCCTACGTTATCTTCTTCAAGGTTTAGTACAATACCTTCCAGGCCGGACTCAAACTCCACTAATTCCCCATACTGGGCATTAGAAAGTCCGTAAACCCTTGCGATACCGTCTCCAACCTGCAGGACCGTTCCCACTTCATCCAGAGAAGCTCCCGCTTCAAATCCGGATAACTGCTTCTTTAATATTGCTGATACTTCAGCCGGATTAACTTCTGCCATCTTTATTCTTGGTGTTTAGCGACCGGACACGGGCCTGCAGGTAAGCAGGGAATATCCAGCCTCATTTTTTATTGTACTATATTCTTAATTAATATAGGAAAACTTTCTCTTCAAATCATTGAACCTGTTGGCGATGCTTGCATTGTACTGCAAATCACCGATACGGAGTATAAATCCTCCGATGATGCTTTCGTCAACGATATTCTTCAACGTCGCATCCTTACCGGTCAGTTCTTTTACTTTTTGCAAAACTCCTGCCTTCAGACGATCTGTCAGCGGCACTGCCGTAGTTACTACGGCGAGTTGCTTTCCGTGACGCTCGTCATAAAGCACTACATACTGCCGCGCTACTTCACCCAGCAGGTTTAT
>JACADM010000050.1_pt1 | contig 27513 bp, 26 predicted proteins | sample 7512371 | NCBI WGS metagenome assembly JACADM01 (sample SAMN14389041, study PRJNA612141) | algae metagenome | isolation source: non-axenic algae culture | place: India: Navi Mumbai | collected 2017-01
AGGCAAGATAGGTCTCCAGCGCGACGAACTCGTCCGATCCGACGTCATAAGGCTCGGCACGGACGTCCGCCATGCAGCCCTTGAGGCGACGGTGCAGGGAGCCCATCTTCTGCCACTTCAGCCGGTAGGTCGGGAAGCCGTTGGATTGCCCCTGGCTGAGATGGTCGGCGGCGGATGTAGTTGCCGTAGTTGCTTTCATGGCAACTGGCGCAGGCGAGATCCAGCTGACCGCTGCGAGTGTAGTAGATCTCCTTGCCCTTGTCCCACCAGCTCTGCATGGCGCCGGCCTTGAGGTCGAGCGCGACAGGCATGCCGCGGGACTGCAGGCCGACATAGGCCGTCATGCCCAGCATCTGGTCGGATTCCCATTTCCAGGCATCCGCACCCATGCGCTCGGTCCGGCAGGCGTTGACATACTGCTCCAGCGAGCGCCATCGGCTTGCCGGCGGCCTCGTTCCACTTCGGCATGGAGGCGCGAACGCCCTTCATGCTTTCGGAGGCATCGCCATGGCAGCTCTCGCAGGACTTGCCTGCGCTGCCCTCGACCGTCGACCAGAGCGCCTCGCCCTGCTCGACCATCAGGAAGCCGGGATTGTTGAAGTCGTCGAGTTCGAGGTCCTGCGTTTCCTTGGTCCGGAACTCGAAGCCGGAGATCACCTCGCTCAGGGGGTGCCCCTCGGGCGGCGCCACCCGCGTCACGATGGTCGTACCGTCGATGCTCGGCATCTCGGTCTCGTCACCGATCGCGGCTCCTGTCGCCAGGACCGCAACAGCGGCGGTGCCGGCGATAAGTGTGCCCGCAAGTTTCTTCATATGCCTCCCCCTGTGATGCGAGCTGCCAACCCGCTTGTGCCGTTCGAATGTCCACCGGCGACCCCCATCGCCGGCAGGGCCCGCCTTACTCGACGGTGATCTTGGATTCGCTGGAGTAGACCGAGCGTCGTCGTCCACCCAGGTGAACTTGAACGTACCCGTCTCCGGCACCTTGGCGCTGAATTCCAGATAGGGATTGGCCGAGATCGCAGGCTCGAGATCGCAGGAGAAGACGGTCTTCCCGTTGAACTCGCAGGTGAACTTGTTGATGATCGACCGCGGAATGACATTTCCCTTGTCGTCCTTGCGCTGGCCGGACTCCATCGTGTGGGAAATGAGGGTCTTGATCTGGATGACCTCGTCCTTGGACCCGTCTTCGGCACCTTGACGCGGGCTTGGAAGTGGACATCTCGCGCTCCTGCTGGCGATGAATGTTGAAGAATGGACGCAGGCGGGCCGGCTTAGCCGCCGCAGCCGCCGATCGTCACCTTGACGGTCTTGCGGTCCATGAAGACCTTGCCCGTCGACGTCTTGGCCAGCGCGATCACGTCCTGCGTCTTGGCAAGCCGCATGCGGGTGGTGGCATCCGCCGAGCCCGACATGGACGAGAAGTGGAACGTCGCAACGCCCGGCTGCGGGTTGCCGGCCGCCAGCAGCATGACGGCGGTCACATGGTCCGCATCGGTCATCGGGCTGTCGACGGACACGCCGATCGGCACGGTGTTGCCGTTCTCGGCGATCTCCGGTGCGGACAGCGAAACGGTGCCCGTCTCGATGGAGGCGCCGCCGGCAAAGGCATCGATCGCCGCCTGGACCTTGGCGTCTTCCGCCGATGCGAAGCGCGGCAGCCCCGTCATCGCAAGAACGGCGGCTCCGGCACCCAGGGCAAGCGCCTGGCGTCGTGTCATGTTCATCTCGAGTTCCTCGCTAAGAATTCGGCTGGTCGCGGCACGCCATCCGGTGACCGCGGCTCAGTCCTTGAGCGTCATCAGGTAGGCGACCACATCCTCGACCTGCTGCGCGGTCATGATGGTCTTGCCGGCAAATTGGGCGCCACGCGGTGGAAGCCGTCATTGCGGTAGAACGCCGGCATCACGGTACCCTCGTAGACCATCTTCGGATTGACGATGATCATGCGCAGGGTCGCCTCGTCCCAGCGGTCGGCAACGCCGTCGAGCGGCGGCCCGACCTCGCCGTGGAATTGCTGGTCGGATAGCTCCGTGGCCGTATGGCAGGCAACGCAATTGCCGAGCCGGCGGTCGATCACCGCCTTGCGTCCGGCGGCGGATCACCGGGGACGCCTGTCAGCGATTTCGGAATGGTTCCGTCGACAACTTCGTAGGACACGATGTCTTCGGCACTGGCCGCTGCAACGCCTGCAAGCAGGATGCACGCAGCCGACAGACCCCTACGAAAGAGGCTCATGGGCTATTTCCTTCCCTCTGACCGGCTTGCGCCAGCATCAGGCCGCGTTCCCGGCCTTGTCTTCTTGACGGTCGATTCAACCGACCTGATGAAACCGTAGCACCATCGAGAGGGGCAATCAATTCACATATTCATTTATGAGAATACATCAATGCGACCGCATTCCCCCGGATGCGGTCGCCAGCTTAGCCGATGACGGCGAGAGCGGGAAACGTTTCGAGCAGCCAGAAGGAGAAGCGGGCCATCTGGCCGGTCATGAAGGCGACGCCGGTGATGATCATGAACACGCCCATCACCCGCTCCACCGTCACCATGTGCTTGCGGAAGCGGCGCATGAACCGCATGAACGGGCCGGCGAAAAGGCCCGCGATCAGGAACGGTACGCCGATCCCCAGCGCATAGGAGCCGAGCAGAACGGCACCCTGCAACACCGATTCCTCGCTGCTGCCTGCAACGAACAGGATCGCCGCCAGGATCGGCCCGACGCAGGGGGTCCAGCCGAAGGCGAAGGCAAGGCCGATCACATAGGCGCCCAAGAGGCCGGCGGGCTTACGCTCCACATGCACCCGCGCCTCCCGGTACAGCAGGCCGATACGGAAGACGCCGAGGAAATGCAGCCCCATGACGATGATCGCGGCGCCCGCGAGATAGCCGAACACCTGGAGATGCTGCGTGACGAACTGGCCGATGAAGGACGCGCTGGCCCCCATCGCCACGAAGACCGAAGAAAAGCCCAGAACGAAGGCGAGCGATGCAAAGAACACCTTGCGCGGATCGGCCTTCTGTTCCGCGCCCTCGCCTGTCAGCTCATCCAGCGAAACGCCCGCCAGAAAGCCGAGATAGGGCGGCACCAGCGGCAGGACGCAGGGAGACACAAAGGAAAGGAGTCCTGCGAAAAACGCGCCGATGACGGTGATGTCCTGAAACATGAGCCTACCTGCTTGCTGTCTTGGACCGGGCGGAAGGGCGAGGTGAGCGGCGATCCGATATCACCGGGCATAGCGCATACACGCTACACGGCAATGTGACCCCTTGCCTCAACTCGTATTCCTCTTTTCGCATATGATCCACTTGTTTTGGTATAGGCTGGCGGGATAGACCTGTCCCCTCACCTTTTGGCGATCAGAAAGAACGACGATGCGCTGGCCGGCCCTGATGCTGCCCCTCATGCTGCTGACGGCTCTTGCCGTTCTCGCCGTACCACAGGCACGCGCGGCCGAGCTCGTCATGTTCGAACAGAAGGGCTGCGAGTGGTGCGCCCGCTGGCATGCGGAGATCGGACCGATCTACCCGAAGACCGAGGAAGGCCGCCAGGCGCCACTTCGTCGCGTCGACATCCACGAGCCGATGCCCGATGATCTGGGCTGGATGAAGGGCGAGCGGTTCACGCCGAGCTTCGCACTGATCGAGGACGGGCGCGAAATCGGCAGGATCCGCGGCTATCCGGGCCAGGACTTCTTCTGGGGACTGCTCGGACAGATGATCGAGAAGCTGGCCCCGTCCGACGAAGGTGCACCCAGCCGCCCGACATCCGCTGATCCGCCTGCATGCGGGTTGACCGCCGAACCTGTATACTGCGCAAAACCAAGCTCCGCTCCGCGCTGACGCGCGTGCGGACCGACGACAAGGGACACGCACTTGGCACTGCCGGGAATCAAGGAACTCGAATTTCGGACGACCTCGACCGGATTGTCGACCGGGCGAAAGTCGCGAGCGATTTCCTGAAGGCGATTGCTCACGAGAGCCGCTTGCTTATCCTGTGCATCCTGGCGGAAGGGGAGAAATCCGTCACGGAACTGGAGACCCTGCTCTCGCTGCGCCAGCCGACCGTTTCGCAACAGCTTGCGCGGCTGCGGATGGACAAGCTGGTGACCACCCGGCGCGAGGGCAAGACCGTCTACTACCGGCTGGCGAGCGACGATGCCCGCCAGATCATCGAGGCGGTCTACACCGTCTTCTGCCGGACGTGACGCGATGGGACTGCCGGCGGCAGTCGGGCGAATCGCCGACGGAGAAGATCCGATAAATCCAGCGTACGCGAAGGGGAGGCGCGGCCGATGGAAATGCAGACATCCGTTGTGATGGCGCTGTGCGGCTTTGCCGGCGGCGCCGCTCTGGGCCTTGCCGCGCGTGTCGGCCGGTTCTGCACCATGGGCGCGCTCGAGGATGCATTCCTCGGCGGCGACCTGCGCCGGCTGCGCAGCTGGGCTCTCGCCATCGCCGTTGCATTGGCGCTGACCCAGATTGCGGTCGCGCTCGGCCATATCGATCCGGCGCGCTCGATCTACCTGCCCTCCACCCTCCCCTGGCTCGGCGCGATTGCCGGCGGGATGATGTTCGGCGTCGGCATGGCACTCGTCGGCACCTGCGGCTTCGGGACGCTCGCGCGCATCGGCGGCGGCGACCTGCGCTCGGTCGTGACCTTCCTCGTCATGGCGGTCTCCGCCTATATGGCGATGCGCGGCGTGACCGGCGTCCTGCGCCAGGTCCTGATCGATCCCTTCACCCTGTCGCTCGCCTCGCTCGGGGGCACGGGTCTAAACGACATTCTCGACACGGCGCTCGGGCAGGAGACCGGCGCGACGCTGGGGCTCATGATCGCCGGCGCGCTGGCTCTCTGGGCTCTGCGCGACGGCAGCTTCCGCGCCGAAACCCGTCTGGTCGTCAGCGGCATCGCCGTTGGCCTTGCAATCACCGGCGGATGGCTGGCGACCGGCCTGCTCGGCAACAATCCCTTCGAGCCGCAGAAACTCGAATCCTTCACCTTCGTCCGTCCGCTGGGCGACACGCTGGTCTATGTCATGACCTATAGCGGGGCGACGCTGACCTTCGGCATCGGTTCCGTCTTCGGGGTGATCTTCGGTGCGGTCGCCGGCGCCCTGTTCAAGCGCGAGTTCCGGTGGGAGGCCTGCGACGATGTCCGCGAACTCCGCCGTCACATGGTCGGCGCCTTCCTGATGGGCACCGGCGGCATTCTCGCCTTCGGCTGCACCATCGGCCAGGGCATCACCGCCGCCTCGGTGCTTGCTGTCTCCGCCCCGCTGGTGATGGTGTCCATCGCGGTCGGTGCCCGGCTCGGCCTCGCCTGGCTGGTCGAGGGCAGCATCATGGCGATGTTGGGCCAGCGCGGCTCGCACGGCGCCTGACGCAAAAACAAAAGGGCGGCACGCGCGACCTGCGCACCGCCCCCACCTCTCGATCCTGCCCGTTTCTCGGCGTCGCCGGCGCGTCAGCGCTCGCGCACCACCAGCACCGACACCTGCGCATGCCGGACCACCCGGGCCGCATTCGGCCCCAGCAGATAGTCCTTCAGCTCCGGCCGATGCGAACAATCACGATGAGGTCCGCCTTGACCTTGTCGGCGGCGACGAGGATCTCCTCGTAGATGTTGCCGTGGCCGATCACCGCCTGCACCCGGGTGCCCTTCGGCACATGGGTGTCGATAAACCCGTGCAACGCATCGCGCGCCTTCTGGATCGCCGTCTTTTCGTAGTCGCCGGGGAAGAACGATCCGACGATGCTGCGGCCGAAATCCGGCACGGCGGTGAAGACATGCAGCGTGTCGTCCGCCCCCACGGTCTCCATCGCCGCGGCGATCACCTGGGCCGAGGTCGGCACGTCGCCGAGGTCGATACAGGCGAGGATATGCTTGAACAGCGAGCTCATGCGGTCGCCTCCTTGTCGGCCTTCAGCCGCTTCTTCTCCTCGACGAGCTGCCGCTTGCGGCCGCGCTGCAGCATGTAGACCAACCCCAGCAACAGCAGCGCCGGGATGTAGAACAGCTCGCGCGGCGGTTGGGCCGTCGGTACGTCGAGCGTCTCGAAGACCTGATCGAAGTCGAAACCGGCCTGCTGCGCGGGCGAGTCATATGCGGTTCCGTCGACGATCAGCTTGCCGTCCTGCTCGAACACCATCAGTCCGAACGCTTCCAGCCGCTCGTCGCCCGTCGCCTCGTTGCCGACCGGGATCATCATCGTCAGCGTGATCGGGTCGCCCACGTCGTTCATGCCCGACACGGTTGCACGCAATTCCGTGCCCGGCGTTGCCCGCTCCAGCGTCTCGACCAGGCTGGTCGGCTCCACCTGGTCATAGGGCGCGACGGCAAGATCCATCCAGAAGCCGGGACGGAACAGCGTGAACGCCACCAGGATCAGCGCTGCCGATTCCCACAGCCGCGAGCGGACGATGAAGTAGCCCTGCGCACCCGCCGTGAAGACGAGGATGGCCGCCGTCGCAACGATGAAGACCACGACGCCCTCCAGCGGCGTCACGTCGATCAGCAGGATGTCGGTGTTGAAGATGAACAGGAACGGCAGCAGCGCGGTGCGCAGCGAATAGAAGAACGCCACGAAACCGGTGCGGATCGGATCGCCGCCCGAGACCGCCGCCGCCGCGAATGAGGCAAGCCCCACCGGCGGCGTCACGTCCGCCATGATGCCGAAGTAGAACACGAACAGATGCACCGCCACGAGCGGCACGATCAGTCCGTTCTGCTGTCCGAGCGCGACGATCACCGGCGCCAGCAGCGACGAGACGACGATGTAGTTGGCCGTCGTCGGCAGACCCATGCCCAGGATCAGGCTGAGGATGGCGGTGAAGATCAGGATCAGCAGGATCTGGCCCTGGCTGAGGAATTCCACCAGCGCCGCCAGCACCGCGCCGACGCCCGTCTGCGACACCGCACCGACGATGATGCCCGCCGCCGCCGTCGCGATGCCGATGCCGATCATGTTGCGGGCACCGGCAATCATGCCGTCGATCAGCTCCGACCAGCCGCGCGCCACCGTGCCTTCCGTCGGCTCATTGCGGAAATAGGCGAAGAGCGGGCGCTGGGTCAGCAGGATGAAGATCATCAGCATCGCCGCCCAGAAGGCCGACAGCGACGGCGACAGCCGCTCCACCATCAGGCACCAGATCAGCACGAAGACCGGCAGCAGGAAGTGCAGGCCCGACTTGACCGTCGGCCCCGGCTCCGGCAGCCGCACCACCGGCACGTTCGGATCGTCCATCTCCAGGTCCGGAAACTGCGAACAGTACCGTACCAGCCCGACATAGACGGCCAGCAGCAGCACCGCGACCGCCCATTGCGTCCAGTTGCCGGTGACGCGCGTCAGCACATCCATGAAGAAGAACAGGCCGAAGGAGGCGATGGCCGAGACGCCGATGATCAGCGCGCCGGTCGACAGGACGCGCATGCGCGTGTCCTCGCCGGCCCGCGAGCGCAGCAGCGCCATCACGCAGGCGATGAGGCCGAGCACGATCAGGACCGCGAACAGGCGGTTCTGCGAGCTGCCGAGCGCCTCGAAGGCCGCAAACAGGTAGTAGATGCCGCCGGCGATCGCCAGCATCACCGAGATCGTCACGCCGAAGGAGATCAGCGCCCATTTCAGCGGCTTGGGCTCGCTCGCCCTTGGCAGGCCCTCCATGCCCTTCCGCATCGCTTCCAGGTGCACGATGTAGACGAGCGCGATGTAGGAGATGATCGCCGGGATGAAGGCGTGCTTGACCACCTCGAAATACGAGATGCCGATATATTCCACCATCAGAAAGGCGGCGGCGCCCATCACCGGCGGCATGATCTGGCCGTTGACCGACGAGGCCACCTCGACGGCGCCGGCTTTTTCCGGCGAGAAGCCGACGCGGCGCATCATCGGGATAGTGAAGGTGCCGGTGGTCACCACATTGGCGATGGACGAGCCGGAGATGAGACCGGTCATGCCGGAGGCGACGACGGCAGCCTTGGCCGGCCCGCCGCTGAAATGGCCCATCAGCGAGAAGGCGACCTTGATGAAGTAGTTGCCGGCCCCCGCCTTGTCGAGCAAGGCGCCGAACAGCACGAACAGGAAGACGAGATCGGTCGAAACGCCGAGCGCGATGCCGAAGACGCCTTCCGTCGACAGCCACTGATGGAAGGCGACGGCGTTGAAGCTGGCGCCCTTCCAGGCAAGCAGACCGGGCGCATAGGGGCCGAGGAACGTGTAGCCGAGGAAGATGATCGCAACGATCATCAAGGGCGGCCCGAGGGCGCGGCGCGTCGCCTCCAGCAGGAACAGGATGCCGAGCACGGCGACGACGACGTCGGTGCCGTTCGGGTTGTTCGGCCGGTCGGCGAGCCGCGTGCCCATCAGGCTCTTGATCAGCGCGGTGTCGAAGACGAACAGGTAGAGCGCGCAGGCGGACGCGCCGATGGCCAGCGCCCAGTCGGCGATGGGCACGGAGCGCCGCGGAGAATTGCGGAACGCGGGAAACACGAGATAGGCGAGGAAAAGCGCGAAGGCGAGATGGATCGGCCGCGCCTCGCGGCTCGAAAACACGCCGATGCCGAGGCTGTAGGGCAGCGGCGAGGCGATCCAGATCTGGAACAGCGACCAGGCCAGCGCGACGCCGGCGATCAGCATCGCCACATGGCGGTTGGTCGGGTTGCGTCCGCCGGTATCGGTCGAGGCGACCAGGTCCTCAAGCTCGGACGCGCTTAGCTGTCCCTTGTTCGTGCCTTCGCTCATGCGCCCCCCACAGGTTCAACCCAAGCCATGTCGTGTCCGCCGGACAGCCTGACCGCGATCTGAAACAAAAGAGGCCGGCGCGAGGGTTTCGCGCCGGCCTGCGCGCCGGATTACATCCAGCCGCGCTCCTTGTAGTACCGCACGGCGCCTTCATGCAGCGGCGCCGAGAGGTTGTTCTTGATCATGTCCTCTTCCTTCAGGTTCTCGAAGGCGGATGCATCTGCTTGAACCGGCCGAAGTTCTCGAACACGGCCTTGGTGACCTCGTAGATGACGTCCGGCGAGGTCTTGGTCGACGAAACGAAGGTCGCGCCCACGCCGAAGGTCGTGGTGTCCTCGTCCGTGCCCGCATACATGCCGGCCGGGATGGTCGCCATGGAGTAGAACGGGTTGTCGTCGACCAGCTTGCGGATGACGTCGTTGTCGACGTTGATCAGGCGCGACTCGCAGGAGGTGGTGGCCTCCTTGATCGTGCCCGCCGGGTGGCCGACGGTGAAGACGATGGCGTCGATCTTGTTGTCGCACAGGGCAGCGGACTGTTCGGCCGACTTCAGCTCTGCAGCGAGCGAGAAGTCAGAGGCGCTCCAGCCATCTTGTCCATCACCACCTCGAAGGTGGCGCGGGCGCCCGAGCCCGGATCGCCCATGTTGACGCGCTTGCCCTTCAGGTCGTCGAAGGTCTTGATGCCGGAATCGGTGCGCGCCACCACGGTGAACGGCTCCGGTGCACCGAGAAGACTGCCCGCAGCTCCTCGAACTTGCCATCCGGGAACGTGTCCGGGGCCGTACCGTTATAGGCATGGTACTGCCAGTCCGACTGGGCGACGCCCATGTCGAGATCGCCGGCGCGGATGCCGTTGATGTTGGACACCGAGCCGCCGGTCGTGTGGTGCACTTGATGTCGTGCTCGGCGGAGCCGCGGTTGACGAGGCGGCAGATGGCGCCGCCGACCTGGTAGTAGACGCCGGTCTGGCCGCCGGTGCCGATGGTGATGAAGGTCTCGGCCTGGGCAGTGCCGGACAGCGCCATGGCGCCGGCGAGCATCGTCCCGAGGGTCAACGACTTGAAGAGTTTCATGCAGTGCCTCCCGTGATAGGCAGCGGTTTCGTGCAACACGCATGGGAAGCCCGTCGTGACGGGCCGCCCGGTTGAAGGCGCTTCAGGAAGATCGCAAGCCCCGAACGCGGGCTGTCATTCACGTGCAAGGCCCGACCCGCTTCGGGATCGCACTGCTTGCCGGCAGTCTCGAAAGCTGCCTTCGCGCGAACGATTGCCTCCCCCTCCTCGCTTCCGTGCGTGGGCTGGACAGAACTGCCACAGCCTTCCCGCGCAAATGCGGAGCGTCAGGTTAGACCGAAAACGTACGGTCTTCCAACCCCCTGTAGAGGTTCTGGAAAAATTGACGGGAGGGTCTTGGGAAGATTGCAGGACAATCTTGCACTATCGGGGAGACGATCGGCGCGCCTGCACGCGGGACATCGATGCTCTAGTGCAGCAGAGCTTCAGTCGCCGCTCTTGCCGCCATGGATGACTTCGAGGAAATTGCGCCGCAGCTGCGCCTCGTCCTGCCCCTCGCGCAGGCCCTGACGCCACTGATCTATGACCAGTCGCAAGGCCAGCGTTTCTCGCGTGTGCGGCAGGCGGCTGAGATAGTCGGTGAAATAATCGTCGAGTGCCTGACGGTCGAGCGCACCTTGTGCGATCAGCCCATGGATGAGAGCCATGGTCGCAGCGATGTGCCCCCTCAGGAACTCATACTCTGCCGTGCTGTTGCCGCCGGAGGTGTCAGACATCGTCTCGTGCGTCCGTCCAGTCGTTGTAGTGGTCACTCGCCTCTGCCGACAGTTGTACACACCATCGGCCGGATGGTCGATAGACGATCCTCAAGTCCGGTCCACGCAGAGCCGGCAGGCCGAGGATCGCTCCCGCCATTCCCGAACGTAACTCTACATCATGAAGAATGGGTTTTCCAACCGGCCTGATGAGCAAGCGCTCAACAAGGCGAATGGCACGCGTTTCCCGCCGACAATCGCCATAGTCGCCGGCAGGCGCAGGAAACTCGCAAAGAAGAGAGGTGCATGAGGGCGGCGCACAGGATTTGCAGCCACTCACCCTGCTCACCCGATATCTTTTCGAACCGTCGATACCGGGGAGATCATGGTGAGCCCGCAGGGGCTCGAACCCTGGACCTACTGATTAAAAGTCAGTTGCTCTACCAACTGAGCTACAGGCTCACACGCGCGTTCCTGTAACATGTGCGCCCGGCGTGACAAGAGGCGAATTGGCAAGGGTGGATAACCGCCCTCGCCTTGCCTGCTTACGCGGGCCTCGCCTCGTCCCGTGCAACGTCGGCGCCGACATAGATCCCCTTGATGCGCTCGCGCAGGATCTGCATGACCACATAGAGCACCGGAATCAGCACGACGCCGAGCGTCGTGGCGAACAGCATGCCGCCGAACACGGCAAAACCGATAGCCTTCTGGCTGGCCGCGCCGGCCCCGCTCGCGGTGACCAGCGGCACGACGCCGAGCAGGAAGGCCAGCGCCGTCATCATGACCGCGCGGAAGCGCAGATGCGCCGCCTCGCGCGCCGCGGCGATGATCGACTTGCCCTTCTCGCGCTCCTCCATCGCGAATTCGACGATCAGGATGGCGTTCTTCGCACCGAGACCGACGAGCATGATCATGCCGATCTGGGTGTAGAGGTTCACGTCGCTGCCCGTCGCGGCCACCGCGACGAACGCGCCGAGCAGCGCCACCGTCACCGACATCAGAATCGCCAGCGGCATCGACCAGCTCTCGTACTGGGCGACCAGGAAGAGATAGGCGAAGAGAATCGAGAGCATCAGCACGATGACGACCACCGCGCCCGCACCCTGCTGCTGCTGCGCCGAGCCGGTCCATTCATAGGTGTAGCCGGACGGCAGCGCCTCGGCCGCCCCCCGCTCCATCTCCCTGATGGTATCGCCGGTGGACATTCCGGCCTTCGGCTCGGCATTGACCGACGCGGCGCGGAACATGTTGTAGCGGTTGAGGATCTGCGGCCCGAGCACGTTCTCGACGCTGACGATGGAGCGCAGCGGCACCATGTCGCCGGCCTCGTTGCGCACATGCAACTGGGTGATGTCGTCCGCCCGGTCGCGCATGGCGCCTTCGGCCTGAATCATCACGCGATAAACACGCCCGAACAGATTGAAGTCATTGACGTAATAGCCACCCAAATAGGCCTGCAGCGTCTGAAAGACGTCCGAGATCCGGATGCCGAGCAGCTTTGCCCGCTCGCGGTCGAGATTGACGAACAGCTGCGGCACGTTCGCCCGGAAGGTCGAGTAGGCCTGGGCAATGGAGGGTTGCTGGTTGGCGGTATAGACGAGCGAGCCGACCGCCGAGGCCAGGTCCTGCGGCGTGCCGCCGCCGGTCTGCTGCACCTTCATCTCGACGCCGGCGGTGGTGCCGAGACCGGGAATCGGGGGCGCGTTGAAGGCGATGATGTTGGCGCCCGGGATGGTCGAGAACGTCGCCCAGAGTTTCGCGAGGATCCCGTTGGCGCTCAGTTCCGGCGTCTCGCGTTCGCCCCACGGCTTCAGCTTGACGATGACCATGCCCGAATTCGGCGAAAGGCCCGAGTTCAGGATGGAGAAGCCATTGACCATGATGACGTGCTGGATGCCGTCGACGCCCTCCAGCATCTCCTCCATCCGGTCCGTGATCTCGGTCGTGCGCGGCAGCGCAGCTCCATCGGGCAGCTGCACGTCGACCATCAGGTAGCCCTGATCCTCCAGCGGCAGGAAGCCCTGCGGCAGGCGTCCACTCATCACCACGATCAGCGCAACGGCGCCGGCAATGCCGACAAGCCCCAGGAACGACCGCGGCAGAAGACGCGACACCACGCCGACATAGCCGTTGCGGGCCCCGCCGATCCCCTTTTCGAACACCGCCAGCAACCCGCGCGGCGGGCCGGAGCGCGCCTTCAGTACCAGGCCGCACAGGGCCGGCGACAAGGTCAGCGCGTTGATCGAGGAAATCACCACCGAGACCGAGATGGTCACGGCGAACTGCGAATAGAGCCGACCGGTGATGCCCGGCATGAAGATCGTCGGCACGAACACGGCAAGCAGGACCAGCGTGGTCGCGATCACCGGCGTGGTGATCTGCGTCATCGCCTTCTCGGTCGCTTCCTTGGCGGACAGCCCCTCCTCGGCAATGATGCGCTCGACGTTCTCCACGACGATGATGGCATCGTCGACGACGATGCCGATGGCCAGCACCAGCGCGAAGAGGCTGATCGTGTTGAGCGACATGCCCGCGAGCAGCAGCACCGCGAAGGTGCCGATCAGCGAGACGGGGATCGCGACGGTCGGGATGATCGTCGCCCGCCAGTTGCCCAGGAACACGAAGACGACCGCCACGACCAGCCCGAAGGTCATCATCAAGGTCATGACCACGTCGTCGAGCGAGCGCTGGACGAACTCGGTCGTATCGAAGGGAATGTCGTAGGCGATATCTTCCGGGAAGGCCTTGGACAGCTCCTCGAGCCGCGCCCGGACGCCTTCGGCAACGGCCAGCGCATTGGCACCCGGCGCCTGATAGACGGCAAGGACGGTGGCCGGCTGGCCGTCGTAGCGCCCGCTCGCCGCATAGAACTGCGATCCGAGCTCGACCCGCGCGACGTCGCCGACGCGCACGAGCGCCCCGTCTTCGCCGGTCCGCAGCACGATGTCGCGGAACTCCTCGACCGTCGACAGGCGCCCCTGCGCCCGCACGGTGTACTGGAACTGCTGCCCGTCCGGGCGGGCGGCGCGCCGATCTGGCCGGCCGCGACCTGCAGGTTCTGGTCCTGGATCGCCGCGATGAAGTCGGACGGCGTCATCGACAGCGCCGCCAGCCGGTTCGGATCGAGCCAGATCCGCATGCCGTAGGCGAAGTCGGTAAGCACGTCGGCCTTGCCGACGCCCTTCACGCGCGCCAGCGAATCCTTGAGATTGATCGAGGCGTAGTTGGCGAGGAACAGCTCGTCATAGGTGCGATTGGGCGAGAACAGCGTCACCACCAGCAGCATGTTGGTGCTGGCCTTCTGCACGGTGACGCCGCTGCGCGTCACGTCGGCCGGCAGCACGCTCGTCGCCTGCGACACGCGGTTCTGCACGTTCACCGCCGCGATATCCGGGTCGGTGCCGACATCGAAGACGATGTTCAGCGAATAGCTGCCGTTGTCGGAGCTGTTCGACGACATGTAGAGCATATTGTCGACGCCGTTCACCTCGGCCTCGATCGGCGCGGCGACGGTCTCTTCCAGCACCTGCGCGCTGGCGCCGGTATAGCTGGCCGAGACGTTGACCACCGGCGGCGTGATGTTGGGGAACTGCTCGACCGGCAGCGACATGTAGCCGAGCGCGCCGGCGATGGTGATGACGATCGAGATGACCAGCGCGAATTTCGGCCGGTTGATGAAGATCCGCGAGAACATCGGCGTTACTCCGCCGAGCCGGCGGCGAGCGCGGCGTTGACCGGGACGCCCGGCCGGACCTTCTGCAGGCCGAGCGTGATCACCCGCTCACCCTCCTGCAGGCCTTTCTTGACGGTGAAGTCCGTGTCGACCTGCGGGCCGAGCTCGACATAGCGCTGCTCGACCGTCTCGTTGCTGCCGACCACCAGGACGAAGGGCCCGCGCTGGTCGCGCTGGACCGCCGACTGCGGAATGACGATTTCCTTCATCGACACCGGCGCCTCGATCACCGCCTCGACGAAGGTGCCGGCGACCAGCAGGCGGTTCGGATTGCGGAAGCGACCGCGCACGGCGATGGTCCCGGTCTTCGGGTCGACCACATTGTCGATGAAGACGATCTCGCCATCCTGGTCGTAGCGCTGGCCGTTCGGCAGAATCACATGGATGCCCGGCAGCTGGCGCTTGTCGCCGACCGCATCGGCGGGATTGGCGCCGCGCACCGCATCGAGGTAGTCCTTCTCGCTGATCGCGAAATTCACATACATCGGATCGGTGCGAACCAGCCGCGCAATGGCGCCGGTCGAAGGGCCGACCACATCGCCGACGCTGAAATTGGTCTTGCCGATCTGGCCGGCGAAGGGCGCGGTGATGTCGGTGTAGCCGAGATTGAGCTCGGCTTGGGTGATCGCGGCATTGGCCGCCGCGACCGACGCATCGGCCTGCTCCTTGGCGGCCAGCGTCGCCTGATACTTGGCCTGCGAGACATGGCCCTTGTCGAGCAGGTCCTTGTCGCGCTCCAGGTCAGAGGCCTTCAGCGCCGCATCGGCGGCCGCGCGGGCCGCATCCGCCTTGGCGGAGGCAAGGGCCGCCTCGTACGGCGCGCGCTCGATGGTGAAGAGCAACTGGCCGTCCTGAACGGTGGCGCCGTCGTCCACATTCTTCGAGCTGAGGAAGCCGGAGACGCGGGCGATCAGGTTCACGTCGTCGACTGCCTGCACGCGCCCGACGAATCGCGCGGACTGGCGCACGTCCTTGGAAACGGCTGCGGCGACGGTGACGGAGGGCGGCGGGGCTTCCTGGGTCGAGCTCTCCTGCGACGGATTGCAGGCGGCCAGCGCGACGGCAAGACCAGAACGAGGCTCACGCGCAGGAACGAACGCAGTTGGGCCATGATTGTAACCTCCCCCGGGTCCTGGAAACAGGGCACCCGTCTAACCGACCAACGAGAAGAGGCGATGACACCTCCCCAGCAAAGCCGGATTTTTGCAAGTTCGGAAAGGTTACGCAGGCAATTCAATCAAAGACAAGCGCCAATCCGAAGTGGTCCCCGGCCGGGAGAACCAGTCCTTCGGGGGCCTCGACAGCCTCCAGCGAGGCCTCGCGCAGCATCTGCGCGACATGGGCGCGGTCGCGGGTCCGCAGGCCGAGTGCGGCGACCACCGAACCGCCCGGAGCGATCTGCGGCGCCTCGATGCCGTAGAGCGAGGCGAAGGCCGCCGGGGGCATCAGGTGCAGCCGGCCGCGCGGCGTCTCGATGGTGATCCCGAGGCTGGTCGCCCGCATTTCCCGCTGCCCCGTCAGGGCCGCGTAGAAGATGTGCTGCTCGGCCGGTTCGTCGCAGACGATCACCACCGATTCGAGCGCGGTCGTGCCATTGGGATGGACCTGGTACTCGGCCGACCAGAAGTTCTCCGGATAGCGGTTGAGGCAGGTGAAGAAGCCGTGCGCGGGATCGCTGTCGTTGCGCACGAAGGTCAGGTCGAAGCCGACCTTGCGAATGCCGCCGTCGGGCAGCTTCGCCTCGCGGCCGAAGGAGAACGGCTCATAGACGTGAAGGCCGGCCTGCTCGAAATTGGCCCGGTCCGCAGCCGGATCCCGGCTTTCCATGACAAGCATCGAGACGCCCTCGCGCGATTTCACGAAATCGCGGTTGAAGGCGCCGAAGGAGAAGCTGTTCCCCGACGCTTCCGGGATCAGCGTCTCGTCGCCGATCCCGAGGATCTCGATGAAGAACCCGTCGAGCTGGACCAGATGGTTTTCCGTCCCCCAGGGATGACGGGCGCGCGGCGTGACGCGAAAGCCCGCCTGCTCCATGAAACGGGCGGCGGCAGCGAGATCGCGCACCGTCCAGACCACGTGATCGAAACCGCGTGCGGTCATAGTTCTCTCCCCTGCCCCAATGCGTCCGGCCCGTCCCGAGCGGTACGGCCGGCCCGGTCAGATCAGACCAGGCGGCTCTGCTCGATTGCCGCGGCCACGAAGGACGCGAAGAGCGGATGCGGCTCGAACGGGCGCGACTTCAGTTCCGGATGGTACTGCACGCCGATGAACCAGGGGTGGTCGTCGATCTCCACCGTCTCCGGCAGAAGGCCGTCCGGCGAGGTGCCGGCAAAGCGCAGGCCCGCCTGCTCCAGCCGCTCGCGGTAGGAGATGTTCACCTCGTAGCGGTGGCGGTGGCGCTCGGAAATCATCTCCGAACCGTAGATGTCGGAGATGCGCGAGCCCTTCTGCAGCCGCGCCGGATAAGCGCCGAGACGCATGGTGCCGCCGAGCTCGCCGTCCGCACGCCGGACCTCGATCTGGTTGCCCTTCGACCATTCGGTCATCAGGCCGACCACGGGCTCGGCCGCTTCGCCGAACTCGGTCGAATTGGCGTCCGCGATGCCCGCGAGATTGCGTGCGGCCTCGATGACCGCCATCTGCATGCCGAAGCAGATGCCGAAATACGGCACCTTGTGCAGCCGAGCGAAGCGGGCCGCTGCGATCTTGCCTTCCGCACCGCGCTCGCCGAAGCCGCCCGGCACCAGAATGCCGTGCACGCTTTCCAGCCACGGGGTCGGGTCTTCCTTCTCGAAGATCTCCGACTCGATCCACTCGATGTTGACGCGCACGTTGTTGGCGATGCCGCCATGCACCAGCGCCTCGATCAGCGACTTGTAGGCGTCCTTGAGGACCGTGTACTTGCCGATGATGGCGATGGTGACCTCGCCCTCCGGATTGGCGAGCGTCTCGGAAATGCCGGTCCAGCGGGACAGGTCGAGCGCCGGCGCGCCGGTGATGCCGAACGCCGCCAGCACCTCGTCGTCCAGGCCTTCCTTGTGATAGGCGATCGGCACGTCGTAGATCGACTTGACGTCGTAGGCCGGAATGACGGCGCCTTCGCGCACGTTGCAGAACAGCGACAGCTTGCGCCGCTCGCTGTCCGGAATCTTGCGGTCGCAGCGGACCATCAGGATATCCGGCTGGATGCCGATGGAGCGCAGCTCCTTGACCGAGTGCTGGGTCGGCTTGGTCTTCAGCTCGCCGGCCGTTGCGATGAACGGCATCAGGGTCAGGTGAATATAGACCGCATGCCCGCGCGGCAGCTCGTTGCCGAGCTGGCGGATCGCCTCGAAGAACGGCAGCCCCTCGATGTCGCCGACGGTGCCGCCGATCTCGCACAGCACGAAATCGTAGTCGTCGTTGCCGTCCAGCACGAAGGCCTTGATCGCGTCGGTGACGTGCGGAATCACCTGGACCGTACCGCCGAGATAGTCGCCGCGGCGCTCCTTGGCGATGATGTCCTGGTAGATCCGGCCGTGGTGATGTTGTCCATCTTGTTGGCCGGACGACCGGTGAACCGCTCGTAGTGGCCAAGGTCGAGGTCGGTCTCGGCACCGTCGTCGGTGACGAAGCACTCGCCGTGCTGGTAGGGGCTCATGGTCCCCGGGTCGACGTTGAGATAGGGGTCGAGCTTGCGAAGCCGCACCCGGTATCCACGCGCCTGCAGGAGGGCTCCAAGAGCCGCGGAGGCGAGTCCCTTGCCAAGGGAAGAAACCACGCCGCCGGTGATGAAGATGTATCGCGCCATGGACAAATACCATATCGCTGCGGGCGCTGATGTCGAACGCCCGACACGGAGTTAACACACAAGAAAATGCCCCGCGACGGGTATCGCGGGCATTGGATGAAGACGCCTGCCGCCCTGGGCTTACTGCGCCGCCGGAACCTGCGGTCCGGCGGGCGTCTCGGGCGGACGCAACTGGTCGAGAATGCCGTTGCCGGAGCCCGACGTTCCCTCGCCTGCCGGCGCGCTCTGCGTGCCCGGCACGGTATCAAGGATCGAGGCCGGGCGATCGCTGTTCTTGGCCAGAAGCGCAAGACCCAGCGAGGTCGCGAAGAAGACCGCAGCCAGGATGCCGGTGGCGCGGGTCAGCACATTGCCGCTGCCGCGGCTGGACATCATCCCGCCTCCGCCGCCGCCGATGCCGAGGGCCCCCGCCCTCGGAGCGCTGCAGGAGAACCACCAGGACGAGCGCCAGCACGACCATCAGATGAATAACGATGACAACGGTTTCCATCGACAACCAGTCTTTCGTGTTCGGATTGCAGCGGGTTCTACACCAATGCCGTCACGGTTTCCACCCTTGATCGGCCTGCTCCCGCTCATGGCTGCCACCTGCTGGCCGCATGACGGAAACTGAGCCGGCAGATCAACCGGCGGCCTTTGCGATCGCAAGGAAATCCGAGGCCTTCAGGCTGGCGCCGCCGACCAGCGCGCCGTCGACATTGTCCACCGACAACAGCTCGCCGGCATTGCCCGGCTTCACCGAGCCGCCATAAAGCAGCCGGATCGATGCGGCCGAAGGCCCGAAACGTCCCTGCAGTTCCTTGCGCATATAGGAATGCATCTCGGCAACGTCATCCACCGTCGGCGTCAGGCCCGTGCCGATGGCCCAGACCGGCTCGTAGGCGACGACCAGCCGCGCGCCGTCCGCCCCGTCCGGCACCGAGCCGGCAAGCTGTGCGCCGACGACCTCGAGGGCCTTGCCGGCCTTGCGCTCGGCTTCCGTCTCGCCGACGCAGACGATGGCGATGAGGCCCGCGCGCCAGGCCGCTTCCGCCTTGGCCCGGACCAGCGCGTCGCTCTCGCCGTGGTCGGCCCGGCGCTCGGAATGGCCGACGATGACCCAGCGCGCCCCGGAATCGGCCAGCATCTCGGCCGAAATGTCGCCGGTATGGGCGCCGCTCGCGGCGGTGTGGCAGTCCTGTCCGCCGATGCTGAGGCCGCTGTCGCCGGCGGCAGCCGCCGCCGCCGCGACCAGCGTCGCGGGCGGGCAGATCGCCAGATCCACCGAAGCGGCCAGACCGCCGGCCGCCGCCTCCGCCATCGAGCGCAGCTCGCCGAGTGCGGTCGCCAGCCCGTTCATCTTCCAGTTTCCGGCGATCAGCGGCGTGTTCTTCTCGGTCATGTCGGCATCCTCGGCTGGCATTCGGTCGGCGGTTGACGTCTGCGCGAAAGGCAGGTTCAGCGCCGGTGCTACCAGAATTTGCGCCCCGTTCAAGACGATACGGCGCAAGCTGCCGCCCAACCCTTTGCCAGTGCCTTGCTCCGCCGGGCCCGCGTCTCTATGATCCGGCCGCTCTCGCTCGGATCTTACCCAAGGTCCGGGCCGTATCCTGTTGCCCCGGTAACGCCCCAGAAACGACGGAACCTGCAATGCTCGACACTCTGCGCAGCGGCGCAAAGTCATGGATTTCCAAACTCCTGATCGGTCTTCTCGTGATCAGCTTCGCGATCTGGGGCATTTCGGGCGATCTTCTCAATGTCGGGGGCGACCAGGTCGCGACGGTGGGCGACCGCAAGATCTCGATCGTCGAGTTCGACAATGCCTATCGGCGCGAGCTCGACACGATCGGCCGCAACATCGGCCGGCCGCTGTCCACCGTCGAGGGCGCGTCGCTCGGCATTCCCGCGCAGGTGCTCGGTCGCCTGATCGCGGAAGCTGCGCTGAACGAGACCGCCGACCAGTACAATCTCGGCGTTTCCGACCAGGAGCTGGTCCGTCTGATTCAGGAGGCTCCGGCCTTCCAGGCGCCGGGCGGCGGCTTCGACCGCGCCCTGCTCGCCCGCGTGCTGATGGCCAACGGCCTGACCGAAGATGCCTTCGTCGCCGAGCGGCGCCTGCTCGAGGAGCGCCGGCAGATCGCCGACGCGATCAGCGGCGGCCTTGCGACCCCGGCGGCGATGCTGGAGGCCTTCAACCAGCACGCCAACGAGGAGCGCAGCGTCGACTACGTGGAATTCGGCGCCGATCAGGCCGGCGAGATTCCCGCCCCGACGGACAGCGAGCTCACCACCTATTTCGAGGCCAACCAGGACACGTTCCGCGCGCCCGAGTACCGCAAGGTCGCGCTGCTGTCGCTGACGCCCGAGCGCCTGGCGCGCCCGGACGAGGTCAGCGAGGACGACGTGCGCCAGGAATACCAGGCCTCGGGCGACCGTTTCGGCGAGCCGGAGCGCCGCCGCATCCTGCAGATCCCGCTGGGCGATGCTGCCGCGGTCGAGGCGGCCCGCACAGCCCTTTCCGAAGGCAAGACCTTCGACGACATCCTCGCCGAGCGCGGCCTGACGGAAGCGCAGGTCGAGCTGGGCAACATGGCCCGCACCGATCTGCTCGACCCGGCCATCGCCGAGGCGGCGTTCTCGCTCGCCGAGGGCCAGACCTCCGACATCGTCGAGGGTCGCCTGACGTCCGTGCTGCTCAAGATCGCCGAGATCACCGAGGCGCATCAGTCGCCGCTGGAAGAGGTCGCGCCGGAGCTGCGCAAGGAAATCGCCCTGCGCCAGGCGCAGCGCGAGGTGCTGGACCTGCATGACGAGATCGAGGACGCGCGCGCCGGCGGCGCGACGCTGCAGGAGGTCGCCGAGCGATTCTCCCTGACCCTCGACACGCCGGCCGCCTTCGACAGCGCCGGCAAGGACGAAGCAGGCAACGCAGTTGCGCTGCCGGAGGTGAACGACCTGATCTCCGACGTGTTCGAGAGCGATGTCGGTATCGAGGCCGACATGCTGCAGCTCGGCCGCGACGGGTTCCTCTGGTTCGAGGTGCGCGAAGTCGTGCCGGCCCGCGACCGCACGCTGGACGAAGTGCGCCAGCAGGTGGTCGACGCCTGGACCGCCGAGCAGCGCAAGGCGCGTCTCGACGATCTGGCCGCGTCCATCGTCGAAGAGGTCCGCGGCGGCAAGTCGCTGCAGGATGTCGCCACCGAGCGCAGCCTGACGGTCGCCTCGGCCAGCGGCATCAAGCGCAACGGCGCCAACGGCCCCCTGCCCGCCTCCGCCATTCCGGCCGTGTTCTCCGGCCCCGTCGGCACGCTCGGCACCGCCGCCCGCGAAGGCGACCGCCGTCTCGTCTTCCGCGTGACCGGCGCCACTGCCCCGGCCTTCTTCCGCGAGGCCGGCGAGATCGCCGCGCTCGACCAGCGGCTGGCCGACGCGCTGCAGAACTCGGTCATCGGCCAGTATGTCGGCGAACGCGAGGCGCGGCTCGGCGTCAGCGTCAACCAGGCCAACATCAACCGGGTGCTCGGCCAGGGCGGCAGCTGATGCCGCCCCGGGTCCCTTTCCGGAGGACATCGATTTGAGCAACCTCAAGACCCTCATCGCCAAGGCGGCCGACGGACACGCCCTGTCGCGCGCCGAGGCGCAGTCCGCCTTCGACATCATCATGTCGGGTGCGGCGACCCCGGCGCAGATCGGCGGCTTCCTGATGGCGCTGCGGGTGCGCGCGAGACCGTCGACGAGATCGCCGGCGCCGTCGCGACCATGCGCTCCAAGATGGTCCCGGTCTCCGCCCCGGCCGATGCGGTCGACGTGGTGGGCACCGGCGGCGATGCCTCGGGCAGCTACAACATCTCCACCTGCTCGGCCTTCGTGGTCGCCGGCTGCGGCGTCCATGTCGCCAAGCACGGCAACCGCTCGCTGTCGTCGAAGTCGGGCGCTGCCGACGTGCTGGCCGCGCTCGGCGTCGACATCGACATCAGCCCGGCCCATATTTCCCGCTGCATCCGCGAGGCGGGCCTCGGCTTCATGTTCGCGCCGAACCACCATTCGGCGATGAAGCATGTCGGCCCGGCCCGCACCGAGCTCGGCACCCGCACGATCTTCAACCTGCTGGGCCCGCTGTCCAACCCGGCGGCGTCAAGCGCCAGATGGTCGGCGTCTTCGCCCCGCAATGGGTGGAGCCGATCGCCCATGTGCTGGCCGCCCTCGGCTCCGAATCGGCCTGGGTGGTACACGGCTCCGACGGTCTCGACGAGATCACCACGACCGGCCCGACCCGCGTCGCCGCGCTGGAAAACGGCGAGATCCGCCTGTTCGAGATCTCGCCGCAGGATGTCGGCCTCGCGATCCACGCCCCCGCCGACCTGAAGGGCGGCGAAGCGCCGGAAAACGCCGTCGCGCTCAAGGCCGTGCTGGAGGGCGAGAAGTCCGCCTATCGCGATACCGTCCTGATGAATGCCGGCGCGACGCTGGTGGTCGCCGGCCGCGCCCCGACCCTTGCCGAGGGCGTCGCGATGGCCGCGAGCGCCATCGACAGCGGCAATGCGCTGGCGCGTCTGTCGCGCCTCGTCGAAGTATCGAACGAGGTGCGCGGCGATGGCTGACATCCTGGAAAAGATCGGCGCCTACAAGCGCCAGGAAATCGCCGCTGCCAAGGCCTCCGTGCCGCAGGCCGAGATCGAGCGACGCGCTGCCGGGGCCGACGCGCCGCGCGGCTTCCTGAATGCGCTGCGCGCCCGCAAGGACGCCGGCGAGTTCGGCCTGATCGCCGAGGTGAAGAAGGCGAGCCCCTCCAAGGGCCTGATCCGCGCCGACTTCGACCCGCCGCGCTGGCCCGCGCCTATGAGGCGGGCGGTGCCGCCTGCCTTTCCGTGCTGACCGACACGCCGTCCTTCCAGGGCGCGCCGGAGTTCCTGGTCGCGGCCCGCGCCCGCCACCTCGCTGCCGGCCTTGCGCAAGGATTTCCTTTACGACACCTATCAGGTGTTCGAGGCCCGGGCGTGGAACGCAGACTGCATCCTGATCATCATGGCCGCCGTCGACGACGCGCTGGCCGCCGATCTGGAGGCGACCGCCTTCGGCCTCGGCATGGACGTGCTGGTCGAGGTGCACGATGCGGACGAACTGGAGCGGGCGCTGCGGCTCTCCTCGCCGATGATCGGCATCAACAACCGCAACCTGAAGACCTTCGAGACGCGGCTGGAAACCAGCGAGGACCTGGCCGGGATGATCCCGGGCGACCGCCTGGTCGTCGGCGAATCGGGCCTTTTCACCCCGCAGGACCTTGCCCGGATGGAGCGCTGCGGCATCTCCACCTTCCTGATCGGCGAGAGCCTGATGCGCCAGGACGATGTGGCCGGCGCGACACGCGCGCTGCTGGCGCGTCCCGGACTTGCGGCGGAGTAGGATATGGCTGCCCCCCTTCTGGCACCTCTTCTGGCGACGCGTCCGCGCGCCTGACCCATCTGGACGAGAGCGGCGCGGCCAACATGGTCGACGTCTCGACCAAGGAGGTCACCTCCCGCGAGGCGCGGGCCGAAGGCCATGTGCGCATGAAGCCGGAAACGCTGGCGCTGATCCTGTCGGGTCGGCCAAAAAGGGCGACGTCATCGCCACCGCCCGCATCGCCGGCATCATGGCCGCCAAGCGCACCCACGAGCTGGTGCCGCTCTGCCATCCGCTGCTGCTGTCCAAGGTCGCCGTCGACATCGTGCCGGACGAGACGCTTCCGGGACTGCGCGTCACCGCGATGGCCCGCGTTTCGGGCCAGACCGGCGTCGAGATGGAGGCGCTGACCGCCTGTTCGGTCACCTGCCTGACGATCTACGACATGGCCAGGCCGTCGACCGCGGCATGACCATCGAGGGCATCCGCGTCGTCGCCAAGTCCGGCGGCAAGTCCGGCGACTGGACCGCGGCGAGCGAAACGACCCCCGCCTGACACGAGGCCAACGGACATGAGGCACGGCTGACATGGCGCTGATCTCGGTCGACGAAGCCCTGTCGCGACTTCTCGGCGGCGTCGAGCCTGTCGGGTCCGAGACCGTGCCGCTCGCCCGCCCAACGGCCGCATCCTCGCTGCCGACCTTGCCGCGACCCGCACCCAGCCGCCTTTCGCCGCCTCCGCCATGGACGGCTATGCCGTGCGCGCGGCCGATATCGCCACCGTTCCGGCCGTGCTCAAGCTGATCGGCGAAGCCCCCGCGGGCCGCGCCTTCACCGGCGCCATCGGGGCGGGCGAGACCGTGCGCATCTTCACCGGCGCTCCGCTTCCCGAAGGCAGCGACACAATCCTGATCCAGGAAAACGCGACACGCGACGGCGAGCGCGTCACCGCGCTGGAAAGCGCGCCGTCGGGCAAGTTCGTGCGGCCCGCCGGGCTTGATTTCAAGGTTGGCGAGGTGCTGCTCACCGCGGGAACGCGGCTCGACTATCGCCGCCTTGCGCTGGCGGCGGCCATGAACCACCCCGTGCTGGAGCTGCGCCGCCGGCCGAAGGTGGCGATCCTTGCCACCGGCGACGAACTGGTCGAGCCGGGCGAGCAGCCGGGGCCGGATCAGATCATCGCTTCCAACCATGCCGGCATTGCCGCCCTGGTCGAGGATTGCGGCGGCGAGCCGCTGCAGCTCGGCATCGCCGCCGACCGGCGCGAGCACATTGCCGAGAAGATCGCCGAGGCGCGCGCTGCCGGGGCCGACATTCTCGTGACGCTCGGCGGCGCCTCCGTCGGCGACCACGACCTCGTCCAGGACGTGCTTGCCGCCTCCGGCATGGAGCTCGGCTTCTGGCGCATCGCCATGCGGCCGGGCAAGCCGCTGATGGCCGGACGGATCGAAGGCATGCGCGTGCTCGGCTGCCCGGCAATCCGGTCTCCAGCCTCGTCTGCGGCGTTCTCTTCCTGCGTCCGCTGATCGACGCCCTGCTCGGCCGCCCCCGCGCCGGCGCGATGCCGAGCTGCTGCCGCTGACCGCCGATATCGGCGGCAACGACCAGCGCGAGGACTATCTGCGGGCGCGGATCCAGCGCGACGACGACGGCACCGAGCGTGTCGCCCCGTTCGAGCGGCAGGACTCCTCCATGCTGGCAACGCTCACCCGCGCCGATGCGCTGGTGGTGCGTCCGCCGCACGCCGCCCCCCTGCCCGCCGGCACGCCGGTCCCGGTCCTGCGCCTGCCCCAGGCTGAGATCGCCACGCGCCTTGCCGCTTCCGCTTTCGTTCCCGTATGGGCATTGTGGAACAAGGCAAAACGGTTAGACTATGTTCATGATTTGTACATAGCCTGAGTCGCAGGCAGCGATCGGCAGCAGCCGGCCGATTTCGGCCGGGCCTTGCGAGCCAGACCGGGGGGACCCAAGCGCATGTTGACGCGCAAGCAGCACGAATTGCTCCTGTTCATCCACGAAAGCTGAAGGAAACCGGCGTTCCTCCCTCCTTCGACGAGATGAAGGACGCGCTCGACCTGCGGTCCAAATCGGGTATCCACCGCTTGATCACCGCGCTGGAGGAGCGCGGTTTCATCCGCCGCCTGCCGAACCGCGCCCGCGCGCTTGGAAATCGTCAAGCTGCCGGAATCGGTCGCGCCGGGCCTTGCCGCGCAGCGCGGCCAGGCTTCTCGCCCTCCGTCATCGAGGGCTCGCTCGGCAAGACGCCGCCGGTGGAGCGGGCCCCTGCCCCGCCGCCCGCGGCAAACGACAGCGTCGAGATCCCGGTCATGGGCCGCATTGCGGCGGGCGTGCCGATCGAGGCGATCCAGTCCCACAGCCACACCATCGCGATGCCGGCCGACCTGCTCGGCAACGGCGGACCACTACGCGCTGGAAGTGCGCGGCGATTCCATGATCGAGCCGGCATTCTCGACGGCGACACCGTGGTGATCCGCCGTTCGGACAGCGCCGACAGCGGCGACATCGTCGTGGCCCTGATCGACGACGAGGAAGCGACGTTGAAGCGCCTGCGCAAGAAGGGCGCGTCCGTTGCTCTGGAGGCCGCCAACCCGGCCTACGAGACCCGCATCTTCGGTCCGGGGCGCGTGCGCATCCAGGGCAAGCTCGTCTCGCTGTTCCGCCGCTACTGAGCACCTGCGCCGGAGGGGCCGGCGCTGTACGGTTATTTCGGCGTCCAGGGCGGCGCACGCCATAGCGGGGTTCACCGCCACGGCGAGAGCATTGCCTGTGCCGGATGATGACGGCGCAACAGATGGCGCGTGGGCGGTCGTCGATCGGGACGCGGCCAAGGCACCCGGCGCAGACGGCGCGCTGAAATAAAGCGCGACGGCGCCGTCCCGGCGAGCCTTGCGCCATCGAACACCTGGCTCGCCTGGCATCCGGGCGGGGCGATCAGTGCCGAGACGATGATGTCGACCTTGCGGCAATCCTCCTCGAAGGCGGCGCTGTCGCGCACCAGCGAGACCAGCAGCACCGGCGGGCCCTGCCCTGCCGCCACGGGACGAGGCGTCGTGTCCGGTCGCCCGTTTGCCGCGGGCGTATCACCGGGGACAGATCCGGGCGGACCGTGCGCGCGCACGACACAAGCCAGCTTGTCGCAGCGCATGTCGCCGGCACCGATCCGCCGGTCGCGGTGGTGCTGCACGCTGATGCCTTCCGCCCGCAGCCACACTTCCGGCAGGAAGCCGCTCGGCCGCGCAGAGACCCGCATGTCACCGGCCGCATCGCGCACGGCGATGGTCGTTCCGGTGGCCGAGATCAGCATGTCCGGCTGCCGGTGCTGGGCATAGAGCAGCACGGAGGCGGCGAGCGGCAACAGCGCCGCCGGGCGATATCCCCGCGGCGCAAGGCAAGCGATGAGCCCGGCTGCGACCACCGCCAGCGTGCCGGCGAGCGAAGGCGCGCCGATCACCCCGTCCTCCGGCGTCAGGCTGCTGACCCAGGTCGCCATCGCCACCACGAGATCGATGCCGGCGCCCATCGCGGCGAGCGGCAGAGCCTCCAACCCGAAGGGCAGCAAGGCGAGCGCCAGCACCGCGAAGGGCATGACGACGAGCGTCACCACCGGCATCGCCAGCAGGTTGCCGAGCGTGCCGAGCGGCGAGATGCGGTGAAAGTGATAGGCGCCGATGGCGCCCGTCGCCAGGCCCGCGATCAGCGAGGTCAGGAGCAGCCCCCAGAACCAGCCCGCCGCCCCCGATGTCGCGGCCTGCAACAGCCCCCGCCCCGGCGGCGCCATCGGTGCCTTGCGCTCGCGCGCAGCGCTCCGGCGGGTGATCTCCTCATAGGCCGCGATCAGCGCGATCACCGCGGCGAAGGACATCTGGAAGCCGGGATCGAGCAGCGCCTCCGGCAGCACCGCCAGGATGAGCAGGACGGCGATGGCGACATTGCGGAGCGTCAGGGCCCGCCGCGCGAAGATCCGCCCGCAAAACACCAGCACGATCATCAGGAAGGCGCGCTGCGTGGCGATCGAGCCGCCGGAAATGCCGAGATAGAAAGACGGCGGCCGACATTGCGGCGACGGCCGCCCAGGCATCGATCCGCCGCTCATGCACC
>JACADM010000073.1_pt1 | contig 27434 bp, 39 predicted proteins | sample 7512371 | NCBI WGS metagenome assembly JACADM01 (sample SAMN14389041, study PRJNA612141) | algae metagenome | isolation source: non-axenic algae culture | place: India: Navi Mumbai | collected 2017-01
GGATGATTCATTTTCAGAAGAAATGAGGATGAACGCACTTCAGGTGGCAAAGACCGCAGCTATCGGTTTTATGGGTATTTTGGTCCTGCACCACTTTATCAATCCGGACATTAACCCCGGTTGGCAACCCATAAGCATGTACGCCCTCGGGAAACTGGGCTGGTTAATGAATATGGGCTTTATCCTGTGCGGGGTGTCATTCTCTGCTCTCGGTGTATTTGTCTACCGCATATCAAAACTCCGGGCGGTAGAATAGGGGGGATATTTATGGGGATTGCCGCCATTGGTAATTTCCTTGCAGGAATATTCAATGCAGACCCCATGGATACCTTACCGGAACAAATGACCGGGAGCGGAAGCATACATGCAGGGTCGGCAGGATTGTTAGGGTTTTTTATACTCGCTACCCTTTTTATTTGTGTTCAGTTTTTAAAGCAACAACACCTGCAACCGTTTAAGATGGGGTGGTGATAACCACAGCAGTGGTCCTGATTGCCGAAATAATCATGATGGTTATCATGGGTATATACCTTTCCGGAACCGACGGCCTTTTAACCCCGAAACCCCTGTTGGCGGTATAGGGCGGGTAGTGATTTGGCTTGCCTGGTCTGGGTATTGGTCACCGTAGCCGCTTTGGAAAAAGCCCGACTTCGTACGAATTTCAACTAATTTAATCTCATAAAACATGTCATTTCAAGCATACATCGACAACATTCAAAAGAAAACAGGGAAATCCCCCGATGACTTTAAAAACTGGCTGAAGAAAAAGGCTTTCTGCAAAACGGGGCACTGACCGTAAAGGCAACTCAGGTTACGGACTGGTTAAAGGAAGAATTTGAGTTGGGACACGGGCATGCCATGGCGGTTTATGCTTCGCTGAAAGGAAAAACGGAGTAAAAGCACGGCAAACCGCCGGCACGGTATTATAGTGCACGACAAAGAACGGGCCCCGGCATGTGCCACCGACACATGGGCGGGACGCCGGGGGTAACTTAAAACAACAGCTATAACAGTAAGATGAGTAAAGTAATTTTTGACAGCGCCATAGCTCTTGACGGTTTTTTTGCAGGAGACCATAGAAGCCCTCAAAACCCCATGGGGGGTGTTTCCGGGCAACTTCATTCCTGGATGTTTCACCAGAAGGCTTTCTGGGACTATCTGGGCATGGAAGGAGGGAAGGAAGATGGAAAGGACGGAAAATATATCAGGGAGACTATAGCGAGAACAGGGGCATTTATTATGGGAAAGCGCATGTTTGAGGAAGGCGAGGTAAGCTGGCCCAATGATCTCTATAAAGCAGATGTGTATGTGCTGACCCATGAAAAGCGGGAGCCTTGGGTGCAGAAGGCTCGACGACTTTTTATTTTGTTAATGACGGTATCGCAAGTGCCCTTGAGAAAGCCCGGCGATCTGCCAAAGGAAAGGATGTGAGAATACAGGGCGGGGCCAATACCATACAACAATTTCTCAATGCCGGCTTGTTGATGAATTTTTTATCCATATCGCACCTGTCTTCCTGGGAGTGGGATCCGGTTGTTCGACGGCATCGACAAAGACAAGTACCACCTAAAAATCATGGAAGTAATCCCATCGGAGTTAACGACGCATTTGAAATATAAACTGATAAGGAAATAAAAAGTCACGACCGGGAAGGCGTAAAGCTGCTGTAGTGCATATCGATTTGGATAGTTCTCCCCAAGCCCTACCGGAAAAGCGTCTCCCGATCCCGATCCCGATCCCGATACACATCGGGACTATCGGGACCATCGGGATGAAGAGGGGAGCTTTGATAATTTGTCGAAAATGAGAATCATATCAATGACTGAAATTTCAATGCATCAGCAGTAAAATGAGATTATGAATACACCGCATTCACCTTAAGGTATTCAGACAACAACCCAATACCCCGACAACCAATACCGCAATCCCGGTACGGGTCAGCACCCATAGACCTCAGGGCCATAAAGCTTTAGTTTTTCAGTAAGACTTCATCGACCAGTCCGAGTGTTTTGGCCTCCCGGGCGGTCATCCAGTAATCCCGGTCCGAGAGTTCCCTGATCTTTTCTATGTCATTGCCCGAATGGTCGGCTATGATCTGGAATAATTCGTTTTGAATTTTTAAGACCTGTTGTACGCTGATTTCCATATCCCGGGCAGTACCCTGGGTTCCGCTGGACGTCTGGTGGATCATCACTCTCGAATGTTTCAGCACACAGCGTTTGCCCCGGGCGCCTGCACACAACAGTACTGCGGCCATGGATGCCGCCATCCCGGTACAAATGGTGGCCACGTCGGGGCTTAAGTACTGCATGGTGTCGTAAATGCCGAAACCGGCATAGACCGAACCTCCCGGGGAGTTGATGTAAAGCGAGATGTCTTTTTTGGTGTCGAGAGATTGCAGGAAGAGCAATTGCGCTTGTATGATGTTGGCGGTTTGGTCGTCTACGGCCTGGCCAGAAAAATGATCCTGTCCATCATTAAACGGGAGAAAACATCCATTTGAGCAACGTTCAACGACCTTTCTTCCACAATATAGGGCGTGAGAGACTGGGTAATGTATTTTTCTGTGCGGGTTGAACTTATCCCGTGTTCTGACCTTGCGTATTTTGCGAATTCCCGATCTATATTTTTCATACGAATATAATTAAATTAAACATTTGTTTTTTAGGTAATTACCCAACCATGAAAGGAATTTCCATTCCTTAAATACGTTTCCTTTATTCATCTCCTTTTGTGTAGGCATTTACCTTGGCCATATTAAATCCCTCTATGAGGGTTTCATGGTATTGGATTTTAAAATGAGTCAAAAGAGGTGCTGTTTCTTTTACCTGAAAAGAAATGTGTTTATGTAGTATGTTCTGGGTGAGTTAGTTACGGAATAGTCCTGATATCTTGCTTTTCAGGGTGTTTTTGGCATGGGGGTGAAACAATTCGTTATACACGTCTCTAATTTCCCGCCGCAATGCTTTTCTGCCTGATCGTTGTATGCAGTCCATAGTTATTTTCTGCTGCGCTATTTCCTGTTCGAAATCGGGGTCTAAAATGCTGTAGGTCTCAAACAGCGCTTTTTCTTCCGGACTTAAAGCATTGGCATGGAAAAGAAGTTTTTCGATAAGTGCTATTTTATTCAAAGAAACTCTCATAGCTCAGCGAATTTGTTTAACGGTTTCACGGACTTTTTCCAGGCATTTGTATTTCTGTACCGCTGTGGAATGGTTGGTGGAAAAGCCAAATTCTTCTCTTATGGTTTCTACTTTTTCATTGTCGTAATAAAAACGCTGAAGCAATTGCATACATTTTTTCCCTGCGGAGTCTAACAACTGCAATAACCGGTTTTCGGCCACTGTGGGTTCCGGTTCTTCCCCGGTATCTATAGTGGCATTCTGGAACCTGGCTTGGTCGGTGGAATGTTTGAACCAGAGGTTTTTACATACCCCGAACAGATAAGCCTCTTCGTTGGTATGGAATGCGGTGTTCCTTTTTTCGTACAACACGATAAGGCCTTCCTGAAAAATATCCCTGGCATCGTCCAAAGTGCCTCCCCGCTTGGCGATAAAGGAGGCCACCTTTGGAAAATATGAGATATACCATTGTTTGATGAGTTCCTTTCTTTCCATTGTAAGGTCCGTTTTCTTATATGTACGGAAAGTAGGCATAAAATCACCTCGTTGGATGGATTTTTTTAAAAAACAAATGTTTAATTTTATTCGCATGAAAATTAATGGCATTGGAAAACTTAAGGAACCAGGCATCATGCACTAAACGACTACATTGAAATATGGAAAAAAGTAAGTTACTCGAAATGAATAACGTGGGTATCGTGGTAGAAAACCTCGACAATGCCATTTCCTTTTTCACAGAAATCGGGCTGACACTGGAAGGACGGGGAATGGTTGAAGGTGAATGGGCAGGACAAGTAACAGGCCTGGAAAATCAATCTGTAGAAGTGGCAATGATGGTTACCCCTGACGGACATAGCCGACTTGAGATCTCAAAATTTCTAACACCCGAAACCGTTTCAGACCACAGAACAGCTCCTGTTAATTCACTTGGTTATCTACGCGTGATGTTCCGGGTTGACCATATTGACGAGTTGGTCTCAAGACTTATCAGACAAGGTGCGGAACTTGTTGGAGAAATAGTGCAGTATGAAGATGTGTATCGACTTTGTTACATCCGTGGAACAGAGGGGATTTTGGTAGGGCTTGCACAACAGCTCAATGAAAAATAAAAAAGCAACAAACCGCCGGCAATGGCTATAAGTAACCTGCCAGGCAGGTACTTTGCCAAAGCTACGCTTTGAGGTTTTATGGGAAATACGTTACAACACAAAGCGTAGCTTTGGTTTGCGTTCATGCCAATTCGGGAACTCCCGTCTTTAAAGTATAGCCGAGATTGTTAACCATAAGTAGAATGAACAAATTAATGGAAAAACCACATCTGTTTTTCTTACTTGCGATTCCGATAATAATGCTGATTGGAATTTTGAGTGAAGATACCGTATTGGACATGAATGTTCACGACACGTATTATGTAATGGCTTATTTGCATTTGGCAATACTGATTTCAATACTTTTTGGAATAATCGGAATTGGATATTGGTTTATGCATAAAACAGACAGAAAATTATCAAAGTGGCTGAATTGGATTCACGTTGGACTGACTTTTGGCGGAACTCTACTGGTGTGGATTTTGACTAAACTTTACCGGACTGAACTCATGGAGTACACATTGAACTCGTTTAAACTTTTTCATTAAAGCGAAAATGAGTCATTTTGTGGCCAATTGCAGCCTTTTTTGAGTTGCATAGCCATAGCTACGGAAGGAAAAAAAGGCGAAAAGTGGGTGCAAAAGGGCCATTTTTTAGCTAATTAAAAAAGTTTAAACGAGTTCATTTAATAATAAGCTGACTTTAATGATTACTCTTATTGTTGTGTTAATGATTGTGGGACAGCTCATTTTTCCAATCAATATTATTTACGGACTGATAAAGAAGAAAAATACAACCGGTGGCTGACAATGCTAACTGTTGCACAAGCCGGTAATTTTAAAAAATTACGACCTGGCTAAACCGCTTTAAGCGGTTTCATTAGTGGCGGTCTAAAGATAAGGCTTCTTGGAAACTTAGGGAGGGCTAAAAGAGCATAAACCGGTATTAGAAAACAACCTGAAACTATTATGCAAAACATCGATAAAAAGGTCATTGAGGAGTGGTTTGTAACAATCCCGCCAGGAATGGCATGTATGAGAGATGACCGGACCAAAGAAACCTGGTCGGTTGCTATAGACGCCTTTAAACTCGGTAAATATCCTGTAACACAAGATATTTACCAGGCGGTAACCGGAGAAAATCCTTCGGCATTTGCCGGGCGTCAATTACCTGTAGAAACAGTTTCCTGGATTGACGCGGTAAATTTTTTGTAATGCACTGTCGGAATCTTTAGGAAAAGATAAATGTTATACGATTAACCTTGAGACTGAAAATGTCACATTTAATTCCACAGCAAACGGATTTCGGTTGCCTACAGAAGCGGAATGGCAATATGCATGCCAGGCAGGAACAAAGGAAATAAGGTACGGAGTACTGAGTGAAATTGCCTGGTATAAGGAAAACTCGGCCCATAGCACTCGGGAAGTCGGACAAAAAGAACCTAATGACTGGGGGCTTTATGATATGCTGGGGAACGTTTGGGAATGGTGTTCGGATATTTATGACAAGTCCGTCTACGGAACATATCGCGTTTTTCGTGGCGGCGGCTGGTGCGATCAGGAAAGAAGCGTTATGGCTACAACCCGGCGAAGAAGCCATCCGTTCTCATTCAAAATAGATGATCTGGGATTTAGAATAGCCATTAACCCGGAAAAGTAAACGACCTCGGTGCAAGCACACGAGGCATTCGTACGAAACTGAATTTTAATTTCCGGGCAAGCCCGGGGTATTAAACCCTTTGGCGGTGCCAATAAAAATACAATACCATATCAATGTTGATATGGCAGGTGCCGGAATGGTGTTGTCTTATGCGTAGAAAGAGGAAATTGTACGGTTACCTGCAAGGTAAAACACACGCCCTGTCATACCCTTAATAAAGTACGCAAAAAACCACTATACCAACGTACGGACCATAGCTTATTTCCCCACAATCTTTCTGCGGTGTGCAACACCCCATGCGGTGAGATTGTCGATGATGGTCCTCAGCGTAAGGCCGTGGTCGGTAAGCTGATAGTGTACACTTACAGGCTGGGTGTCTAACACGGTTCGCTTAACCAATAGATTGATTTCCAGTTCCTTTAATTCCTTGCTCAACATCCTGTTGGATATCCCGTCGATATCATTTAAAATATCCGAAAAACGCCTTTGGTTGTAATAACACAATGAGGATATGATAGGTATTTTCCATTTTCCGCTCAGTACGTCCATAGCGTCCTGTACGGCCCTCATTTCTTTCTTGTGTTCCTGTTGAAAATCTTTTGTCCGGCACTCCATAATGTTACTTTGTTACACGGGTGTTACTGTTATTTATAGACACAAAGTTACTAAAAATAACAATGCATGTCTACCTTTGTCATGTACAAACAATAAATTTTATAAAAATGGATTTCACAGATAAGAATGTAGTGATTACAGGCGGGAGTACAGGAATTGGCTTTGCTACCGCAAAAGCATTTGTCCGGGCAGGGGCAAACGTATGGATAACGAGCCGAAGCGCCGGTAACCTGGAAAAAGCATCGGCACGGATCGATAGCCCGAAATTAAAAACGGTAGTGTCCGACACTTCCGGCCTCAGCGGAATAGCTGTGTTGGAAAAAGCCGTAGCCGAAAGCGGAAACAAGGTGGATGTTCTTTTCCTGAATGCGGGGATAGCCACGTTCAAACCGATTGCGCAGATGACCGAAGCGGACTTTGACGCCCAATTCAATACCAACGTAAAGGGGTTGTTTTTTACATTACAACAATTAATGCCGCATCTGGCAGACGGAGCTTCGGTAGTGCTTACGTCATCTACGGTAGCCACTGCTGCTACGCTGAATTCCAGTGTATATTCGGCAACCAAGGGCGCTGTAAATAAAATTGCACAGGTGGCGGCCAACGAATTGGCCGAAAGAAAAATAAGGGTAAACATGGTGAGTCCCGGACCTACGCAAACCGAGGGTCTTGACGGGGTAGTATCTGCCGAGGCCAAAGACTATCTGGCTGCCAGTACCGCTTTGCAAAGGTTAGGCCGTGTCGATGAAATAGCCAATACGGTTTTGTTTTTGGCTTCGGACCATGCCAGTTTTATAACCGGGGCAGAATTATTGGTAGACGGTGGCGCTATAAACTATATGCTAAAATAATGGGGTAACCTGTAGCTGATCAGGGCAAACACCACAAATGGTCTGACCGTTTGTGGTGTTTGCTTTTTGGGGTAGTACCCGGATAAGCAACACGAACGAAAAAAGCCCCTATGATACGCCGCGGGGGCAAAAGGGACACAGAAATAGCTGTGTTTTACGCTGCCTGAGCAGGACCATCTGCTTTTGTGATGCAGACTATTTGTGGTCGTATGGATCTGCCTCATGGAAGCCAATGGAATTATTATGTATATTTGGGTGCTGATGATTGTAAGTAAACGACCTCGGTGCAAGCACACGAGGCATTCATACGAAACTGAACTTTAATTTTCAGGCAAGCCCCGGGGTATTAAACCCTTTGGCGGTGCCAATAAGTAAAATGAAAATTCTTCTGTTTGGAGCCTCCGGCTCGGGAACCACCACATTGGGAAAAGAAATAGAGAAAAGGACGGACTTCAGGCACCTGGATGTTGACGATTATTACTGGAAAAGAACAACACCGCCTTACCGGGAAAAAATACCCCTGGCCGAACGTAATGAAAACCTGAAAGCAGATTTTAATGCATCGGCCAACGTAGTGCTGAGTGGTTCTATGGTAAGTTGGGGAAAAGAATGGGAAACCGCTTTTGATTTGGCTGTTTTTATCCGGTTGGAAAATAACGAGAGAATGCGACGGCTGAAAAAACGTGAGGCACAACGTTATGGAGAAAAACTTCTGACGGATGAAAAAACCAGGCAGAACTCCGTAGCATTTCTGGAATGGGCCGCCCAATATGAAAATCCCGATTTCGAAGGAAGGTCCTTAAAACTACATCAGGACTGGATGACCATACTGCGTTGTAAGATATTGATATTAAACGGAAAGACCGATCTGAATGACAACGTAGAAAAAGTGCTGACCGAAATAACAAGCTACAGGAAAAGAAATCTTTAGTTGAGCTTACGCATTACCGGGCTTCGTACACCGTTCACTACGTTACGGCACTCAGCCCGCTTTGTGGTGCCCCTGTCACCATATTTCCCAGTCTAACTACCAACGACGGAACAGAGGCGGCTGCGTGTTCCGGCCCCGGCCGGAATGTACCGAAGCCCCGGCAATATACAATAGGTAAATATAGAGCCAACAGGAAACGGAAAACGAAATCGTGATAAGGTATAATTAATGGGGGAGTATACTTTTGCTTTCGTTCAAACTCTGTTATTTTTGTAAAAGGTAGAGAAAGGAGGGAAATGTTTGCTATATAGTTTCGAATATGGTGTTATGCCGTGCAGGCTTTGTAAACATGTGACATTGACGGGAAGTAAGAAAAACGGGGAAATCGTATTTTCAGGGTATATGGATGTAACGACATTTTATATTTTAACAATTATCTTTATAGCAACACTGGTGCGTTCTACTTTTGGTTTCGGAGAGTCTTTAATTGCCGTTCCGTTGCTTATTCTTCTGATTCCTATAGAGATTGCAGTTCCGCTTTCTGTATTAATATCCATTCTCATTGCTGCTTTTGTGGTAGTGCAAGATCGAAAGCAGATACATTTTCATAGTGCAAAATGGCTGCTTATTTTTGCTGCACTGGGAATTCCGCCCGGTATCGTCATACTTCTTTATGGTGACGAAAATCTTATAAAGTGCGGACTCGGCCTACTTATCATTTTATACGCCCTGTACGCGCTGTCTGCCAAAACAGTTTTCGGTTACATACAGACCATAAATTATGGTTGTTCGTCTGTGGTTTTCTGTCCGGGGTATTCGGTGGAGCCTACGGTGTCAATGGCCCGCCGCTTGTTGTTTATGGCAATATGCGCCATTGGACGGCAAAGCATTTCCGGGCTACGCTGCAAGCCTACTTTTTACCCGCCAGTTTTTTGGGAATGATGGGATACTGGTATAAAGGGCTGTGGAGTACTATGGTAACCACCTATTTTTTAATGGCTATTCCGGTGATCATCCCGGCTATTCTGCTGGGCAGGTATTTTAACCATAAACTCAAAGACGGTACTTTCCTGAAATATGTGTATATGGGCCTCATTGGGGTGGGAATGCTGCTGCTGTTACAGTCTTTGTGGCAGACCTCTTAGCTTTTATAGCCATGTGGAATTACAGGATAGTATCCTGATACAGACCTTGCGGACCTTTGTGGTCCGGAAAGTTTTATTACTTTTGTAGTAATCATTACAATACTAAATGAAAGGAAGACCCAACATTCACCAGGATGAAGAACTGGTACGCAAAGCCCAGCAATTGTTTTGGGAAAGGGGCTATAGCGCTACTTCGCTTTCGGATCTGAGTAAAGCAACAGGCGCAGGCGCGGGAAGCTTGTATAATACCTTTAAGGGCGGGAAGAAAGAATTGTTTCGAAGGTCTTTACAACAGCGAAGGGAAGCACTTCACGCCTTTGAACGCGATGTGGAGAATAGTGATAACCCTGTGGCATTGCTCAAAGCCTTTTTTCTCGGTATTGCCGATGCCGATACGGAGGCGCATTTGCGGGGATGTATCGTGGCCAATACTGTCGTGGAAATGACATTCGTAGACCGCGAACTGGAAGCTGAGGCCATGCAGCTGTTACAGGATACGGAGGCCCTTTACACGACTATTATTCGCGATGCGCAAAAGAAAGGCACCATAAAATCCCGGCAGCCTGCCGATGTACTGGGCAAATACCTGATAACGTTCTGGTGCGGCATAAATTCACTGCGAAGAATATATCCCGATAGGGACATCCTTAAACAACAAATAGCACTTCAACTCCAAATGATCGATTGATTTTTTTTGTCGGCTGTACAAGCCGGGGAAAAGTGTGTCTATTTTTGGAATAATCATTACAAATATAAAAAAAACAATGGATTTACAACTCAAAGGAAAAAGGGCTTTTATAAGTGGGTCAACACAAGGCATAGGATTAGCCGTAGCGAAGCAATTGTTACGGGAAGGCGTTACGGTGATCATTAACGGTCGGTATGCAGAAAAAACACAACAGGTAAAAGAAAAACTACAGGAAGAATTTCCAGAAGGAAGTATTGCGGCAATAGCTGCCGATTTTTCGAAAAAGGAAGATGTAGAATATCTACTGGCACAGGTGCAGGAAGTGGATATTCTGGTAAACAATGTCGGGATCTTTGAGGTCAGGGATTTCGAAGCGGTTACGGACGAAGACTGGTATAGGTATTTTGAAGTTAATGTCATGAGCAGTATCCGGTTGTCCAGGAAGCTGTTACCGGGAATGTTGAATAAAAAGTGGGGGCGGATTATAGGTATAAGCAGCGAATCGGGCGTTAACGTTCCGGGAAACATGATACATTACGGAATGACAAAATCGGCCATGGCAGCTGTGGCAAACGGACTCTCCAAACTAACCAAAGCAACGGAGGTTACGGTAAATACGGTATTGGGCGGACCCGCGTATTCCGACGGCGTAGCGACGGTAATCGAACAGATAGCAGCCATGCAGCAAATGAATGTCGGGGAGATGAAAACAGCAGTACTGCAACAGTCCAGTCCGGAGATACTGCTACAGCGCTTTATAGCTCCGGAAGAGATAGCGAACCTGGTAACATATCTTGCCAGCCCGTTATCTGTAGCCACTAACGGAGCATCGTTAAGGGTGGATTCCGGAGTATTAAAGATAGTATAGCCGTATATGCGCTGCCACTTCCTGTCTTTAGGATTGGCGTAAAAATATCCCGGGCTTCGATACACCGGTCACTGCGTTGCGGCACTCAGCCCTCGCTAAATGACGGAACAGAGGCAGCTGCGTGTTCCGGCTATGCCGGAATGTACCGAAGCCCCGGAATTGCCTTATGCTATTTCTACAATAAAATCCTCTTTCGGGGTCCTGACCTTTTTCATAGGTGCCAGCCAGTCATTTTCGGCGTCCCGGTAGCCCACGGCCATAATGGCCGTACTCTTCAGGTTATATTTTTCCAGTTCAAGGACTTTGTCCATGGCCTGGTTATCAAAGCCTTCCATAGGAGTAGCATCTACCTTTTGTTCTGCGGCCGCAGCAAGGGCCATCCCCAGGGCAATATAGCTCTGTTTGGCGGCATGCTGTGCGTGCCACTCCCTTCCGAGAGGTTCGTAGAGGCTCCAGAGATTGTTTTTATAATCGTCCATGGTATCCTGGGGCAGGCCACGCTGTTCCAGGGTGTAATTGAATACTTCGGTAATACGCTCCAGACTGTACCCGTCCCATGCCGCAAAAACCAGTAGATGCGAACAATCGGTGATCTGGCTTTGATTCATGGCCACAGGTTTTATTTTCTCCAGAAGTTCCCGGTTAGCGATTACAAAAATCCTGTAGGGTTGAATCCCCGAAGAAGAAGGAGCAAGGCGTGCCGCTTCGAGAATATAATCCAGTTTTTCGAGGGATATGGTTTCCCCGTTCATTTTTTTAGTGGCATATCGCCATTGCAGGTCATCTATAAGGCTCATTATACGGTATGGTTTTAAAGAGTTATGTACACAAATGTAGGAGTTAAGTTTTGTATAGACAGGTTTTGCCGTGTAAAATAATGGTAACCCCAAGGTTAGTACCCGGTAGATACACCGCTATGATCCGGGCGGGGAAAGGCAGGGGGGAAGCGGGATAGAGCGATTACCGGCAACATGATAGTCCGATGCTAAGTTCATGTATTATAAGTTCAGCAGACAACCGAAACCAATAGGTGGCAATAGCCAGGAATACAGGGGTATAGGTGAAATCTTCCGAGTTAAGAATCTTTATGGCTTCTTTCTGAATAAACGCCCTGTTTTTTCGAAGATATTCTGTTTTCTTATGATAATAACTTCACCCATAAGAGCAGTATCTTCTACCAGTTCGATTTTTATAAAATCTGATTTTTCATTGAGTTTAACCTCTTGCTTTTCATATCTGAGAGCAGAAAATACAAGAGTTGGTTCTTGAGACCATGTTTCTTTTTTAATATGTATTGCAAATATTCCGTCCATATTGGTTTTAGTACCGTATGAGTGATCTTTTAACGCAACATGTACATCCGGAATACCTCCGTTTTCGTCATATACCTGTCCTGTAATTAATATCTCTTCATTATTAGTAGGTATAAAATCTTTTTCTTGAGGATGATATAGTGGGTTTATTTTTGTTATCTCTTCTTTAGGTTTATCTTGTCCATATACAGGTCTGGAGACAAATAAGAAAGCTGATAAACCCAAAAGCATACTTATATTCCAATGTCTTTTCTTTTTGGAAATGGAAATATCCGTGTTGAGTTGTTCCGGTCTGAATTTACCACATATTTTTTGATTACCATTTAAGAGTCCGGCCAGTTGGTTATTGGATACTCGGGTGTAGTCCAATACCTCTTTATGACAATTCGAACAAAACCTGCCTTTCTCTGTAGGCGACATGTTATCCCACTTCTCATAGCAGGGGGTTGGTATTTTTATCTTATATTTCATGGTCCCGATTGGTTATTGGTCGTTAATAAGGTTTTTACCTCTTCAAATTATAATAAATATACAAAGCGGGCATTGCTTTTGGATAATATTTTTCATGAAAATCTAAACTTGTGTTAAGACAATGGAAACTTAGCGGTGGTGGTAGCGGCTGTGATTTTACAAGATATTTTATAAACTATAGCACTAAATCCAAATTTCGAATTACAATATTTTGTCAATAATCCTATAGTCTAAGCCGTAAATCCAACCTCCTGAATCTGATCGTGTCAACTCCCTCCATCTTCCCATGGCTATGAACAGAAATAGTTGTACCTTTACAGTCAAATGGATTTCCGGCTCCTGCCAATGCCTTTTCTGATGCCGGCTACTACGGCATATTTCAGTCTTTGCTATACAGCTGTCGCTTCTCCGAAGAATATACGGATGAATTGAAATTCCGGGAATGTACCGGAATTATAACATATATGACCTGCAAGCCCCGGATCATTCTGGTTATATGACAAGTATGGTATTTCCTGCAATCCGGATATGAGGAATATACCAATAAGCGATAATGCTGTCTTTGTAATGGTTTTTCGGAACGGGACATGGCTGCAACGGGACCAATAACGCTTTGACGGGCAGACCGTACAAAGCACATAGTAACTTAAAAGATATAATATGGCAGACTCCTTCTTCAAAAAAGAAAATGCTAAGAAAAAAGCAAAGAAAAAACAGGACAAAGTCCGTAAAAGGGAAGAGCGTAAAACGAGTAACAACAAAGGTAAAGGCTTTGAAAGCATGATTGCCTATGTCGATGAAAGGGGAAACCTGAGTGCTACACCTCCCGGGCAGGAGCCCCAGAAGGAAAGCAGAGAAGAAAACCAGGAACATGTAGAGTCTTCTTCTTTTGATACCCATACACAACGCACCGGTGTCCTGATATCTTTTTTTGACAGGAAGGGATTCGGATTTATAAAAGATGATATTACCGGTGATACCGTTTTTGCACACCAGAACAGGTTTATGGACGATATTTCCGAACGTGATAAGGTGGTGTTTGTAGCCGAAAGAACCCCCAAGGGATACAGTGCCATTCGCGTAGAAAAAATGGATTAACACCCGCCGACAGGTTTAATATAAAAAAGCCTGCACCATTTCCTTAAGGGGGGTGGTGCAGGCTTTTTTATGATGTGATTTGATGTTGACGCGTTATACGAAGTCCATCCAGTTGCTTTTATCCTGATAGTCATCCAGTGCCCGGGTACCCGCGTGGTTATGCATGGTGTGGCGCAATATGGATATTTCTTCCCGCATGACTTCGATACAGTTGTCGGTAAGCTCGCGGTTGAACCCGTCGTTATGGAGTTCCAGTACAAAGTTTATGGCCAGTACACGTGCCATGATTTTACCGAGGTCTATAGATTGTCGTTGCGGCAATGTACCGCTTACCGAAAAGTTGAGTTCTTTTTTAAAGACATCGGCCGCCATCTTCGTGGCTTCTTTACCGGCGGCAAATGTGGCCATATCGTTTATTTTGCTCTTGCGCATTTCCCTGAGGATCATATCGGAGATCTGGGTATAGAGCATTTCGTTGGAGCCTTCGAAGATACGGAAAGGACGGCTGTCCATAATACCGCGCCCGCCGATATGACTGATACGGTATCCTTTGGCGCCCGAAAGTTGTACATAGGTCTGGGCAGCATCCTGCATGAGGTCGGTAACCAGGGCTTTCATGACATTAGCTTTGAGCCCCGAAGTAGCCAGCTCATGGTCTATACCGCTTATTTTTACACTTTTGGCACACATGGCAGAGCAGATGGTAAAAGACGATTGCATACGCGATAGCTGGTACTGCACCTGGTCCATGGCAAAGAGATTGGTGTTGCCTACCACCCGGTGCTGGCAGTGTGCTATGGCATCTTCCATAAGTCTTCGAAGGAAGCCCATAGCCATACCCGGAAACTGCATACGGCTACGGTGCAGGATATCGAGCATCATCTTAAGGCCGGTAGAGGGTGGTTGCAGTTTGTTTTTTTCCGGTACACGGATATTTATTTCGTTTTTCCCGTAAGGGATCATATATAGCCCGGCATTATCGTAATACTCCAGGACTTTGATTTTTGTTGTTCTTTGGATTCGTCAGCGACAAAAAAGTCGATATCGCGGGAGAGTTCTCCCTTTTCGTTTTGTCCGCGGCAGGTAATGAGCCAGTAGTCGGCCATTCCGGTAAGACCCTGCCAGTGTTTTAATCCCTGTATGTGATAGTCGTCTCCTGCGCGGGTATGACTGGTTTTCATGTTCAGGGCGTCGCTCCCGTAGCCGGGCTCGGTAATCATAAGGCCTCCCATGGCACCGTTTTCCATAAAATTCTTATAGACTTCCGGCTTCAGGTCTTCCGTGGCATACTTGGCAAAAGGTTCCAGAAAAAGGGCTATGTTAATACCAAAGGTAAGCGACAGGGGCAGCGACTGGTAAGAAGCTGCAGAAAGTATCCCCAGACATTCCTTGACAGAAACTCCACGGCCTCCGTAAGCTTGTGGTATGGCTACGGACAAAGGTTTCAGGGCCATGATCTCTTTCCAGATATGCGCGGGTAAACCGCGGGAAAGACTGAGTTGGTTGATGTCGGCTGTCTTGTTGAAAATAGTATCCAGCGAGTTCTCGAAATTTCGTAGAAACTGTCCGAAAGGCAGTTCGTTGGAGGATACGGATGAAGTTGATGACATATAAGCTTTATAATTTAATATACCAGGCCATAAATATAACGTATAAAAGTTGTGGAATAATTATTCCGGACTCAAGAAACGAAAAAATAATGACGTTAGGGTATGGTTTATGGATGGCAAAGCAGGTCTTATTTTACCGGAGTTAAAAGGAGAAGGGGGCTCAGGCTCTCTACACCGGAAAATATCGATAAACATCCCGGTAGCGACTGCCCGGATAATACCCAATCCCGGTCTTTACAGACATCGGGACCAACGGGGTATCCGGGCAGTCGTTGAGATGTGTGGCGCTTAGTCCAGAACTTCTACGTTTACGGCATTTATGCCGCGTTTTCCCATGGTGGTTTCAAACTGTACCTTGTCGTTTTCTCTCACTTCGTCAATGAGGCCGGTGTAGTGTACAAATACATCCTGTGAATCGTCTTCGGGAGTAATAAAACCAAAACCTTTTTCGGTGTTGAAAAATTTAACTGTTCCTTTTTGCATAATACTATGATCTTATAATTAATTAATAAATGTATAGGCCATTCCTTGTTTTCCGGCACGGCCTGTTCTTCCTATACGATGAATATAACTGTCTATGGACTGGGGCATCTGGTAGTTGATAACATGAGTTACGTTATCCACATCGATACCTCGTGCGGCAACATCGGTAGCCACCAGTACCCGGATCTTGCCCGACTTGAAAAGTGTGATGGCACGGGTACGGTAGTTTTGCGATTTGTTACCGTGAATAACATCGGAGTGTATTCCGGCTTTTGCCAGTTGTTTGTTTATTTTATCTACGGTTCTTTTGGTTTCGGCAAAAAGGATCACCTTTTTAAAAGAACTTTCCTTGAGCAGGTTATGAAGGACATCAAACTTGTTTTCGCCATCCGATACCTTAATCATATTCTGCTTTACGTTACTGCTCGATTCGGTTCCGCTACTGGCCTTTACGGTCAGGGCGCCGGGAACGATATCATGGATCAGTTTTTCCTGCCCCGGTTTTATGGTAGCGGAGAACAACATGGTCTGTTTGCGCGATGTCATCAGGGAAACGATGGTTTGTACACTCTGTATGAAACCCATATCGAGCATACGGTCGAATTCGTCCAGGACAAGCCCGCTGATATTTTGCAGCCTCAGGGCTTTTTGCCCCACCAGGTCGAGTAACCTTCCCGGTGTGCTGATAATGAGGTGATTCTTGTGGCGCGCCTTTGCGACATCTTTACCCACACTGGTCCCTCCTATAAAGCATACCGATGAAAATCCGAAACTCCGGTTGAGCTGCTGGAATTCCTCATGAACCTGTAAGGCAAGTTCGCGTGTCGGAACAACAACGAGGTAGCGTGTATTCGGGGTTGTGAGCAATTGCTGTACGATAGGGATAAGGAAGGCCCCTGTTTTTCCGGTTCCGGTAGAAGCGATACCTATGAGGTTGTCTCCGTTGACCAGAGATGTCAGTGTTTTTTCCTGGATCTCGGTAGGGTGAGTGTATCCCTTTCTCTGCAGGTTTTTTAGCAGCATAGGATGAAGGTCCATCTCGGCATAAGCCTGCTTGGCTACAAAAGGAACGGCAGAGGGTTCCGGGAGTTTACGGGTATGCTGTAAAAGGTCTTGCGGACTTAGAGAAGAAGCCTTGCCCTTCTTTACGGGAGGTCTTCTTTTTACCGATGTATTTTTGGTATTTATCTTTTTTTTGTAATTCATTTCGAACTGTTTTTGCGAAGTATTTTTACGAGCTTTATGGAAGCTTCAGCCCAAAGGATAGCGCTATCCTCCCGAAATCTGCCATAAGATCGTAGCATCTCCCCGCTTGGCAGTGCTGCTATTTTCGGAAAACCGGGAAATAACAAACCATTTGCAGTAACTGCAAAAGGAACGGGAAGGATGGGTAATACGACTTTTTAATAAAAGGGATTTAAATTTTAATACAATGTTACCACGCTTTTCTCCGAAAAGCATTTACTATTCTATAAGAGTAAATTTTGTGGATTACGAAAATGAGAAAGTAATGTTATGAAGAAGGAGACTATGTAGTTTCCACTTAAACGGATACCTGTCAAGTGCAATATTACAACTAAACTTTATAAAATAATGATCGTGACTATAATAAAGTCTTGGCAAAGGTATAACAATATTTTTGATAAAGAGGTGGTTTTTATTCGTTTTTATTGGAAAAAGGTTGACGCAGGAAGTGTAACCTGATGTGGTTCAGGTTCTTACTTATAAAAAAGCATCCGTAACAGGTATGGTTATGGGGGACTGTCAGCCGAGGTATTTAAGCAATGAATCTGAGATATGCGATGTCTTAAGCCTGCTCAGAGCGTTACTTTTTATCTGGCGTACCCGCTCCCGGGTAAGGTCCATAGACAGGGCAATGTCTTCCAGTCTTATGGGAGCAGTACCCTGAAGTCCGTAAAACAGGATCATCACCTGTTTTTCCCTGGGCGATAAAACATTGAGCAGGTTGGCAATGTCCGAACGTAGTGATACATTGAGCAGGTTGGCATCGGGGCGGGGACTGTCCGTATACTCGACAACGGCATACAGGCTGTCTCTGTGCTGCTCATCGTCTTTAAGAGGGGCATCGAGAGACAGGTTTATTCCGGAGTTTTCGATACAGGTTTCGATTTCGGAGAGGCTTACCTGTATAAATTCGGATATTTCTTCCGGTGAAGGTTTACGCTCAAGAGTCTGCTCCAGGAATGCGGTGGCCTGTTTAATTTTGCTGATTACTCCTATTTTATTCAACGGTAGCCTTACCATCCTCGAATTCTCGTTGATAGCCTGCATCATGGACTGTCGTATCCACCATACGGCATAAGAGATAAATTTGAATCCGCGGGTAGGATCAAATCGTTCGGCAGACTTGATTAGCCCCAGGTTACCTTCATTGATAAGGTCGGGTAGCGGGAGGCCCTGATATTGATATTGTTTGGCTACCGATACTACAAATCTCAGGTTGGCATTGACCAGGTTTTTAAGTGCATAGGGGTCGCCACTTTGTATTTTTTCGGAAAGAACAACCTCTTCCTCATTGCTTAACAAGGGAATTTTGGAGATATCCTGCAGGTATTTGTCCAGTGTGGTATCTTTTCTATTGGTAATCTGACGGGATATTTTTAATTGTCTCATAAACAGGCGTTGTGTAAGGTGTGAATTGAAAGTAAAACGGACTAATCCGTAGGGTATTTAAAAGTGGTTACCTGGCTGTCGGGGGGATCACCGTACCTGGAAACGTATAAAAAACAAGGCTCTGTATGGAATAACAACCGTATAGGCCGGGATAAAAGAAAAGTATTTCAAAAAGTGTAATATCCTATAAATATAGGGCTTATAATTGGGATAACGGTCTAAAAAAACAGAAAAGATTGATGAAGCTAATAGGTATATAAAAAAAAGCCACCCGGACAGGATGGACGGGTGGCAGACAATAATATGACAAGTACAATTTATATTTAAATCACTGTGACATTTACTGCATTAAGGCCTTTTTTACCTCTTTCTACTTCGTAAGTAACCTCGTCGTTCTCACGAATGTTGTTGTTCAATCCTGATGTATGTACAAATACATCTTCTCCGCCGTCTTCCGGTGTAATGAAACCATATCCTTTGGTGTCATTAAAAAATTTTACTGTTCCTTTGTTCATGATATTAAAAATATTGGGTCAAAGGTAATGTAAATATTTGGTTTTCAGTTTTTTTTATTGAATTTATTTTTTATGACGCCTAATATGGGGCCTGAAGGCCTCTGAACGGGAAATTTGCGGTGAATATTAAGAAATAAATCGTTGTGGAGTGGAAGAGATGATGGTTATCCGGTTTATTAATCGTACCTTTAGTGACAGAATTTTTAATCGGTTCCTGCCATCGCTTCACTGATTCTTTTCAGCCCTTGCTATTCCAGCTACCCTTTAGCAAAAAATCATATTATGGAAATCTATGTAGGGAATCTGCATCCGAATACTACGAAAAAGGATGTATATAATTTGTTTATACAATTTGGCAAAGTACTGAATATTGAGCTTTATTCGGATGCAGAAGGACGTAATCTCGGATACGGATATCTCAGCATACGAGAGCGTATAGAGGGAAAACGAGCTATTGAACAGCTCAATGAAATCTGTTTTATGCATTACTTCCTTCAGGTTCATGAAGTGAAAAACGAATAACGGAGATCGGGATAGGAAAAAGATACCGCGATGTGTACTCGTATAGTTAAGAAAGTATGATGATTTGTTCTTTTAATGGGAGCTAAAGGAATAGCTTGCAGCAAAATATATTTATATATCAAAATAACCGGGTGAGGATCGATTTGATGATTTGTCCATCCATTAAAAAAATAAAAGATTATGTCGTTTAAAGCCACGTTGACCATCAATGATAAAAGAGTAAATATTCTGAATTTGAGTTATGACCTGGCCCAGGAGGTAGATGCTACCGGAGGCCGTCATCGGTAACACGGGGCGGAAGGATATATTTTATGGTAGAGTCTACGGCAGACTCCTTTTTCTTTGATTGGATGACCAATAATTTTGAGCGCAAAAACGGTACGGTCACGTTTTTTAACGGGATACCAATGCCAAGCTCAAGGAAGTAAAATTTACTGAGGCGTACCTGGTAAAATATAAAGAAAACTTCGAGGCGTTCGGAAATAAGGCGCTTACAGAGAGTTTTACCATATCGTGCAGAATGATTGACTGCGGTGGTGGCAACCACACCAATAAATGGATTTGATCTTTAACAGGGTGTAACCCTAACAATATGCTCTATTCGTACCGACTCCATAACTTGTACCGGATAATCCACAGCATTACAGAAAGCTGAGAACTACCGGTGAGAGCATGTATATAAAGTTGTTTTGTAACAAAAAGAATTTCATGGCGTCCTATACCTCATGGAGGAGCAAACAACAGCCAATAGGTACAAGGGGTACAGCAGGGCGGATAACAGGAATATCTGGGTGGATTATCTCAGGTCGTTTCTTACGGTTCTGGTCGTAGCCCATCATTCCACCCTGGCCTATACCACTTTTGCCAGCTTCGATGCGGAAGCCTACATACGCTCTACCCACCCTATGGTAGATGCACACAGATGGATAGGGCTTGATATTTTTCAGAACTTCAACGATATCTTTTTTATGTCGCTGATGTTCCTGGTCGGAGGATTGTTTCTGTCGCGGAGCATAGCGAGGAAAGGAATGGTAACCTTTATACTGGACAGAATGTATCGTTTGTTTATCCCTTTTCTTTTTCTCGGCACCCTTTTTATGCTCATCGCACATTTTCCGTCCTATTATGTAGCCATGGTCATACCGGTATTACGGCCTACGTCCTGGACTTTTTTACGGTGGAACAATGGCCTGTGGGGCCGCCATGGTTTATCTGGGTACTGTTTGTCTTCAATGTGGTTTTTGCCTGATAAGCCCGTATTGCAAAGCTATAGCAGGCAGATCGCGAAAGGAGTGGATATTCTGGGAAAGCATCCGTATGGGCAGTGTTCCTGCTCCTGGCGGTAACATGGGTGCTCTACGTCCCTGTGGCGTATACCGCAGGTCCCGGAACATGGACAGGCTGGGGGCCTTTTGACTTCCAGGTAAGCCGTATCGCACTGTATTTCGGTTATTTCATGACAGGAGTGTGCATCGGTTATACCAGGTTCAACGAGAGGCTGTTTTCAGCGAAGTCCGCCCTGGTAAAGTACTGGTGGCTATGGGGGCTTTTTGCCGTAGGCATATACACGGTCCTGACCATTCTGTCCGGATCGTTGGGAGCTATGTTCCGGCAGGGAACGATCAGCGAGTTTCAGGCCTGGATGATCTACTACACCCTATATGTCGGCTCTTGTGTGCTGAGCTGTGTAGCCTGTATAACACTCTTCCGGCGTTTTGCAAAACACGAAGTGTCCTGGTGGCGGTCCTTGTCGGATAATGCCTATCTAATATACCTGATCCATTATATTTTTGTAATTTGGATACAGTTTTTACTGAGAGATGCCGGTATTCCGGCATTAGTGAAGTTTTTCATTACGTTTGGCGGTACCCTGGGGCTAAGCTGGGTTGCTGCTGCGTGTATGAGAAAAATAAAACCGGTAAGACATTATCTGTAGTATACGTTTTGGCATATAACCCGGGTTATGGCATAACAATCCTGTACGCAGCAAAGGACAAACGGACTTCCTGGTGGGCGAGGAGGTGCCTGTGCTGCCACCGGGGAAAAAACAGCCGGTCCGGACATATACAAGCTTAACGTATGCTGCAACAGCAATACCTGAAAAGATATGATAGCAACACTCGCCTCCGTACTTACGGCCCTGGTGGCCCTGGAACACCTGTATATCCTCTGGCTCGAAATGTTTGCCTGGGAAACCGCCGGGAAGAAAACATTCCGGTCTTTACCGGAGCATTTGTTTACCCCCACCAAGGGCCTTGCTGCCAACCAGGGATTGTATAACGGTTTCCTCTCGGCCGGGCTTATCTGGTCGTTCTTTATTACCGATCCGCAATGGATGGCCAATATCCGGCTGTTTTTCCTGGGGTGTGTTGTAGTGGCCGGTATTTTCGGAGGTATCACCGCCGCACGCAAAATCTTTTTTGTACAGGCAGTACCCGCCCTGTTAGCTTTGATTTTTGTAATATGCTCCTGTAAATCTCCCGTATTTTATATTTTCTCCCCGTTACCGGAACGGAGCCTCCCACTATGATCTCCAATAAAACAGGCATACCTCCGTGCCCGTTTTCAACTCCCGACTCCACAAGACTACAAATCCCATTCCGTCAATAACTCCATCACAAAGCGGGCCGAGTGCCGGAACGCAGGGAACGGTGTACCGAAGCCCACACGCCCGACGATCAACGACAAACTAATGACCCCAAGAACCCAATAACCGAAAAAAAAATCAATTTTTTTTTAACCCTGTTCCCCATTTTTGTCGTCTTTAATTATGTAATGCGTAAAATAAGTAGTCTTAAATTGCTAATAGGGTAGTAAATAATGATCAATTTTATTAAAATAACAAATCTGGCTAAAAAACTGGCCGACATGGTCCTGAGAGGAAAAACGATAGAAAGAAAAGATATCGAGGGCGATCATTTTAGCGATGAAGATAAAGACTACGTCATAACCCACCTTTCCGACCCGGGAAAAGTAGAAGCCCGAAAAAAACTGGCTAAGAAGTGGCCGGAAGCAAAAACCGGGACTGGCAGAAGGTAGAAGCGATCATCCGCCCGGTACCCCGAAAAAGAAAAATAAGAAACAACTGGATGAAAGCGGCGGCGGTTTTTACCGGTCTTATAACCATAGGATATGTGTACTACAAAAACATGCCTGCCGCTGTGGCCCCCGTTACAGAACCTGGCGGGCAGCAAATAACACTCCGTTTGCCGGACGGTAGCATACGCGTACTGGAAGAAGACCATAACGGGGAGATCAGGGACCAGGACGGGCAAACCGTAGGGACGCGTCGGGGAAGCCGTATTCACTACCGCAGGGACAGCGAGACAGGGGTTCCGGGGAGGTGGTGTACCATGAAATATACATCCCTTTCGGTAAAACGTTCCAGCTCGAACTATCCGACGGAACCGTAGTTAATCTCAATGCAGGATCGTCCCTGAAATATCCCGTGCACTTCGGGAGCACAGGGAACCGGGCGGTTTACCTCGATGGAGAAGCTTATTTCGATGTCCGTAAAAACCCTGCACAACCCTTTGTGGTACGTACGGTGATATCAATGTACAGGTGCTCGGTACCCGTTTTGTGGTTAATTCTATAAAGAAGAATCCCGTATCCGCACCGTACTTGTCGAAGGGTCCGTAGCACTTTATAAAAAAGGGGAAGTGTACACGCCCGAAAAAGCCGCCATGCTGGCTCCCGGGCAAAAAGCCACATGGGACAAAACACAAAAAGACCTGTCTTTTGAAGAAGTCGATACCGGGCTGTACACCGGTTGGCTCAACGGAAAGCTCATCTTTAACCACGTGCGCTTCGGGGAGATCCTCCGGAGGCTCGAACGCTATTACGATATTACTATAATCAATAAAAAACAAGGCGCTGAACGACGAAATCTTTACGGCCGGCTTCGAAGGAGAACCCATAGAAAATGTCCTGAATGCTTTCGGGAGAAGCTATACTTTCGAATACACCATAGCAGGGCAGACGATAACCATAGCAGAGTAAACTACCTCGGAGCAACGGAGCAAGCACACGAGGCATTCATACGAAACTGAATTTTAATTTCGAGGCAAGCCTCCGGGTATTAAACCCTTTGGCGGCGCCAATAAATGAAAATAATAACAGCACATAAAATTTAAACCGGTAACCAAAAAAAAGAGCCTATGACAAGATAAAAAAACACCACCACCAAAAGAAGATCACCCATATATAAAAAAACCGGAAGATGGTGGCACATCCCCCGATTTGATATGGAGTGATTAAACAATGTTTAACCACGTAAACCAAAGCAAAGATATGAAAAACCTTCTGAAATCAGGGAGTGTGTTTCTCGGTGCATTAAAGTTTGATTTAAAGATGAAAACTCCTGATCTGTTTCTTTACGACATTTTTGTTCCAGGTACAGGCGGGGAATTTTTCACTTGATGTAAAAGTTTCCCTCCATTTCGAGGACGTTACCTCGAAAAGGTACTGAAAGAGATCGAAACCCTTACCGAGTACAGGGTGCTGTACAATGACCGGGAAGTAGATTACAAACGGAAAGTATCCGTAGACGTCGATCAGGTACCCCTCGCACAGGTACTGAACCAACTCTGTTTTCCGGAACTCCCGTTGTCTATGAGACCCTCAACAAACAGATCATACTCAAAAAGGATAAGCGCAGACAAAGCAGTTACATTTCCGTTCCGGAACTCCTGGCAAGGCGCTGCAAACCGAAGTAAGCGGTGTTTATTCCGACCAACAGGGGGTGCCTGTGCCCGGGGTGAATGTCCTGGTGGAAGGGACAACAAAAGGGACCGTAAACCGATTTTGACGGAAAGTACAGTATAGAGGTGAGCGGTCCGGATGCGGTGCTGGTCTCACTTACATCGGGATGAAGCAGCAGAAACACACCGTAGGGCAACCGTACGACGATTGATATTACCCTGCAGGAAGATGTGCAGACCCTCGATGTGTTGTCGTGACCGCATTGGGAATAAAAAGGGAGTCGCGAAAGCTCGGATACGCCGTATCGGAGGTAAAGCCACAGGAAGTGAATGTAAACCGTTCTTCCAATTTTATGAACAGTCTACAGGGAAAAGTAGCCGGGGTAAACATTTCGCGCGCTCGGGAGCGGACCCGGCGGCTCCTCTAAAGTACGTATCCGGGGGCAGTCGTCTATCTCCGGGACCAATAGTCCGCTGATTGTCGTCAACGGAGTGCCTATAGACAATACCTCGTTCGGTACCAATCCGGAAGTACCGGGGGAGAACCGGGTACCAGCGATGGCGGTGTGTATTCGGACGGAGGAGACGGGTTTTCCAGTATCAATCCGGACGATATAGAAAAGCATGACCGTACTTAAAGGGGCTACCGCTGCTGCATTGTACGGTTCCAGGGCCAAGGACGGGGTAATCATGATTACCACCAAGACCCGGGGAGAAGGAAGCGGACTGGGCGTTACCTATAACCTGAACGTCACCAATCATACCCCGCTCGACTTTACCGATTTCCAGTACGAATACGGGCAGGGCGAAAACGGAATGCGGCCTACCGCTGCCAACCCGACGTCCGGACAGTGGTCTTTCGGGGAAAAGTTTCAACCCGGGATGACACAGATCCTCTTTGACGGTGTGGAAGTACCTATGTGCCGCAGCGCAACCGGATCAAGAAATTCTACAGGGAAGGACTGGATGTCACCAACTCCGTTTCCATAGCCGGAGGAGGCGAAAACGGAGGGTTTAACCTGTCCATGGGCAACCTGAAGAGCAAGGGAATTACGCCCAACAACGAATACGAACGCAAAACCATCAGCCTGGGGTGACACACGATTTCTCCGACAAGCTCAATGTCAATGTACATGTCAATTATCCAACGAGATCATACCAATCCGCCCAATGTAGGGCAGCAGGACAATACCATCCCGGTATCGTTGTACAACCTGGCCAATTCCATGCCGCTCGATCTGCTCGATCGTTATAAATACGATGCGGAAGGTAACGAGTATGTGTATTCCCGTTTCCGCAACAGGACCAACCCGTACTTTACCTGGCAGAACAGTTCAACAACATCAGACGCGATCGTATTTTCGCGGAATGTAGCCGTGAAATACAACCTGCTGCCCTGGCTTTTTGTACAGGGAAGAGTAGGGCAGGATTACTGGTCGAGAGACCAGGACTACAATGGTTTCCCCACAGGGCAGGCCTCGAGGGGACCCGCCCCGGCCGGATTCGTAAATGGGACATTTACCCAGGAAGTACGAAGGTTTCGCGAACCAACATGGATATCCTGTTTTCGGCCAATAAAGAATTCGGGAAGATTTCGAGCTCGGGGTCAACCTCGGCGGTAACCGCATGAAGCGCCGTATGGATGTCAACAGGGTCGATGTTACCGATTTTGTAATACGCGATCTTTATACGGTACAGAACGGAAGAATAAAAGATCCTACGTACGCCTTGTCCGAACGGGCGGTAAACTCCGTCTACGGAGCGGTAGACCTGTCCTGGAAAGACACCGTACTACCTGAGCGGGACCTTCCGGAACGATTGGTTTTCGACCCTATCGCCCGAGAACAGGAGCATTTTTTATCCGTCGGTTTCCGGAGCTATGTCTTTTCCAATAGCTGGGAGAAACCAGCCCGAATGGCTGTCTTTTGCCAAAGTCGGTTTGCCTACGCCCAGGTGGGGAGCGATACGGATGTCCCGCCATACTCCGATGTGCTATTCTATGACATCACCCCCAACTTTTTTACCGGGCCCGATGGCAGTGTACAACCCGTTGCCGGTGCCAATACCAGTACCTTACCCAATCGGGCCTCAAGCCCATGCGGACCAACGAAGCCGAAGTGGGACTGGACATCCGTATGTTCGAAAGCCGTGTAAACCTGGATGTGGCGTGTACAGGAAGATCACCAAAGACCAGATTAGTCCGGCACAGATCTCCAATACCTCGGGGTTTACCAATACGCTGATCAACGCGGGGAAAGCCGCAGTGACGGTTTTGAAGCCATGCTGAACGTAATTCCGGTGAAGAACGACAATTTCAGTGGGACCTCAATATCAACGGTTCCTATAACAAGACCAAGGTACTCAGCCTGCTTACCGATGAGCCGGGCGACCGTATCCTGGTGGAGAGCACATATTCAACGGGTTCCTCTACCAGGTAGTCGGGGAGGAGATCGGTCAGCTTGCCGGTTTCGGGTATCGCAGAAGAAACGAACAGGGACAACGTATCTTCGGTAACGACGAAGAGCCTTGCCACCGAAGATATCGTTTTCTTCGGAAGTGCCCTGCCCAAATGGATGGGCGGGATTACCAATAACTTCCGTTACAAAGACTTTAACCTCTCCTTCCTGATCGATTTTAAACTCGGTAATAAAATGATCTCCGGGACCAACTTCAATGCGTACGGCACGGACTTCATAAAATGACACTTCCCGGAAGAGATACCGGCGTGGTGGGAGAAGGAGTAAACCTGCAGGGGCAACCCAATACCGTGGCAACCGAATCGCAGCAGTACTGGGAGGTCGTGAGGGCTTCGCAGATCATAGAACCCATAGTGTACAACGGAGGGTTCTGGAAACTGAGACAGATAACCGTAGGCTATGATTTTCGTAAACTGATTCCGGAGAAATCCTTTATCAAAGGGGCAAAACTGAGCCTGGTAGCCATAATGTACTCATCCTGAAAAAATGGGTGGACAACATAGACCGGACTCCTTCGCCTTCAGTTCCGATAACGTATCCGGACTCGAATCGACAGGAGTACCTACGACCCGTAGTATGGGTTTTAACTTAACCTGAAATTTTAAAAAGAGGGAAACCATGAAAAAAATATGATATACGTT
>JACADM010000194.1_pt1 | contig 27361 bp, 51 predicted proteins | sample 7512371 | NCBI WGS metagenome assembly JACADM01 (sample SAMN14389041, study PRJNA612141) | algae metagenome | isolation source: non-axenic algae culture | place: India: Navi Mumbai | collected 2017-01
CCATTGTCCTGAACCAATTCGCCTCAGCTACCAACTCCACCATCAGCTATCTCACCAGCGGAAGCCTCGATGGCACGGGTGAGGTCCGGATGCGATCGAATGTTGACAACAGCGAGATCCTGACGGGTGTCGGTGTCACCATCACGCACGGCGCAGCCACACGATCCGAGGTGTCGGCCAGATCGAGGCATCGATGGTCAACAACGGAACGATCAGCGCCGACGCCAGCGTTTCGTTTTCAGGCAATGACCTCGATCTTCTAACCAACGACAAGGTGAACAACGGAAGCTTCCGCCGAGGCGGGCAGCTTCTTTGACATCAGGGGCATCGCGATCGATCAGCTCGGGGCGGCAGCATGACCGCAAATGGTGGATTCTTCCGTATCGATGACTGCTCAATCGATGGGGCGTCTTTAACGCCAACTCGGGAGGTTACATGGAGAACGTTGCGGGCTCAATCTCGCTTCTGAGCGGCATGACTCTCAACGGGCCTCTGACCGTGAAGCTTGGTTCTGCCGTTCAGGTTGATGCCGACGGCATGGTCAACAACAGCACCATCCAGCTCAACCCGGACGCATCGGCCTCGAATACTGCTCTGGAGTTCACCGAGTCCGCCACGCTCGGCGGTTCAGGCGAGGTCCGGATGCGGACGAGCGACAATTCGCAGATCAACACCGTGGGCGATGCTGTTCTGACTCTCGCTTCGACCCGGCTCGTCCGAGGAGTCGGTCAGGTGAACGCAACGCTCATCAACGAGGGCGAAGTCCGCGCCGACAGTTCTGTCTCGGTCTCGGGCAATGACCTTGACCTGCACGCAAACAACATGGTCAACAACAACCTCTTCGTGGCAGCACCGAGCAGTTTCCTCGACATCATCGGAATCACCGTTGACCAGTCGGGCGGCGGCATGCTCGTTGCAGATGAGGGCGTCGTCACGATCGACGACGCTACTATCGAGGGTGGAGTCTTCGTGGGCATCGGTGCCGGCTACCTTGAGAACATCGTGGGCAGTACTTCCATGCTCAGCGGAGTCACACTCAATGGCCCGTCGCGCATCCGGCTGGCTTCAGCCGTTCTGGTTGACGCCGACGGCCTCACGAACAACGGCATCATGCAGATGAACTTGAATGCCTCGGCTTGACACGTTCCTTGCCTTCACAGACACATCAACACTCGATGGGTCGGGTGAGATCCACATGAAGACCGCTGGCAACAACACTCAGATCAACACCGATCCGACCTTCGTCGTCACGCACGGTGCGGATCACACGATCCGAGGCGTCGGCGAGATCAACGCCGCCATGACCAATAACGGCACCATCAGCGCAGACAGCTCGGTTTCTGTGTCGGGTAACAGGCTCGAACTTCAGGGCGAGAACAAGACGAACGCGGGTGTCATCTCTGTGGAGTCGAGTTCGTTCATGGACATCACGGGCATGACCCTTGCGCAGGTTGGTGCCGGGAAGCTCCGGGCGAACAACGGTCAATTCAACTTCGATGGCGGCGCGACTCTCGACGGCGGGTCTATCGAAGCCACCGGAACCGGCAACTTCGTTGTCAACGGATCCGCGACATTCAACGGTGTGACCGTCAATGCTCTGGTGAAGTCAGGCTCGCCTCGACCCTCAACGTGGCAAGTGCAAGCCTCGAGAACAACGCTCTGCTGCGTGTGAACACGAATCAGTCGGCATCCGACGGCGTCATCGCTTTCGTCGGACGGTGCTCTCACCACGTCCGGTGCTGGCGAGATCCGCCTTGAGGGCTTCAACCTCGACGCTCAGATCACCGGTGCGGGCACGGTCACGAACGCCTCGGGTCACACCATCTCGGGCCGGGGCGCGATCACCGCTCCCTTCATTAACCGAGGGGCAACGTAACCCGGGTATTGATGGTATCGGTACGCTGAATGCAACGAGCGGCGTCACGCTCGATCCGACGAGCATGCTCAACATCCAGGCTCGGGACCAACAACAGCGCGGACAGGCTCGTCGTCACGGGCACCGCAAACCTTGGTGGCTCGATCAATGTTTCGATGAATGGTGCCTCGGTGCCAACGCTCAACTTCAACTACACAATCCTGACCGCCGACAACGTTGTGGGCACATTCGACAACGACAACATCATCATCGACGGCAACCTGATCACGCGGATTGTCTACGAGCCGACACAGGTGCGGATCCTGACCCGCTGCATCGCCGATACGAACCTCGATGGTGCAGTGACGGCTGCCGACTTCTCCACGGGTCTCGGCCTTCAACGCGGGCAGTGATATCGCCGATCAGAACTTCGACGGCAACGTGAGCCCGGCCGACTTCTCTGCCCGGGTCGCCAACTTCAATCAGGGCTGCCCGTAATCACGCTCGCGGCACTGCCGTGACAGAACGCTTTACCTGCATACCCCCGGTCGGCCCGTGAGGCGACCGGGGGTGTTCAGTGAGGAGAGTCCGGGTGTGCTTAGCGGCCGCCGGTCTGTTCGCCGCCGTCGTCGTCGCCACCGTTAGCGGCATGCGCGAGCGGTGGTGATGAGCGCCCAGCATGACAGCGAGCAACGCGATCGATCGGCGGATGGACTTCATGATGTCTCGGCTCCGGTGGGCTTCTGGATCTCATCTGTTCAACGGTGTTCGTGCGGATCTCGCCCGCGTTTACGCGGTCGAGGAGGTCCTCGTCTTCGGGTCGCTTGGCGTTAAGTGCTTCGGCGATCCGGTGCGCTCGTCGGGCTGTTTCCAGCTCGCTGCGATTCTGCCCCGCTCCGCTCGAGCTTGCTGCGAAGCTCGTTCAGAGCCGCAGCGGTGGCTTCGTTGCGTTCGAGCCTGCTGCTGGTCGACTGCGAGCGGGCCAGTTCCATGACCATCTCGACATCCTCGGTCGCACGCTCGCGTTGGCTCCTTCTCGATGCCGAGCACGAGCCATGTACGCCCACGGCGAGCATGCCCGAGGCGGGCGATCCGCTCGGCGGCTTCTTCGGCCGTGAGCGATTCGTCGAGCAGGCTCCACCGGCCGCCGCACGAGCCGCCAGACCGGCAATCGATCCGGAGATCATGTCATCCAGATCGATGGCCTTGTTGCCCGTTCGCCGGAGGTGCGTGACGCAGGCGGATTCGATCGAGGGTCTGCAGCTCTGGCGTAGAGATCCCAGAACTCTTCTGCGAAAGTGGTGCTGTTCATTACTCGCCCTCCGGATCGCTGCCGATCGCCGCCATGCGCGGTAGAGGCATCGAGCGAGGGAGTTCGGGGCCATGTCGAGCAGGCTGCCGTCGTGCCGGAGGTGACATAGAGATCCGTGCCCGGGCCGAGCAGGTCTTCCATGCCGAGCAGCCCTCGAAGACCGCGTCGGCGTCCTTGCTCCGGCCGGCGTCGAAGAACGCGTGCGGTCATCATCACAGGCACGCTCATCGGGGCCGCGTCCCATGCTTTGAAAACCACCCGATCGCTTCCTCGGCTCGTCCGAGGCGCACGAGGGTCGGCGATGTTGCCGAAGCTCACCTCGGCGTCTTGAGGTGTCGGCGTACTTGGCGGCGATGATCTCGACATCGATCGCTTCTTCGATGCGACCGAGCCGAGAGCATCAGCGCGCTGGTTGGGGCGCCCTGCGGGTTCATGTGCCCGTCGCCGTCGGTTTCGTCGTAGCGGCGGATGGGGACTTGAGTTCGGCTTCGATGTCTTCGAGCGCGTCGGCGTCGCCTCGTTTGGTGAGCCGCGTGCGCGAGATTGCACCAGTCCATGATCGACGACTCGATCGGGCTCAGCCGACGAGGGTCATCGGTGGTGACGATTGTGGGTTTCGGGCTGCCTTGTGACATGGCCTGCTCCTTTCCGGTTGAGGAGGAAGTCCTCCGAGGTCGTCCGCTTCCGGCAGGGGCCTCCTGACGGGTTAGACGGATTCGACGGCAAAAGTTTCCAGTCACTAACAAAATTCCGTCCAAGACCCCGTTTCCGTGTCAGGAAGGGGCATCAGTGTGCGGGTGAGTGGGGCCGGGCAGGGGCGTCGAAGGGTGACCTTCGAGTCCGATTGGGCCCGGAACACCTTTGAAAGGCAATGGCCAAGCGAATCGCAGTAAACGCGCGACGGGCGATCATCGAGCCTGCATCGCAGGCAGTGTCGGGCTCGCAGGCGGCGCGGCGCGCAGTGGCACCGTGACTGGAACCGGGGAGGCTACGAGCACCGCGATGTCGCGCGACGCTGATCCTCAACGGCGAGCGCATCTGCATCGACGGGCGCTCCGTCGTCGCGGGCATCGCAGAAGCGGCACGCTGCAAGGGCTACCGCGTCTCGGTGCGACGGGTGCATCATGGTGCACTACCGGGGACGGTCGCCGCACGTCTCGCTCGTGGGGTGTGACTACAGACTCGGTGTCACGCGCTCGCGAGGGTGCATGGTGCTGCGTCCGTACCGAATCGACAATCACTTCCGTGATCGCGGTTACGACCGAGACTGGCGGCGAGATCGGCATCGCCGCGACCGCGGGCCATCGTTCCGGTGGCGGTCCTGCCCGACGAGCGGTTTCTCGATCCGCATCGGCGGCAGGTAACGCAGCGGGGCTTGATCAACAACCAGACTCCTCCGGCGCCGCTCCCTCGTCGAGCGGGTTGTGCCGTCGCCGGGACCGAGCGTGTTCGGCCGCGGTGCACGGCGTGTTACTCTCTGTCGGACCGATGCCGGAGGCGCGACTCGAGCAGCATAAAGAGGAGATTGTCGGTGAAGGTCGGATTGCGTGTCAGGCCGAGGTGGTCCTCGAAGATGAACTGCACGCGTCGCCATGCGATCGGGGATTGCAGGAATGGCTGCCACTCGCTGCCGACGCGTTCGTCCATGACGGCGCTGTCGCGTGTAACGGTCCCGTCGCCCGGGGTGGATTCGATCACACGGGTGAGCCGTCGCGGCGAACGCCGATGACCGCGGGCGTGTCTTCAGAGTCGCCAAGGAAAATCGAGATGGACGTGCCTTCCGGGATGGGCTTGGCGATCGAGTGCCTCGTGCAACTGCTTCGCCCGGGCAAGCGACTTTGCGAGATGGTCGTGAGCGACCCTGTGGCGTTGTTCACGCGACTCGATTTCGGGGAGAAGATCGCCGATTTGCCGGCTTCTTTGGGTGAGATCAGACCCACTCGTAGCGTTCCCAAGTGGCGATGTCGTACAGATCGATCGGCTCTCGCGTCTCCCAATCGACGACCCGCGTGGCGTGTTCTGGGCAGGAGCTGATAGATCGCGGGCATTGTGCCCAGAATGCTCGGGCGGTAATTGGGGAAGATCGGGTTGAGGTTGTATCCCTCGACGAGCCTGCTCGAGCGAGAGCACCGAGCCCGCGTTGGGTGTGCCGATCAGGATGGCTTGCCGGACGTTGGTTGCCCCGGCCCATGTCACCGGGCATCGAGCCATCGTCGGGCAACGGCTGCGTGCCGTAGCGGAGGTAATACCGGAGTACAAGCCCGCCCATCGAGTGGGCCACCACGTCCACGCGCACCGGTGCGCTCTCGGGGAGTCCGAGTTCATCGCGTGATGGCCTGAGCCTCAGCGATGACCTGATCTGCGCATCTGCTTGTTCTGAGATATCGCGACGCCAGTCGTAGGGGCTGAAGCATGTGTAGTGGAGCCCTCCGTAGTCGATGCCCGAGCGTCCGAGTGACTGGTCGCGGTATTTCCCGGCCGCGAGCGATTTCATGATGTCGATGTACGCGCCGATCTCGATGCCCCGGAGCAGTCCGACGTCAGCGGTGACCGTGTCGAGCACGTCTTCTGCGTACACCTCGTCGCAATTCCGAGAGCGGGACGCCCAGCCGCATCGGGAGCGCCACGCGTCTGGCGCCGGTGGAAAGTCCGGTCCGCCGCGCCGAAGGTGAACGAGCCCCAGACCTTGGTGCCGTCATCGTCGACGAGCTTGGATCCGAGAATGCCCGGAGCACGACCACCGGGGTGCGATCGCTGCCGATGCTCTGGGCCGCGTGGTTGTAGATCGCAGCCGGTCGGCGACCCGCGTTCTTTCCCGAGCAGCCGATGAGCCGCAAGCGAGGCAAGAGCACCGATGCAGGCGATCAGCGTTTTCATGTTGGATGTCCTTGTGATCGGACACACACAAAGCGCGTGTCGTCGCACGGTGTCGGTACGCTTCCTGATGCAGTCTGGCAGATGGAGCACAGGTCGTCCAGCCGCTCTTCGGAGCCTTACGCACCCGGTGTGTCGGCGTCTTGCCAAATGGCGGATGCTCTCGTTGAATGTATCGGCAAAGAACGTCGCGAGCCGGGTGTGCTGCTCGTTCGGATCTTCTGTCGAGGTGACCTCGGTGATCGGTAGATCGCGGGAGGTCGCCCTTCTGGCTTCCCATCGCCCGAACTTGGGTGCATTCCAGTTGGTCGGGTCGGGATCGGGCCCGCGCCACGGGGAGACGTACCAATAGCCCCTCGTGTCGAACTTGCCGGGCGGGGCGAGCCCCATGACGATGAAGCGAGGCGGCAGGGATTTGTCTTCCTGCGGCACCGGACCGCACGCTGACCTCGAGGCTGTGGGGCCAGATGCACCTGCGACGAGCCCTCGACGGTCGAGTGACCTGTTCGAGCAATGCGGCTGTGTTGCCGTAAAGACGCAGCAGCTCCGCCTGCGCCAGCTGCGAGGGCTCTGCGAAGGGCTCTCCTGACTCGACACAGGCGATACGGGCTCGGCTTTGGTTGGCTGGATCGGGCGAGCGGGTTCGCCTGCGTGCTCTTTGGTGGTGTCGATCATCCATGTCCGCGCGTCTTCGAGCGATCGCCCGGGTAGCGTGATTTGATCGATCGGGACGCCGGTCTCCTCGACGAGGAAGAGTCGTAATTCCAGAGCTCGAGCACGCCCCGCATCGGGCGGGCGCGGCGACGGCTCGCTGACGATGCCATCGAGCAGGCCCTGACCGGCCATCCGGTCAGCGTGGCGTGTGCCATCGCCCCGCGGGCTAGCCGTGCTGCCGACGCGCGGGATGCGTGCGGCGTGATGGGCGATGGCCCACGCCTTGGCGAGATCCTCGAGTCGTGCCCGGCCAGTCCCACCAGCCTGATCGCGTCATGTGAGGTCGCCCGGCCTGATCTGTAACACGCAACATCCCTTTCACATGGTCATCGGCATCAATCCGCGTGCGGCGGGTGTTCCGGGGAGCCTATTCACCCCGAAATCAGTCGGCCCCGGGGTTGACGAATAATATTCATAGGCCTAATATCTATTCATGTCGCAGTCAAGACGTCGAGAAGCCATTCTGAAGATCCTCGAGCACGGCCCGGTCGAGAGCGGACTCGCTGATGAAGTCGCTTGCTTCGTTCGGGATCCGGGCCAGCGGGCCACGCTTTCGCGGATCTGCGAGATGGGGATCGTCAAGAGCGCGATGGGCTACATCCATGAGCCGTCGTATCTCTATCTGCCGACGCCCTCGGCTCGTCTTGCCGACACGCTCCAGAGGGACGTTTCGAGATCAAGGTCGCCCATTCGCTGGTCGCTCGCACGAGACCCGGCGGCTCAGGCGGTGGGGCGGTGTTCGATGCCCATCTGCCGCCGGGCGTCGCGGGGACGCTTCGCCGGCGACGACACGATCTTCCTCGCGGTCGATCTCAACGCCGACATCCGTGGTGTTGCCAACGAGATGCGCGGCTCGCGGGTCTGGCCGACAATGAACCGGAGGTCGAATCCGAGGCGCTGACGAGAGCGAGGAAGTGACCTCATGACACGCGTCGCCCTCGTCGGTGTGGGCGGCTACACGGGTCAGGAATTGCCCGGCTCGTGCTCGGTCACCCGCGCCTCGAACTCGCAGGCCTCTTTGGTTCACCCGACACCGCGGGCAAGCCATTGAGGAAGTGGTCCGTCGTATCGCGGCATGACGCAGCAGACCATCGGCGAGACATCGGCGAAGTCGATCGCTGAGACGGACGCCGAGGTTGCGATCCTCGCAACGCCTCACGAACTGAGATGCGCGCCGGAGCCGGCGTGGGTGTCAAGGTCTTCGATCTCGGGCGCGTTTCGACTGAGCGATCCGAGTCTGTATCCGACGTACTACGGCTTTACACGAGACCGCCGACCTGATCTGCTCCGCGGCGTATGGCCTCCCCGAGCTCTACGCGACCGAGATCAGAGGCCGCTCATCACGCTGCCGGGTTGCTACGCGACCTCGGTGATTCTGCCGGTGACGCCACTGGTGCGTGAGGGTGTGCTGGATGCGGACAGACCCGTCGTGGTGGACGCGACGTCGGTGTCAGTGGTGCCGGCCGCAAAGCGAGCACGCGGACCAGTTTTGCGAGGTGAGTCGGTCGCCCTACGGCGTGGCTTTCACAGGCACACGCCCGAGATGTCGCAGTACACGGGCGCGGATGTTGTCTTTACGCCGCACCTCGGGCCGTATGAGCGTGGGATTCTGTCGACGATCCATGCGGATCTCCAGCCGGGCGTAACACGGGAACAAGTGGTGCAGACGCTCGAAAGGCGTATAGCGATCAGCCATTTGTGCGGATCCTGCCGAGCGGAGAATGGCCGACCGTAAAGGGTGTTGAGCGCACGAACATGATCGATATCGGTGTGCACGTGGATGAACGCCGGCACCACATGATCCTGATCAGCGCGATCGACAACCTCCTCAAGGGTGCCTCGGGTCAGGGCGTTCAGGCGATCAATGCACTTCGGATGGGATCAGCGGCTCGGGCTCATGCCGGAGGTGGGGTGAGCACGGTCGTTCTCAAAGTCAGCGGCAAGGCGATCGATGAGCCGCGCACTCGGTGGCGCTGTGGCAGGCGGTGAAATCGGCGGCGTCGAATATGCATCGTCATCGTTCACGGCGGCGGCAAGGGTCGATGCGCTCCTCAACCGTCTCGATGAACCGATCGATCGCATCGACGGCATCCGTCTGACCCCGCCCGCAGATGGGGCTGATCGCGGGAGTGCTGGCCGGCGAGGTGAACCTGACGCTCGTTGGCGCTCTCAGAAGCAGGGCGTCGCGCGGTTGGGCTGAGTCTTGATCGACGGGTGTGCTGTGCACAAAGGTGGATCCGCGTTTCGCTGAGGCTGGCGGTCGTGTCGGGCTGGCGGAGACGGGCGAGCGCCGCTCGCTCATGGTGTCCAGCGGGTACGTCCCGGTGATCGTCTCGATCGGTCTGGACGCAGAGGGCGGGCTGCTCAACATCAACGCGGACGACGCGGCGGCAGTCTCGCGTCGTCGCTGCGGGCTTCAACGCTCGTGTTTGTTCGGATGTCTCGGGTGTGACGGACGCTTCGGGCAACGTCATCGAGCGCATCGCCGCCGATGAGGTTGAGCGGTTGATCGCCGATGGCGTAGTGACGGGCGGGATGGCAACCAAGCTGCGGGCCGCGGCTTTGATCGTCAGTGAGTCGCACACCGAGATCGTGATTACCAGCGCTGAGCAGGCAGCTCCTGGCTCGGCAATCAGCCTTGCAGTTGTACGAGGCTTGTTCCCGCGGAGGTGTCGGCATGACGACCGGAGCGACTTCACCCCGGCCTCGCTCGCCGGATCGCATTTGTTGTCGATCACAGATCTCGATCGTGATCAGATTCTGGCGATCGTGGAGAATGCGATCGCGATCAAGAAGCACCCGCCGACCGATGCCGCTGGGCGGGTTGGTTGCGGCCCTGATCTTCGAAGCCGAGCCTGCGGACGCGTCAGCTTCGAGGTGGGGCTTCCGTCTCGGCGGGCAGGGCGTATCTCGATCACAGCGCGAGCCCGATCGGTCAGCGAGAGTGTGAAGGATCTGGCGGGGTATCTGCAGCGGACGGTGCAGGCGATCGTGGCGGGTCAACAGCCATGCCGTGCTGAGAGCTCGCATCCGCATCGAGTGTCCCGGTGATCAATGGCCAGCGATCTCGAGCACCCGTGCCAAAGCGCTCGCGGATCTGGTGACCATCCGCGAGCATGCGGGCAGGCTCGAGGGAGTGCGTCTTGCGTACGTGGGTGATGGCAACAACGTGTGCCATTCGCTCATGCTTGCCGGGGCGGCTGTGGGCATGCATGTGACGGTGGTGACGCCCAAGGGCGCGAGCCCGTGAACGAGTTTGTGAACCGCCGCTGTTCGTCTTGCCGAGCAGGCCGGCACGGAGATCGAGATCACCAACGATCCGGACGCCGTTGAGAACAGGGATGTGGTGTACCACGACATGGGCGTCGATGGGTGAGCCCGAGCGACGCCTGAGAAGGCTGCGGCATTCGAGCCGTACCGTGTGACGCCCGCGATGATGTCAGGGCGGGCGGTGGTGCGGTCTTCATGCACTGCATGCCCGCACAGGGTGAAGAGGTCGACGCGGAGGTCATCGATGGTCTTCGAGCGTCGTGTACGATCAGGCAGAGAACAGGCAATACGCACAGAACGCTCATGCTGGCATGGGCCCGCACCGGGTCGACGGAGGTAATGGCAAACAAGGTCGTGCTCGCGTACTCGGGTGGTCTTGATACTCGGCGATCATCCCCGCTCCGCAAGGAGAAGGGTGCGAGGTCGTCGCGTACGTCGCCAACGTCGGTCAGGGCGATGAGGAACTCGTCGGCATCGAGGAGAAAGCGAAGAACAGCGGGGCCATCGACTGCATCGTCGATGACCTGCGATGCGTTTGTCACTGACTACATCTGGCCCATGCTCAAGTCCGCCGCGGTGTACGAGGGGACGTATCTGCTCGGCACATCCATTGCGCGCCCGATCATCGCCAAGGGACAGGTCGAGGCCGCTCGCAAGGTGAACGCCGACGGCGTCGCACGGCTGCACGGGCAAGGCAACGATCAGGTCCGTTTCGAGACCACGTTCGCGGCGCTGCGCCGGATCTTGAGATCATCGCGCTCGCGGGAGTGGAGCTTCACCGGACGGCACGATCTGCTCCGCTACTGCCGGAGCAGGGTGTGCCCGTGACGAATTTCGAGAAGATCTACCGCGATCGCAATCTCTGGCACATCTCGCACGAGGGCGGCGACATCGAGGATCCCGCTGCTGTTCCGCCCGAGGACGCGTGGATGCTCACGGTCGATCCGGTGAAGCCGAATGATCCGCAGACCGTCACCATCGGCTTCGAAGCGGGCGTCCCCGTCACGCTCGACGGCAAAGCTCGGGGGCGTTGAGATGATCGAGACGCTCAACACGATCGCCGGTCGTCACGGCGTTGGTCGGATCGACCTCGTCGGAGCCGGGTTGTGGGCATGAAGTCGAGGGGCTGTACGAGACGCCCGCGGGCACGGTGCTGTATGAGGCGCGCGCGGGCTCGAGGATCTGACGCTCGACGCACGTTCGCGGAAGCTGCAGGCGACGCTCATGCCCGAGATGGCCGAGTGATCTATGCCGGCAAGTGGTTCGGACAGGCCGCGCGATCAGCGCGACCGCCGATGTGCTGACGGCCCGTTGTACGGGTGAGGTTGCTGTGCGTCTCTACAAGGGCACGTGCAGCGTCGTGACACGCAGCCCGTTCAGTCTGTACAACGCGCACATCGCAAGCTTCGAGGGCAACGAACTCTACGATCAGGCGGATGCCAGGGCTTTATTCGACTCTTCTCGCTCACCGAGCGGCTCGCGTCGAACTTCGAGACTGGCAGGGACGCCAAGTGAGTGCCGGGGCGGCATGTGGGGCGCTACGAGGGCCGGTCCCGATGAACTCTTTCGTGCGGTAACGACTCGCTGCCCATCGACTGGCGGATTGTGCAGCAGGACATACGCGGTTCGATCGCGTGGGCCGGTGCAGCACGTGCGGCGTGCTGACGGCAAGCGAGCATGGTCAGCTTGTGGATGTCTCGAAGCTGCTGAGCGAGGAAGCCAATGCGATTCCGCATCCACCCGTCGAGTCCGCCGAGGATGTGCACACATGGTGGAGCAGAAACTGGTTGAGAAGCTCGGGAGTCTCGGCAAAAGCTCCACACGGGACGCAGCCGAAACGACCAGTCGCCACGGACTTCGCCTTTGACGCGACGCGGTGGGCGAGATCCGGCGTGTGACCGTGGCGGTAGGAAGAGCCCCGCCGAGAAAGCTGAGCGCATCACGGCGACGCGTTCCCGGCGTACACGCACCTTCAGCCTGCCCAGCCCGTGCCGTTCGGGCATTGGTGCCTGGCGTATGTCGAGATGCTCGAGCGTGATGTGCTTCGGCTCGATGGGGCGTTGTCGCGCATCAATATCAGCCCGCTCGGTTCGGGCGCTCTGGCGGGAACGGGTTACGCGATCGATCGCGAGGCGCTCGCCGTGGGCTCGGGTTTGCGTCGGCTTCTCGGAACAGTCCGACGCGGTTTCGGACCGTGACTTTGCGATCGAGACGCTCGGTGCTCTCGCGCGGTGCATCTGTCGAGGCTCGCCGAGGATCTGATCGTACACCTCTGACGAGTTCCGGCTCGTTCGGCCTCGACGATGGTGTGACGAGCGGGTCGAGTCTGATGCCGCAGAAACGGAACCCGGATTCGCTCGAGGTGATCCGCGGCGTGCGGCTCGATCATCGGCTGCAGGTGTCGCTTGCTGGTCACGATGAAGGCCACTCGGCGTACAACAAGGACATGCAGTTCGACAAGAAGCCGGTGTTCGAGTCGATCTGGCGCTCGTGGTGCTTCGGCTTTGCCGAGCGGACGATCTCCGGGATGACGCTGAACACTGAGCGTGCGGAGGAGCGAGCGCGCGGTACGCCAATGCAACGGATGTTGCGGATCTGCTTGTTGCGGCCGGTGTGCCGTTCCGTGAGCGCACGACCGAGTGGGGCGCCTCGTCCGCAGGGCAGAGAAACGCGGCTCGCCGATCGAGTCGCTCGATGAGAAAGATCTCGCCGAGCTCGTTCCCGAAGTCGAAGTCGCTTCGATCCGCAAGCTGACGGTGGAGAATGTGCTCTCTCGGCGCGCAAAGGGCGGCTCGTCCCCAGCGTGTGCCGCCGAGGCCAGGCCGCCCTGTTGCGACTCGAAAGCTTGTGAGGATCGGCTTTATCGACGGCGCGCATCGCGGCGATGCCACCGAGACCGATGAGTGCCGTGGTTGCGGGTGCAGGGACGATCTCGACGGTCAGGTCGAGCGTCATGGGGCTCCCGCCTTCGTTCGTGCCGAAGACCGGAACGCCCCGACCGGTTTGATCGGCCGTGGAGGCTCGTGACGGAAAGACTCACGATGCCATCGTTGAGCGTTCTGGAGGTAGCTCACCACGTCGGGTTGCTCAGATCGAGCGTGAACTCGACGATGGCCCGAACCGGTGACGGTGGTGCCCGGGTTTCGCCGATGATGTTGCCGACGGCGAAGGGCGTTGGCGTGAAGCCGTCGCGGATGTTGTTGGAGACGTCTCGGAGCGAGCCGCCGTCGTTGTCGGTGGCGTAAGCGTTGCGGATGTCCTCGCTGGTGGGGTCACCGAAGCCGTAGGTGAAGTCGTCGCCGTAGGCGAACGCGTTGAGGCCGTTGCGGAAGCCCGTGCCGAAGAGGTCGATCGAGCCTGCCCTCGTTGTAGACGTTGTCGTAGCTGAACTCGCCGCCGGTGACGGTAGCGGTAGCGACGGCCGAGGTGATGACGTAGTTGCCAGCGCCCTCGCCCGGGGCGATCTGTGCGGCGGTGACAAAGCTGTTCAGGAACTGCATCGCGGTCATCGAACATGCCGGGGACGATGCCCGAGCCTGAAGGTGGAGGCGGCGGTGCGCTCACCGGGTGAAGTTAAAGGGGTAGTTCCAGCGGTCGAAATTGGGGAAGCAAAGCTGGCGTTAGCCTGCCGAGCCGCGGCGGCGATCACGCAGCCGGTCGCGGCAAGGATCAGTCTGGTCATCTCTCAAGGGCCGCCGAGAGCCGATTCTCTCGACGTGTGACCAAGGTATAGACCTATTGAGACCGAGTCTCAACCGCAATGAAAAGAGATTTGAGGCCCGCAGGTGCTACGCTTCGCACCACGGGTTTCAGGAGCCGGGACGATGGATCTGCTCGAAGAGTTGCAATGGCGAGGATGCTCCACCGTGGAACCGGATCTGAAGGCTCAAGGCCCATCTGGCGGATCCAACCTCTGCTCCTCGCAGGATTTACGCGGGTTTCGATCCGACGGCTGACAGCCTGACGATCGGGAACCCGGGTCCCGACTGCTCCTCAAGCACGTACAGCGGGCCGGGCATACGCCGATCGTGGTGATGGGCGGCGGGACCGGTCTGATCGGGGATCCCTCGGGGAAATCGGCCGAGCGGCAATTGATGACCACCGAGACCGTGGCGAGGCACATCGCCAAGCGCCCGATTTTTCTCGAACATCCCGGCGATGACGTCACGATCCTGAACAACGCCGACTGGCTCGCCAACCCGGGCTACCTCGAGGCGCTTCGGGATATCGGCAAGTTCTTCAGCGTCAACATGATGATCCAGAAGGACAGCGTCCGGAGCCGACTCGAGGATCGCGACCACGGCATCAGCTACACCGAGTTCAGCTACATGATCCTGCAGGCGTACGACTTCGCCTACCTCTTCGAGAAGAGGTCACCGTCCAGTGCGGCGGGAGTGACCAGTTCGGCAACATCGTGACGGGTACGGACCTATCCGCATGGTGGCTGCGGACGATATCACGACTCCAAGAGGCCGCAGTCAAAGCGGGCAAGAGTCCCGACCAGCCATTCGCGATAGTCCGTAAAATTGAAAATCATCGAATCCTTACGACAAGACTTTGGATTTACGGCACCGCTGGTGACCAAGGCCGACGGGACGAAGTTCGGCAAGACCGAGTCCGGAGCCGTCTGGCTGACAGCCGAGCCGCACGAGCCCGTACGCGTACTACCAGTTCTGGCTCAACACGTCGGATGCGGATGTGGACGCTTCCGCGCACGCTACGTTGCTGGACCGGGCCGAGATCGAGCGGCCTCGACGGCGAAGTGGAAAGCAATCCCGGCAAACGCGAGCGCAGAAGATGCGTACGAGGCGACGAAGAAGCTGCACGGCGAGGCGGAGGCAGACGCTGCGGTGAAGGCGTCGCAGGCGTTTGGGTGATATCTCGTCGCTGCCAGAGGAAACGCTGCGTCAGGTGCTGGCCGATGTGCTGAGTGAGCGCAGCCGAAGCGAGATCGAATCGGGCGTGGATCTTGTCGAGTTGCTCGTCGAGCTCGGTCTGGCTTCGAGCAAGCGGCAGTCGCGCGAGTTCATCCGTGCGGGCTCGGTGAGCATCAACGGCCTGAAGATCGGGCCTGATGCCAAGCTGACTGGCCAGAACCTGCTCCACGGCAAGCTGATCGCGATCCGTCGGGGCAAGAAAACTGGCACCTGACGATCTGAAGTGATTGTCTGCGTTTCGTCTGTCGGGTTCAGGCCCGGCTCAGGATGTCCGTGATCGTGCTGGTGATTCCGGATGCCCGGTGCGGGCGCTCAGGTGGCGGCCATCGCCAGCGTGGCGTTCATATGGATCGGCTGGCCGCGCAAGCCGGGCGTGAGCGAGGCAACGATCGAGTCGGCGATGAGTGGCTTCGAGCGTGACCGGGTCTTTCGTATCGGTCATCTGCGAGTCGTCGAGATCTGTCCTCAGGCGACATCCAGCGCACGCGGTGGTCGCTCGCGTCGATGACGCCCTTCGGACCGATGAGCGTGATCGCGCGACCAGCCCGGGGAAGAGTCGCTTGCCATGATGGATGCACTTGCCCCGGGGAAGCGGATGTTGGCGGTCATGTGACCGGAAAGGCCTCTAAGTGTGTCGGGCGGGCTCAGCGCTGACATGGGCCGCGTCGATTGTCTCGGGCGTGCCGAGCAGGGTGACGAGCGCCTGCAGATCCCGAAGAGTCTGCGTGCCGAGCGAGCCCGCGGCCTGGTGAGGCACCCCGACTCGATCTCACCGAATTGGCTGAGAAGTTCGGTGATGCCCGCGTACGAGCTGCGTCGTGCGAGGGGACGAATGAGATCCGCTCGCACGGTGTCGGCCGCGTCGCGCCGGGCTGCTCAGGTGCAGGGCGGCCGCGGGGATCGGTTCGAGCGAGAGCACATGGATGCCCCGCTCGGCCGCGTCGATGACGGACTCGAGCACGCTTGTGTTTTCGGGTGTGATGCCGGACTGGTCGGCGATGAAGACGATGCCCGCGGATGTCGAGGAAAGCAGGGCGCGCAGATCTGGCGTCGGCTCGGCTTCGAGACTCGGCGACGCCTCGCCATCGGGGCTGGCGGCCTCGATGATCTCGAGCCCCGCCTGCTCGGCGATCGCGACGGACGAGTGATACCGTCGCTCCGCAACCAGCACGAAACCAGTTATCGCTGCCGCCGTCCATGGAGCCGGGATCATACCGCGAACGTGCGAGGTTCGGTCGGCGTACGATTGGGCGGATCAGGTGGTGCAGGCAGCCGCGGCCGCGACTTGTTGCGTCCGAGGAAAGTCCGAGCACGTCAGGACACGGTGGTGGGTAACGCCCACCCGCCCTTTGATTCGGTTCGCGTCCGGGGGCGAGGGAAAGTGCCGCAGAAAGCAAATGCCGATGGCGACGCTCCGCGCACAGGCAAGGGTGAAAGGGTGCGGTAAGAGCGCACCGCCCGGCTGGTGACAGTCGGGGCATGGCAAACCCACCGCGTGCAAGATCAAGCAGCCCTTCCGCCTCGGCGGACTGGCCTGTCCGGTCAGACAGGGGCGGGTAGATCGCCCGGGTTGCTCGCAAGGGCAATCCGCGCGTCGGCAACGCGGGGAGAGAAATGGCTGCCCATGCCGAGAGCCTTGGCTTCCGGCGGGACAGAACTCGGCTTATCAGCGCCACCCGATAGCGCGGGCCCCTGGAGAACCGGGGCCTGCGGCCATTCATGGTGTTGTGATCGGCGATCAGTCGGCCAGCGACGAGATCACCGGGAGCTTCGCGGGCTTGAGGACGAAGTTCGTCTCAATCCGGAAGTTGCTCCGCTCGTGTGACGCTCGGCGAAGAACAGCTTGAGCTGGTACTCGCCGGCCTCAAGACCGAGCCCTCCAGCCTTCTGGTCGAGGTTCACCGAGGCCGACTGCTGGCTGTGCACGCCGCCCAGTCCACGGCGAGCTTGCCGTTGATGTAGACCCAGACGTCGTCGTCACCCGTGAAGGTGAAGACATCACCGTCTGCTCCTCGCGGTCCACATAGGTGAACCGAGTCTCAAGCTCGTAGGTGAAGTGGAAGTTGTGCGTGCCCGGGCTTGCCCAGCGGAGGCCGTACATCGACAGGCCGTAGCCCTGCTGGTCGATGGGGAAGAAGTAGTTCGGCCGCTCCCGCGAACATACACATCACCCGATGCACGCGACTCCTTGTTGAGCGTGATCGAGTGCGGCAGCGAGGTGTTCACGCCGGGGACGTCGCGGAACCACTGGTCGAAGGTCTCCTGTGAGGTGACACGGGCGTTGGCGCCCCAGCCGAGTGATGCAGCGGTCGACGTTCAGGACGGGCTTGCCGTCAGGCCCAAGGTCGTTGGTGACCATGCGCTTCGACGCCGCTGCCGGGGTACGCCTCCATATCGGGGTGATCGACTTTGAAGTCGCGGATCACACCCGTGAGGTCATCGAGTCCGGCATGCCGTCGCTGAATCCGTTGTCGGTCTGACCGTGTTCGTTCGGACCCATCCCGACGAGCGGCTGCGATGAGAATACTTGGTGTCATTGGTACACTCCCGTTCATGGTTCTGATACAAACGAACACTCTGGAATGGGTATCAATGACTCGGTGTGCCACCGCGGTGGTTGAAAACTCTGTGCCTCGCCCGCGCCAATCACGCAGACCGCACAGCCGTCACATTCAGTCTGTCTTGCCGGCGACACACACGATGAAGCTGTCGCCCAGCCACTCCGGGTCTGTGATCGGCTCGGCGTACGCGTTACCCTCGTCGTCCACGGCGTCGGGCAGGTTCGAGTAGATATCGGTCCTCGTGAAGCCGGCCTCGGCCATCGCGTCCCGTACTCGGGACCGACCAGAGCCGCCAGCGGTAGACGTACGCGTCTGGAAAGTCCGCGACGACCTCGTCCACATCAAAGACCCGGAAGTGCAGCACATCGGTGACCATCGCTGTCAGCGGGTCGGCCTGCTGCTCCCCAGCGGTAGACGCACCGCAGCCCGCCGGGCAGTGCGACATCGCGGTCGACACTCCCGAGGTGATATGCGGACTCGCCGCCGTGGTGTCGCAGACAAAGACCCCGCCCGCGTTCATCCGCTTGCGCGTGCCTGAGGTAGCCCATGGTTCGTCGCGGGTGCAGGTATCCGATCGAGAAATTGCCCACGAACAGGCAGTCGACCGGATCGCTGATTTCCCGGACGTCGGCGACGATCGTACGCCCGGCGTCTCGCCCGACCGTCCAAGTTCGCCCTCGTCGAGGTCGACGGCGACGGCGGTGCTCTCGGGCACATTGGCGACCCAGTGCCTGCTGCGCCGCGGTGCCCGCGAAGTCCTCGCCCAGATCCGCGGCTGGTCGCCGTGGATCGCCCGGAGCATCAGCGTCATCTCGGGCGGCGACTGAACACATGCCTCGTACAGGTCGTGCTTCTCAATCATCACGGTCCTGCGGCACCCGCGCCCACAACTGCGATCACCATGAGCACCGCATAGAACAAGAGAATCAGTATTCCAACAGAGCCCGTGCACGTCCCGATGATCCCGCAGACACGCCGGCGGTGGCCATGCCATCGGAGTTCGGATCGGCGTATCCCGCCCGGATCGCCTTCCGGCCTTGCCCCGAAGTAGATCGCCAGCGGCCCGCAGATGATCGAGACGATGCCGTAGCCGAAACATCCCACGATCGAGACGATGCCCAGCACGAGCGACGCAACCGCGTTGCCGTTGGATTGATAGACACGGGGCTGCTGGAAATTGACGGGATTCCCGCACTCGGGGCAGTTGCTCCCGATCGGTGTCGCACGGAGGTCATAGCCGCAGTAGCGCAGTGCGCCGTCCCGGCTTGTGGTGTGTGGGGGCGTTCATGCCATGCGGATCCATTTGATGAGTGTCTTCTGTTGGGAGGCTTGCCGTACATCAGGAGTCCGACACGGAAGATCTTCGCGGCACCCTTCAGGATCACAAGCGAAGCCACCACCGAGATGCCGAGCGAAACGAGGATCTGCCACGTCTCGGGGCGTTCGGTCGAGGCGATGCGGACCATCATCATGAACGAGTTCACCGGGGCAGGAAGCTGCACACCACGGCGAAGGTCCCGCTCGGATTCATCGCGACGGGCATCCAGAGCAGGTACGGGATCATGATGACCGCCATCACGGGCGTCATCAGGCTCTGGGCCTCGCATCTCGTTCACCGCGGAGCCGACCGCGGCCATCATCGACGCGATCTGCACGTACGCCAGCACAAAGAAGAGCACGAGCCGAGAACCATCGGATCGATGACATCGGTGAGGGTCGCCAGCACGAGACCGGCGATGCCCACGCTGCCGTAGACCAGCATGATGAGTCCGCCCACCATAAGCTGGCCGAGGATCTTGCCCGTCATGAGCATGGGGCGAGACCGCCGAAAGGAGCACCTCGACCACGGCTCGACTTCTCCTCGACCGTCGTCGTGAGCAGATACTGCCCGCCGATCATGACGGCCATCATCATGAGGGATCGCGAACCCGCCCGGCAGGATCATGTTGAGACCCTCGATCGAGTTCCGCTCGCCCTCTTCGGTCACTTGGTCTGCTCAGCTTCCACGCGTGGCGTTGACCTGATCGGGGCTCAGCCCGTTCTCTCGAGCGCGCTCGCGGATCGACTCGGTCACCGCGCCCGGATGGTCGACTGCACGCTGTCCTTGAGCTTGGGCTTGACGAAGGCTGGTACGCGCCGAATCTTGGCACGCCCTGCTCGGTCGATTCATCCGTGACGACCGCGTTGGCGTCGATCACCGCACTGCGAGCACGCCGCCGTCCTGAGCGGTGCCTTCGCGTAGCGGTTCCTTGGCGGCTTCGGGGTCCGCACTCGCACCGAGCTCTTTGACGGTCAGTTTTGGGATCGATCGGTTCATCGCCTTGGAGAGCATGTCCTGCGTCTCCTGTGGCGTTGGGGTCTGGCCGGCTCGATCTTGGGGATCTCGATGCTCTGCGTTTCATCTGCGAGCACCTCGGGCGAGAGCCGCCTTGCGATGTCGTCCGCCAGCACGCCCGTCTGATCGATGATCGAGATCTCGCCCTCGATGGCCGGGCCTCGTCCTTGAGCAGAATGGGCGCAGCGACCATGACGACGAGGATCACTGCGGGCACGACAAAGCCGCCGATGATGAATCCTTGGTGAGAGCCGTCGACGCAAACTCGCGGGCGATCTGCAGCATGCGGTTCACGACACCACCTCCTGCACGGGCATCGGTGACGTACGAATCGTCCTGCACGATCTGGATGAAGATGTCTTCAGTGAGGGCCGCTTCACCTCGATGCGAGCCGTCTCGACTTGGCACGATCCGCGCTGCCTCGCTCGGTGCGAGCCCGTCCTCGAGCACGAGCTCCCATCCCGCGTCCACGGTGCGCTCGTCAACACCCGCGATGCTCGTCAGCCGCGTCTCGTCGATACTCCGGTCCATCGGCTCAATGAGCAGGGCCTTCGGATCGAATCGGCTGCGGATCTTGTCGAGCGGATCGTCGAGCACTTTCTGGCCGTTGTGGATCATGACGATGTTGTCGCAGAGCTCGGCCTGCATGACGTGGGTCGAAGATGATCGTTGTTGCCGCTGTCGTTGATCTCGCGGATCAAGTCGCGCAGCAGGCATGTTCACGGGGTCCAGCCCGCTGAAGGGCTCATCAGAATCAGCAACTCGGGCTTGTGGATCACCGAGGCGATGAACTGCACCTTCTGCTGCATGCCCTTGGAGCTCTTCGCACTTCTTGGCCGAGACATCGCCAAGCCCGCATTCGAGCCAGTCCGGGCGCGTCTGTGCAGATCGGCGTCCTGAACGCCCTTGAGCTGGCCATGTGCCTGATGAAGGCAGGACCTTCATCTTCTTGTACACGCCGCGTTCTTCGGGGAGAGCCGATCTGGTCCTTGCTCTCGATCGCGGACTTCTTGCCCGGGACCGACAGCTCGCCCGGGGAGAGATGATCGACATGATCATACGGATGGTCGTGGTCTTGCCCGCACCGTTGGGCGATGACCGTGCAGCGACCCGGCGGGGACGGCAAGCTCCATCCCCGCACCGCCTGCTTCTCACCAAAGCTCTTGTGGAAGTCGCTGATTCGTATCGCGTCCGCGCCGACTCCCCTGACACTGCTTCTCTGGTCATTCCGCCCTAACATCTGGTCTGACTCGCTCGCCCGGAAGTTCCCGGGTGCTCTGGTCGCGGATGATACGCGGACACCCGTGATCGGCGTATTGTGGGTTTATGGGCGGTTGCGAGTCAATTTCAGTCCATGCTGCCAGGCCATCGCCGACAAACTCGCCCGGATGGATACCCAGTTCACCGAGGTCGGGCTGGGCGATCCCAGGTGATGGCCGACCACAACGCGGTGCGCGATCTCGATCAAGAGAGCCGCCATCGAGCCAGTCGTTGAGGCGTACCGCGGTGATAAAGCTCCGCGCGCGGCCGAGACCTCGAATCCGCTGTCGCGGGCGACGACGCCGAACCGCCGAAATGGCTCGGAGCGCCGAAGCCTGATCGATCGGGCAGCCAGTTCGGTTGATCGCGTGAAGTCTTCGCTCGTGACCGCAGACGATCGGCGCGTGGGCTCGGTGATTCTCGAACTCCGCGGGCACGGGCGGCGACGAGGCCGGCCTCTGGTGCCGCGACCTCATGAACATGTACGCCAAGTACGCCGCCAAGAAGGGCTGGTCGTTCGAGGAGATGGACCTGACCGCCGACGCGTCGGTGGGGGCGTGCGTCACGCGGTCATCAATGTCAAGGGCGAGGGCGTTTTCGTGGTTCGGCTTCGAGGCGGGTGTGCATTCGGTCAAACGTGTGCCCGCGACCGAGACACAGGGCCGTGTGCACACCTCGACCGCGACGGTCGCTGTCCTGCCGAACCAACGGAGGTCGAGGTCGCCATCGACTGGGCGAGCGACGTCACCGAGCACGTCACCACAGCCCGGCCCCGGCGAATCGGAACGTCAACAAAGTCGCGACCGCGGTGCACCTCATCCACAACCGACGGGCATCGAGGTGCGGATGCAGGAATCCAAGAGCCGGGCGCAGAACCGCGAAAGCGCGTCGGCTGCTGCGGGCGAGGCTCTACGAGATCGAACGCGACAGGCAGGCCGCCGAGCGTGCCGCCGAGCAGGGCAGATCGGCACGGGCGGCCGGAGCGAGAAGATCCGTGTCTACCGCTATCAGGACAACATCGTCGCCGATCAACGCCTCGATACGAAATTCCAGACCTCGAAGATCGTACAAGAAGCTGAACTCGGGCCGATGTTCGAAGCATTGATCGAGCAGGAGACCCTTGCGGCTGGCCGAGCTCTGACGCTCGGCGATGGGGAGCAACCGATGATCACTGTCGAAACGCCGGCACTTGTCCCCACAAAAGCAGATCAACGCATCCGGCCCTCGATGTCGGGGCACGGCGGCCAGCATCTTCATGGTCAACATCCATCATGGTCCAGCCGTTGCAATGGATATTCAACGGTGGCGGCAAGAACAGGGCCCGCTCGCATCGCATTTCACTACATCACCCGCGTCTTCTTCGGGAAAGTCCTATCCGCTCTTCTCCATGCTCTTTGGCATGGGACTCGTGCTCATGTACGACCGCCAAGGCCAGAGAAGCAGTTTGCGACCGTCTATCTCCGCAGGCTCACGATCCTGCTCCTCTTCGGCATGGCACGCCTTTCTGCTCTGGTACGGCGACATCCTCATCTACTACGCGTGCTTCGGCGTCGTCGTGATGTGGCACGACTCAAACCGCGCCATGCTCATCATCGCGAGCGCGCTGGTCGTTGTCTCGGCGATCTGGGCGAGCGGGCTGGGTTACCTCTTCGCCAAGTTGGGCGAGAACGCCGACAAACCGGCGCAGGTACAGGTCGAAGGCTTCGAGGGTTTCAGGACGGCACTCTTCGAGGGCAAGATCCGGACGGACCCGCGAACATCGCTCGGGCCACCACCGCGAAACCGACGCCATCAAGCACGGCCCATTCATCAATGCCGTCACCATGCGCCATCAACTGGACATCGGGCACCATCTTCTGGATGTTCATCTACGCGGTCTTTCTCCACGTTCCCGCGATGTTCCTGCTGGGCGGCGCGATCATGCGATCGGGCGTGATGGATAATCCGGATTCGCCCCGGCCCCGGCGTCTCATGCTTATTGGTCTCTGGTGGGGCTTCCCGGCTCGGTGCTTGCCGTCTACATGAGCGAGGTCAGAGGCCCGAATTCACCCATCGCGGGCCTCTCGGCGGGCGTGGTGCATCTCTTCGGACCGATGCTCAGCATGGCTATGTTGGGCTCGCTCTGGCTTGCCAAGCTCAAGCAGCGCTGGCTCATCGCCGCGGTCGCTCTCGCGGGACGCATGGCGCTGACCAACTACATCTGCCAGTCGCTTCTCGTGGCCGCGTTCGCGCAGCACTGGGGCATGGCGACCTTCGGCGAAGTCTCCCGTGTCGGCATGGTCGTCATCGTGACGTCCATCTACGCGTTCCATTTCGTGTTCAGCACCATCTGGCTCCGTTTCTTCACTATGGGCCCGCTCGAATACTCTGGCGAGCCGCGACGTATCTCCGGCTTCCCAAGCTCCGCGTTCCGAGCAAGGTCGCGGTCGGCTAATCTAGTCGTATGTCCACGCTTGTTTGTGTCCCAATCACGGTCCTTGAGATCGACGCCGCTCTCGCCGACGCCAACGAGGCCAAGCTCCTCGGCAGCCGACATCGTCGAGCTGCATCGACAGCTACTTCCCCGGCTCCAGAGGGGCGACAGCGAAGACCAACTTCGGCTAAACGAACTCAAACGCCTCATCGCCGAGTGCCCGCTGCCGGTCATCCTGACTGCCGAAGCGCACCGAGGGCGGCGACTACGGCGACGACGAGGCCGACCGCGTCAGCCTGCTTGAAAAACTCTGCATCAACACCGACCACCCGCCCGCCTACCTCGACTTCGAGCCTGGCCTGCTACCAGAAGTCCGCCAACATCCGCCAGAAGATCAAACCTCTGCGTCGATCATCCGAAGCAAGAACGCGACGTCCGCACGCGCTGATCCTCTCGATGCACGACTTCGACGGCCGCCCCAGGGACCTCATGCGCGACTGTCCGACGCGGGCCGAGCCCGCCGCAAGCGTCGTCGCCTTTCGTGCGCGCGCGCATCCGCGACAACCTCGAGATCTTCGAGATCCTCCCGATGCCCCGAAGCCCACGATCGGCACGGGTATGGGCGAGTTCGGGCTCATGAGCCGGGTGCTCGCGCCAAGTTCGGCGGCTTCCTCACCTTCGAAGCCTCCGCGACAGCTCCGCCACCGCACCGGGCCAGCCCACCATCGCCGACCTGCTCGGCATCTACCCTTCCGCTCGATCGACAAAGCCACCAAGCTCTACGGCGTCATCGGCTGGCCCGTTGCTCACTCCATGAGCCCGCTCATCCACAACGCCGGCTTCGAAGCGGTGGGGCACGACGGTGTGTTTACCGATGCCGGTAGCGGACAGCGATGAGGCGCTCAAAGCAACTGTGGCGAGTCTGGTTGAAGAGTCCTGCACTTTGCTGGTGCGAGTGACGATCCCGCACAAGGAACGCATTGTTGCTTCTGGCGATGGTCGATTGGCGACAGATCCAGATCCCGATGCGTTAGGCATCGGTGCTGCGAATACGGCTTGGTTTGATCAACGGGGCAGTGGAACAAGTCAATGGCCCATTCGTGTCACCAATACCGACGCTTTGGCAATCGCAACTCGTTGAAGGCATTTTGGGCGATGTCAACAACGCCACTGTTGCGGTCATCGGAGCGGGCGGTGCCCGGGCTACCGCTTTTGCACTGGCACGGGCCAAGGCGACCGTGCGCAATCGTTCGCCTGAGAGAGCAGAACGACTATGCAACGAGATCAATGCACAGATTGAACAGCTCTCGCCCGATCGACGCATGCTTCAGATGGGCAATCTCTCACAGCTAGTTTGTCAGAGTTGAGTAGTTCGGAGTTCGCTCTATACATCAACTGCACCCCCGTCGGCATGACCGGCGGCCCCGACCCCGAGGGCCTCTCCATCCCCGTCCACGAACTCGCCGGCAAGCTCCCGCCCGAGACTGTCTTCTTTGACACCGTCACAACCCCATCGAGACGCCCATGCTCAAAGCGGCCAAGGAGCACGGCTTCCGCACGATCGACGGCGTGGAGATGTTCGTCCGGCAGGCCGCGGCGCAGTTCGAGGCTCTGGACAGGCAAGGTCGCGCCGGTGCAGGCTCTTTGACCGCCTCGTCCGCGAGAAGCTCGGGTCCTGACACTACAACTCTCCAGTGCCACGGCCGTGCCGGCCGTGCTCCCAATCTTCTTCCCGCGAATCACATCTCTCGTCGGCGTAAGCGAAGACACGGCCGACACGCCGTGGCACAAGATGATGAGAGATAAACCATCCCTCACTCAGAATTCCGGATGTCCTCAGGAACAGCCCGCACACTCTGTCGGTATCTCACTCATGGATTGTGGGTGATGGATGGCCAGAGGACGCATGGCTGTGCAGACGATGCTCCGACAGAACACGCTCTACCCGGGGCCGGAGATGATCCTGCTTTTCCTCGCCTCGCTGGACGTCATGCTCACACACCATCCTGCACCTCGGCGGCGTCGAAGCCAATCCGCTGGCCGCCCGCGTTTTCGATCAGGCGGGCACGTTTGGGATGTCCCCACAAGTTCGCCCTCATCGGCTTCTTCGTGCTCGTCGTCCGAGTTCATCGGCTCGCGGGAGTTCGCCTCGGGCCGACGCCCGGCGACCGTGGGCATCGCGATCAGCATGCTTCCGATCGTCGTCGCTCTGATCCTGCCGGAGATTGATGCTGAACTACGTCGCCGGGTGATAACGATCACGATGGGTGCCACGGCTTGTCCGTCCTCGGCAAGCCGTGCGAGATCACTTGGCTGGTTCAGGGGATCTCGATCCGCTCGTCCTGAGCAGCGTCTTGAAGCTGTCGCCGAAGACGAAGTTGTGCTCTGGAACTCGAGCCCGGCGGTTGTGATCGAGTGCGAGAACATCAGGTCAACGGTCCCGACGGGCTGATACCCAGTCTCTGCGTTGGCGTGGTCAAGAACCTCGATCGTGCCCTTGGTCGCAGCGCCTGCTCGTCGATCTGTGTGATCTCGGCCGTGTACCGGATCGTCATGCCCGGGCCGACGTCCGCGTCGATCGTCGCGTCCGACACCTTGGCGAGCACGACTTTTTCTTTGAATCCCTCGGCGTGCCGGACCAGCACGCCTGCCGTCTGCGCTGCCCTCGATCATGAGCGACGCGGGCATCACGGGCACCGCGGCTCGGTCTCGGTCGCCGGGAAATGAGCGTGCAGATGCTCTTCGGACAGCGTCACGTTCTTGATCGCCACCATCCGCTTGCGCGGCGTGGCCCGTCACCCTGTCAATCCACATCCAGCGCGTGAAGACCTCAGTTGCCCGGGCTCATTGGCCCAGCTTGCGATCGACGAAGTTCACGAGCGCTGACCGTGAAGATCTGACCGACCTTCGTCACCTCGGGGTTCGACTCGAGCTTCGAAGTCGGCGTGGGGCAGACGCTCCTTCAAACGCGTCATGCCCGCAGTCACACGCCCGTTCTGCGGTCGGGGTCCTGCGTCACGTTGTCGGGGAAGAACGCCCTGCTCGATCTTGAAGCCGAAGGTCTGTTCGAGCTTGAGAGATGTCGAGAAGTCGATCGACTCGGCTCCCAGATCGCTCGTCAGCGTGGCCTCGGGCGTGACCTCGTCCTCGTCAACCGCAAGAGCGTCCACAGCACGTCCCGGACCTTGGCGAAAATCTCGTCGTGTGTCATCTGCTGGTAGCCTCGTGCAAAATCGGTGAGAGTGAGTCTAGCGGCCAGCCGCCGCTCCGTTTGAATCTGGTCCGAAGGTGTCACAACCGACCCGCCAACCGACAGACGCAGGGGGAAGCATAAACCGCCCCGAGCAGGCGATGGCCTCATCGCCCTCGCCCGACGCAGGCCGGACGGTGGCCTTGCCCTTGACGTCCAGTGATCCGTCTTCCAGTCGGTTCAGCAACCGGATCTCGGTGGTCATCACGTCACCCGGACGGACGAACGAGCCGTACTTGAGCGCGGACCCGCCCGGGACGAGCCTGCGCCGCATCCGGCTGGTCACGGGCGGTCTGGACCAAGGCTTCCACCATAAACACCCCGGCAGCACCGGGAAGGTCGGAAATGGTCCCGAGGTACTCCCTCGCTCATGCTGACGAGCTTTAGTCGCCACCGCCCGGCTCTCTGTGCCTCAAGAACGATCTATCAATCGGAAGTGCATTCGCGCGCCGGCTCCGGGACGAGGCAAGAACGGTCTGGGTGGGCCAGAGTGGAAGCCGAGGTCGACATCGCGATCTGCCTGAGCAGGGGGACTTCTCGAGACGAGTCAGACGGCGGCCCTGCTCTGCCGACGGCTCGG
>JACADM010000045.1_pt1 | contig 27333 bp, 33 predicted proteins | sample 7512371 | NCBI WGS metagenome assembly JACADM01 (sample SAMN14389041, study PRJNA612141) | algae metagenome | isolation source: non-axenic algae culture | place: India: Navi Mumbai | collected 2017-01
CTGCCCCCTTCCACAGGCAGCAGCATCACCGCCGGCTCGTCATAGGGGTGCTCGTGGACGACCGCCTCGATCGCCTCCCGCGCCCGTGATGGGGGTGGTCTTGGCCAGGAACACGACTTCCTGACTTTCCTCCAGCGCCCCGTCCCACTGATAGATCGAAGTCATGCCCGGCCACATGTTGACGCAGGCCGCAAGCCGTCGCCGACCAGGCGGGCGGCTGCCGCGCGTGCGCTTTCGTGTCTGGAAAAGTCGCGTAGATCAATCGGATATCCATCTCGCCCTGCATCAAAAGACGGGTCCCCAAATTTCGCGGCCCGTGCTACGTCAGCTTCATGGACCGCCTGCCGCAGACTATCGAGAAACTGGCCTTCGTCTCAAGCGAGACGGACGAGGCGGAGCGTGCCCGCATCCAGCTGCAAAGCCGCTACGGCGCCAACGACCCCAAGCAGGCCGATGTGATCGTCGCCCTCGGCGGGCGACGGTCTGATGCTCCAGACGCTGCACCGGTTCATGAATACCGGCAAGCCGATCTATGGCCTCAACCGCGGAATCGGTCGGCTTCCTGATGAACGAATACGGCGAGGACGACCTGCCGGAGCGGATCGCCCGCTCCGTGGTCAGCCGCATTCACCCGCTGTGGTGATGGAGGCGACCGACACGTTCGGACACATCCACTCGGCGCTGGCCATCAACGAGGTCTCGCTGCTGCGCCAGACGCACCAGGCGGCCAAGCTGCGCATCTCGGTCGACGACCGCGTCCGGATGGAGGAGCTCGCCTGCGACGGCGTCCTGGTTGCAACGCCCGCCGGCAGCACCGCCTACAACCTGTCGGCCCACGGCCCGATCCTGCCCATCGATGCGCAGCTTCTCTGGCGCTGACGCCCATCAGCGCCTTCCGCCCCCGGCGCTGGCGCGGCGCGCTGCTGCCGAATTACGTCAATGTTCGCATCAGCGTGCTGGAGGCGGACAAGCGTCCGGTGAGTGCCGCAGCGGATTATACCGAGATCCGCAATGTCATCGAGGTGCGCGTACGCGAAGAAAAACTCGTCCAGTCTCGCGCTGTTCGATGCGGACCACAACTGGGACGAGCGCATTCTCTCCGAGATGTTCCGCTACTGACAGCGTAAGTAGCTTGCTTATTTCGCAAATATTAAGCTCTGGCAGCGATCTTTCCGCTAGGCTCTTTTGACAAGAGAGTGCGCAGGATAGACAAGAAATGCAGCTGCCCCACCTCGACCTCACCGGCATTCGGATCCTGATCGTCGACGACAATGCCAACATGCGCAGGATCCTGCGGACGATGGTGCAGGCTTCGGCGTCAAGTCCATCTACGAAGCGGAGGACGGGGCGATGCCCTTGAGGAAATCTCCCGGAACGATCCCGACCTGATCATCCTCGACTGGCTGATGCCGCTGGTGAACGGCAACGAACTGACACGCCGCATCCGCACCTCGCACGCTCGCCCGGCCTGCTTCGTGCCGATCATCGCCGTGACCGCACATACCCAGAAGCGCCGTGTGATGCGGCGCGGGACAGCGGCGTCACCGAAGTGATGTGCAAACCGATCTCCGCGCGTGCCCTTTACCTGCGCATCGCCAACTGCATCCTCAATCAGCGGGACTTCGTCCGCACCAAAGGCTTCTTCGGGCCGGATCGGCGCCGGTTCCAGAATCCCAACTTCTCCGGAGATGAGCGACGGGGGCAGCCGGTCGACGACGGATATACTCTGGACGGTCAATCGGAAACTCCCGCAAAGTCAGCCTTCACGGGCAAGCAGGGAATCGGCGACGGGATGAGACCGTATTCCTGTGGCAACCTGAGCAGCGTGCCACCTGGCAGCGAGATCGCCGGGGATGATACGCAGCGGGGGCAAAAGAACAGATGAGCAGCGACCCGACCAAGCAGAATGCCGGCTACGAACTGGTCAAGCCGCCCCGCGACCTTCGCGCGAAAGTCCGGGGTCCTGACCGAGCGAGAGGCAGCCCGGTTCGACCCCATCAAGTCGCCGAAGCCGCGCTCGAGCGCCTGTCGCATGATTTCGACGACTGGATGGCCAGCGAATCCGCGACCCTGTCCGATGCCTGGACCGACATTCAGGAGAAAGGCATCGGCGATACCGAGCGGCGCGAAAACCCTGTTCCGTGCGGCGCATGACATCAAGGGCCAGGCCAGCACCTTCGGCTATCTGCTGGTCGGTTCCGTGGCCGGCAGCCTGTGCCATCTGATGGATCACGTCCCGGCGGAGAAGCTGCCGCTCACGCTGATCGCCCAGCATGTCGAGGCGATCCGCGCCATGGTCGCCGAGACCGGTCAGCAGGAAGAAAACGCCACGGCCAGGGCGCTGGTCGACAAGCTGACGACGTCACCAACGCTATATTTCCCGCCATGGAGACGGCGAGGAGGAGTGATCCCCTCGCCTTTGCATCCCGCCTTTTTCCGGTTCAGGCGGCTGCCAGCGTCCGGTCGACATAGGCGCGTGCGGCGTCGCGCGCGATCTCGGCCGAGAACCCGGCGCAGCATGACCACCAGATCATCCGCCTCGACGCCGTCCTGCGACTGATAGCGCTCCAGCACCTCGGAGATCAGCAGCCTGGCGACCGCCGGGTTCGACGGAATGACGAGGTCGGGAGAGATTTCCCGGGCGAGATCGCGCCAAACGCCGACAGCGACCTGGATCAAGGTATGCGTTCGCGGCGGCAGGCCGGCGCGTGCCAGCAGCGCCCGTACGGCAAGCCCCCTGCCCGTCTCCAGCACGCCGCGCACGCGCTCGCTGCCCATGCCGGACAAACGCGCCAGCGCCGCATTGAAACAGGCGGATGTTGCCGGTGCACAGGGCCCGCAGCAGGAGGCCTGCGGTCAGTTGTCCCGATTCCAGGAGATGCCCGACCAGCGCGTCCGTTTCCTGCGGCCCCGCCGGCTGGCAAGGCTCACCGTCGCCCGTTCTCGCCTCCGCCACCACGGAGGCGGGCACGCTCCTCCTTCAGGCCGCGGCGCACCAGCGGATGGTCGCTCAGCAGGTCGCCGACCTGCTTCAGCAGCATCTGGCGGATCTCGATGGGAATACCGGGCCGTGCCATCAGCGCCTCGCGCAAGGCGCCTCCTTGCCGTGCCGCTCCACCAGCCACCAGGCTGAACCGCGGGATCTCGGCCGTGTCGTTTTCGGCCAGCGCGCAGCACGCCTGAAGCGAGCCGACTTCGGCAACCGCCGCCGCCACCTGCGCCGACAGATGGAACCGGCGCGCCACCGCGGCGGGCAACGGATCGGCGAACCCGCCTATCGCGTCGACAAGCTCCGCATCCAGCAGCACGGGCGACCACTCCAGAACGGGCAGCGCCACATCCGGCAGATCGTTCACCAGCGCCAGCACCACTTCGCGCGGAGCCTTGTCGCTGCGCGACAGTGCTTCGGCCAGTGCACGGCGCACCTGCACGGCCGGATCGTCGAGAAGGATGATCATCGCAGCTTCCGCTGCGTCGCGGTCGTCCTCGGTCATTTGCGAATAAAGGTAAGCCTTGGCGAGCGCGCTTGTCGCCTCCGCTCGCCGGGCTACCGGCGCATCTGCCATCCAACGCAGAAACTGATGCACGATCATGATGCGTAGTCCCCTGGTCGCGCCGCATGCAGCAGCGCAGAGCATCAGTGTGGGGTACAAACGCTTAAAGCTTCGTTCACCATAAAGCCTTCGTTCACCATGATCGGGCGAACGAAAAACGCGCGAACCATCCGGCCCGCGCGTCGCTGTCGATCCCTGCCCGGGCTGCGGCCTATACAGGCGGCAGCAGTTCCTTCTGGCGAAGGTCGGCTGGTAGTTGAGGAAGCCCGTCAGGTCCATCGGCTGGCTGCGAACGAGGCTTGCGGTCCGCTGACCGCCGCCGGCCTCGATGAGGATGCGAGACCGTCGCTCGGCATAGGCATCGCTGCTCGATGCCGCCTCCAGCCGTGCCGCCGCCCGCTCCAGCGCCTCCGCCTGTCCGGCCTCCTGGGCCGCAAAGGCCGAGGTGAAGCGCGAATCGAACGACACCCGCCGCGCCTCCATGCCATTGCGGAACAGCGCATGGAACGGCGAGGAGATATTGTCGGTGGCCGACCATGCGGTCAGCACCCGGCTGGTCGGCGCGTCGCTCGCCCGTTGGGGTTCGCCGGAGTTATAGGCGAGTTCGGTACCGGTGCCGCTTCGGCTCTCGTCTCCGACGCGCGGCCATCATCGTACCGCCGCCCGGCAGCGTCGGCATCGGCCCGGAATGCTTGGCGACCAGATTGGCATAGACCTCGGAAACGCTGCGCGCGCCCGCCCCGGTCGTAGAAGATCGGCTTGTTCGCCTTCGCCTGGCGGAGAAGACCTGATCCGCGGCAAGGTCGGGCTGATTCTGCGCCAGCGAGATCAGCTTGTGGGCACCGCCCGCTCCCAGGAAATGCGCGATATAGAGCTCGCCCTCGCTCGGCGGCCTGCCGAGCTTTCGGTCAGATACGAGGCGTTCTTCTGCGTCAGCTCGCCCGCCATCATCGAGGCGATGCTGGCATCGTTGCGCAGATTGAGGATCTTCTCGCGCATGGCCGGATCGGCCACCCGGTACTTGCCGCTGGCTGTACGTTCGATCTGGTCGGCATACTGCCCGAGACCGTGGCGCGCCCCCGCGTCCTTGACCGTTTCCAGCCAGGTACTTTCGATGAACTGGAAGAGACCGGTCGCACTCGAGGTGCGCGCGCGGGCGGTCTCGACGAAGTTGGATTCCCGCTTCGCCGTCTTCACCAGGTACTCGAAGGAGGTGCCGGTCGTCGTGCTGGCCGACTGGAACGCCTGCTCGATCCTGGATGCGATCGAGATCGGTTCGCCGACTTTCATGCTCCGCTCTCCTGCGTAACGCATGTCTTAGGATTTGGTTAAGAGTCACGGCCATTTGGTTAACGAGTGGTTAACGCCCGCTAAGGTCCGTTGCGAATTGCACTTTATGTCTTTAATCGAAAGACTCGATTCGTGGAAAAAGTGGATCGGCCGGTCTGCAGGCCGGTTGAAACGACAGGGAGGAACGCATGCCGGGACTGTATTACGAAGAGTTCGAGATCGGCCACGTCTTCACTCATTCGCTGACCCGCACGGTCACCGAGATGGACAACATGCTCTTCTCCAACATGACGCTGAACCCGCAGCCCCTGCATATCGACCGGCACTTCTGCGAGACGCAGACCGAATGGGGTCAGCCGCTGGTGAACAGCATCTTCACGCTCGGTCTGATGATCGGCATCTCGGTCAACGACACGACCGTGGGCACCACCATCGGCAACCTCGGCATGACCGATGTCCGCTTCCCGCACCCCTTGTTCCAGGGCGACAGCGTGCACTGCACGACCGAAGTGGTCGCCAAGCGCGAGTCGAAGTCGCGGCCGGACGCCGGCATCGTCGAGTTCGAGCACAAGGCCTTCAATCAGAACGACATCCTCGTCGCCAGCTGCCGTCGCCAGGCCTTCATGAAGAAGAAGGGCTGAGCATGCGCTCGCTTCTCTTCGTTCCCGGCGACAGCGAGCGCAAGCTGGAGAAGTCGCTGACCAGCGGCGCCGACGTGCTTCTGATCGATCTGGAGGATTCGGTCGCCCTCGAAGCGAAACCGAAGGCACGCGAGATCGCCACCGCCTTTCTCGCGGCGAACCGCGAGCAGGAGACCGGCCCGCGCCTCTATGTCCGCGTCAACGCGCTCGACACCGGCGAGACGGACGCCGATCTTGCCGCCGTGATGCGGGCAGCACCCGACGGCATCATGCTGCCCAAGTCGATCTCCGGCCGCGACGTGCAGCACCTTGCGGCCAAGCTTGCGGTGCACGAAGCCGAGCAGGGACTTGCAGACGGCGCCACCCGCGTGATCGTCGTCGCCACCGAGACTGCCGCGTCCGTCTTCAATCTCGGCACCTATGCCGGCTCGAGCCCGCGCCTTGCCGGCCTCACCTGGGGTGCGGAAGACCTGTCGGCCGATCTCGGGGCGCTCGGCAACCGAACTGCGGACGGGCGCTATTCGGGCCCGTTCTGGCTGGCGCGCAACCTCTGCCTCTTCGGCGCGGTCGCGGCCGAAGCAGCCCCCATCGACACCGTCTTCACCAACTTCCGGGACATGGACGGCCTGCGCGCCGAGGCGCTGGAGGCGCTGAACGACGGCTTCACCGGCAAGATGGCGATCCATCCTGCCCAGGTGCCGGTGATCAACGAGGTGTTCACCCCCTCACCCGAAGAGATCGCCAAGGCCCGCCGCGTCTTTGAAGCCTTTGCGGCGGCCGGAAATCCCGGTGTTGTCGGCCTCGACGGTGAAATGCTCGACCGGCCGCATCTGCGCCGGGCCGAAAAGATCCTGGCGCGCGCCGGCCTTGCGGTCATCGCCTGACGGCAAAAGGGCCGGAGAGCACGCGCTCTCCGGCCCTGTCAGCAAAGCCTTGCGGCGAGTAGATGGTCAGGCCTTCGGCCGGCGCATCTGGAAGACGCTGTCCACCACCGCATAGTCCATGTAGCCGAGCCGCGAGAGCGGCCGCGCCTTCGTCACGTCGAACAGACCGTCGACCAGCATGGCCTCGTCGAGATGCACCGCGACGACCTCGCCGAGCACCATCCAGTTGTTGGTCGGCGTGCCGTCATGGGCCGTCAGGCGGATCGTCTGTAGGTGTCTGCATTCGAGTGCGGCCTTCGCTTCGGCAACGCGCGGCGCGCCGACGAGCAGGGAATCCTGCGGCGTCAGACCGGCCTTTTCGAACTCCGAAACGCCCTTGTCGAACGGCGCCGAGGACGTGTTCATCGCGTCCTTCAGATCCTCGGTCGCAAGGTTGAAGACGAAATCGCCGGTCTCGTCGATATTCGCGACCGAGTCCTTGTAGCCGGACGAGGAGAAGACCACGATCGGCGGCGTGTCGCAGACCGCGTTGAAAAAGCTGTAGGGAGCAAGGTTCAACGACCCGTTCGCTGCCCGGCTGGAAATCCAGCCGATGGGCCGCGGTGCCACGACGGCCTTGAACGGGTTGTGCGGCAGGCCGTGCCCCTTGGCGACCTCGTAGCTGTACATGCTCATGCGGCGCTCCATTCGCTGATCAGGTCGTCAAGGTCGGGCCGCGGCCGCTCGGTCGGCTGCTGCGACGGCGTGCCCAGGTGAATGAAGCCGGCGATGCGTTCCGCTTCGGCAAGACCGAGCAGAGCCGAAACGTCGTCGTCGAAGGCCATCCATTCGGTGAGCCACTGGGCGGCGAAGCCGCTGGCATTGGCCGCCATCACCAGGTTCATGCAGACCGCGCCGACGCACAGCTGCTGTTCCCAGACCGGAATCTTGGGATGTACGGCAGCGCGGCTGACCACGGCGACCACCAGCGGTGCCCGGGTGAAGCGCGTCAGTTCCTGATCGCGCCGCTCCTGGGAAAGCTCGCCCTCGCGCGCTTCGGCCAGCGGCACCAGCTTCCTGCCCAGCGCCTCGCGGGCCTCGCCGCGGATGAGGATGAAACGCCAGGGGACCAGCTTGCCGTGGTCCGGCACGCGGGAGGCCGCCTGCAGGATGGTGCGCAGGGCTTCGCCTTCCGGTGCAGGCTCGACCATGGTCATGGCCGGATGCGAGCGCCGCGTAAGCATCAGGCGCAGTGTTTCGGATTGCTCCGTCGTCATTTTCTGCCTTTTTGTCGGCGCCGGCCGCGAACGGGTCGGCACGAGATGGAAGGGGCGCAGAACGCGCTGTCGCCTTCATGACCTAGACGGGTTTTCGCGCCTGTCAATCTTGCCGGGGCTGCAGGCGACAGATGACTTGAAATTGCCCCAGTTTTGGAGTGGAACCCAGGGGCGGAATTTCTTCCGCGCGCTTTCGTTTCGAGACAGGGGCAGGCAGCCGGCAAATGCAGGTGTTCAAGGCTTTCGCAATCGCGCTGTGCGCCGTCGGTCTGGCGATCTCCCCGCTTCAGGCACAGGACGTCGTGACGCCTCCGGCCAAGCCCGACGAGCTGAACGCGGCGCCGGCGGATGCAGCGCCGGTCGAGGCAGCTCCGGAAGAGCCGGCAGCACCGCCGCTCGGCGACCTGTTCGGCGGCAACGCGGTGCCCGGCTCGTCCACCCCGGTTGTGCCCTACGCCCCCGCCATCACACCGGATACTGGCATGCCCGACCAGGGCACGGAATCGCCGGTCTACATGGTCGCCCGCCTGTCGGAAGACGGCCCTGCCCTGACACAGGGCGTCACCTGGCGCGTCTACCGGCCGACGCTGGACGACACCGGCCGGCTCGAACTGGTGGCGACGGCAACCGGCGGCGATGCCGACTTCCGCCTGGCGCCGGGCGACTATTTCGTCCACACCGCCTACGGCTATGCCGGCCGCACCAGCCGCATCTCCGTGCGCAACGGCCTCACCAGCCAGACCGTCGTGCTGAATGCCGGCGGCATCAAGCTCGACGCGCAATTCTCCGGCAATCAGCCGATCCGCGCCGGCCGGCTGGTCTTCGACATCTACGAACGCGAGTTCAACAGCCGCGGCGAACGCAAGATCGTGGCGAGCAACGTCAAGCCGGGCGATATCGTGCGGCTGAACGCCGACACCTACCACATCGTCAGCCGCTACGGCGCCGTCAACGCAACGGTGCGTGCCGACATCCGCGTCGAGCCGGGCAAGCTGACCGAGGCGACCGTCTATCACAACGCCGCCCGCGTGACGCTGAAGCTGGTCAACCAGCCCGGCGGCGAGGCCATCGCCAACACCAACTGGTCGGTGCTGACGCCCGGCGGCGATACGGTGGTGGAAGGTACGGGCGCCTTCCCGGCCTTTGTCCTGGCCTCGGGCGAATACCAGGTGATCGCGCGCAACGAGGACAAGCTCTACTCGCGCGACTTCGAGGTGAAGACCGCCGCCATGGCGAGGTCGAGGTCCTGACGAGTTCGCTTCTCAAGCAGTAGCGGCTTGCGGCCAGCGTCAGGCGGAAATCCGCCGTAGCCGGCGCCGGTCCGCCCTCTTCCGCCGCCGCGGAACCGGTGGCGCCATCGCCACCACCCGCGCCAACAGGTGCTCGGTCATCGCCTTCTGGTCTCCGAAGGCTGCAAGCTCCTCATAGGAGATCGGCGCGCCGACCCGTACAGGCAGGTCGCACCCCATGATCCTGCGGAACTCGCGAATATACATCGACAGGCGCAGCGTCAGCGATACGCGCGAGACCATGTGAAAGAGCGGCGAGTTCTGGCCGTCGAAATAGAGCGGGATGACAGTGGCGCGGGCTGCGCGGATCATCTTGGCCGTAAACGTCTTCCACGGCAGTTCGCGGGCCCGGCCGAAAGGCCGGTCGGCCGTTGCCACCCCTCCCCCCGGAAACACGATGATCGTAACGCCTTCGGCAAGCAGGCGTAGCGCTTCCTGGCGGGTGCGCATGTTGGTCCGCAGGGCCTCAGCCGTCTCCTCGAAGTCGATGGGCAGCGCGTAGGGACGGATCTCCGGCGCCTTCAGCAGCTCGTTGTTGATGAGGATGCGGTAGGGACGCCCCAACCGCTCGGCCAGCGACAGGATCGCCAGCCCGTCGCCCAGCCCATAGGGGTGATTGGCGATCATCACCAGCGGCCCTTCGGGCAGGTTCTCCGGCGGCCAGCTGCCCTCTTCCACCACCACGTCGACCCCGATCAGCGCGAGAAGATCGCTCCACTTGGTGGCCGACGTCGCGGCGATGGCATCGCGCCAATAACGATAGTAGCCGAGCAGATAATTGCGTCCCGACAGCGTCTCGATCCAGCGGATCAAGGTGCGCTTGGCCCAGGAATGCGCCTCGTGGCGTAGCTGAGTTCCGTTTCCCTCACCACCGGCCCCTGAATTCGCCTGCGCGGAAGAAACCCCGATCTAGACTGTCATGCATGACAGGATCGCGACAGTCCGACACCTGCCCTACGAAAAGAGCCGACCAGGAGATCCCTGGCCGGCTCGATTTCAGCATCGCTTGCGACCGTGTCAGCCCCGCCGCAAGTCGGGCGCGACGGCCTCCTCGACAAGCGCGGCAATCGCGTCGTCGAGACCGGTGACGGACTGCTGCTGCGAGCCCAGCCGGCGGATGTTGACGGTCCGCTCTTCCGCCTCGCGCTTGCCGCACACGACGATGACCGGAACCTTGGCCAGCGAGTGTTCGCGGACCTTGTAGTTGATCTTCTCGTTGCGCAGGTCGAGCTCGGCCCTCAGGCCCGCCTTCCGCATCGCCGCCTGCACCTCGGTCGCGTACTCATCCGCATCGGAGGTGATGGTGGTGACGACCACCTGCTGCGGCGCCAGCCACAGCGGGAAATGGCCCGCGAAGTTCTCGATCAGGATGCCGAGGAAGCGCTCCATCGAGCCACAGATGGCGCGGTGGATCATCACCGGGGTCTTCTTCTCGCCGTCCTTGTCGACATAGAAGGCGCCGAAGCGCTCCGGCAGGTTGAAGTCCACCTGGGTGGTGCCGCACTGCCACTCGCGCCCGATGGCGTCCTTGAGGGTGTACTCGAACTTCGGACCGTAGAACGCGCCCTCGCCCGGCAGGATGTCGGTCTTGATGCGCCCGCCCGACTGGTCGGCAATCTGCTTCAGGACCTTTTCCATCACCGCTTCGGCATGATCCCAAAGCTCGTCGGAGCCGACGCGCTTTTCCGGCCGGGTCGACAGCTTCACGACGATCTCGTTGAAGCCGAAATCCTCGTAGACCGAGAGGATCAGGTCGTTGATCTTCAGGCACTCCGCCGCCATCTGCTCCTCGGTGCAGAAGATGTGGGCATCGTCCTGGGTGAAGCCGCGCACGCGCATCAGGCCGTGCATGGCCCCCGAAGGCTCGTAGCGGTGCACCGCGCCGAACTCGGCCAGCCGCAGCGGCAGGTCGCGATAGCTCTTCAGCCCATGCTTGAAGATCTGCACGTGGCCCGGGCAGTTCATCGGCTTCAGGGCAAACAGACGGGTGTCCTCGGCCTCCGGATCAGCACACTGCACGGAGAACATGTTCTCCTTGTACCAACCCCAGTGACCGGAGGTCTCCCACAGCGAGGTGTCGAGGATCTGCGGGGCGTTGACCTCGTCATAATCCTCGTCGAGTCGCCGACGCATATAGCCGACAAGGCTCTGGAACAGGCTCCAGCCCTTGGCGTGCCAGAACACGACGCCCGGCCCCTCTTCCTGGAAATGGAACAGGTCCATCTCCCGGCCGAGCTTGCGGTGGTCGCGCTTCTCTGCCTCTTCCAGCATGTGGAGATAGGCCTTGAGCTCGGCCTCGTTCGCCCATGCGGTGCCGTAGATGCGGGTCAGCATCTCGTTGTTGCTGTCGCCGCGCCAATAGGCGCCGGCCACCTTCATCAGCTTGAAGGCGTCGCCCACCTGGCGGGTGGAAGCCATGTGCGGCCCGCGGCACAGGTCGAGCCATGCGCCCTGGCGATAGATCTTCACGTCCTGGTCGGCCGGGATCGCGTCCACCAGCTCGACCTTGTAGGTCTCGCCCTTGTCGAGGAAATGGCGCTTCGCCTCGTCGCGCGACCACACCTCGCGGGTGAACGCATCGCCCCGCTGGATGATCTCGCGCATCTTCTTCTCGATAACCGGCAGGTCGTCGGGGGTGAAGGGCTCGTCGCGCTTGAAATCGTAATAGAAGCCGTTCTCGATGACCGGACCGATGGTCACCTGCGTCCCCGGCCACAGCTCCTGCACCGCTTCGGCCATCACGTGGGCGGCGTCGTGGCGGATCAGCTCCAGCGCCCGCGGGTCGTCGCGGGTGACGATCTCCAGCTTGGCGTCGCGCTTGATCGGCAGCGACAGGTCGGCCAGCTCTCCGTCGAGCGTGACGGCAACCGCCTTCTTGGCCAGCGACTTGGAAATGCCGGCAGCAATCTCGGCGCCGGTCACACCGGGCGCGAAATCACGAACCGAATTGTCGGGGAAGGTCAGATGGATCATGTCTGTCTCCGGCTCACTCCTGCAAACAGGGCAGGTAAGCGTTGTGTTTTTGAACCGCGGTTGAATAGAGGATTTGGGCAAGGGCGGCAACCGTTACAACCCGGGCAAAGGCCAAGTCCGGTTGTCAGGGGCCAGGCAGAGACCAGCCGGACGAACCGCCGCGACCGAAATCTCCCTCGCGCAAAAAGCAGCGGGCCGGACCCTGTGGTCCAGCCCGCTCTCACATGAATGGCTGACGGAAGAGTGATGCCTCAGGCGGCCCTGAGGGTGCGCAGGAACTGGCTCACCTCCTGCTCCAGCGTCCGCGACTGACCCGAAAGGGCGCCGGAGAGGCTCATCAGCTGGGTTGAGGCGGCGCCGGTCATTTCGGCCGCCGTTCCCACGCCGGCGATGTTCTGCGTCACCTCGTTGGCACCGGACGATGCACGATTGATGTTCGCTGCAATCTCGCTGGTCGCCGCGCCTTGCTGCTCCACCGCGATCGAGATGGCCTGTGCCGCATCCTGGATCGTGCTGATCGTGTTGACGATCTGCGAGATCGAGTCGACGGTCGTACGGGTGGCCGCCTGGATCTCCGTGATCTTGCCGGAGATTTCCTCGGTCGCCTTGGCCGTCTGGCTCGCCAGCCCCTTGACCTCTGCCGCAACCACGGCAAAGCCCTTGCCCGCCTCGCCAGCTCGCGCAGCCTCGATGGTCGCATTCAGCGCCAGGAGGTTGGTCTGCTCGGCAATCGTCGTGATCAACTCAACCACTTCGCCGATCTTCTGGGCAGCCTCCGAGAGGGAGTTGACGTTGCGGCTCGTCCGCTCGGCAGTGGTAGCGGCATCTTTCGAGATCGTCACCGAACGCTCCACCTGCGAGGTGATCTCGCTGATGGATGCCGACAGCTCCTCAGCTCCGACAGCAACCGTCTGAACATTGGTCGAGGCTTCCTCGGCAGCACCCGATACCGCCTGGGCCTGACGCGAGGTTTCCTCTGCGTTCGCGGAGAGGCCCTCGGCCGCGCCGGCAACTTCGCCGGAGGCACGGACCAGCGACTGGACCAGCTGGCCCATCGAAGCCTCGAACTGGTCGGCCAGGGCGCGGCGCTGGCTCAGGGCCTGCTCGGCGTTGCGCGCCTCGATTTCGATCTGCTCCGCACGCAGCCTCTCGTTTTCCCGAAGACTGTCGCGGAAGGTCTGCAGCGTGTTCGCCATCGCACCCAGTTCGTTCTTGCGACCGGCACAGGGAATGTGCGCGCCGAAGTCGCCGCCGGCAATCTGGCTCATGGCGCCGGAGATGCCGATGATGTTCCGGGTTACGTTGGTGATGATGTAGTAGATGTAAGCGATGCCGATCACGCCTGCGATCACCGCCGCAATCGTGAAGACCAGGAAGATATTCGAATAGACCCTGTCTGCCTCCACAGCGGAAGCACCGGATCCATCTTCATTGATCTTGATCAGATCTGCGAGATCCGTGGACAGATCATCGAACAGAGAGCGAATTTCGTCGCGAAAGATGACCGTGGCCTCGGCATTCTTGTTCTGCCGCGACAAATCGATCACGTCTTCGCTGCGCTTCAGATAGTTCTGCCACTTCACCTTGAACCCATCATAAATGGCCTGCTCCTGGGGCGAAGAGATGAGCTTCTCGTACTTCCCGGAACTAGCCGCGATGGAGGCCGTGATATTTGCCAACATCTTTTCCGCGGCCCGCATCGATGCCTCATCCACCGAGATGATGTGCTCGGCCTGGTAGATCCGGAAGTCGGACGTGGAAGTGTTGATGGCATTCACCACACTTACGCTCGGCAGCCAATTCTTTGACATTTCCTCGGCGCTGCCGTTGACTGCAGTCAAACCCGAGAGACCAACCCATACAAGAGACGCCACTGCTGTCATAAGTGCCACAGTGAACGAAATCAGGACTGCCCTCAAACTCATTTCCGTCACGCCTCCAAAAGCGATTTACTTGCAATAACTACCTATTAAAAATTAGGAAGCTTGAATTAAGCACATCGAAAATAGACACAACTCAAAATCAAAAATTGAACCAATTCCACCTTTAATTGCACAAATATTACTTAAATCAGATATCGAGACAGCCAATACAATCAGAACGATAAACCGACCGGCAGCATCCACCCAAAAATCCGCTCCGCCTTCCCGAACTAGCGGTCACGTATTCCAGGAGAATTACTTTAAGGGGTACTACTCACCCTACGGATGATGAAATCGCCAAAAGCCACTCGCGGGAACGAGTGGCCCCCTCCCCAAGGGCGGCCGTCGTGGCGCACAGGGCTCCGGCCGAAACGCCCTTACCGAGCCTCGATCCGGCGAACGAACCAGCGCACCAGACGCTCCCAGACCGCATCCTTTTCCATCGAGTCCTCCACCCCGTGATCGAGGTTGGGATTGTCGTTGACCTCGATCACGACGACCCGATCGCCGAAGGACTTGAGGTCGACACCGTAGAGACCGTCGCCGATCAGGCGCGCCGCACGCACGGCCGTTTCAACCACGGCAGGCGGCGTTTCGGCGAGCGAGATGGAGCGGAAGCTCCCTTCCTTCGCCTGCTTGCCGTCCTCATGCTTGACGATCTGCCAGTGCTTCTTGGCCATCAGGTATTGCACGGCGAACAGAGGCTCCCCGTCGAGCACGCCGATGCGCCAGTCGAACTCGGTCGGGCAATATTCCTGCGCGATGATGATGTCGCTGTCTTCCAGCAACTCCTTCACCTTGTCGGCGATGGCCGTCTCGCCGGCGACGCGGAACACGCCGCGGCTGAACGATCCGTCCGGGATCTTCAGCACCACCGGCGAACCGAGCCGCGCCTCCAGTCCCGCCGCTTCCTTGACGCTGGACAGGATCGCCGTCTTCGGGATCGGGATGCCGTGCGTCTCCATCAGTTCGGCGAGATAGACCTTGTTGGTGCAACGGATCATCGACACCGGGTCGTCGATCACCGGCATCCGCTCCTGCACCGCGCGCCGGGCGAAGCGGTAGGTGTGATTGTCGATATTCGTCGTCTCGCGGATGAACAGCGCATCGTACTGCGCCAGCCGGTCGAGATCGCCCTTGCCGATCGGCACGATCTCGACACCCTGGCGCGCGGCCACCTTGGCCAGGTGGCGAAGAGAGGCCTGGCTCGAGGGCGGCAGCTCCTCCTTGGCGTTGGCGAGCACGGCGAGCGAGTATTTCATCGGCAGGCGCTGCTTGGGCGCCCGCCAGGCGCGGTGCGTGTAGCTTTCCAGGCTGGCGCTCAGGAAGCTGCGCGAGGTCGGATCGAGATCGGAGATCGGCACGACGCGGATGCGGGTGATCGCCCGCCAGCTGTCCTTGCCAAGGCTCACCTCCAGGATCGGCGCCCGGTACCAGTCGAACAGCAGACGTGCAAATGGCTCCAGCGCGGCGATCTCGGTCTGGCCGAGGCAGACCAGCAGCTTGTCGCCAACGTCTTCGGTCTTTGCCAGGCAACGGTTGAGACTGTCCTCGAGCTCGGGCAGAGCGTGCCGGTAGAGCCCCTTGCGCGACAGCTCGATCATCGTCTCGACATTGGCAGCACCCGGTGCTGCCGGGCTTCCGCAAGCAGCGAGGCATAGTAGCCCGCCCCCTGATACGCGAAGGACCGCGACAGGTTGATGATGTTCGGGTTGGTGCCGGTAAAGAGCTTGGGGCGCAGCATGTAGTCGCGCACGCTCATCACCTTGTGCGGCGTGTCGGCGTTGGAAAAGTCCTTCGGATTGTCGACGAGAACGACCCATGTAGCCATCGATCTCAGCCCTTTCTCAAAATGATCTGCGCGCGCACCGGCGGCTTGCCCCAACGGGCCATGCGGTCGAATCGGCATCGGGCACGGGCAGGTTCGAGGCGTCCTGCGGCGTCTCGTAGCCCTCGTAGCCGAGCCAGGGGTCGTGAATGAAGAGATGGCGGGCATCCTCGCCCTGCACCAGCACCCAGTGCGGGCCGCGCCGGCCGAGCATGCGGTATTCGGAGATCAGCACGATGGCGAGGGCGCCCGCGCGGACCTCCTCCGCCAGCGCCCGCGCCGGCAATTGCTCCTCCATCGCGGGAATGCCGAGCCGCCGCGCCTCGGCGCGATAATCATCCTGCACCGTCTGCATCACCCGCTGCTTGTCGGGATCGCGCACGGAAGAGATGAAAAGATGCCCTGGCGGAGACAAGCGGACCTCGGCGGACAAGCCGCGATTCGCCGCCGCGACCGCAAGGCCGAACGGCCCGCAGCCGCCATGTCCGGAGGCGAGATAGATGGTCGTCGATTCCCGCCAGAGCCGCAGTTCCAGCTTCTCGCCGAGCTCCGTTGCCGGATCGAAATGCTTGAGCGCCATCATCAGGCAGGCGGGGCCGCAGGTGAACTCGCTCGTCTGCGCGTGGTAGGGCACGGCAGAGGGCGCTGCGCCCTCGTCGTGCAGTAGCTTCTCCATCCGAAGAGCGGCAGTGCCGTCCTCGTAATAGTCGGCAACCCGCCCGTGCACCCGGTATCCGGCCTTGGTGTAGAGCCCGCGCGCGGTGGCGTTATCCTCCCGCACTTCCAGACGCAGCACGATGCGATCACGGGCGAAGGCGTCGGCCTCGGCCGCAGCCAGCAGCGCCCGGCCGTATCCGAAGCCGCGCATCTCCTCTCGCAGGGCAAAGGAATAGAGCCGTGCAAGCGCGGTTCCCGAGCGGAACAGCAGCAGGGCATAGCCGATGATCGTCCCCGCCCTCTCGGCGATGACGAAGGAGGCACCGGAGCTTTCCAGGAAGCGGCGGAAGGAGCGGCGCGAGATCCTGTCCTGCGCGAAACAGGCTTCCTCGACCTCGACGAGCGCGGCAAGGTCTTCCGGTCTGGCGGCGCGCAGGGTTGGTCTGTCGCCGCCGGGTCGAGGTTCGGGGTCCGTTTCCGGCGCGCTGTCGCGGCCGGCTTCAGGTGCCGGGGCCGGCCCTGTCTCGAGAGTGTTCAAGTCCGAATCTCCGGGGAATTCTGCTGGATCGCTCACCGGTTGCCGCCTGTCCGTTCGTGGCGCTTTCCCGATGATGACCTGAAAGGTCTCTATCTCCAAATTCGCCTTGCGTCTTCAACGGCTTTCGCATGGCTTCGACGGAATTCGCATGACGTCCGCAGATGGTCTCAATCGAGCCGCGTTTCCGGGTCGATGTGGTCCGCCGTCCAGCGCCCGTAGCGCCACGGCAGATACCATCGGGCGGTTTCCGGCAACTGGTCGGGGATCGGATCGAACCCGCTGCCGCCACCCGGACGGCAGCGCTGCAGGCGCGCAAGTCCGACCCAGCTTCCCGCCCACAACCCGTAGCGTGCGATCGCATCGGCCGTATAGCCGGAACAGCTCGGCGCATAGCGGCACGAGCGGCCGATGAAGGCCGACATGGTCAGCTGATAGACACGGATCAGAAGCAGGCCGATACGGGCCGGCACGCCCGGGGATGCGGTTGTCGGACGCTTGCCGCTGGGATGATCGGAGCACATGACGGGTGATGTCAGGCCGCCCGCCGCGCCTCGATCTGCTCGGCAGCATCCACCACCGCCTGGAAGGCCAGCATGGTGGAGGCGTGGCGCGCCTTGAACTCGCGCACTGGCAGCAACACGGCAGCCTCGGCAAATCGCCCGCTCGGCGGAGGGCCGTTTTCCTTCAGCATCGCCAGCACCGCGTCCCGCGCTTCGCGCAGTTCGCTCAGCGTCGCACCCTTGATATGCCGCGCCACGATGGACGCCGAAGCTTGTCCGAGCGCGCAGGCTTTGACGTCCTGCGCGAAATCGGTCACAACTCCTTCTTGCATTTTCAGGTCGACAACCACCGTCGAGCCGCACAACTTTGAATGCGCCTTCGCGGAGGCATCGGGTGCGTCGAGACGGCCAAGGCAGGGGATGTTGCCGGCGAGTTCGAGGATCTTCGAGTTGTAGATGTCGTCGAGCATGGGCGCCTCATCAAGACAGCGTGACGCCGGAGCAACCGGCTTCACAGCCATTTGGCATTTCTTATATAGGGTGGAACGCGGGAAAGAAATGGACACACAGGTCTCAGGTCGCGACCGGGCCGGACAGGTCGCGCGGAATTGCCGTAATTCAAACAACATGGCATGCGACCCCTCCGCCTCCCGGGGCCAGCACTTCGAGAAACTCCAGTGGTCCGAAATCACGGGGGCGGCGTAAGGGATGCGGAATACAGTACAATCGGGAGATCCCGCAATGGATGCCATCTTGAAGCCGGTCACGACCCGCGATGATACTGCGGCGGCTACCCGCCCGCGCCCGTCGCGCGAGGAAGTCGAAGCGGCTGTGCGCACGCTGCTTGCCTGGACGGGAGATGATCCCGAGCGCGAGGGCCTGCTCGACACGCCCAAGCGCGTCGCGAAGGCGTATGAGGAAATCTTCTCCGGCTACTTCCAGGACCCGGCAGAGCACCTGAAGCGCACCTTCGAGGATGTCGGCGGCTATGACGACATCGTCCTCGTGCGCGGCATTCCGTTCTTCTCGCATTGCGAGCATCACATGCTGCCCTTCGTCGGCGAGGCGCATGTCGCCTACTATCCGTCGGAAGGCGTGGTCGGCCTGTCGAAGATCGCGCGCGTGATCGACATCTTCGCCAAGCGCCTGCAGACGCAGGAGAACCTGACGGCTCAGGTCGTCGATGCCATAGACACTCACCTTGCCCCGCGCGGCATCGCCGTGATGATCGAGGCCGAGCACCAGTGCATGACCATGCGCGGCGTGCAGAAGCAGGGCGTCTCGACCATCACGACCCAGTTCACCGGCGTGTTCCGGGACGACCCGAGCGAGCAGGTGCGCTTCATGAGCCTGGTCCGCGGCGGCCGCCGCGACTGATCCGGCTCGCAAGGACAGGACGCCGCCCGGCGTCGACGGAAGAGACATGACCGACATTCGCTTCGCCGGGCGCGGCGACAAGAACGAGCTGGAAAACGGCAACGTTTTCCAGCCGAAATTCGATGCCGACGGGCTCATCGCCTGCGTCGTGACTGATGCAGACGATGGCACCGTGCTGATGGTCGGCTACATGAATGCCGAGGCGCTCGCCCGGACCGTCGAGACGGGCGAGGCCTGGTACTGGAGCCGGTCCCGCCAGGAATACTGGAAGAAGGGCGGCACCTCCGGACAGGTGCAGCAGGTCGTCGAACTCCTCACCGACTGCGACCAGGACGCCCTGGTCATGAAGGTGCGTGTCGCAGGCAATGGCGCCACCTGCCATGTCGGCTACCGCTCCTGCTTCTATCGCCGCATCGTAGCGGGCGAAAACGGCGCGGTCGGACTGGAGCAGGCCGGCGGCGAGCGGGTCTACGATCCCAGGGACGTCTACGGCGGCTGAGCGCCGCCGCCTCTTTCGCACTCCGACATTATCGCAAGAGCGGCAGCCTGCCGCAGATCCGGTCGACCGCCTTGCGCGGCCCGCCAGCAGGATCGCCTGTGGCATATGGCCGGCAAGCGGCGCGGCAGCGATGCGCTGCGAATAGTCCTCGTAGTTTCGCGCCTCGAAGGCCGCCTGCATATAGGCAAGACGAAGCGGCAGGATCTCCGCTGCCGCGAAGAGGACGGGCAAGTCCTCTTGCGGAGCACCGAGCACCGGCAGCGCCACTGTCGTGATCCGGCGAGGACGACACCATCGCTGGTCGGTGTGTCGGCACCCACGAGGGCAGGCTCGGACCGGCCGAGGCTCATCCCCAGCACGGCGGCGAAATTGGCCTTCAGCCCCACCGGCAGGCTGTCGGACAGAATGATCACAGGCTTGATCGACATGGCATTCCCCTGTTGTCAGGGGATGCCCTTGCCACGCCGGATCTGATCGGGATTGGACGAAATTGACCTGTCAGTGACGGACCAGGGCACCGGGCGTGACCCCATAGTGCCGCCGGAACTGCCGGATCATATGGCCCTGATCGCAAAAGCCTGCGGCAACCGCCGCTTCCGCCGCGCGCATTCCCTCCAGCAGCAGACGACGGGCAAGATCGACACGGCGCTGGATAACATGCGCATGAGGGGTCATGCCGGTCGCCTTGGCGACGCTGCGCACCAGATAGGACGGCGTCAGGCCAACTTCCGCCGACAGGTCCGCCAGCGACAGGCTTTCTCCCGCCTCCACGCCTGCGGCAATGCGCTCCCGGAGCCTGCGGATGGCGACGACTTCCCGCCCGGCGGGCCGCAGTTCGGCACGCCCATGCCGGGAGAAGGCGCAGGAGAGCGCCTGGTGAACGGCCTCTTCTATCGCGAGCTGCCAGTCCGGTCCCTTGGGTGCGTTCAGCTGGGCGGCGAGAGCGCCCAGCGCTCGCGTCAGAACCTGTCCCCGGTCCGGCGGCGCGATCTCGCCGAAGCCGCGCAGCGTGCGACAGATCGAGAATCTCTCGAACCGCCTCTTCGCTTGCGTAGAGCATGTTGTAGCGCACGCGCCCGGCCGCTGCATGGCCCGTATGCGGCTCTTCCGGGTTCATGAGAGACAGCGTGCCGGCGGGCAGGATCATGCTCTCCCCCCGGCAGACATACCCGCCCGCCCCTTCCGCTATGGCGCCGATGGCAAAGCCCGAATGGGCATGGCGTGCGAAGGTCTGGGTGCTGAAGGCGGCCTCGAACAGTTCGATCCCGTGATGCCAGCCGAGGTGATGATAGCGGTTTTCCTGCATTCTGCCGCCTTGATCCGCCCCGCGAACATCCCGGTGGGCCTGCACGGTAAGCTGCGGCGAGCCGGCAGCCCGGCACGCGCACCATGAGATGTCAGGTCATCGCGATATAGTTGCGCATGTCCTCCGCCTCGCGCTCGATCTGCGCTATGCGATGCTTGACCACGTCGCCGATGGAGATCAGTCCGTCCAGCTTGCCGTCCTTTACCACCGGCACGTGGCGGAAGCGGCCGCCGGTCATGCGGGCCATCACCGTATTCACCGTTTCGGTCGCCTTGCAGGTCACGACCTTGGCGGTCATGTAGGCCGACGCCGGCTTGTCGAGCGCATCCGTGCCGTCCTGCGAGATCGCCCGGACGACATCGCGCTCGGAGATGATGCCGCGGATGGCGCCCTTGCCATCGGTGATGACGATGGCGCCGATGCGCTTCGCTCCCAGAATGGCGCAGATCTCGCGCATCGTGGTTTCGGCGCGCTCCGTCACCACGTCCCGCCCCTTCTCGTTGAGAATTGATGCGACCGTCATGTCCGACCCTCCCGGTGGCTTGTCCTGGCTGCGGGCGGAAGCCTGCCGGCTCCCGATTCCGCTTCCATCATGACAAATCCCTGTCACCGCGCAATCGGCAACACTGCGGGGAGAGGTGTCCTATCTGCGGCGCGGCACCGGATCGAAAAGGGGAAAACAACAGGAAGCCGGCCACGAAGCCGCCGATATGGGCCTCCCAGGCGACACTGCTTCCTTCCCCGGCACCCGGCAGCGGAATGATGCCGAACACGAAATTGACGCCGAACCAGACCAGCAGGAACATCAGCGCCCTCGGGTTCGACAATGTCGCGGCCATGCTGGATGCAGGGATTCGATAGGCGAATTCGTCCGTCCGGCGCATGGCACCGAGCGGCCCGCCCATGTCGAAGACGAACCGGGTCGCCGCGGCCATCTGTCCGGATATGGCGGCCGAGGCACCGATCATCGGCACCGCCTCGCCGAAGTGCAGGGAAAGATGCAAGGCAGCGCCGGCCACCGCACAGACGGCCGAGAGCAACAGAAACCTTGCCGTGCCAAACCGCCGGGCGACCGCGGACCCGAAGACCGCCATCCACATCACGTTGACGAGACGAACAGATGCCCCAGCCCCCATGCAGGAAAGGCGTAGGTGAGGAAGGTCCAGGCTTTCGCCGCCTCGCCGCCCGGCAGCTGGTAGTAGAGCGCGACCGCGTCCGGCAGGTAGCGCGCCGGCAGGAACGAGAACGTCAGCAGGACTTCGTAGCGAAGGTCACGCGACAGCAGATACGTGTCGGCCAGGTGCACGCCGATCAGCACCAGCGACAGCCACGTCACCACTTTCGGCAGGTTGAAGACGGTTCCGGCGGCGGCGGGCCTGATCGTGGATGTCCAAAGGTCTGGGTTCGTGCATTGTCTCGTGCCTGGCGGTGATTGTCGGTCACCAGATCGGCCTCCGCGCCCGATCCGTCAAGCCACCTGCCTTGGGCCACGCACGGCAGAAGGTCAAAGAAAAAAACCGCCCGCCGCGCTCCACGCCCCCCCTGCGATCCGGGCGGTCAGGAAGTGACAGAAATCGGCGCCCCGGCCGAGTTTCCGAAAATCGAGGTCAGTCGTCGTGCAGTGCAGGTAAGGTCGTGTTCACCAACTGCCCGATCCTGCGCATCAAACAGACGGGCGGCAACCGCCACTCTTCGTTAACCTTAACAATGAGTAAAGCGAAACGCTCAACTCCTTGGCATGCGCCCTGCTTCGTAAGCGGCAAGACGCGGCACAGGTGGAAATCCGTCCCGAAACGGACAGTTTTCCGCATTTGCCGACAATCATGCGCAAGACGTCTCGCGTTCCGGCACAGTTGCCGGGTCCAATGGTCGCCTGCGCAAAAAACAGGACAGAGGCTCGCTGCGGATCTGCGGAGCGAGCGGAAGCCGGGGGCAAGGTTGGTCGACATGAAACATCCGGTTCACGCAGCAGCTCTACGAATACTGGGACGGTCTGCGCGGCGAGCGGCCGGCGCCCGACCGCGGCGAGATCGAGCCGGGCCGGATCCGGGCCGTGCTCGGCGACACCTTCATCCTGGAACTCGTCGACCGGGACACCTATCGCTACCGCCTGGCCGGCACCCGGCTCTGCGCGCTGCATTGCCGCGAGCTGAAAACCGCAATATCCTGCGCGGCTGGTCCGAGGAGGACCGCGAGGCCCTGTCCACGCTGCTGGCTGCGGTGACCGAGGATGCGGCCGCCGCGGTGATCGGCATTACCGGATACACGGAACGCAAGCAGACGGTGGACATGGAGATGCTGCTGCTGCCGCTGCACATTCCCGGCGAAGGCTGCAGCCGCGTGCTCGGTGCCTGTGTCGCATTGGAACAGCCCTACTGGGCCGGCATGCATCCGATCCTGTCGCAGACGGTCAAGAGCGTACGGCTGATCTGGCCGGACGAACGCCCCGCTTTCCTGCGTCCGCAGTCGCGCGGTTCCGTCAGCACGGTGCCGCGGTTCGGGCGGCAGCCTTCGGTGCTGCAGACCGCCCCGCCGATGCCGGTTCTGGCCGATGCCCGGCGGGTCCAGCACCTGATGGTCATCGAGGGCGGCAAGAGCTGATCCAGCCGCCCGGCTGCCCACCCCGCAAGTATTGACATCCGCAGCCTTGCGCAGGCGGTTGCTTACCAACTGTTAACTGCCACACCATATCTTCGACCGGCAGAGTTCGTGCGGCATCCATGTCGCGCGCTCCAGGGAAGGTCGACGACGCATGGCGCACGCCACGGCACTCACGTATACGACAGCTGCCGCAGCGAAGAATGTCGACCGCCGACGCCATTCCCGCGTGCCCGTCAATATTCTCGGCCGCTTCATGCTCGAGGATCGTCGCGAGTATCCCTGCCAGATCATCGACATGTCGCCCGGCGGCGCAGCCATGATCGCGCCGGTTCCCGCACGTGTCGGCGAGCGCATCATCGCCTATGTCGACCATATCGGCCGGATCGAGGGCGAGGTTGTGCGGGAGATCGAAGGCGGGTTCGCCATGCGGATCAACGCCCCGCTGCGCAAGCGCGACAAGCTGGCCAACGTTTGACCTGGCTCGCCAATCGCGACGTGCTCAACCTGCCGGAAGACCGCCGGCACGAGCGGTTCACGCCGAAGAACCCGATCACCCAGATCGTCCTGCCGGACGGGCGCAGCTACAAGTCGCGGATCATCGACGTGTCGCTGTCGGGCGCCTCGCTCAAGACCGAGGTGAAGCCGGAAATCGGCATGGCCATCGGCATCGGAAAGATGCGCGCCCGCGTGGTGCGCCATACCGAGGACGGCATCGCCGTCGAGTTCGCGAACATCCAGAACCGCGACCTGCTCGAAAAGCACATTTCCTGATCCTGACGATTGACCAACGCCCCACAGGCTCGCCCGGACCTCGTCTCCGCGCGGGCCTGACTGCGTTTTGCGCGTCATTATCCCCTCGCTCCACGCCTCGTTCCCACCCCTCCGCAATCGCCTATGCGCTTGCGGGAAAGGCGTTTCTCGCCCGCCGGCAAGCCGGGGCTGCCCCCCTCAAATCCCTACAATTTTAATCAAAACAAGTATAAATTATCGTATAAATCTCTTATATTTCAAATAAACTTCCGATCCAGACCTGAGACGCAAATAAAAATGCGTGTGTCATTGTCTAGTCAGCCTTGGGGAGGGCGAAGACATGACAATGAACGCAAAATCACTGAAGTATACTCTCGTCGCACTGGCAATGATCGCCGCAGCATGAGCCCGGCGAATGCCCAGGCGGGCCGGTTCATGGAAACCGGCGCAACCGCGAAGGCACCTGTCGGCCATGTCGGCTTCTGTCAGGAAAACCCGGCGGAGTGGCGGAGCCGGACGGCAAGGGTGCCGTGGCGTGAAACTCGACCGCGAACGCTGGAACGAGCTCATCGCCGTCAACTCGGAGGTGAATGCCCGCATCCGTCCGGTGACCGACATCGAACTCTTCGGCGTCGAGGAATACTGGACCTATCCGGTGGACGGCGCCGGCGACGCGAGGAATACGTGCTGGAAAAGAAGCGCGTGCTGCTCAATCGCGGCTGGCCCGCAGCGCCCTGCTGATCACCGTCGTCAAGGACACCAACAACGCGGGCCACGCGGTCTCACGGTCCGCACCGATCAGGGTGACGTCATTCTCGACAATCAGATCGAGGCCGTACTGCCCTGGTATTCGGCCCCCTACCGGTTCGTGAAGCGGCAGTCCACGTCGCATCCGGCAAAGTGGGCCGCGATTTCCGATCTGCGCACCAGCACGCTGGCCAGCATCGGCAACTGACGCCGGCTGGCAGGACCGGGAGCCTGCCGCCCGCGCGGGTTGGCAACACACGAAGGATTGCGCCGTCACTGATGGCAACCAGGCCCGTCCCCTCCCCCATACCCTGAGGTCGGGTTGCCGGCCGGTCTCCGCCAACGCGGAGGCCGGCCTTTTCTTTGTTCAAGCCCTCGGCGACCGGTGACAGACCTGCAATATAGCGCCGCCACTTGCCGACATAGCCTTCTGCGGACGCGGAGATCCGCGCCTCGGCGGCCTCGTCGAGCTGGCGCACCACCCGTCCCGGCATGCCGACGACCAGCGAATTGTCGGTATTTCCTTGCCTTCCGCGATCAGCGCATTGGCGCCGATGATGCAGTTGCGGCCGATACGGGCTCCGTTCAGCACGGTCGCACCCATGCCGACCAGCGTGTTGTCGCCGATGGTGCAGCCATGCAGGATCGCCTTGTGTCCGATCGTGCAGCCCCGACCGATATCGAGCGGAAAAACCATATCCGTGTGCAGCACGCAGCCATCCTGCACGTTTGAGCGCTCGCCGACGGTGATCGTTTCGTTGTCGCCACGCAGCACCGCCGCGAACCAGACGCTGGACTCTGCCTTCAGCACGATCCGCCCGATCAATGCCGCGTCGGGAGCCACCCAATAGGTGCCGGGCTCGGGCGTGACGGGGCTGTAATCGTCGAGACGGTAAAGCGGCATGGGAAACTCCGGCAGGGCTGGGCGTCGCGCGGGGGACGGGAGGACAGGTGAAGAGGCAAGCCGCAGCCCCGGAGGGGCACCGCGCCTTACAGAAGGATCGTCAGTGCAGCATGCACGACCATGATGCCGGAGCAAACACTCCACATTCCCGCGATGGTGGACGAGGCCACCAGCCAGCCGAGAGGGCGCTGTTCAATCCGGCGACCGCGAATCGCGTTACGCATGATGATGAAGGGACCCGCGAAGACGCACAGCACGAAGGACAGGAGACCCTTGATCCAGGTCTCCACCGAAATGGCAAACCGCAGGGGCGGGCTCTCCCCGTCACAAGCTGATAGAAACTGCCGACAATTCCCGAAATGACGAAGCCCGCGCAGCCGAGATAGACCGCCAGTGCCAGTTCACTCATGATGTCGTTAACCCCCCGTTAACCAATTTTCTGGGACCTTACCCGGTAACTCGGGTTTCCTTCCAGCAAATAGCATGCCGTTTAGGCGAACCCATTAACGGACTGGTAACCACAAAGATGGCCAACGGAGCGTCCCGTGTCCCGCAGCAGATCGGGACACTTGTCCCGCATCGGGACACCCCCACGGGCGCCCTGCCCCGCTCCGGCGCGCGCTTGCGGACGTCGGCGGGAGCGTGCGGATGATGCCGCTCACCCTTCCCGGCGGAACGGGCATCGAAGCCCGGCACTTCACATCGATGGTTTTTGCGCTGGCGCTGGCCGGCACCGCGCTCGTCGCCCACACGGTCGGCAGCTGGCTGACCTATACCCGCGGCCCCACGGGCTGGAGCGACAGCCGCGAGCGCGTGCCCGTCACTCTCGGCGCCATGGAGCTCAAGGTGCCCGCCAACATGATGCGGCGGGTCGAGGAGCGGGTTGCCGGCGGACCGGTGGACAGGCTGAGCCTTGCGGTCCTGTGGCCCTCCATGGACGGCTATAGCGAGCTCAACGCCCGCGGCCTTCGCTGATCCGAGCGACACATCCGCCGTCATTCTGGTTGCGCTGGAGCCGACGCTCACCGCCGACATCATGGACACGAGCGAGCGCCTCACGCAGGTCTGGCTGTCGCTTGCCTCCGGCGATCCCCTGCCGGGTCCTGCGGGCCTTGCCCTGCTGCCCCTGCCCGGCGATCCCGCCAGCGGCACGGACTTCGTCGCCCACCGTTCCGAGGAGGGGCGCCTCTTCGCCGCCCGCTGCTTCACCCCGCGGGACAAGGCACTGGCCGCCACCTGCGAGCGCAGCATCCGTCTCGGCGACGGCCTTTTCGCCACCTACCGCTTCCGCCAGGTCCAGCTGGAGCATTGGCAGAAGCTGGATGACAGCATCGCCTCGCTGGTCGCGGGCCTGTCGCCCGAGCCCGCCTCCTGAACCGATCCCGCATACCGATACGAAAAAACGGGCGCCCGCCAAGCGGTGCGCCCGTTTTTCTTCAAGCAGCCCCGGCCGATTGCCGGAGCTTGTAGCAAGCGAATGCCGTACGGCTCAGGCCTCGTCGAGATCGTACGACAGGATCGCCATCTGGAAGTTCCAGCTCAGGTCGTCGTCATCGTCGTCGTCCCGATAGATCACGCCGATGAACTCTTCGCCGATATAGACCTCGGCGGAATCGTCCTTCTTCGGCGTGCACGGACGACAAGCTTCGGAAGCTCGAACTTCTTCTGGAGGTAGGCCTCGAGCTTGCGGATCTCGTCTGGCTTCACGAAAGGCTCCTTTCTGGGGCGACGGATGTCGCATCCGCGCCCAAACGGGTTGCCGGCCATGCCGGAATGCGCCCGAACCTACACATTCGGCCGCACGAACCAAGAAAAAA
>JACADM010000118.1_pt1 | contig 27315 bp, 41 predicted proteins | sample 7512371 | NCBI WGS metagenome assembly JACADM01 (sample SAMN14389041, study PRJNA612141) | algae metagenome | isolation source: non-axenic algae culture | place: India: Navi Mumbai | collected 2017-01
TCGACGAGCCGGTGGCCGGCATGACCGACTCGGAAACCGAGGAGACGTCGAAATTGCTCAAGTCGATTTCCCGGCATCACTCGGTCGTCGTTGTCGAGCATGACATGAGCTTCGTGCGCGATCTTGATTGTCGCGTGACGTGCCTGGCCGAGGGCTCCGTACTGGCGCAAGGCTCGCTCGAGCATGTCTCGGCCGATCCGCTGGTTATCGAACGTTATCTGGGGCGCTGACATGACGACACTGACCGTTACCGATGTCGATCTGCATTATGGCGCCGCGCAGGCGCTCAAGACAGTTTCGATCACCGCCCAGCCCAACAAGATCACCTCGGTCCTGGGCGTAACGGGGTGGGGAAATCATCGCTGTTGCGCGCCATCACCGGAACGCACCCGACTTCCGGCGGCACGATCAGGCTCGAGGATTTCGAGCTCAAGAAAATTCCGCCCTACACGCGGGCGCGAATGGGCATCGGGTATGTGCCGCAGGGGCGCGAAATCTTTCCGCTTCTGACCGTCAAGGAAAACCTGCTCACCGGCTACGCGCCGCTCAAGGCCAAGGATCGTTCGATCCCCGACACGATATTCGAGCTTTTTCCGGTGCTCAAAACGATGCTGGGCCGGCGGGGCGGCGATCTTTCGGGCGGCCAGCAACAGCAGCTGGCCATAGGGCGGGCACTCGTGACGCGCCCGAGCTTCTGGTCCTTGATGAACCCACCGAAGGCATCCAACCTTCGATCATCAAGGACATCGGGCGGGCACTGCAGTTTTTGCGCGACGAGATGGGCATGACCATTCTGCTGGTCGAACAATATCTCGATTTCTGTCGCGAATTGAGTGACCATATCTACGTCATGGATCGGGGGGAGATCATGCATTCGGGTCCCGCCGCCGATCTCGACGATCCCGACGTCAAGCGGCATTTGATGGTCTGATGCTCGAAAGCCCGGCTTTTCAGGGGGCACGCCCCAGATGCAGCGTGCCGAAGGCGAGGGCCGCGTCGCGACCAAGGCGCGCGACGGGCTATCGGTGCTCGATACGCTTTATCAGTCCGGCTGCGGCAAGATCCGCGTGCCCAGGGCCTATGGAAACTGGCTCGAGGCCGTGCTGATCAATACATCTGGCGGCCTGACGGGCGGTGACAGGATGGCATGGTCGGCGGTCGCTGCCGCGGGGACCCATCTTGCCATCACGACGCAGGCTTGCGAGCGCATCTATCGCTCGAGTGGCGGAGCGGCGTGCGTAGCCTCCAAATTGACCATAGACGCTGGCGCGAGGCTCGACTGGTTGCCGCAGGAAACGATTGTGTTCGACGGCTCGGTGCTGGAGCGGACGATCGAAGTCGATATGGCTGGCGACGCGACTTTTCTCGGGCTCGAAGCGATCATCCTCGGGCGAGAGGCGCATGGCGAGGATGCGCGATCAGCGATGATCTCGGATCGCTGGCGTGTGCGGCGGGAGGGCGAACTCCTCCATGCCGAGGCGGCCCGGCTGGATGCGGACGACACTCTGGCGCGAGACAATCTGGCGCTTTTGGGCGGCGCGCGCGCCTATGGGACGCTGTGCTATGTCTCACAGGATGCCGAGCGGCATATCGAACGGCTCAAGGCGCTTGTCGCCGGTCATCCCACCGCGGGCGCGTCGCGCATCGGGGACAAAATCGTGCTGCGCGCGACAGGCCGATCGGGCTATCATCTGCGCAAGATCATCATGCCGGCAATCGCCGCACTTTCGGGAGCCGGAGCCGTGCCCAAGCTCTGGTCGCTATAACAAGGGAGGCACCATGAACCTTACACCGCGGGAAAAAGACAAGCTGCTGGTCTCGATGGCTGCCATGGTGGCGCGGCGCCGGCTCGAGCGCGGCGTCAAGCTCAATCATCCCGAGGCGATCGCCCTGATCACCGATTTCGTCATCGAGGGCGCCCGCGACGGGCGCCCGGTTTCAGAACTCATGGAAGCGGGCGCGCATGTGATTTCCCGCGATCAGGTGATGGAAGGCATTGCAGAGATGATCCATGACATTCAGGTCGAAGCGACCTTTCCCGACGGGACCAAGCTCGTCACCGTCCATTCTCCCATTCGCTAAGGAGCCTGATCATGTTCAGACGTCTTTTCGCAGCACTCGTCATTGTTGCCGCCGCCACGGCTCCGGCTTTCGCCCATCTCGATCCGCTTGAACATGGCTCGTTCGCCGCGGGGTTCAGCCACCCGCTGTTCGGGCTCGACCACATCCTGGCCATGCTCGCCGTCGGTCTTTGGGCGGCTTCGGTAGGAGGCAGGGCGCTTTGGGCCGTACCAGCCGCCTTTGTCGCCACGATGGCCCTGGGATTCGGCGCGGCTTTGGTGGGGATGCCGCTGCCGTTCGTCGAGCCGGTCATTTTGGCCTCGGTGATTTTTGTCGGCATCATGGTGGCACTGGCCCTGCCGCTGCCGACGGCGGGCGTTGCCGCGACGGTCGCGTTCTTTGCACTCTTCCACGGCTATGCCCATGGCGGGGAAATGGGTGAAGCGGGGGCGTTCGGCTATGCCGGTGGCTTTCTTGTCGCCACCGCGTTCCTGCATGCAGCAGGCGTCGGTCTGGGTCGCGGTCTGGCGACGACGCGAGGCGTCATCGCTACACGGATCGCTGGCGGTGTGACCGCATTTGGCGGGCTGTGGCTGGTTATCGCAGGTTAAGGACGGCGACATGATTCCGGGCGAAATCATACCCAAAGCTGGCGAAATCGAACTCAATGCGGGGCGCCAAACCGTCACGCTCGAGGTTGCCAACACTGGCGACCGGCCCATTCAGGTGGGCAGTCATTACCATTTTTTCGAAACAAATGCCGGGCTGGCATTCGAAAGAGAGCAGGCCCGCGGCATGCGGCTCGATATTGCCGCCGGCACAGCTGTTCGGTTCGAACCGGGGCAGACCCGTGAAGTAACCCTTGTCGCGCTTGATGGGGACCGCGTGTGTTCGGGTTTCGCCAGATGGTCATGGGTCCGCTGGACAAATGACATGAGACGGGCCGGCAATTTCCTTTGCGGGCAAAAAAAGAGGCGGGGTGCTATAGCACCCCGCCCGTCATACCTGTCATCTCGGCGTTTATTGCGCCACTTCGCCTTCGACAGACGCGTCTGCCTCGGCTTCGCCCTCGACGCTCATGTCAGATTCCATGGCGTCTCCAGCCGCGTCGGCTTCAGCCGAACTCTGGCTGTCAACGAAGACCGTCAGCGCGCCGTCGGCCTGGGTCCAGACAGCAACAACGTCGCTTTCGGTATAGCCTTCCGCCTCAAGAGCGGCCGTGATGTCGGCGTTGCCCGAAATGTTGGATTGCAGAAGGTCGATATCGCCCTGGAAATCGGCACGAGACTCCGCGAAAGCATCAGCGGTGAATTCGCCGTCTTCGCCAAGCGAGGAGATTTCGACGATTTCGATTTCGGTATCCGCAGTCACAGCCGAGAAATCGGCAGTGCCCGCACCATGGATCGCATCGTCAAGATCAGCGTAGGTGTAAGCGCCAGCCGATGCGTCTGCACCCACGCCAACGCTCGTTTCACCGGCGCCTTCGGACGGCATTCCGGCGTCAACGCCAACATCAACCCCAGCGTCGGCTCCAACGTCGGCGCCGGCATCTTCGCCGCCCAGTTCAGTCTGGACGCCACCATCAAGGGTGACACCAGCGTCAGCGTCCTGGGCCATGGCTGCAAGTGGCATCGACAGAGTCAGAGCTGTACCAAGAGCAAGAGCAGAGAGCTTTTTCATTTTCATTCTCCGTTTGAGTTCGGTTTTACCGCCCCTCTGGAGCCTACAAACGAGCAAGCGGGCTTCTGGTTGCAAATTGTTTCGGGGCAATCGGACGCACTCAAATTGGACCCAACCCGCTCAAAAAGCGGAATTTTCCCTTTGACGAGGAGCTGATCATGGCTGCCAGAATTTCCCGCGCGCTTTACGCCGACATGTACGGCCCAACAACCGGCGACAAGGTGCGGCTGGCCGATACGGAGCTGTTCATCGAGGTGGAAAAGGACTTCACGCTCTATGGCGAAGAGGTCAAGTTCGGTGGCGGCAAGGTGATCCGTGACGGCATGGGGCAATCACAGGTTACTCGCGCCGCAGGCGCCGTCGACACGGTAATCACCAATGCTCTGATCGTCGATCACACGGGAATCTACAAAGCCGATATCGGCCTTAAGGACGGTATGATCACGGCGATCGGCAAGGCGGGAAATCCCGATACCCAACCGGGTGTCAACATCATCGTGGGCCCTGGTACCGAGGCGATTGCGGCCGAAGGCAAGATCGTGACGGCCGGCGGCTTCGACGCTCATATCCATTTCATCTGTCCCCAGCAGATCGAGGAGGCTCTGACCTCGGGCCTGACCACGATGCTGGGCGGCGGCACGGGGCCGGCCCATGGCACGCTCGCCACTACATGCACGCCCGGCGCCTGGCATCTGGGTCGGATGATCCAGTCATTTGACGCCTTTCCCATGAACATCGCGCTGGCCGGCAAAGGCAATGCCTCAAAGCCCGAGGCACTTGTAGAAATGGTCATGGGCGGCGCCGCCGCGCTCAAGCTGCATGAGGACTGGGGCACGACACCCGCAGCCATCGACAACTGCCTTTCGGTTGCCGACGCCTATGACGTTCAGGTGATGATCCACACCGACACGCTCAATGAATCGGGCTTTGTCGAAGACACGATCGAAGCCTTCAAGGGCCGGACCATCCACGCCTTCCATACCGAAGGCGCCGGCGGCGGACACGCGCCAGATATCATCAAGGTGTGCGGGCTGGAAAACGTCATCCCTTCATCCACCAATCCCACACGCCCCTACACGCGCAACACGCTGGCCGAGCATCTCGACATGCTCATGGTGTGCCATCATCTCGACTCCTCGATTGCCGAGGACGTGGCGTTCGCGGAAAGCCGTATCCGCAAGGAAACGATCGCCGCCGAGGATATCCTGCACGATATCGGCGCCTTTTCGATCATTTCCTCGGATAGTCAGGCCATGGGCAGGGTGGGTGAAGTGATCATCCGCACCTGGCAGACCGCCGACAAGATGAAACGCCAGCGCGGGCCCCTGCCAGAAGAGACCGGCGACAACGACAATTTCCGGGTCAAGCGCTATATCGCGAAATACACGATCAACCCAGCCATCGCCCACGGGATTTCGACCCATATCGGATCGATCGAAGTGGGCAAACGGGCCGATTTGGTTATCTGGAACCCGGCCTTTTTCGGGGTAAAGCCCGAACTGGTGCTTATGGGCGGAATGATCGCCACCGCACCAATGGGCGATCCCAATGCCTCGATTCCGACACCCCAGCCCATGCACTACCGCCCCATGTTCGGCGCCTATGGCAAAGCGATTGCCAACACGTCGGTAACCTTCGTTTCCAAGGCCGCGCTCGAAGGCGGGCTCAAGGACAGCCTGGGCGTCGACAAATCAATGCTGGCAGTCGACAACACGAGGGGCGGCATCGGCAAATCAGCGATGGTCCACAACAGCGCTACCCCCGAGGTAACCGTCGATCCGGAGACCTATGAAGTGCGAGCCGATGGTGAATTGCTGACGTGTGAGCCTGCCGACATTCTGCCCATGGCACAGCGCTATTTCCTGTTCTAACACGAGCCGGGCAGGCATCTGGCTTTCCGAAAAGATCGGCCCTATAGAGGGTAGCACTATCCATCCTCGATGACCCTTCCATGTCCTCTCCCCTCGCCAGTTTCCGCTCCGGCGCAAATGCGTCAACGCCCATCGCCATCGGTTATGTGCCGGTCGGCGTTGCGTTTGGCATTGCTGCTATCAAGGCGGGCTTTTCGGCGTTGGATGCCATCATGCTCTCGGCGGTGGTCTATGCGGGAGCGAGTCAGTTTCTGGTTCTGGCGCTGGTGGGAGCGGGTGCGCCGATCCTGGTCACTGCGCTGTCGATCATCGCCACCAATCTGCGGCACGTTTTTTACGGTCCGGCGATCCTTGAAGCGGCCCGTGACCGGGCAACGCGACGCCATGCCTGGGCGTGGAGCTTTTTCCTTTCTGACGGCGCATTCGGTTCGGCAATCATCGCGCTCAATCGCTCAAAGGATCATTTTTCGCCGCGATTCATGTTCGGTATCGCCGCGGGCCCCTATCTTTCCTGGTGACCGGCACGGCGATAGGCGCGTTTCTCGGCACTTCGCTGGCTGAATGGCCCGCTGTCGATGCGGCCATGGGCTTTCTCATGCCGGCACTTTTTCTGGCCATGGTGCTTTCACTTCTAACCAAGGAGCATATTCCCGTAGTGATCGTCACAGCATGCGTCACGCTGCCGTTGATCCTGCTCATTTCGCCCACGGTCGGGATACTGGGCGGGATGGTGATCGGCGCGTTCACGGGTTTGGCGGTCAGAAAGCGGCAATGAACATCGAATTTTTCATTGTTACGCTGCTCGTCGGGCTCGGGACCTGGATGCTGCGCTTTTTACCGACGCATTTCATGCGCGGCACGGGTGACCCCGCGGCACCCTTGAGCCGGTTCCTGTCGGCGACCGGACCGGCGGCCATCGCCGCGCTCTATGTCGGGGCGATCCTGCCCATGCTGTCGCCAGAGCTGCATGCCAATGCTCCGCTCGTGCTGGGCTCAGGCGCTGTGATCGGGATCTATTTCTGGCGGCGTGACGTCTCGCTGGCGACGCTGGGCGGCGCCATTATCTACGGTATCGTCTTTGCCATTGTGTGATTGGACCGGTCATGGTGCTGCCCGGAATCCGATGCTAGGCTTCATCGGTCAAATCTCACAGGAGGCCAATCATGAAGCCCTTTGCACTCGTCGTTTGTCTGGCTCTTGCTGCGCTTCCCGCCAGCGCAGTGGAAACGTCCATGCAGTTCGTTCTCGAGTTCGACGGCAACGCCCAGCGTGATGTGATGACCTATCAATGTGACGGGATCGACGAGCCAATGGATGTGCAATACATCAACGCCCATCCGACTTTTCTCGCCATTGTGCCGATCGAGGGCGAGGACATGATTTTCGTCAACGTCATCTCCGCCTCTGGCGCCCGCTATGTTTCGGGACAGTATGAATGGTGGTCGCGCGGAAATGAGGCGATGTTCACCAACATTATGGACGGCACCGATGAGGCCGAGGCCGAACCGATCACCTGTCACGCCGCTCAGGATATCCCCTGATCGCTGGCGTGGTTCTTGCATCGGATCCTCCACAGGAACGGACTGACAATGAGGATGGGATGCGCGCGACAGGCGTTGAAACGAAAGGCAAATGGCAAGGCGCTCTCGCTGGGAGGGTCGAACTGGCCCATGATCAGCGCGCCCTGCGCCGCAAGCTGGTGACGCTCGACAATGGGCTCGACGTTCTTGTCGACCTGCCTCATACCGTAGCGCTGGAAACCGGCGATGCACTGAGGCTCGAGGACGGGCGTTTTGCCGAAATCGTCGCGGCCAAAGAACCGCTCTATGCGATCACCGGCAACAGCACGGCCCATCTTGCCAATTGTGCTGGCATATCGGCAACCGCCATCTACCCTGCCAGATCGAGGCCAAATCGGGCGTACCAGAGCGGCTTCTGATCGGACGCGACCAGGTCATCAAGGACATGCTGGAAGGGCTCGGGGCCAAAGTCGCGGAGATCCGCGCACCGTTTTCGCCGCTACGCGGTGCCTATTCGGGCCACGAGAACGGACACACGCACCATCATCATGGATGAGCAGACCGCCTTGATCCGGTTGTTTTCCTGGCTCTCGCCGGCGTTCCCCATTGGCGGGTTTGCCTATAGTCAGGGTCTTGAGACGGCCATTGCCGATGGGCGCGTCAGGGACAAGGACCAACTTGCCGGCTGGATCAGCGGTCAGTTGCATCGTGGCAACCTGCGTACCGATGCCTATTTTCTCGCCATCGCTGCCCGCGCGGTAGCCAATTGCGATTGGACGACGCTTGTCGAGGCCAATCGAGTATGCCTCGCGCTGCAGGTATCGGCTGAGCGCGACAAGGAAACGCGCGAACAGGGGAAATCCTTTCTGCAAGCGGCATCGGCATGGCCGATGCGCGCGCCAGATGCGCTTAACGCCGCTTTCGAGCAAGCCATGGCCTTACCGATCGCATTTGGCGCAATGGCAGGCCTGCATCGTGTTTCACCTGGAGCGGCAATCGCGGGCTTTGCCAACAGCGCCGTCGCCCAACAGATATCGGTCGGCGTGCGGCTCATCCCTCTTGGGCAAACGGCGGGCCTTGCCGTTCAGGCCAGCCTCGAAACAGAGATCGCACAGGTGAGCACAGAGGCCCTTTCGGCCCAATTGGCCGACATTTCGGGCCTCTCCTATGGCACCGATATTGCAAGCATCAAACATGAAGATCTCAAGGTAAGGATTTTTCGATCATGAGTTCAAAAACGGCCCGCTCCGCGTCGGAATCGGAGGTCCGGTGGGATCGGGCAAAACCACGCTCACCGAAAAACTCTGCAAGGCACTGCGCGACAATTATTCGGTGGGGGTCGTCACCAACGACATCTACACCAAGGAAGACGCCATGATGCTGGCGCGCCTGCAGGCGCTGCCCGAGGACCGGATCCTGGGGATCGAAACCGGCGGCTGTCCACATACGGCCATCCGCGAGGATGCATCAATCAATCTGCGCGCGATTGCCGAGCTCAATGCCCGCATCCCCGATCTCGATATCGTCTTTATCGAATCGGGCGGCGACAATCTGGCGGCGACGTTTTCGCCGGACCTTGCCGACATCACGCTTTATGTCATCTCGGTCTGCCAGGGAGAGGAAATCCCGCGCAAGGGCGGGCCAGGCATTACGCGCTCAGACATGCTGATCATCAACAAGTCCGATCTGGCCCCTTATGTCGAAGTCGATCTGGACGTCATGGAGGCTGATGCCCAGCGGATGCGCGATGGCCAGCCCCACGTCTTTACAGACCTCAAGCGGGGTAAGGGCGTCGACGAAATCGTTGCGTTTCTTGAGCTTCACGGGGGACTGGTCCGCACGCAGATGGCGCTGTAAGCGCAACAGCACGCCGGCCTTCGGTTTGCAGCTCTTCGTTGTCCTCGCGCAGCGCAAAGAGGCTGATGGGACCTTCTTCGTGCATCACCTTGCGGCTGATGCGTCGCAGGTCGGCCTCGCTTAACCCCAGGTCTCGCCTCAGATGAGGATCGAGCCGCCTCAGCGCACTATAGGTCTGGTGGAAAACGATCCAATCACGCAGCATCATGACAGCGGATTTGAACATGGCGCGGCCTTTCAGGCGCGCTCAACGCGCCTTTTCCTACATTTGAAATATGGATGACAAGCGATGAAGGATGCTCATCGACAGTCCCACTATGCACCCAGGCGACCGCGGGGCGCTACAGACGTGTTCGCAACCAGTATTTCATTTCTGAAATATCGAGGGTCTGGCCACTACCGTTCAGAAAGAATAAAATGAGAACATGAGCCAGACCGAATCCAGCATCGAGCCCCAGATCGTCGATGGTCGCCAGTCACCCACCGCGCTGCGCGTGCAGCGGGGCGTGATGCGTTTTCTGCGTTCGGTCCATGACATGACGTGCTTTGCCGAAGTGCCGCTTTCCAACGGGCGGCGTGCCGACGTAATTGCACTGGGCGGCAAAGGGGAAATCTGGATCGTGGAAATCAAGTCGAGCCTTATGGACTATAAGGTCGACGCCAAATGGCCCAACTACAAGGATTTTTGCGACCGGTTCTTTTCTGCAAGCCGCCGGAACTCGATGCCGAAATTTTCCCCGCAGAAGAAGGGCTGATGGTGGCCGACGGCCATTGGGGGGATATCCTGCGCCACGCGCAGCACGATCCCTTGCCCGGAGCGCGGCGCAAGGCGATGCTGTTAAAGCTCGCGCGGCTGGGGGCGGACAGAGTCCATGCGCTGATGGACCCCGAAACCCGCAGAGAAGACCTATTCTGAGGCGCACGCCGCAAGCGTTGCGACAGCTTTGCCTTCTTCATTGAGGAGGGTGAGTATCTCACTCGCAATGACGTAGTTCGATGTTGTGCCAATGCGTCGAAAAGGCGCGCTCCTGGCCGATTCTGGGCTTTTCTCAGCCTATCATCGTCGAATAAGACATCCGAAACCGACAGGGCACCATTGCCTCCGACCATGGTGGAGCACGGTCTTGCCGGTTCTGCGGGGTGAACCGGTGCAAGTGAAAGGCCATCTATTGACGGCGCCGGATCGCGGATGGCCCGCCCAGTGACGAAATCATTTGAGTTCGATGCTTTTCCTCTGGCACAAGAAGAAAAATTGACGCCCGGGAGGACAGTTGCCGTGATCGTTGTGTTCGGCTCCATCAATATCGATCTGATTGGCCATGCGCCCACGCTGATGCGGCCGGGCGAGACCGTTCTGGGCACGAGCCTTGAATTTTCGCCTGGCGGAAAGGGCGGCAACCAGGCGCTTGCGGCCAGCCGGGCCGGCGCGGAGGTCAAGATGGTGGGGTGCGTTGGCGGCGACGATTTCGCGACGCGCGCACTCGCCCTTCTGAGCGAAGCGGAGATCGACCTGTCGGGCGTGCGGCGCATGGACCGGCATACCGGCACTGCGCTGATCATCGTCGATGACGCAGGGGAAAACATGATCACCGTGCTGCCCGGTGCCAATTCGCGTCTGACCGCAGCGGCGCTGGAGCAGGCGGGGATTGCGGAGGGCGACTATCTCCTGCTGCAGTTGGAAACGCCGATGGAGGGGGTGCTGGGCGCCGCGGCGCTGGCTCGCGAGAACGGCGCCAAAGTCGTTCTCAATCTTGCGCCGTTCATGGACTTCGATCTGGCACTGCTGGATAATGTTGGTGTCCTGGTGGTCAATGAGACCGAATTGGCCGGGGTGCTCAAAATGCTCGACGCTCCCAAGCTTGACGAGACCGAAGCCGTCGTCTGGCTGTCGGAAAAGTTCGGCAATATTGTCGTGGCAACGCTCGGTTCGCGCGGCGCCATTGCCGCGGCGATGGGACGGTCACCACCGTTCCATCGCTCAAGATCAAACCGGTCGATACCGTTGGCGCCGGCGATACGTTCGTGGGCTACCTGGCTGCTGGGCTGGCGGAAGGAAACGAGCTGGCCCTGGCAATGAAACGGGCTTCGGTTGCCGCTGGACTGGCGTGTCTGACGCCGGGCGCCCAACCATCGATTCCCGAGCGCGCCGCGGTCGAGGATCGCCTCGCGGCTGGCGAGAATTCAACCGCGAAATGAGTGGCATTGAAACCCTTACGATCGAGCGCCTCGGGCATCGGGGTGAGGGCATTGCGACGTTCGATGATAAACCTGTCTTTGTCCCGCTGACCCTCGAAGGGGAAACCGTCGCCGCGGCTATCGAGGGCTATCGAGGGCGTCTTGTCGAGATAGTCAGCCCCAGCCCGAAGCGGGTCGAACCGTTCTGTCCTCACTATGGCGCGTGCGGGGGCTGCCAGTTGCAGCATCTCGAGGCTGAGCACTACCGCCAGTTCAAGCGCGGCCTGATTGTTGATGCGCTATCGCGTGCCGACGTTGAAGCCACAGTCGCCGACCCGATCACCGCTCACGGCGCTGGTCGTCGGCGGGTCACAATGCATGCCACGAAATCGGCGGCCGGTTTCATGGCGCTGCGCAGCCATGCGATTCACGATGTGGATACCTGCCCCATTCTGGTGCCTCCATTGGCGCGTGCGCCCGAAATTTCGCGCGCCATCGCGACCGTGGTGGGGCCGTGTGATGTGAGCCTTACAGCCAGCGATACGGGCCTCGACGTTGCCATCCGGGCCAAGGGCGCCAGGGCCGGTGCGCCGCTGACCAAGATCGCTCAGCGGTTCGATCTCGCACGGCTCTCACTCAATGGCGAGCCTCTGATCCTTTTGCGTCGGCCTATGGTTGCGATGGGCCAATCAAATGTGCCCCTGCCCGTATCGAGCTTCCTGCAAGCAACCGCAAGAGCCGAAGAGGTCCTGGCATCTCTGGTCATTGAGGCGGTGCGGGGTGGCAAGCAGGTTGCAGATCTTTTTTGCGGCGTCGGCCCCTTTGCTCTTCGGCTCGCCGCCAGCGCCCCGTTGTTCGCCGCCGATTCCGATATCCACGCCATTGATGCGCTTGATACCGCAAGACGCAATACCAAGGGCTCAAACCCATAACCGCCGAGCGGCGTGACCTGTTTCGCGAACCACTCGGCGTATTCGAGCTCAATCGCTTCGATGCTGTGGTGCTCGATCCGCCGCGGGCCGGCGCCAAGGCCCAGGTCGAGGAACTGGCCAGGTCAAAGGTTTCGACAATTGCCTATGTCAGCTGCGACCCTCAGAGCTTTGCCCGGGATGCCGCCATTCTGATCGCGGGCGGATATCGCATCAGTGCGGTGACGCCGATCGACCAGTTCGCCTATTCGACCCACCTCGAAGTTTTCGCGGTTTTCTACAGGGCGAAATCAGCGCGCTGAATCGGGTTGTTAATTGTGACGATAGTGTCACAATAGCTTGGTCGTTCACGCAAAAATGTGGAGCGGCCGCCACACGATCGTGGCGTGAGGAGGAGGCCAGAGGACCTGTCGCGAGCTTGCCCGAGAAGCTTGACGCCGCGCGCGTCGGGGTTTTCCACTGTCATGCAATCATCACGATACTGTCACCTGCGCTTTGCACGCCCCGTCTAGGCATCACGCCCATGGTTTTAAGCCATCGGCCGGATGCGGTCGCAATGACATTGATCGGGAGAACATCATGTTCAAAACACTTCTGGCCAGCGGCACTGCCGGTTTGGCTCTTTTTCTGGGCGCCTCTTCGGCGTTTGCCCAGACCGAGATTTCCTTCTGGCACTCAATGGGTGGCGAACTGGGCGAGCGCGTTGCCGCTATCGCCGAGGATTTCAATGCGTCTCAGGACGAGTATGTCGTAAACGCCTCTTATCGCGGCGAATATGAAGAGACCATGGTCAACGCCATCGCCGCTTTCCGCGCAGGTGAACAGCCCACTATCGTTCAGATCTACGAAGTCGGCACGGGCACGATGATGGCCGCCGAGGGCGCTGTCTATCCGGTCTATGAGCTGATGGAAGCTCACGGCAACAATTTCGATCCTTCGGTCTATCTGCCCGTCGTCACCGGCTATTACACCGACACCAACGGCAACATGCTCTCGATGCCGTTCAATTCCTCGACCCCGATCCTCTATTACAACAAGGACGTGTTCGCAGAGGCTGGCCTCGACCCCGAAACTGCCCCGGCCACCTGGGCGCAGGCCGAAGAGTTCTCGCGCCAGATCGTCGAGTCGGGCGCTGCGAGCTGCGGCATGGCCATCACCTACACCGCCACATGGATCGGTTCGGAAAACTTCTCGGCCCTGCACAATTTGCCTTATGGCACGCTGGAAAACGGCTTTGGCGGCATGGACTCCGAATTCACCTTCAACAACGAAGTCGTCGCCCGCTTCTGGGACGATCTTGCTCGCTGGCAGGATGAAGGCATCTTCGTTTATGGCGGACCGGCCGGTGGCTCGGACAATGCTCCGGCCTTCTATTCGGGCGAATGCGCCATCTTCATGGGCTCTTCCGCTTCACGCGCCGGTGTTGTCGCCAATGCCGACTTCGAAGTCGGCTACGGCATGCTGCCCTATTATGACGACGTTGAAGGCGCTCCGCAGAACTCGATCATCGGCGGCGCGACCCTGTGGGTCCTCTCCGGTCACGAAGAAGCCGAGTATCAGGCAACCGCCGCTTTCCTCGACTATCTTTCTTCGGCCGAAGTTCAGGCCGAATGGCACCAGGGCACCGGCTATCTGCCGATCACCCAGGCAGCGTTCGAGCTGAGCCAGGAGCAGGGTTACTATGAAGAAAATCCCGGCACTGACATTGCGATCGAGCAGATCAACCTCAATGCACCGACCGAAAACTCAAAGGGCCTGCGCTTCGGCAACATGCCCCAGGTTCGCATGATCATGGATGAGGAACTGCAGTCGGTTCTCGCCGGCGAAAAGACCGGCCAGGAAGCTCTGGACTCGGCTGTCGAACGCGGCAACCAGATCCTGCGCGATTTCCAGGCCGCCAATTCCTAAAGCGGTTCTGACCTCAAACATTCCGACCCCGGCTTTACCTGGCCGGGGTCTCTTCCATTAAACCGGTCCGTTGCAAGAAGACCGGCGGATGAGACAATACCCAGGGGCGTTGCATGCAGACCAAACGGTCGATCTTTACCAATCGCTGGCTTCCCTATGCGCTTCTGGCGCCGCAGTTGGCCATTACCGCGATCTTTTTCATCTGGCCGGCCAGCCAGGCAGTTAAGTCGAGCTTCGAGCGCGAGGATCCGTTTGGCTTCCGCACGACGTTTGTCTGGTTCGAGAATTACACCCGCATCCTGTCGGACCCAAGCTATCTCAATGCGCTTGGCCGAACCGCGGTGTTCGCTGTTTCGGTCACCGTGCTGTCGATGGGATTTGCGCTTCTGTTGGCCGTCTGCGTCGATCGGGTATTGCGCACGGCGAAAGCCTATACAACCTTGCTGGTCTGGCCCTATGCCGTGGCCCCGGTGGTTGCCGGTGTGCTCTGGTGGTTTCTGTTCAACCCAACGATCGGCCTTCTGCCCTATGTGCTCGACTGGTTCGGCATCGATTGGAACCATCGCGTCAACGGCACCCAGGCCATGGCGCTGATCACCATTGCCGCTGCCTGGAAACAGATTTCATATAATTTCCTGTTTTTCGTCGCCGGGCTGCAATCGATCCCCGCCTCGCTGTCCGAAGCCGCCTCGATCGATGGCGCCGGACCGTTCAAACGGTTCTGGACCATCGTTTTTCCGCTACTCTCTCCGACCACGTTTTTCCTTCTGATCATCAACATCAATTATGTGATGTTCGAGACCTTCGGTGTGATCGACGCCACGACGGAAGGTGGACCGGGACAGGCAACGATGACGCTGGTCTACAAGGTCTATACGGACGGCGTGGCCGGGCTCAACATCGGTTCATCATCGGCCCAGTCGGTGCTCTTGATGGGTATCGTGATCATCCTCACCTTCATCCAGTTCCGCTACGTGGAACGCCGGGTCAATTACTAGGAAGGACCCAGACATGGTTGAAAACAGGCCCTGGCTCGATTTCCTCACCCATCTCATCCTGATCGTCGGCGTTCTGATCGTCGCCTTTCCGGTCTATGTCGCGTTCATCGCCTCGACCCACGAACCCGCAGCCTTCATTCGTGGCGTCATGCCGCTTTTGCCGGGCGACAATATGGGTGCCACCTATTCCCAGATGCTGGGCTCGGGGCTCGAAGTGGCCGGCACACCGCCGGTGTGGCTGATGCTGGGCAATTCGTTCTGGATGGCGATGATCATTGCCGTGGGCAAGATCGCCATTTCGATCACGTCGGCCTTTGCCATCGTCTATTTCCGCTTCCCGTTCAGACTCCTGGCCTTCTGGATGATCTTTGTCACCCTGATGCTGCCGGTCGAGGTGCGCATCATCCCGACCTTTGCGGTGGTGGCAAACCTTGGAATGCTCAATTCCTATGCCGGGCTCACCCTGCCGCTGATCGCGTCGGCGACGGCCACCTTCCTGTTCCGGCAGTTCTTCATGACGGTGCCCGAGGAGCTCATGGAAGCGGCGCGGGTCGATGGCGCGGGTCCAATGAAGTTCTTCAAGGACATCCTGATACCCATTTCGATCACCAATATCGCCGCGCTGTTTGTGATCATGTTCATCTATGGCTGGGTGCAATATCTCTGGCCCCTCCTCATCACCACTCAAGAGCAGTTCTACACAATCGTGATGGGTATCAAACGGCTGATGGCCAATACCGACAGGGAACCGGCCTGGAACCTTGTCATGGCGACCGTAATGCTCGCCATGGTCCCGCCCGTGCTCGTCGTCCTCCTCTTGCAGCGCCTGTTCATCAAGGGCCTCGTCGAAACCGAGAAATAACACAATGGCTACAATTGAAATCTCCGACGTCCGCAAGGTCTATCCCGGCAATGTCCAGGCGATCAAAGGCATCGACCTTTCGATCGAGGATGGCGAACTCGTCGTTCTCGTCGGCCCCTCGGGCTGCGGAAATCGACCTTGCTGCGCATGCTGGCCGGGCTCGAAACCATCACTTCGGGCGAAGTGCGGATCGGCGAAAAGCTCGTCAACAAGCTCGAACCGGCCGAGCGCGACATTGCAATGGTGTTCCAGAACTATGCGCTTTACCCTCATATGAGTGTGCGCGGTAATCTCGAATACGGGTTGAAAAACCGCAAGACGCCGAGGGCCGAGATCGATGAGCGCGTCAACGAAGCGGCGCGCATTCTCGAGATCGAACCGTTTCTCGATCGCAAGCCGCGTCAGCTTTCCGGCGGTCAGCGCCAGCGCGTGGCCATGGGACGGGCCATAGTGCGCAAGCCCAAGGCATTCCTGTTCGACGAACCGCTGTCCAATCTCGATGCCAAGCTGCGCGGCCAGATGCGGGTGGAAATCCGCCGGTTGCAACGCACGCTGGGCACGACCTCGGTTTATGTGACACATGACCAGCTCGAAGCCATGACGTTGGCGGATAAGCTGGTGGTCATGAACAGCGGGCGGATCGAACAGGTTGGAAAGCCTCTCGACATCTATACAAACCCCGCATCGGTGTTCGTTGCCGGCTTCATGGATCTCCGGGCATGAACCTGCTCGACACAGCGGCGCTCGCACGGGTGGCGGGCGACCTGCCTGATTTCGTTTCCTCCCAGTGCGGCACCATCGGCATTCGTCCCGAAGACATGACGTTAACGGCCCCGGCCAAACCACACCTCAAGCTCGAGGTCATTGTCGACGCGGTCGAACTGGTCGGCTCGGAAAGCCTGGTCTATGCGCATGCGGAGGGGATCGCCAAGGAACTGGTTCTGCGCACGCAGGGCATCCATCCTGGTGAGCATGACGACAAGCTTACGCTTTATATCGAGCATGCGCATCTGCATTGCTTCGATGCGGACACGGGGCGGAAAATCGCGCGCTAGAGAGGCCCTTCTGCCAGAATGGTGCCCTAGAGCACGGTCACTGTACCTGACGCGACCGATCGGTCGGTGACAATCGGAGGATAATGGTGACGCGCATTCTGACCATTCTCATAGCCGCGATGCTCGGCATGCCGGCGCTCGGGCAAGCCCCCGATACCGGGGGTTACGCCAAGTCGCTGTTCGGGCGGCTCTATCCTGAGGACCAATCACTTGCCAAGGGCTGGGAGACCGGACTTCAGGCGCTGCTCGATGAACTCAAGGACAGCTCAGAGGATCAGGAAACCCTTGATGCCATTCCTGAATTTGAACGTTTGATCGAAGCGGAGCATCTGGCGTTCTCGATCGAGGAGCTTGATGGTTCATGGCAGATGCGTTCGCTTCAGGCGACCGATTATGGCGCCTTTATCTATCAGTATTTCCCCGCACGGATTTATCCGGAAGCCCAAGCCATGGTCTTCGACAAGAACTCGGGCAGTCAGCGGCACCGGGGGCTCATGGCCCAACTCGACGCGGAAACCGTGTTCTTTGTTGGCGCCCTCTATTATGGCTATGAAGGCCCGCGGATCTATTCTGCAATGACCCCCGGCGAGGTCACCGAGGAGCAACGCCAGTTCGACGCCGTGGCCGAAATCTACAAGATCGGCGACAATCACTTCCTTATGGCATTTGCGCCGAGCGCAATCGCTTCCGACTCTATGAAATCCGCAAATAGCGATTCATGGCGATGGGTAGAACACCATACACAGAAGCGGGGATAATGTTCCCGTTCCCACCCACTGGACAGACCAAGGGCAAAAAAGGCGGAAGATTTTTTCCGCCGCCGATTGCCGCGACCTCCATGCAGGGCTAGCCATCAATCTCCATCCCTGTGCCGCCTCTCAGTGCACAGGCGTTTGGAATATGGAGGAAAATCAAATGACTATCGCTACCCGCTCCCTTGTTGGAGCCATGGTTCTGCTCGCCTCTAGTTCAGCTTTCGGCCAGGAAATCGCCGCTCAACCCGGCGCTTCCGACGTCGGACTGGATGCCCCCAGGCAAATCCTGTTCGTTGGCAATTCGTACTTCTATTACAATGACAGCCTGCACAACCATACCAGCCGAATGGTCGGAGAAGGCCAGGGGATCGATGATCTTGCCTATCGCTCCATCACCATTTCGGGCGGCTCGCTCGATATGCACCCGTTCGGCCATTACCTCACACCCGATGCAATCGGGTATGATGATCCCTTCGACGTGGTAATCCTGCAGGGTCATAGCGCGGCGGCCAATTCGGAATCGCGCAGCGAACGCTTTCGTGACGCGGTTGTTGCGGCCGATGCGCTGATTGATGAAAGCGGCGCACAAACCGTGCTTTACATGAGCCACGCCTATGCCGAGGGGCACAACAGCCACGATCCGGAAATGACCGCCAATCTGGCCGCGCTCTATACCGAGGTCGGGGCAGAAGTCGATGCACTGGTGATCCCAGTGGGACTGGCATTTGCCAAGGCGTATGCGGAGCGGCCTGACCTCGAACTGCATATGGAGTTCGACCACAGCCACCCCAATCTGGCAGGCACTACCTGGCGGCGGCAACGACCTATGCGACGCTTTATGACGCTTCGCCGGTCGGGCTGCGTATGATTACTACGGGCGTCTGGATGGTGAGACCGCCGCTTTTCTGCAGCAGATTGCGCGGATACGGTGGCGGAATTCCAAGGCACAGGTTCTTAACGGTCGATCCGCGTCGAGAGAATGATTGATGACATGGTGCGCTCGACTCCGTCGAGCGCACCAATTTTGTCGATGACGGCATCGAGTTCGGCGACTGAGGGGGCTTCGACGATGACGATCATGTCAAAGCTGCCCGAGACCGAGTGGACGGTGCGGACTTCGATCAAATCATCGAGGAACCTGACGACCTTGGGCGCGAGCTTGGGCGAGACCGTGACCATCAGGTGGGCGCGAATCTGGCCGGCCAGATAGTCGTAGGAGAGCTTTACGACATAGCCGGCAATGGTGCCGTTGCGCTCGAGCTTTTCGAGGCGCGACGGGCCGTGCTCCTTGAAATTCCCAGCTTTCTTGCAATCTCGGCGACCGGCATGCGGGCATTTTCGCGCAGCAGGGCGATCAGTTGGCGATCGGCGTTAATTTTGGTCATTATGGCGTAAATTTTCGGCTATTTGCGCTTTTAATGCCGCTATTGTGTCTGATTGTAGTCTGCAAATCAACGAAACTGTGTGTCATCATGTCAAACAATGACGCCAAAAGCTGTGAAGTTGAGCGTTTCGTGCCCAACATTTGGGATCTTTGACCAAGAGGGGTTTTGGGATGAAAGAGATCGTTGTTATCGGTGCCGGACGCATCGGCGCAACCATCGCGGACATGGCCAGCCAAAGTGGCGACTATTCGGTCACGGTGGTGGACCGTTCCGCCGACGCGCTGGCGGCGCTCGATACGGACCCGAAGGTGAGGACGGCACGCTGCGAAGTGGCCGAACCGGGGAACTGGAAAAAAATTCTTGAAGGGAAGTTCGCTGTCCTCTCAGCGGCTCCCTACTCGCTGACCACGCGGATCGCAGAAGCCGCCGCTGCGGCAAAAGTCCATTATCTCGATCTGACCGAAGACGTTAAATCGACCCGGCGGTCAAGGAGATCGCGGCGAAGGCGGAAACGGCGTTCATCCCTCAATGTGGGCTGGCGCCGGGGTTCATTGCCATTGCGGCGATGAGCCTGGCGAAGAAGTTCGATACGCTTGATACTGTCGCCATGAAGGTGGGGGCGCTGCCCAGTTTCCGACCAATGTGCTCAATTACGCGCTGACCTGGTCGCCTGAGGGAGTGATCAACGAATATTGCGAGCCGTGCGAAGCGATCGTTGACGGGAAGATGGCCGAAATCGCGCCGCTCGAGGATATCGAGCAGCTGACCATCAACGGGGTGGATTACGAAGCGTTCAACACCTCGGGCGGACTGGGTCGACGCCGGGAAACTGCTGGGCAAGGTCAGAAATCTCAACTATCGCACCATCCGGTATCCCGGCCATGCGCGCATCATGAAGCTGCTGCTCAACGACCTGAATCTCAAAGACCGGCGAGATCTGGCGCTGGACATTTTTCGCCACGCGCTGACCCCGACCAAGCAGGACATGGTGGTGATCCGGGTCGATGTGACTGGCACCAGGGACGGCAAGCCGGCGCACGAGATCTTCGAGCGCACGGTGCTTTCAGGCTATGTGGGCAAGAAAGAACGCTCGGCCATCCAGATCACCACGGCTGCGGGCATCTGTACGGTGCTCGACATGCTGGCGGCGGGCGATCTGGCGCAGAAGGGGTTCGTGGCGCAGGAAGAGATAGACCTCGATGCGTTTCTGGCAAACCGGTTCGGTCGGGCGTTTGCGGCGGATCAGGCGGCGCGGAAGGTGGCTTAGCGCGACAGAGAGCCCTGAGAAGGACGTGGAGCATTACTTCCTCGGGCGGGCGGCGTGCTCCGTGCTGTCAGGCGTAGCACGCCCAGCCGCGAAGCTCAGGCCGGCATAAAAGAGGGTGATATCGGCAAATCCGGCCTCTTCCAGCATGGCCTCTTCCTCTTGAGGTGAGAGGACGAAGAGCTTTGTGGCGATGGCGGCACGGGCGGCTTGGTTTTGTGGATCACCGCCACCGAAAGCGATGTGGCGGGCGATCCATTGGCTGCGCTCAGGCTCAGATTGAGCAAAGCTGATATGGGCGAGAACAAAGGGCGCTCCGGACGCAGGCGGCGGCGGATCTGGCGGAGCGTTTCGAGCCGGCTTTCGCGTGGGATAAAATGGAAGGTCAGAAGGCACACGGCGCCATCGAAGGGCCGTCGGGGGCATCCGCGATATAGCCATGATGCAGACGGATGCGGGGTGCGTGGGCGCCGATGGTCTCCCGCGCCGCCGCCAGCATATCGGCTGAAGGATCAACGCCATCGAAGTTCCAGTCGGGATGCTTTTCGGCGAGCGCCTTGAGCTCCAGCCCGCCACCGGCCCGAGCACCAGAACTTTTCCATCCTGCGGCACGCGCTCGGCCAGAGGGGTGTCATGGCGTGCAGGCCATCGAAACCGGGCACTTTGCGCGGCGTGCCGGCCCGCATAGGTGCTGGCGTGGTCGGCGCCGAAAGCGGGGGCCGTGGGTTCGGGTGGCTTCATGTAACTTTATGTGTGGCGTTTTGGCGTGGGTGTCAAGATGGGAAGCGGCGGGCGATTTTTGGCACGAGTGATGCCCACCAGCGGCTGTGGCAGTGTTCGAAATGAGCAGGCCGATAAAATAGCGCCAGACAAATGGAAACGCTGCCATCCATCGCCTAGCCACGCGGCTTCACCGGGTCGGACAACCGCACGGTTGCCATGGGGTTGGGATAGGCTAGAGGGGCGCCCCATTGCCGGAGGCATTTCCATCGCAAGCAGCTATTGCACACTTGAAAGCCTTCTCTCATGTCATCGCTTTATTGTGGCGTCGATTCGGCACCACCAATTCCACTATCGGTGTGGTCCAGCCCGATGGCGCGCCGATGCTGATTCCGGTCGAGGGGGATGAGGTAACGTTGCCTTCGGCGCTGTTTCTCAGTTTCGAGGACCAGAGCACCCATTCGGGCGGTCGGCGGTGCATGAAATATGGACGGGGCCGAAGGGCGGTTCATGCGGGCGCTCAAATCGGTGCTGGGAACCCAGTGATGGAGGAGACGACCCAGATCGGTCGCGAGCGGATCGGGTTTGAGGGGTTGATCGGGCGGTTTTTGAGCCATTTGCGCGACAGGCTGACCGCGCACACCGGGGCGATGCCCGAGCATGTGGTTCTGGGGCGGCCAGTTTATTTCGTTGACGGAGACCAAAGCGCCGACCGGGCGGCGCAGAACCAGCTGGAAGCCGCGGCACGCGGCGTTGGATTTTCCCATGTCGAATTTCAGTTCGAGCCGGTAGCGGCGGCGCTACATTTCGAGCGCACGCTGGAGGCCGAAGCGCTGGCGCTGGTTGTCGATATCGGGGGCGGCACATCGGACTTTTCGGTGCTCAGGCTTTCGCCGGAACGCCGGGCCAGCGCCGACCGGCGACAGGACATCTTGAGCACGACGGGCGTGCATGTGGGCGGCACCGATTTCGACCGTCAGCTCAACATTTTCAAGGTGATGCCCGAAATGGGGAGCGGAACCATGACGCGCGACGGCAAGCGGGAGATGCCGCGCTGGTATTTTCACGACATGGCGACTTGGCATAAGATCAACCAGCTCTATCGCCCGGAGATTTTGCGCGACATCCGCGAATTGCAGCGCGAAGCGGAGGAACCGAAAAGCTTGAGCGGTTCAGGCACCTCCTCGTCCACCGCTCGGGACACCGGCTGGCCGGGCAGGTGGAAAAGGCAAAGATGCGCTGACCGATACGCCGATGGTCGATATCACGCTTGATGAGCCGGGGCTGTCGCTGGCCATTCCCACGACGCGGGCGGAATTCGAAGCAGCGAGCGCGGGGCTGACCGAAAAGATCGGGGCAGCGCTGGACGATGCGCTCATGGCAGCGGGTGTAAACGCGGAGGCGATCGAAACGGTGATCCTGACCGGCGGCGGCGCCCAGGTGCGCCAGGTGCGGGCGCTGGTCGATACGCGCTTTGCCCATGCGCACATCGCCCAATCGGACCGGTTCGGGGCCGTGGGGCTGGGGCTGGCGGTGGACGCAGTGCGGCGGTTTGCGTGAACGTGCTGACCGAGGTCAGCCGGCGCGCTTTTTCACCCTTTCGATCAGCGCCATTGCGGCGGCGGGGTTTTTTTCCTTGAAGCCGGAGATCACGAAGGCGAAGACGTCGCGAGCTTTTCGGTTGGTGCAGGGCGAAGCTGGGAAGATCGTCGGGGACGCCGCCTTTGGCATAGGTGACGATGCGGTCGGCCCAGGCGTCGAGGGCTTTTTCCGAATAGCCTTTTTCGTTGTCCTCGGAGGTGCCCTGGAGGCGCAGATAGACGAAATCGGCAGTGGGTCGGCGATCACCGAATATTCGGCATCGGCGCCGGTGATCAGCGCCACGCCGGCCTCGCGGGCCAAGGCGACTGCCTCGGCATTGGCAAAACTTTCGTGGCGGGCCTCGACGGCGTGACGGAGGGCCCTGTTGTCCTGAGTGGCGGGCAGGAGTTTCAAAAATGCGCCGAAATCGGCGGGATCGAACTTCTTGGTGGGGCGAGCTGCCAGTTGATGGGGCCGAGCTTGTCCTTGAGTTCGCGATGCCCGACGACGTGAAACGGTTGACCGATTCGCCGGCCTCGGCCAGCACCTTCTTGTTGGTCGCGTAGCGGGTGCCCTTCAATGTGAACATGAAATTTTTCGGGCACTTCGTCGTGCCATTTGCGGAAGCTTTCGGGCTTCTGGGAACCATAGAAGGTGCCGTTGACCTCGACCCCGGTCATGGTCGAGCCCATGTGTTCGAGCTCGCGCTTCTGGGTGAGTTTTTCAGGGTAATAGGTGCCGCGCCAAGGCTCGAACGTCCAGCCGCCCACGCCAATGAAAATCCTGCCCACAGCCATTGCAGCCTCCCATAACATCGTTTGCGACAGACTAGCATTGCGGTCCTCAATCGAAAAGCCCGGAATTGACGGCGGGGCAAAAATCCTGGGTGGCAGGCAACCGAATGGAAAGGGGGGTTTCAAATGGGAGGGGGTTCAATCGGAGCGACAAGGCGGGTAGCCTCGGCGCACATTCCATCAGCCCATCTGCAGGTCCATGCCGCTTTTTATCCTCCCCCGCCTGTTCCGGTTCGTTGCTGTCATAGTCATTGGTCTGGGGCTTTGCCTGCCAGCGATGGCGCAGGACGAGGCCGCCGACACCGCCAGCGAAAGCCCACAGGAGGCACTGAGCCAGCTGATCGAGGTGCTGCGCGACGATGCAGCGCGCGATGCACTGATTGCCGAACTGGAAGCGGGGCTCGAAGGCAGCACGGCGAGTGATGACACCACCGAACCGACCGAGTGGCGGCGAGGGCAACGAATTGCAGTCGATCGGCGGTCAGATTTCCGACGTCACCCTCTCTGCGGTCGAGAACACCATGGCCTCGCTGGGTCAGCTGTGGCGGCAGCTGGCCGCCACGCCGGAAATCTTTGCGGCACTTTCGCTTTTCGGAGCTCAATGCGCTGTGGGCATTCTGGCCAATGTCGCCGCTCTGGTGGTTCTGACTTATGGCGGACTGTTTTTGATGCGTCGGCTGGTGCGCATTCCGCGCGAGCGGCTACGGGCGCTGTTTCAATTCAGGCGGCTGGATCGCCAAGCGGTGGCGCGGTTCTCGAATTCATGCTCGACGTGCTGGCGGCGGCCATTCCCTATGCCGTGGCTATGGCATCGCGGCGGCGTTTCTAGGCGAGGCCGGGGTAATCCGGCTCGAGCATGCGCTCTATCTCAATGCGTTCCTGATGGTCGAAATCGTGATGGCGATCATCCTGACCATTGTTTCGCCCACCTGCCCGAGCAGCGGCTCGTGCATCTGTCGGACGGCGAGGCGAAATCGGTGATGGGGTGGTCGCGGTTCATCATCTCGCTGTTCGTTTTCGGGCAGATGATGGTGCTGCCGCTTATAGCCGCCAGCGTTTCGTTTGCAGCGGGCGGGCCATTTCGGTTGTCCTTTTGCTTTTGACGCTGATTGCCATGGCGGTGGCGGTGATGGTGGCGCGCCAGCCGGTCAAACACAAGCTGATGGCGATGTTCGAGAACAAGGAGGCGCAGCGCGGGTTGGCCTGCCGATCCGCAACTGGCACATCTTTGCGCTGATCTACCTGGCCGTTCTGGCGGTGATCGCTCTGACACGGACCAGCGTCCAGTTTCAGGCCTATGTCTGGGACAATGTGCAGGTGGTGATCGCCATCATGATCGGGGTGGTGATTCTCATCTCATCAAGCGCAGCGCCCGCAAGGGGTTTAACCTGCCCGAAGGCCTGCGCAGGCGTTCGCCCGAGCTGCAGCGGCAATTGCACAAGATCGTGCCCGCCGTGCTCAGGGTGGCGCGGTTCATCATTATCGGCGCGATCGTGATCTTCTGCCTGCACAAGCTGGGCTTTTTTCAACTTTGTCGACTTTGTTGAAGGCGAGTTCGGGCGCGGGTGGCCGGATCGGCGGTGACGATCCTTATCATACTGAGTGTCGCGGTCCTTGCCTGGGTGGGGCTCAACACCTGGATGGACAGCCAGGTCAATCCCGAACTGGCGCCGGGCGCCACGGCGCGCAAGCGGACGCTGTTTGCTCTGTTGCGCAATGCGTTGACCATTGCTCTCATCGTCATCACGCTGATGTTCGTTCTGTCTGAAGTCGGCATCAATATTGCCACCGCTTCTGGCCTCGGCCGGTGTTCTGGGCTCGCATCCCCCCCGTTTTCGGGGCGCAAAAGCTGGTGCAGGACATCATCACTGGCATCTTCATCCAGCTTGAAGGGGCTATCGATGTGGGTGACGTTGTATCGGTTGGCGGAATTTCAGGTGTCGTCGAGCGGTTGACCATCCGCTCGGTCTCGCTGCGCGACATCGAGGGCTCCTATCACATCATTCCGTTTTCCTCGGTCGATACGGTTCACCAATTTCATGCGCGGCTTTTCCTATGCGGTCTCGACATGGGAGTGGGCTATCGCGAGAATGTCGAAGAAGCCCGCCAGGCCATGCTTGATGCGTTCGAAGAATTGCGGGCCGATCCGAATATACGAGTGCGATCATCGACGATTTCGAATGGATGGGCGTCAATGCGGTCGGGCGAGCGCGAAGTGGTGCTGCGGGCCCGCATCAAGACGCTGCCCGGCAAGCAATGGGGCATCAAGCGGCCTACAACGCCATCGTGAAGCGGATATTTGACGCGCGCGACATCGAAATCCCCTTCCCACACCAGACTTTGTATTTCGGCGTGGGCAGGACGGCAAGGCACCGCCCATGCCATATGGTGCGCGAGGACGAGCCAGCCGACGATAGGGCGACGGCGAAACCGGCCAAACGCTGGAGGCCAAGCCAAAGCGCCGGCGGCGCGAGGACGAAATCGCGGGTAAGGATATGCCCGATGTCGATGAGGGCCCAGAGGACGAGAACTGAGGTTCTCAGCTTTGTCGCGTTTCGCTTGCGCGGCCCTTCGGGTCCGAACCGGATAGGTGGGCCACCTATCCTGGAAACGCTCCGTGGCAAGGTTGACATGATGATGCCTTTTATCGGCCTTTCGATCGTGCTAGTGGACCATGCTTCCGAACTTAGTGCGAAAGCTCCTCATGTCTCCGCTCTCCCTCCCTTCGATGCCGTCATCTTCGATATGGACGGAACGCTGCTCGATACCGAAGCGGTGTCAAGGCCATTGTCTATGAGGTTGCACGGAGATGGGGTTCGAAATGACCGATCTCGTTCACGGGCGCATGGTGGGATCCTCGCACGAGGCGACAGCCGCGCTGCTACTGGAAAATTTCGGCGCGCATTTCCCCTATGAGATGTTCGACGACAAATGCCGGGCTTCCATGAAAATCCGGATGGCGGATGCCGTGCCGGTCAAGCCCGCGCTGTGGAACTGGTGACGGGCTGCGTGAGCTCGATATTCCGCTGGCCGTGGCGACATCCTCGCGGGCCAACCATGCGCTGGGTCACCTCGAAGCGCAGGGGTGATCGAGTTTTTCGATACCATCGTTACCCGCGACGACGTGCTCAAACCAAAACCCCACCGAACCCTACCTGACGGCGGCGCGGCGGCTCAAGGTCGATCCGGTTCATTGCGTGGCGTTCGAAGATTCGGTGTCGGGGGTTAGGGCGGCGCATGCCGCGGGTATGCGCACCGTAATGGTGCCCGATCTGGTTGCGCCGTCCGATGACGTCGCGGCGCTGTGCGTGGCGGTGCTCGAGAGCATGACCCACGCCCATGAGCACCTGGTTTCAGCGCCCCGTTCTGCAAATGGATTGCAGGAGCATTTGCAAGTAAAATCAAGAGGATAGACACAGCGCATCGGGTTGGGCTAGGGGCTAGCCTATTGCTTCTCAACCGTCGGAGCGCTTGAGGCGCTCTCGGTCCTTGTTTGTCGCGCTTCCGAACCGCAAAAGTGGAGACACTTTTGCTGGAAGCACTCCAGGTTGCCGCCATGTCACAGGTCCTCAAACTCGCCATCGGAAGTATCGTCGTCGCGCTGGGCGTTCTGGCGCTGAAATTGTGGGCGGCTCAGATCACCGGGTCGGTGGCGTTGCTCTCGGATGCGCTGGAATCGATCGTCAATCTGGCGACAGCGGTGGCGGCGCTGGTCGCCGTGCGCCTAGCGGCCCGGCCTGCCGATTCCAAAATGCCCTTCGCTACTACAAAGGCCGAATATTTTTCCGCGGTGCTCGAGGGCGTGTTTATCGTCGTTGCGGCGCTGCTGATCTTCATCAGGCCTGGCAGGGATTCATGGCCCCCACCCCGCTTGATGCTCCGTTCGAGGGCATCGCCATT